>ERZ1090863.1234-NODE-1235-length-11440-cov-7.316820_pt1 | contig 11440 bp, 8 predicted proteins | sample MGYA00478480_ERZ1090863 | MGnify/ENA primary metagenome ERZ1090863 (study PRJEB33644, sample SAMEA5815746) | chicken gut metagenome | biome: Chicken; feature: Gastrointestinal Tract; material: Caecum | place: Ireland | collected 2019-01-01 | study: A study of the...
ATATTATAGACAACAAGTGGTAAAAAACAGTGCCGCAAGTTGCTTTTATCCGCCGCGGAAAAGCGGTGCATAAATTTTTAAAAGGACAAAACAATACTGACGGAGATTTATTATGAGTACGAAAAATCAAAGCAAAAAGTATTTATCTGTTGTAACGTATTGCATAGCGCTCATCTGCCTTCTGCTCGGTTTCTTCCTTCCCGTATTCAACGGTAAGGGACTGCTGTTCATGGCCCTTCCCGATGCGTTCTGCACTACCTTCGGCATCACAAGCAACAATCTTGGCGATGCGCTCTCCCGCGAGTACGTCATCAACTTCTTTGGCGCGACCAAAGGTTTTGATATGATGGCGCTTGTAGTTACTCTCTACGGTCTTATTACCGCTGTCGGCGTAATAATGCTCATCCCCGTACTTGCAGCCAAGTCAAACAAAAAGACAGCTAACGCATGCGCATACTTTGTTGAAGTTGTGGCCGCTGTCATTCTGTTCGTCTTCACCGTTATGGAAATTCAGCTCTATCTCGGCGAAGTAGGCGGCAACGTTACTACCGAATTCAAGTGGGATTACGGCGTAATCGGCATTGCTTTCGGCGGTACGCTTCTCATGCTCATAATACAGTCCCTCGGCTACAAGAAGGGTTCGGGCTTTATGAAGCTTGTTACCTTCATACTCGGCGCGGCAGGCGTTCTGTGCCTGTTCAGCATCCCCACCCTCTTCAGCCTCAAGTCTAATGCCGTATTCGATGGCAAGCTGTTCATAACGATGTTTGCCGATTACAACGGCATTACAACGCTCAATGCACTGTTTATAAACGGCCTTGGCAAGGCAACCCAGTTCAGCCCGCTTTCCCTTGAATTTATGTTCGGTTCTACCGACGTAATGGCAAAGGTTGCATTCGTATGCATAGGCGCAGGCGTTCTTATGGCTCTTGTTAACTTCGCGCTCGACATTATGGCTATCGGCGCAAGCACCAAAAAGGGTACCCTTGCCATAGACGTTATCCGCTACCTTATCGAAGCTCTTCTGCTCATACTTGCAGTTATCATGGTATTCGTACTCAACAACAAGGGTTTAAGGCCCGGCCTGCTGATGTATGTTCTGCTTGCAATTGCAGTTGTTCAGCTCATCATTGCATCCATAAGGTGCGCTGTATATCAGCCCATAATGAAGACTGAAGAGAATGCAGAAATTCCCGAAACATACTACGACGACACCATTGCAAATGCAGCTGCTCCCGCTCCCGTAGCGGCTCAGCCTCAGTCGCAGTATGTTCAGCCCGTATACCTTCAGCCCGTATATGCTTCCCCCGCGGCAGCTCCCGCACCTGCTCCTGCAGCAGCTCATGCGGCCGCTCCTGCAAACCACACCGGTGAAATTGTTTACACCGCAAAGGAAGTTTACCACGGTCCTACCGACTCCTTCATCGCAAGGCTTACCGACAGCGAGAAGATTGAATTTGCTAAACTGTTCCTTGAAAAAATCAACGGACCTTATGCAAACATCCCCGACTACGTAATAGGCGGCGACAACAAGGAATTCTTCTCCTCCCTGTTCATCTATCTCGGTAAATTCCGTCCCCTCATCTCCGACGGTCTTATGAATAAGATATACGAAGAACTCAACCTCCTCAACTAAAAATATTAAGCCCCGCAAAAGCGGGGCTTTTATTTTTTTACTCTGATTTACAATAATTTGTAATTGGGAATTGCTGCAAAGCACACGCTTTATCTTCTGTATGCGTGTGCCGTAAAACAGAACATATCATTCTGCTTATTCCGCAAAAAAGTTGCTATGCCCGCATATCAGTTGCGTACCCCACAAATCACTTCTCTTCAATACGTTGCACAATGCTTTTTTACCATAAATTATAAACTTTCCTATGCAGAACTGATTGTTCTATAAAAAAGAAAATGTGCAACATAATAGCTGTGCAGTCTGTAAATAACAAAAACGCCGGCAATTTGCATAAGACGCCCGCAACAATGCGGGCGTCTTATGCATTAAAAAACCGCCTGCAGAAAGCAGACGGAATTGAAGTTTTATTGGCTGAGGACTTTCGGCAAAGTTCACTTACCCTGCCCGCCATCCTCCTCTTTGTGGCGACGTATGCTTACCCTGACGGAACAACCGTCGGCAGATATGTGGTCGCATATGGCTTTTATGATATACAGCCCTCTGCCGCTCTCCGAAAAGACATCGGGAAGTTTGGCACACATTTTGGTGCCGTCCGTGCTCTCCGAAGATACCGTTATGACAATATCCTCGCCGTTGACGGCGCCCTCAAAATTTGCAGTTTCGCCAAGATGTTTCAAAACGTTGGAAATAAGCTCGCAGGATACAAGGCGGCTGTCGAATACGTCGTCATCGTCAACGTCAACGCTGCGCAGATAATCGAGGAACGGTTTCAGGCAAGCGTTCATATTCTTCAAATTGTCCACCCTGAATGTAATCATTGAGATAATGCTTCCTTTAATTTTTCAACTATTTTGCGCTCCGCGCGCGAAACAAACATCTGGCTTACGCCGAGTATTTTACCTACTTCAGATTGCGATTTGCCTTGCACAAACCTCAGCGCCACCACCTTCTGTTCGGTGGGGTTCAGCTTTTTAATTTCATCTTTGAGCGACTGTGCATCGTCAAACTTTTCAAACGAATCTACGGGGTCGGGGATTACGTCATACAAAACACCGTCGCCGTCCTCGCTCTGCACGGTGCCGTCCAGGCTTACGGGGTGACGGCTTTCCATCGCCTCCATAATCGACTCTTCGCTCTCACCGAGTTTTTCGGCAAGTTGCTTTACCGTGGGCTTTACGCCATATTGCTTGTAATATTCGTTTGTTTCGTCCTTGATTTTTGCGCCGAGCGAGTAAATTCTGCGGGGCAGACGCACCGAACGCGAATAGTCGCGGAAATAGTTTTTTATCATGCCCGTTATGGTGGGCGTAACATAGGTTGTGAACTGGTTGCCGAGTTCCGGGTCAAATTTTTCTACGCCCAGAATGAGCGCTTCGGACGCAACCTGCAACAGGTCATCGTACTCAACGCCCCTGCCCGCAAACTTTTTTGCGAGTATTTCGGCTATGTACATGAAATTTTCCACGAGCTTATTCCTGAGTTTTATATCGCCCGTTTTGCGGTATTCGCGGAACAGCTCGTTTGCCTGTTCATTAGTCATCATAATTCAAGCGTCACCGATTTTATGACGTCACCGCTGCGGTCAATGCTGCAACCGTTCATGAGAGCGCCTATCAGCGCAAGCGAAAGCTCGTTATCGGCATCGGCGGGAGTTCCGCCCTCGCCGCTGAGTACAGCTTTTACGCCGTCCTGCGCACAGAATGTGGCGTTCAGCGTCTTAAAGCCGCAATTTTTAAGTATGAGCGCACTCTCTGTTACGCACACTTTGAAATCTTCGGCGGCGTCCACGTCCTTTTCGGCGAGTGAGCAGAGCGCACCCGCAACAAGCCTTAAAGCAGTATTAAATTCACTGTCCGAAAGGTCGAACCTTACAGAAAATTCTTTCATCAGTCTATCTCCATAATGGTATCGAGCGCGCAGATCTGGAAGAGTTTTTTGATTCTCTGCTGCACGTTTTTAAGCGCGAACGTGTGCCCGTCCTGCTTCAGATGTTTGAAAATTTTAACGAATGTACCCAGCGTGGTGCTGTCTATGAAAGTGAGCGCGGAGCAATCGAATTCTATATCCTTTTTATCGTGGTTATAGATGGCGCTTACCTGCGCGTAAAAATCATCCGAAACGGCCGAATCTATCTCGCCATAGAGGGCAATAACCAGTTTATCTTCGGCAGAGATAAGTTTAACGTTCTGCATAAATTATTCTCCTTTCGCCCCGTAAAACGATTTCGGCGCCTCGCGGGGACTACTTGTGTTTGCGTATACTTACTTATAACCCTGTGCGGGCCTGCAAAAACATAAATGCGGCAAATAAAAACGTTTTGCATAATAAATCATTAGTTCTGCATAAATATTCATATTTGAAGGACCGCTTTGAATATTCATTTGACAAAGCCGAGGGTTTGTGGTATTATATATAAAATTACCGCAAAGATTGCCGTAAATTTTAGTATCGGAGTTGATATAGTGGATTTTAATGAAGCCAACCTTTTGGTCAAGTATTCTTACACAATTTCAGAACTTGCCGAAAAGAGCGCACTTTCCAACCGAATAGACCCTTCGCTCTACACTGAATACGATGTAAAACGCGGGCTGAGGGAGCGCAACGGCAAGGGAGTTTTGTGCGGTCTAACAGAAATTTCTGAAGTAACTTCCTGGGAAGTAAAGGACGGTGTCCGCAAAGAAATACCGGGCATACTGCGCTATCAGGGATACGACGTAAAGGACATTGTAAAAAACTGCATAGCCGAAAACCGCTTCGGATTTGAAGAGACGGTATATCTCCTTCTGTTCGGAAAACTTCCGACCAGAGCGGAATTTGAACAGTTTTCTGAAATGCTGGCAGATTTCAGGGTACTGCCGCGCAATTTTGTGCGCGATGTGATTATGAAGTCGCCTTCCAAAGATATGATGAACATGCTGGCGCGCTGCGTGCTCAACCTTTACAGCTACGACCCCGACCCCGAAAACGTGAGCATTTCCAACGTTTTAAGGCAGTGTCTGCAGCTGATTGCGCAGTTCCCCATGATTGCAATTTACGCATACCGCTCGTACCGCTATTACAGCACGAACGACGGTTCGCTGATAATTCACAAACCCAAGCCCGAATACTCCACAGCGCAGAACATTCTGCATATCTTAAGAAAGGACAGCGATTTTACCGACCTTGAAGCAAAGGTTCTGGACATAGCTCTCATTCTGCACGCCGACCACGGCGGCGGCAACAACTCCACGTTCACCACGCACGTTGTCACCTCTTCGGGCACGGATACTTACTCTTCAATGGCGGCCTCGCTCGGCTCGCTGAAGGGCCCCAAGCACGGCGGCGCAAACATTAAAGTTATGCAGATGATGCAGAACATAAAGGAGAACGTTGCCGACTGGAAGGAGAGCACGGTCACCGACTACATCGATAAAACTCTCAAGAGAGAGACTTTCGACCACGCAGGCCTGGTATACGGCATGGGTCACGCGGTATATACCCTTTCCGACCCGAGGGCGGAGATACTTAAAAAGTACGCCGAAAAACTCGCCGTTGAAAAGGGCAGAGAGGAAGAATTCCACTTATACGAAACGGTGGAAAATTCTGCAAAGCGGCTGATTAACGAACAGCACAAACTTTCCAAACCCGTCTGCGCAAACGTGGACCTGTATTCGGGATTTGTGTATTCGATGCTCAACCTGCCCACAGATTTATACACGCCGCTGTTTGCCATTTCGCGTGTGGGCGGCTGGAGCGCACACCGCATGGAAGAACTTATAAACGGCAACAGAATTATAAGGCCTTCCTACCACTGCGTAAAGCCCGACTGCGAATATATTCCAATGGATGAACGCAAATAAAATTACCGTCCGCTTAAATCGCGGACGGCTTTTTTATTGCAATGCATGGTAATTTTTTGTATCGTGGGTATCTGTTACTATATGCGGGGGTGGGCGTCCGTTTATATGCGGTGATTATATGCGGCGTGCCTGACCTCCAAAAAAAATTCGGCCGTACTGCTTTGTACGGCCATTTTAATTTGTGTATTCACATAAAAACGAAAATTGAGCGTAAAAAGCGAATTTAAAGGCTGTCAGCGGGAAATTTCCGGCATAAAGGCGCTTTCAAACGTCTTACCGTTGAGATAGGAGAGCGCGTCCGCAAGCTCGAAAGTGAGTTTTTTTGCCACAAGGCGCTGACGGCGCGCGCCATACTTTTTATTGAGCGCAGAATCGCCGTACTTTTCGTCCCCCACAAGCGGACAACCGATGTATGACATATGGGCGCGTATCTGGTGCGTCTTGCCTGTATGCAGAGCTATCTGAACGAGAGCCACATCCCCCCGTCTTTCCAGAACCTTGTACTCGGTAATGATTTCTGAAAATCCGCGGCGCATAACGGGAGAAATTGTGACCGTGGCAGACTTTTCATCCTTTTTGAGGTATGCGCGCAAGGTTGCCGCGGGGCGGGAAAAGTTGTTCTTGCACAGCGCAAGGTATGTTTTATGTATGCGGTGAAGGCGGAACGCCTCCTCCAGCTCCTCCTTTGCGGGCTGATTTTTTGCGTATATTATAAGGCCTTCGGTATTTCTGTCCAGACGGTGCACGGCAAAATAAGTTCCGCTTTCGCACAGTTCAGAGAGCAGTCCCTCCGTGGATACGCCCGAAAATTTATCGCAGATTACAATATTATCATCCTCGTACGCCACATTATGGCTGGGCTTGGACTGCTGTGCGGGCGTGGTGTAATAAGTCACCTCGTCCCCGACAGACAGACGGACGTTTTTATCGGTACGCACGCCGTTCACCCTTATATCGCGTGAACGCAGAAGCGCCGCAAAGGCAAAACTGCCCTGCGGGTAGGTTTCATCTGTGAACGTTTTGAGGTCGGAAGGCTGCCTTACGGTAAATTTTTTCATAACGATAACAGTAAATGTATGAGATATGCGCTTAAAAAAGCCACCACGAGCTGAACAAAGAAAAATTTTAAGGTATATTTTACGCCGATTTCGCGGCAGGAGGCCGCAAACGCCGATACGCACGCAGGGCAGGCAAGCACAAACACGCTTGCGGCAATGCCCGATGCAAGGGAGAGTCCCGCACCCTCGGGCATAAGCACGCCTATCGTGGCGGCGATGTTTTCCTTAGCCGCAAAACCCGATATCATTGCGTATGCGAGGCGCCAGTCGTCAAATCCCATAGGCACAAACAGCGGCAGTACAAGGCGGCTTATGGAGGCAAGCATACTCTCCTCCACTTCGCAGGGCGTAAAAGTGAATGTAAAGTTGGAAAGCACCCAGCTGACTATGCAGAAGAGCAGTACGGCCGTTGCTACCTTAATTATAAACCCTTTGATGTAAAAATACAACTTTTTTAAAACGGCGACGGGCTGCGGAAGAGATATGGGAGCCACTTCCGAGAGCATATCCTCCCCGCCGCCTTTGAAAAGAGCGCACGCGCCGAGGGCGGCCGCTATGCCCGCAAAGTAAAGAATGCATATTGCGGGAAAGGGATTTTTAAAGAGCGGAGAAAGAAGCGTGAGAAAGACGGGCATCTTTGCGCCGCAGGGGATAAACGCCAGTATGGCCACAGTTCTCAGCTGCGATGTACGCGAAGTGAAGCCGCGCGTAGTCATAATGGCCGCCGCCGTACAACCGAAACCCGATATCAGCGAAAAGGCTGCACGCCCCGAAAGATGTACCTTTGCAAATACTCCGTCCGTGACAAACGACAGCGCGGACATTATTCCGCTTTCGTCCAGAAGAGTAAGAAAAAGGTACAGCACGGCGAGCTGCGGCACAAAGGATATTACGCCGCCCGCGCCGCCTATTATGCCGTCGCACACAAGCGACTGCACCTTTCCCTCAGGCAGAATACTTTTTACAGCCTCCCCCGCCTTTACGGTTATCAGCCATTCGGTTGCGTTTTTGAGCGCGTCGCCGGGCATACCCGGGAAGAAGGCCATAAAGAACATTAAAATTATTGAAAATATAAAAAATGCGAGCGCAAAATATTTATTGTAAAACAGCTTTTCCGCACGGCTGAAATTGAGATTACCCCCATAGTATGCCGCATCTATTGCACTCTGACTGAAATTTTTTATCTGCGGACAATCGCTTTTTTTCTGCAATGAAAAGGTGCGCAAAAGCTCTTTGAGCTGCGCAATTTCAGTAACTACGGGCAGGCCTATGGCGCGGGAGAGAGCGGCGCAATCCAGCCTGCCGCCCCTCTTTTTCAGCGCGCCGAGTTTGCTTACGTACACAATTGTACAGCTGTTTATATTTACAATTGCGCGGGTGAGCGAGAGCGAATTTTTCAGCGTCAGCCCGTCCACTACGTTTACAACCACGTCCGCTGACTTTATCTCCCCCGCCGCGGAGGCCTCCTCCATTGAATAACCGTTGAAGGAGTACATGCCCGGCACGTCCGCATAGGTAATGCCGCGGTGCACCTTGATATATGGCCGCGTGGTAACGCCGTGCCAGTTGCCCGTTTTAAGCCGACTGTGCGTGAGCGCGTTGAAAAGGGTCGTCTTGCCCGCGTTGGGGTTGCCCGCAAGCACTACCTTCATTGCGCCACCTCGATAAGCTCGGCCACGCACCTGCGCGCGGCAAGCCTTACCGCGCCGCACATTAAAAGTATGCTGCTGTCCATAAGCGAACGCCCGCCAGACAGAACATTTGCGCCGCGCACAAAGCCGAGCGCAGTCAGCCTTTCGGCCGCCGCTCCGCTTAAATTTACCTTTGTTATTTTTGCGCTCTTTCCGCGCGTCAAATCCCAAGCCGTCATACTTTATAAGTATGAAAAGGCCGCGGATGGTATTCCATCCGCGGCCTCTGCAATTTTAAAAAATTTACTTTCTGATTACGGCTATTTCTATCTTTTCGCCGTTGATGTTCTGCTCTTTTGCAAAAGCACCCTCGGGAGCATCGCCTTCGGTCACGCTGTCGGCAAGCACGTCCTTTGCAAAGTTTGCGGTGTGCATAACCTTTGCGGCGCGGCCTTCGCCCTTGAAGAATACGCATATTCTGTCGGTAACTTCAAAGTCCGCTTCCTTGCGCATATTCTGTATCTTGGACACGATTTCGCGCTCCACACCCTCATCGATGAGCTCTTCGGTAAGCTTTGTGGAGAGCGCTACCGTTATGCCCTTATCCGACTGGGCAACATAGCCGTTGGCGCTGTCGGAGAACACCTGCAAATCTTCAAGCGCAAGCGTTACGCCGTCAAGACCGGGAACTGAATAGCCGCCGTCCTTGCGGATACCTGCAAGCACTTCCTCGGCGTTGCATTCTGCAAGGAACTTGGATATCGCGCCAAGCTGTTTGCCGTACTTGGGTCCGAGTGTTTTAAGCTGGGGCTTTAATCTGTGCTTTATATACAGCGACGCGTCTGCCGCGAGCTTCATGGTCTTTACGTTGAGTTCTTCAAGCACGATTGCCTTTTCCTCTTCAGAAAGGTGCAGAGGCTTTTCGGATACGACCACCATTTCGGCGAGCGGCTGACGGTTTTTAAGGTTGCCCGCATTGCGCGCAGACCTGCCGTTTACAACTATATCGAGCACGCCCTCCATTCCGTCTTCAAGCTCGGAATCGATAAGGCTTTCGTCCGCCTCGGGGAAGCGGCAAAGGTGAACAGATTCGGGTGCGTCCTTGAAGAATTCGGGAACGAGGTTGCGGTATATCATTTCTGCAACGAACGGCGTATAGGGCGCGGTCACCTTTGCGAGCGTGACAAGCACGGTGTAGAGCGTGGTGTACGCGGCGGCCTTGTCGTCCGTCATATCGCTGCCCCAGTACCTTTCGCGGCAACGGCGCACGTACCAGTTGGAGAGTACGTCCGCAAAGTCCTGAATGGCGCGCGAACTTTCGGTGATTTCATAGCGGGCAAGGTGCTCATCCACCAGTTTTACAAGGCTGTTGAGCTTGGAAAGTATCCACTTGTCCATGAGCGAAAGCTTGCACTCTTTGAGCGAATATTCGGCGGGGTTATATTTATCTATTTCGGCATACAGCGTAAAGAATGCGTACGTATTCCACAGCGTGCCGAGGTATTTGCGCTGAGCTTCGGATACGGCGTCCTCATAGAATCTGGAGGGCAGCCAGGGTGCTGACGAGGTGTAGAAATACCAGCGAACGGCGTCTGCGCCCTGCTTATCGAGCACCGACCAGGGGTCAACCACGTTGCCCTTGTGCTTGGACATCTTTATGCCGTTTTTGTCGTTTACGTGGCCCAGAACTATGCAGTTTTTGAAGGGTGCCGTGCCGAAGAGTATGGTGTTTACAACCAGCAGGGTATAGAACCAGCCGCGGGTCTGGTCCACCGCCTCGGAAATGAAGTCGGCGGGGAAGGTCTCCTTGAACAGGTCGGCATTTTCAAACGGGTAGTGATACTGCGCGAAAGGCATTGAACCGGAGTCGAACCAGCAGTCGATAACTTCGGGAGTGCGCTTCATCTTGCCGCCGCACTTGGGGCAGGTGCAGGTGAGGTTGTCAAGGTAAGGTCTGTGCAGCTCTATATCCTGGTCGGCAGGTATGCCGCACTTTTCCTTGAGCTCCTTTTTGGAACCGATAACCTCTATCTCGCCGCAGTCGGGGCATACCCATACGGGCAGGGGAGTACCCCAGTATCTGTCGCGCGAAAGACCCCAGTCAATTACGTTTTCAAGGAAGTTGCCCATACGGCCTTCCTTTATGGTCTCGGGCATCCAGTTTACCGAGCGGTTGGATGCCTTTATGGCCTCCTTTACCTTTGTAACCTCGATAAACCAGCTGGAGCGCGCGTAGTACAAAAGGGGCGTATCGCAGCGCCAGCAGTGGGGATAATCGTGTTCAAAGGGTACTACCCTGAACAAACTGCCCTGCTTTTCAAGCATTTCTATTATGGTCTTATCCGCCTTCTTTGCGAACACGCCCGCAACTTCGGGGAAACGTTCGTCAAAGCAGCCGCGCTCGTTTACAAGCTGAACTACGGGCAGATGATATTTTTTGCCTACTTTATAGTCGTCCTCGCCGAATGCGGGAGCTATATGAACCACGCCCGTGCCGTCGCCCATTGTTACATAGGTGTCGCATACAACGTAGTGCGCTTTTGCAGGCATATTTGCGGGAGAAATGCGCGCAATCTCCGCGGTGGTCTCATTGAAGAGGGGCTCGTATTCAAGACCCTCCCATTCCTTGCCGCTCTTTTCGGCTATTACCTTATAATCTTCAAAGAAGTTGCCGACAAGCGCCTTTGCAAGAATATATCTCGTGCCGTCGCTCTCTATTTCGACATAGGGCTCTGCGGGGTTCATGCAGAGCGCTACGTTGGAGGGAAGAGTCCAGGGCGTGGTCGTCCACGCGAGAATGTAGCGGCCCTCTTCACCCTTTACCCTGAAGCGTACGACTACGGAATTTTCCTTTACAAGCTTGTAGCCTTGCGCCACCTCGTGCGAGGAGAGCGCCGTGCCGCAGCGGGGGCAATAGGGCACGATTTTATGACCCTTGTAGAGCAGACCCTTTTCGTGCATGGTTTTAAGCGCCCACCACTCCGACTCGATATAGTTATCGTCGTAAGTGACATAGGGGTGCTTCATATCCGCCCAGTAGCCTACGCGTTCGGACATTCTCTCCCACTCGCTCTTGTACTTCCAGACAGACTGCTTGCACTGCTTTATGAAGGGCTCTATGCCGTATTTTTCAATGTCCTGCTTGCCGTCCATGCCGAGCATCTTTTCAACTTCCAACTCGACGGGCAGACCATGCGTATCCCAGCCGGCCTTGCGCAGAACGTGCTTGCCCTTCATGGTCTGGTAGCGGGGAATTATATCCTTCATTACGCGCGT
>ERZ1090863.1236-NODE-1237-length-11426-cov-9.708733_pt1 | contig 11426 bp, 4 predicted proteins | sample MGYA00478480_ERZ1090863 | MGnify/ENA primary metagenome ERZ1090863 (study PRJEB33644, sample SAMEA5815746) | chicken gut metagenome | biome: Chicken; feature: Gastrointestinal Tract; material: Caecum | place: Ireland | collected 2019-01-01 | study: A study of the...
GCGCGGCGTCACGCCGCCGCGCCGCACGTTCTTTTGAAATATGGCAGAAAAAAGTTATAACGCAAACGATTTAAAAATTTTAGAGGGGCTGGAAGCCGTGCGCGTCCGCCCCGGCATGTACATCGGCTCGACGGGCGTAAAGGGACTTCACCACATTTTGTGGGAAATTGTCGACAACGCCATTGACGAAGCCGCCAACAGCTATGCCGACGAAATTACCGTCACGCTCCACGCCGACGGCTCGGCGTCGGTAGAGGACAACGGCAGGGGCATGCCCACCGACATCAACACCAAAGCCCACATGAGCGGCGTCGAACTCATCTTTACAAAGCTACACGCGGGCGGCAAGTTCGACAGCAACAATTACGCCTTTTCGGGCGGTCTGCATGGCGTCGGCGCATCGGTCACCAACGCCCTTTCGGCGTGGCTCAAAGTCGAAGTCTACCGCAAGACGATATTTAAGATGTCGTTCAAAAGCACCTACGACAAAGCCCGCAAAAAATGGCTGTGCGGCGTGCCCGATTCCCCCCTCGAAGATACAGGGATAAAGACCGACAAGCGCGGCACCTACGTGCGCTTCATGCCCGATAAAGAGGTGTTTGAAACGATCGAATGGAGTTACGACGCAGTCGGCAAGCGCTTGAAGGAGCTCGCATTCCTGAATAAGGGCGTAAGAATCAACTTTACCGACGAGCGCACACACTACCGCGAAGAGGAGGTCGCCGCGGACGACGGCGACATAGTTATAAAAAAAGTCGCCCTCCCCAAAAAGGAACCTGTAAGTTACAAGTACGACGGCGGGCTCATAGACTTTGTAAATTACCTCAACGAGGGCAAATCGCCCCTCTATTCAACGCCGCTGTATTACTCGGTCGTCAAGGACATCAAGGTCAAGGGCGCGGACGCAGGCAAAATCAAAATAGAATTTGCCGTCAGCCACACCAAGGACGACGAGGAGAGTTTGTATTCCTTTGTCAACAACATCTGCACCATCGAGGGCGGCTATCACGAAACGGGCTTTCACAACGGACTTTTGAAGGTAATCAACGACTATGCAAAGGCCAACGGAGTGCTCAAAGCCAAGGATCCTCTCTTCATCGCCGACGACGTAAAGGAGGGGCTTACCGCCGTGCTCACCGTCAAGATGAACAACGTCGAGTTCGAGGGTCAGACCAAAACCAAGCTGGGCAATCCCGAGGCAAAGGCGCCCGTAGAGCAGGCCGTAACCGAGGGGCTTGCCTCCCTCATGGCGGCGCGCGGAAATAAGGGCATATTCGACGAAATCGCCAAAAAAGCTAAGTTTGCCGCCGACGACCGCATAAAGCACCGCGCCGAGCGCGAAGTTGCAAAGGCGGCTTCGGACAACGACGAACTGACTCTCGTCGGCAAGCTCGCCGCGTGCTCGGGCAAGAATCCCGAGCTCAACGAGCTGTTCATAGTCGAAGGCGACTCTGCGGGCGGCACGGCAAAGCAGGCGAGGGTAAGGCAGTACCAGTCCATTCTGCCCCTGCGCGGCAAGCCGCTCAACGTGCAGAAAAAGAGCGCGTTGCAGGCGCTGCAAAACGAGGAGCTCAAAACGCTCGTCTCGGCGATAGGCGCGGGGTTCAACAACTCATTCGACGTCGAAAAAACGCGCTATAAAAAGGTAATAATCCTGTCCGATGCCGACCAGGACGGACTGCACATACGCTGCATACTTTTAACATTCTTTTTCAAATATATGCGCGACCTCGTCAAGGCGGGCTGCGTGTATATAGGCATGCCCCCTTTGTATAAGGTGTATAAAAAGGACATAACTGAATACGCCTACGACGACAAGGAACTCGACGAAGCGATTAAAAAGGTGGGCAAGGGGTACCAGATTCAGCGCTACAAGGGTCTGGGCGAAATGTCCGCCGACCAGCTGTGGGACACCACCATGAACCCCGCCACGCGCAACCTCATTCAGGTCACCATAGAGGACGCGTCCGAGGCGACGCGCATAATCGATATGCTCATGGGCGACAAGGTGGAGGGGCGCAAGCAGTTCCTCGCCGAAAACGCCAATTTCAACAAGGTCGACGGGTTTATAGAAAAGGTAAACTTCAAACGCGATGAAGGGGAGGCTTACGACTGATGGCTAAAAAGAAAAACGACGACTTTCAGACGGCTATCCCGCAGGGCAATATTCTGATTACCCCCTTAGAGGAGGTCATGCCCCAGGCGATGCTGCCCTATGCCGAATTTGTCATTCTCGACCGCGCGCTCCCGCGCGTAGAGGACGGCTTGAAGCCCGTTCAGCGCCGCATACTGTATACCATGATAGAGATGGGGCTCACGCCCGACAAGCCGCACAAAAAGTCGGCGCGCATCGTCGGCGACTGCATGGGTAAATACCACCCCCACGGCGACAGCTCGGTTTACGACGCCATGGTAAGAATGGCGCAGGACTTCAACATGCGCATGACCTTAGTCAACGGTCACGGCAATTTCGGTTCGGTCGACGGCGACCCCGCCGCGGCGATGAGGTATACCGAGGCGAGGTTGGAACCGCTCGCCCTCGAACTGTTGCGCGACATCGACAAGGAGACCGTGCCCTTTTCGTTCAACTTCGACGACAGCCTGTTGGAGCCCGACATTCTCCCCGGCAGGTTTCCCAATCTGCTCGTAAACGGCGCCAACGGCATAGCTGTCGGGCTCGCCACAAACATACCCACCCACAACCTCGGCGAGGTCATCGACGGCGCGTGCGCCATGATCGATAACCCCAAAATATCCCTCGACCAACTCATGAAAATTATACCCGGCCCCGACTTTCCCACGGGCGGGTACGTCATCGAAAACGAGTTGAAACAGGCATATAAGACGGGCAAGGGCAAAATAACCATGCGCGCAAAATATTCCGTCGAAAACGGCGAGGGCGGCAAAAAGCTGATAGTCTGCACCGAACTGCCCTATCAGACCAACAAGGCAGAGTTGCTGCGCAAAATAATGCTGCTGCGCGAGGATAAAAAGGAGATACTCGCGGGCATTTCGGAGATCGTCGACGAATCCGACCGCACGGGTATGCGCGCGGTCATTGCCTGCAAAAAGAACGCCGATGTCGACGCCATTTTGGCATATCTTTTAAAGTATACCGATTTGGAGTGTACCTTCGGCATAAACATGGTGGCAATCGCGGGCGGCAAGCCCCAGCAGCTGGGACTGGTCGAAATTCTTAAATATTACGTCGACTATCAGCGCACGGTAATCGTCCGCCGTACCAAGTACGACTTGAAGCAGGCGGAAGCCCGCTGCCACATATTAGAGGGTTTAATTGTCGGTGTGCACAACATCGACGAGGTCGTCGAGATAATCAAAAAAGCCGAATCAACGCCCGATGCGCGCAGAAAATTAATGCTGCGCTTTTCGCTCACCGAGCGCCAGGCACAGGCAATTCTCGATCTGCGCCTCGCCAGGCTGACCAAGCTCGAAGTTACCAAGCTCGAAGAGGAATTAAAAGAACTTAAAAAGAAAATACAGGAGTACAGAGCCATCCTCGCCTCCAAGGACAGGCAGATGGGCATCGTCAAGAGCGAGCTTTTGGAAATAAAGCGCAAATATCCCAGCCCCCGCCGTACGAAAATAGTGGCCAAGGTCGAGGATATCGACGTTTACAGGCAGGATATAAGGCGCCCTTCCACCGAATGGATAGCTGCAATCACCGCGGCGGACAGCATAAAATTCATGCAGAAAACAGATTTCGACTCGAAGTACAAAAAGGCGCTCGCGCCCTCTTCCAAGCCCGAAGTCATGTTCAGGCAAACGCTGCCCTGCCTTTCGGACGGCGTGCTTTTAGGTTTCACCAACTACGGCAACGCCGTAAAGCTCGAACTCGAACAGTTCAACGACGTCGAATTCAAGGGCGCGGGAATAAAGCTTAAATCCTTCTACGACGCCGCCCTCAACGGCGAAAGGATAGTAAAACTGTTCGACATAACCGCAGGGCTCCCTCAAGGCGACGTAATTTTCTTCACCCGCCAAGGTATGGTCAAGCGCAGCGAATGGGCGGAATATAACCTGTTGAAGGCGGTATATCCCGCAATCAAATTAAAAACGGGCGACGAAATTATAAACGTAGAAGGTTTTGTCGGCGACGAATATACCACCATGTGCCTCGTCACCAAAAGCGGCATATGCCTCAACGCCGTCATGGACGACATCCCCTGTCAGGGCCGCATAGCCACGGGCGTAAAGGGTATGCTTGTCGACGCGCAGGACAGCGTAATTTTTGCCACGCAGATAAACGGCGAGGGCGAAATTATCATCGTGACCGACAAGGGGCTGTTCAAGCGCGTAATATCCTCGCTCATCGACCCGCTTTCGCGCGGCAGAAAGGGCGTAATGATTACAGACTCCAAGTCCAACGTGCTCTTCGCCGATTACGTAACCGTGCCGTACATGCTCGCCGTCACATCGGAAAGCGGTGCCGTCAGCGAGCTTGAAACCGAAGATATATCCATCGAATCGCGCCCTTCGCGCGGCAAGTCGATGAAAGCCTTCGGCATAACCACGGTAAAGGGCGTATGCGCCCTCAAATACAAAAGTCAGTTCCCGGACGGAAATGTGCAGATGAAACTTTAACAGGCATATATATGCCTGTTAAAGGGTGAAATGCTCGTTTCACTCGCGTGAAATACTGCGTGTGAAATGAACGCCTGCGGCGTCCGTGAAATGCGCAGGCGCAGCCTGCGCGTTAAGGTAAAATTATAAATAATAATCGTCAACCACAACGCAACATTTATGTTGCATTTCACGCGCCATTGTTCAGCATTGAAATATCCAATAAGGACGATGGCGCATTTAACGGCACGGCAGTGCCATTTCACTCACGGCATAGCCGTGCATTTCACTCCGGAGGTTATCTATGCTCGAAAAATATATCAACGCCGCTGCAAAGCGCAGTAAGGCAGATATCGTTTTAAAAAATGCGCGCTTCGTCAATACCCTTACGGGCAAAATTCAGGCGGGCGACATCGCCATATGCGGCGACAGAATAGTCGGCATAGGCAGTTACGAAGGGCAGAAGGAATACGATATGTCGGGGTTTACAGTCCTTCCTGGATTTATCGACAGCCACGTCCATATCGAAAGTTCCATGCTCTCGCCAGAGGAATATGCCGCGCTCGTCGTGCCCCGCGGCACGACTTCGGTGATCGCCGACCCGCATGAAATTACCAACGTCTGCGGCATGGATGGGGTAGAATATATTTATAAAGCCTCGCAGTCGGTTCCGCTCGACGTGCACATTCAGCTGCCCTCGTGCGTGCCTGCAACGCCTTTTGAAACGAGCGGCGCAATTCTCTCCGGCGACGACATTGCCGTGGGTATATGCCGCAGCGAGGTTTTCGGGCTGGGCGAATTTATGAACTTCCCCGGCGTCATCGGCGCCGACGGCGACGTAATAAAAAAGCTCGAAGCGGCTCACCGCGCGGGCAAGATAATCGACGGTCACGCGCCCTGCGTGACGGGCGACGACCTCAACGCCTATCTCTGCGGCGGCATCTCCACCGACCACGAGTGCGCCACACCTGAAGAGATGGAAGTTAAGGCGGACACGGGCGTATATGTCCAGCTGCGCCATAGCTCGTCCATACACGACATTGCCGCCAACTGCAAGGCAGTGAACGGCGGCAATATGCGCCGCTTTCTCATGTGCACGGACGACCGCCACGCCGCCGACCTCAGAACAAAGGGGCACATAGACGACGCCCTGCGCACGGTCGTCGCGGCGGGGCTCGACCCCGTCTGGGCGGTGACTATCGCCACATTGAACGCTGCGCAGTGCTACAATTTGAAGTGGCGGGGCGCGATAGCTCCCTTTTATTTCGCCGATCTCGCCGTCGTCGACGACTTGCAGCACTTCAACGTGCAATATGTGTTCAAGAACGGCGTTCCCGTCGCACAAAGCGGCAAGCCGCTCTTTGACACTTCAAAGAGATACCTTCCCCAAAGCGTGCTCAATACCGTGCACATCAACGAGTTGAAGCCCGAAGATTTTGTCCTTAAATTAAAGGGTCAAAGGGCGCGCGTAATGACCCTCGTCCCCGGCACGGTTCTCACGGGCTGCGAGGTTATGAACGTGCGCAGTGCAAACGGCGACGTCGTCCCTGAAAACGATGTTTTAAAACTCGCCGTCGTCGAGCGTCACAAGTACACCGGCAACATAGGCAAGGGGCTTTTAAAGGGTTACGGCTTCAAGGGCGGCGCGCTCGGCATAACCGTCGCGCACGATTCGCATAACATAATCATCCTCGGCGACGACAACGCATCCATGGCAAAAGCCGCCAATTGTTTAAGGGATATAGGCGGGGGAATGGTCATCGTTGAAAGCGCCACGGGCGCCGTTCACTCGCTCACCCTCGACATAGGCGGGCTGATGTCATCGCGCAGCGCCGACGAGCTGATTGCCGAAAGCTCCGCGCTGTACGAGCGCGCATATGCCATGGGCACGGACAGGCGGCTGGCGGCGTTCATGACCCTTGCCTTTTTGTCGCTCGCCGTCATTCCTCACGTCAAACTGCTCGACACGGGGCTGTTCGACGTCGATAAATTCTGCTTTGCCGACATAAACGCGGAGTAAAAGTTTGCAATTCAGGTCGCAGATTTTTAATCTGCGACCTGAATTGCGTAAAGCTGCGCCTTACGCATGAATTGAACGCTACGCGTAATGAATTGTAAGTGTCGCTTGCATTGTGGTTAAATTAATAAAACGCCTTGTCATAAATAGCGTGTGTAGCGGAATACTCCGCCCTGCCTGTCATTTTTATCGGTCGGAATTATCCAGGCTTGTCATTTCGACCGAAGCACACGAAAGTGTGCGGAGTGGAGAAATCTATCAGTAAAGCGATAATAAGGCGAGATTTCTCCGCGCGTTCGCTATGCTCACTTGGTCGAAATGACATTAGTAAATGACATAAGTAAATTAAAAGTTGTCCGCAAGAGCGGTGGGGTAAAGTGATACCGCCCGATTGCGGCGCTTGGCAGCGGCGATACGCCGCCACGCCTGTCATTTCGACTGAGCGGGATTATTTCGGCTTGTCATTTTGATTAAGCGCGGCAGTATGCCTTGTTTGTCATTTCGACTAAGCCGCCGCCAGTTTCGGGCGGCGGCGCATGGAGAAATCTATCAATAAGGCGAGGAAATAAGGAATAGATTTCTCGACTGACGCTCGAAATGACATTAGTAATTAAAAAGTTGTCCGCAAGAGCGGTGGGGTAAAGTGATACCGCCCGATTGCGGAGCTTGGCAGCGGGGACACCCCGCCGGAATGTTGCTGTCCGCAAGAGGGGCAGGGTGGAACGATAAAGCCCGATTGCGGAGCTTGGCAGCGGGGACACCCCGCCGGAACATTGCTGTCCGCAAGAGGGGCAGGGTGGAACGATAAAGCCCGATTGCGGAGCTTGGCAGCGGGGACACCCCGCCGGAACGTTGCTGTCCGCAAGACGAGTTTTGTAGAGAGACAATGCTTGATTGCGGAATCCGACAGCGGGGTCACCCCGCAATTTTTTTGCGTTTTTTCCAAAAAATACAAATAAACGCGTTTACAACGGCGGCAAAATATAGTACAATAAATACGTATTAAAATAGCGTTACTGTGCGCGCCGCTTTTTTTGGGGTTATGTGCGCGGGCGCGATTAAACTTTTTTTCAGCACATCAAAGGGAGCAATTACGCAAACATGGGACTTTTCAAGTACATCGCAAATGCCGACAGCCGCAGAGCGCTCCGCAAGCTCGACAAGCAGGCTAAGATAATAGAAGATCTCGAACCCAAGTACGCCGCCATGAGCGACGAAGAACTCAAAGGTCAGACCGCCGTTTTAAAAGACCGCCTTGCAAAGGGCGAAACGCTGGACGACATTTTGTACGACGCGTTCGCCGCCTTGCGCGAAGCCAGCTGGCGCGTACTCAAAATGAAGCACTTCCACGTGCAGATCATCGGCGGCATCTGCCTTCATCAGGGCCGAATTGCCGAGATGAAGACGGGTGAAGGCAAAACGCTCGTTTCAACCCTCCCCGCATACCTCAACGCGCTCACGGGCAAGGGCGTTCACATAGTAACCGTCAACGATTACCTTGCAAAGCGCGACGCCGAGTGGATGGGTAAGGTTCACAAATTCATGGGCCTCACCGTCGGCGTCGTCGTGCCCGGCATGGACGACAAGCAGAAGAAGGAAGCCTACCGGTGCGACATCATTTACGCCACCAACAACGAGCTGGGCTTCGATTACCTGCGCGATAACTTAAAAACTTCCATTCCCGCGATGGTTCAGCGCGAGCTCAACTATTGCATAATCGACGAAATCGACTCCATTTTAATAGACGAGGCGCGCACGCCCCTCATTATTTCGGGCAAGGGCGGCGAAAGTTCGCAGCTCTACGTCGACGTAGACAGATTCGTCCGCACCCTCCACGGCGGTTTCGACGACGACAAGAAGGCGGCGGAAACGCGCGTTCCCGTCCGCAAAAAGAAGGGTCAGGAATTCACCGAAGAGGAAAAGAAGGTCAACGAACAGCTCGCCGCCATTTTGAAGGACATGGAGGACTGGGACTATATCATCGACCGCAAGGACAAATCGGTCACCATAACCGAAAACGGCGCAAAGAAGGCTGAAAAGTTCTTCAACATAAAAAACCTCGGCGACATCGAAAACGCCGACTTAAACCACCATATCCAGCAGGCGTTGAAGGCGCACGAGCTCTTCGCGCGCGACGAAAACTATATCGTCACCGAGGACGGCGAGATCATGATAGTCGACGAATTCACGGGCCGTCTCATGGTCGGCAGGCGCTATTCCGACGGACTTCACCAGGCGATAGAGGCAAAGGAACACGTAAAGGTGCGCGAGGAGAACAAGACCCACGCCACCGTAACATTCCAGAACTATTTCAGACTGTACAGCAAACTTTCGGGCATGACGGGTACCGCAAAGACCGAGGAGGCGGAATTCAGAACCATTTACTCGCTCGACGTCGTGTGCATTCCCACAAACAGACCCGTCGCGCGCATAGACTATCCCGATAAAATCTTCTCCACCGTCGAGAGCAAAAAGAAGGCTATCGTCCAGGAAGTGGTCGAGCGCCACGCAAACGGTCAGCCCATTCTTATAGGTACCGTCACGGTAGACAGGTCGGAAGAGATTTCCCGACTTCTCCGCCGCAACGGCATAAAGCACAACATCTTAAACGCTAAAAACCACGCCCGCGAGGCAGAAATAGTTGCGCAGGCGGGCAGGTTCGGCGCCGTCACCATAGCCACCAACATGGCGGGGCGCGGCACCGACATTCTGCTCGGCGGCAACCCCGAATATCTCGCCAAAAAGCGCATGAGAGAGGAGGGCTACGACCACGATATGATAGAAGTGGCCATCTCCTATGCCGACCGCCCCTTCACCGAGGAGGAACAGACGGCGAGAAAGAGATACGCCGACCTATACGCCATGTACAAGGCGGAAACCGACGCCGAAAAGGAAAAGGTTATCGAGGCGGGCGGACTTTGCATAATAGGCACCGAGCGCCACGATTCGCGCCGCATCGACAATCAGCTGCGCGGACGTGCGGGACGTCAGGGCGACCCCGGCGCTTCGGTATTCTTCATCTCTTTGGAAGACGACCTTGCAAAGCGCTTCGGCGGCGAAAAGCTCAAAGCGCTGTACTCTACCCTCATGGACGAGGACGACTGTCTGCAATCCAAAATGCTCTCCCGTTCGATAGAGAACGCGCAGATGGCGATAGAGGGCAGAAACTTCGGCGCCCGCAAACACACGCTGCAATACGATGAGGTTATGAACGAGCAGCGTAAACTAATATATTCCGAAAGGCTCAACGTGCTGCGCGGCGGCGACGTGCACGATCAGATGCTCAAATATATCCCCGATTACGTTGCAAAGGTGCTGCGCGAAACGGTGAATACCGAAGCAATGCCCGAGCTGTGGAACGAGGAAGCGCTCAACGCCGCATTGAAACAGAAAGTTTATCCCGACGAATGTCAGTTTGAAATTACCCGCGAAATGCTTGAAAAGTGGGATTATGAATACGCCGTAGAAAAGATTACCAAGGAAGTAACAAAGGCTTACGAGCAGAAGATAGAAAATATTTCAAGGGAAACGCACGGTCAGGTCGACTATCACCAGGTTGAGCGCAACGAACTTCTCCGCGCGGTCGACCGAAACTGGATCGACCACATCGACGCCATGGATCAGCTGAGAAAGGGCATAGGTCTTAGGGGCTACGCCCAGCAGGATCCCGTAATCGCATATAAGCAGGAAGGGCACGAAATGTTCGAGGAGATGATCGAACGCATCCAGACCATAACCATTTCCCGCTTGTTGAAGGGTAAAATCATACGCGTTCCCGCTGCGCCTCCCCGTCCCGCACGCCCCGCACAGGGCGGAATGACGAGGCTGCCCAACGGCATGGTAGTGCGCCAGGGTCAGCCCCTGCCCGGTCGCCCCGCCGCACAGAACGCACAGTCGCCCGCAGGTCAGGGCGGACAGCAAGCTCCCGCCGGCGCAGCCGAAAATTCTGCCGCGCCCGCCGCACAGGGCGGTGAAGGCGCTCCCGGCGTTCAGGCAGATAAAGACGGCAACTTCGTGCCCGAAAACGTAAACATTCACAGACCCAAAAAGGATTGATAATTAATGTTCAAAGCAGACGATTACAGACTGAGGCTGAAATCGCTCTCTGAAACGCTTGCAGAGGCGAAATACGCGCTCGATATCGACAATCTCGGCGGCAAGCTCGACGCGCTCAAAACCGAACAGGAAAAGCCCGAAGTGTGGGGCGATCTTGAAAAGTCAAAAAAAATCGGGCGCGAAATATCCTCCATCGAGGGCAAAATCGACGCCTACAACAAGGGCGAAAACGCCATCGAGGAGGCAAAGGCTTTTATCGACCTCATCGAGGAGGCGGACGACGAAAGCCTCATCCCCGAGCTCGAAGACATGATAAAGACGGCGGAGGACGACATAGAGAATATGCGCATCCGCGCCCTTCTCCGCGGCAAGTACGATTCGAACAACGCCATTTTAAACCTTCATGCAGGCGCGGGCGGAACCGAGGCGTGCGACTGGACGCAGATGCTCTACCGCATGTACTGCCGCTACTGCGAAAAGCAGGGCTTTAAAGTTACCGAACTCGACCTCGAAAACGGCGACGAAGCGGGCATAAAGTCCGTGTCGTTCAAGGTTGAGGGCGAAAATGCCTACGGCTTTTTAAAAGCTGAAAAGGGCGTGCACCGTTTGGTGCGCATCTCTCCTTTCGACTCCAACAAGCGCCGCCACACCTCGTTTGCATCGCTCGAAGTCATGCCCGAGGTCGACGACGAGGGCGAAGTCGTCATCCGCGACGAGGATATAAGGATAGACGTATACCGCTCGTCGGGCGCGGGCGGACAGAAGGTAAACA
>ERZ1090863.1244-NODE-1245-length-11383-cov-8.910046_pt1 | contig 11383 bp, 8 predicted proteins | sample MGYA00478480_ERZ1090863 | MGnify/ENA primary metagenome ERZ1090863 (study PRJEB33644, sample SAMEA5815746) | chicken gut metagenome | biome: Chicken; feature: Gastrointestinal Tract; material: Caecum | place: Ireland | collected 2019-01-01 | study: A study of the...
TTTGCGGGGTCTGTCGTTTTTCCCCCCCCACCCCGCTTTTTTGGTAAAATTTTATGTGCCCTCACTGGGGTTTTTTTTCGCCCGCCGCCCCCCCCAAACGGGGGGCCCCGCGGCAGTCTTTTGTCGTTTTTTTGTGCGCGCTGCGTAATATAATCCCGCTCTGTCCGTTTTTGTGCCGCCGAAGGAGCGGAAAAGACGTTAGCGGGGATATATGCCTCGATTATTGGTATATATGCCGTCAGTTATTGCGGCGCGACGCGTCGGATAAGGTTTGCAAAACAGCTTTGAGTGCGGTTTTGTATTCGGGCGAAAGCTGTCGGTATTGACAAATAATTTTTTGTTCTTCGGTCGTGAATTTGTTTTCCGATGCGGGGGTGGTTCCGCCGAATTCGTCTTTCAGTCCCAGAAGATAGTCTGCCGACACGTTGAAAAATTTCGACAGTTTGCGTATTGTCGAAGCTGTGGCTTCGTTTCTGTTGACTTCTATTTTTGCAATAGTCGATTGGCTTACATCTATTGCCCGGGCAAGCTCTTTTTGGCTCATGCCCTGCTCGGTTCGGAGTTCAAGCAAAATTTTGTTAAGTCCCATAATAATCAGATTTTATCATCAAAAATTACTTATGTACTTGACAAGTGCAAATATCTTTATTATAATTATTCACAAGTAATAATGTACTTAACATGGCATCCCCGGCAGGGCTTTTTAAATATTATTTGCAATAAATTTTGTTGTATTAGACAAGAAAATTTAATAAATTATGCGATTGGGTCTTGACAAGAGTTGATTTCTATGATATTATTTTTTTGCTGAACAAAACAGTTTTATTTTTGTTTGTAAGGCTGAATATGCGGCTGTCAGCAACTGTCGGGCATTATTTTTAGTACGCATAAAATTAATTGCTTTTAATGCGTTTCGCTACATCGTTTTCGTGCGGCGGCAGGTTAAGATTAATCTTAACTTGTATTTCACGCAAAAAAAGCGTTGTTTCGCGCAGTATATGTTGCTATTGTCAATGTGTGCGCTAAAATAGTTAATGTGTTCGGCAGCGTTTGTTTTTTGGGCGGTTTGCGGTTTTACAGGCGGATTATTACAAGGAAATTATTCAAAGCATGTCTAAAAAATCAGGCAAAGGAGGCGTTGTCGCCGCAATAGTAATGGGCGTAATCGCTGTTATTTTATTGCCCATTCTGATAATCAACATCACGCTGATAATCAAGGGCTCGGCAGGCGGTGTTGCTCCGCCCGATGTTTTCGGCATAGCGCCCCTGGCGGTTGCGACCGGCTCAATGGAAGGCGACAATCCCGACAGCTTCGGCGAAGGCGCCCTTGTATTTATCGACATTTTAACCGAAGAGGAAAAGAACGATCTTGCCGAGGGCGACGTCATCACTTATTATTTTGAAAATAACGACGGCAGTATATCATATGTAACCCACCGCATAGTCAGCGTCAGCCGCGCGGAGGACGGAACGCTTTCGTCGGTAATAACCCGCGGCGACGCCAATAATTCCAACGATCCCGAAGCTGTCGAAGCTTCTTACATAGTCGGCAGGCTCGCCGGCAGCGTAGAGGGGTTGGGCGACTTTGCAATGTTTTTGCAAACCCCCGCGGGCATACTTGTGTTTGTGGGTATTCCCGTGGTCGCGTTTATCGCTTACGACGCTATCCGCATAACGCTCAACAACCGCAAGGTTAAGGAGCAGGAGCGCAGCGAAAAACTTATTCAGGACAAGGACGAAGAAATTGCCCGCCTGCGCGCCCTCGTCGGCGAAAAGGGCGGCGAAACGTCGGGTTCGGACGGACAAGCCAAAGGGCAGTCCGAAGATATTCAGAAAGTTGAAGAAATTGTGCAGGTTAAAGGCGCCGAAAAGGTTGAAGAGGTCGAAAAAGTGACTTCTGACGGTGCTCGGCAGTCCGCTCAGGAAGAGCCTGAACCCTCCGAACCTAAGTATGAGGAGTAATATTCAGCAGTCATTAAGTAATTAGTAAAAGATATAAGCGAAAAAGTTGTCCGCAAGATATGGTCGGATAAAGCGATACCGCCAGATTAAGGAATAGATTTCTTGACTTACGCTCGAAATGACGTAAGTAATAAAAGGTGCCTTGTCATTTCGACTAAGTGCGGTACAGCCGCACGCATGGAGAAATCTATCAATAAGGTAAGTAATAAGGCGAGATTTATCTGCCGTTTCCCGCAAGCGGGAGTCCCTCGGCAGAGTGTCGTCGGCTACGCCTCCTCGCGCGGCGTTGCTCGAAATGCAAAGAAAAAACACTGCCGCATATAACCGTTGGGGCGCCACACCCGACGATTGTATAAAAAAATTTCTTATATAAAGAGGAGATTTGAAAACTATGAAACAAAACTCAAAGAAAAGAATAGTTCCCATGCTGTTCGCTCTTTTGGTCGTTCTCACCCTCGTAAGCTGCTGCTTCCTCGGCTCCACGTTCGCAAGGTACACCAGCACGGGCACGGGTTCGACAGAAGTTAAAGTAGCAAAGTGGGACATTGATTTCAACGGGAGCAATACCGAAAACGGCGAGACGGATATAGAAATCGGTAAGCTTTCTCCCGATGACGCTGCTTGGACAGAAGGTCTTAACCGCGTTCATGTTATCGATAACGCTCAGGTTGCAATGGCTATACTCAATAAAAGTGATGTTGCCGCTGATATTACTGTAACTATCGGTGCGGCTCCTGTTTTCTACGGCGTCGATGACTCTGATATAGCAGGTTGGAGTGTTACCGGTATATCTCAGGGCGACAGCCTTCCCAGCTACTTAGAGGCATATAGCACAATTCAGCTTCAATTTGCTATAACAAATGGTTCTACCCCTGATGGAAGTACACTTTGGCATAATTATGGCGCCTCCGTTACCCAATATGATGTTGCTACTAATGGCGGCGTATACGTCTGGGTAAGAGCAGTTTGGGATACGCTTGACGATTTGGGGCAAATTACCTCTGATGCGATCGACACATGGCTTGGTCAGAATGTTACAAAGGTTTCGTGCAACCTCAGCTACGTAGCCGTTCAGTCGTCTGAACTTCCTACTGCATAACAATAAACATATTTATAAAAGTTAAAACGCGTTTACTGCCGTGGCGGGCATATGGTACGGGCTTACCGTATTTATGTTCGCCGCGGCATTTATTTTTTTCGCGGAGCAATTGCATTGCCGCGCCGCTTTGTGGCGGAGTGGCGCGGCGGTGACAATTTTTATAAGTTGACCCTAAGCATGTCATTTCGACCGAGCGTAAGCGAGCGGAGAAATCTATCGATAAGGCGAGATTTATCTGCCGTTTCCCGCAAGCGGGAGTCCCTCGGCAGAGTGTCGTCGGCTACGCCTCCTCGCGCGACGTTGCTCGAAATGACAAAGAAAAAAGAGTGTGTCATTTCGACCAAGCCAATTGTCATTTCGACTAAGTGCGGCACAGCCGCACGCATGGAGAAATCTATCAATTATTCCCCTTGTCATTTCGACCGAGCGTAAGCGAGCGGAGAAATCTATCGATAAGGCGAGATTTATCTGCCGTTTCCCGCAAGCGGGAGTCCCTCGGCAGAGTGTCGTCGGCTACGCCTCCTCGCGCGACGTTGCTCGAAATGACAAAGAAAAAGAGTGTGTCATTTCGACTAAGTCAATTGTCATTTTGACTAAGTGCGGCATAGCCGCACGCATGGAGAAATCTATCAATTATTCCCCTTGTCACTTCGACCGAGCGTAAGCGAGCGGAGAAATCTATCAATAAGGTAAGTAATAAGGAATAGATTTCTTGATTACGGGCTAACGCCCTCCACTCGAAAAGACGAAGTAATTAAGAAAAGTTGTCCGCAAGAGGGGTGGGGTAGAGAATACCGCTTGATTGCGGAGCATGATGCAACGGAACGTTGCTGTCCGCAAGAGTGGTGGGGTAGAAAATACCGCTTGATTGCGGAGCATGATGCAACGGAACGTTGCTGTCCGCAAGAGGGGTGGGGTAGAGAATACCGCTTGATTGCGGAGCATGATGCAACGGAACGTTGCCAGATTAATTTAACAGACAGATTAAAAATGGAAAATAATCAAAACAAAAACTTAATTGCGGCTGAAAACGACGAAACCCGCCTTGCTTTTGCGCAGAGGGTCAGCCGTGCCGACTTTAAAACGCGTTCGCGCTATAATGCCATCAAGAACGCTTTTTCGGGCTATATTGTGCCGTCAAAGGGCATAAGGGTACGGTCAAAAATCGGCGATTACGGCGAGGAATTTTACCTTGACAACACTCTGCTCGGCAGGGTGCGGCTGGTCAGGGGGTATGTGCGCCTTTTTCTCGCGCTCAAACCTTCAAAGTATTCTCCGGCAAAATATCATAACAACGATTATTCGCGGAGCGCGCGCTACGGCGACTGCCCGCTTGAAATAAATATATGCAACGCCAACCGCGTCAAGTGTGCCTATTCCCTGATAGGCGAACTTTTGCAGTCTGCGGGTGCGCTGCCCGACAAAAATCACCTCGCCCGCGATTGCAGCGTCGATTATGACGGGCTGTCTTACGGCGATATAACGTTCGACCCCGCCGATATGGCTGCGGCGGACGAGGAGATACTCGACAACGATATTGTCGAGGACGAGGTGGAGCCCTCGCCCGAAAACATACCCGTCGGTTCGTTCTACGGCACGGGCAGGGCGGTAATTCCGCAGTCCAATGTCGCCGATGGGCGTGCGCAGGGCGCTTTGCGCCCTACTGTGACATTCTTTGCCGACTATAACACCGAAGTGCTCGCGCCTTCGCCCGTGCGTTTGCCGCGCAGGGCTAAGGTTGTCGACGCCGAAGGCGCAAAGATAGGTAAAGTGCGCGGCAGCGTGTGGTACGACCTCGAAGGTAATGAGGTGGGCGCGTTCGAGCGCGATGACGACGACAGCGTTTATTATTATCAGGGCGGCAATAAAAAGGGCTTTTTAGACAGAAACGACAACGTAATATCCCTTTCAAACGACTACATAGCCACGCTTCGCCGCTTCCCCGCGATGATAGTGCTGCTCATTCTGTTCCTTCTCGTTGCGGCAACGGCGCTTTCGGTTTGCCTGAGCGCGTATTATCTCAACCGTTCGGAAAATCTCGATTATGCACCCGTTCTGTTTGTCGCCGACGAATACGGCGACAGCTGGGCGGAAACTGAAAACATCGGCGTGTTCTACAACGAAATGTTTGGCACCGAAAAGATTGCGCCCGGCATGAAGGGCAGTTATGCCTTCTATCTGAGCAACGAAAACGCCGACCCGCTTGAATTCTCGCTCGAATTTTCGTGCATAAACGAATACGGAATTGATTTGGCGTTCTCGCTCTACCGCGACGGAATTCTGCTCGCCGGCGGCGAGGAGGGCGCCGACAAGGTTTCGCCCGAAGAACTTTCAACTTACGGCATGACTATACAGGAAGAATCGGACTCGCTTTTCGTCCTCGAATGGGAGTGGAGACACAACGACGAGGTCGATACCGAGGCGGGCATCAACCAGGCAAGTTATACGCTCAATATTGAATTTACCGCCTGGGTACAGGGCTCATGAAAAAGGTTTTAAAGGTAATTAATGCCGTTATCCGCGGCATACTTGTGGCTGTTTGTCTCGCGCTGTGCGCTTACAACATATATATGCTGATAGCGCGCTACGCATGGGGCAACCAGATGCCGACGGTTTTCGGCTTTGCCGGCGCGGAAGTCGTTTCGCCCAGCATGGACGACGGCAACGGCGACGATATAGAAGTAGGCGATTTTATAGTGGTGCAGGCGCAGGACGACTACGCAATGGGCGACGTGATAACCTTTTACGACGCGCAGCGCGCAATGTACGTCACTCACCGCATAATATTTGCCGATGAAAACGGCTATACCACCAAGGGCGATGCAAATCCTTCGCCCGACCCCGAAATTGTGCAGCGCGCGCAGGTCGTGGGCAAAGTGGTTTGGGTCATAAAGGGCGCGGGAACCGCGCTCGACTTTCTCCGCAGTCCAACGGGTCTGCTCGTGGTAATACTTGCAGGTGCGGCGGTCTGGGTTGGCGCGGACGTTATATCAAGAATAGCAGACAGGCAGAAAAATGGAACACAAAGCGAGGATTAAGAAGAAATACCCCATCTTAACATATCTTTGTTGCTTGCTCGTCGTGAGCGTATTGTTCACCGGCGTTACTTTTTCGCGCTATACAATCAGCTCAACCGGGAATATCGCCACACCCGTTGCGCTGTACGATTGTTCGTATTCTATCAACGATATTTCGTCCACCGCCTTTCCCAATATAGATTATTGGCTTACGAGCAACGGCAACCAGTCGGCAATAAGCACGGCGCGCACGGTGCGTTTTACCATGCGCAATTACACCCAAAAGGTTCATACCGACGGCACGCCGTATAATTCCGTCAGCGGGGTAGACGTGCAGGGGCACATACGCTTTTATCTGCCCGCTGAAATTGCCGATAACCTTGCAATTCAGGTTGCGGAAGTTGACGAAAACGACAGCGTCCTCGTTCGCTCTCCCGAAATAGTGCTCGGCGAACTCATTTATAATGCGGATAGCGGCGACGGATATGTCGACGGCAATTTAAAGGATTACGGCGACGGCACGCGCGTTAACACTAATAGTTTTAAAGACTATTTCGATAACGGTAATACCGCCGTTGAGGAATACCTTTTTGTAAGCGGCGGATTCGGCCGTTCGGGCGGAAAGCTCGGCGGCACAATATCTGCCTACGAAGACAACGACGGCGACGAAAATTACGAAACCGACACGGGTACGGGAATTAATTTTTCCATAACGGCGAGCACGGTATCTACGCCATACTCCATAGGTTTTCAGCGCGGCGAAAGCGCAACCGATTACGAATCTCAGCTCTTCCTCGACCTCGAAGAGGACATAGACTATTATACGATAGATATTAATCTTCCATCTATGCATTTTATTGCGGAGGTTGCGCAGCAGCACACTTATGTGCTTTATCTCACGCTGACCGAAAGGCTCAACGACGGCGACTTTTCCGCCCTGTGGCAGTTGAGGGAGAATGAAGATATCTATGAAGATAATGCAACGGTCGAGTATGCGCAGCGCGTAGACAAGACGAGCGGAGCGTCTGCGCCTGTACCTGTAAACGAGATAGTGGTGTCGGGTGAAGGGGAAGCTGTTGTATATGGCAACAATGACCTTATGATAACCGCCCCCGAAACTGCGGAATATTATTACACCTACCTCGGCGCGAGGGTTACGGGGTATCACTTTACGCAGACGGCGCGGTTTACCGACGTGGCGGAAGGTGAGTTGGCAAATACCACCGTGCGCGTAAACTGCGAGTATAACGGAACGGGCGGTTATAATCTGACCCTTTCGCACGTGGCGCCCATAAGCGAGGACAGCACCGCAAGCTACGTCCACCCCATAACGTTCAGCATTAACGGCGCGAAGTATTCGGAAGATAATCCGCTGCCTTATACATATTCGGCGGGCAATACAATAGAGGGGATGAGCACGGGTACTTGCAACAACCAAAGGTACATTGATCTTTCGGATATTATTCCCGATCCTTTTGCCGAGCGCGTGCAAAATTTCGACGGCAGTACTACATTAATTACATTCCATGCCTACAAAGTTCTGGCAAAAAGTTACGATGTGCGCTTAACCGCGCTGTTTGTTCAGGCATCAGAAACGTGAGGTAAAACATGACGGCAAAAACAAGAAGAGTTTTGCTTTACATCTTAATATCTTTGGTCATACTCACCCTTTTCACTGCCTCGCTCACGCTGGGCAGATATTCGGGTGAGTACGAATCCGATTCCGATTATTCGGGCGATATAGAGTATGTCGTTGCCGACCAAGTAGAGGTACATTCGGTCGAGGACTTTTTTGCCGCTATAAATAACGGTTACAGCAATATCAAAATTGCCGATGATGTTGATAATCCCCTTATAATCATGGGCGGAGTGAGCGACGTAAACTCTGACCTCGTAATAGATTTAAACGGTCACGAAATTCAGCGCAACAACCGCGAACCTCTGTTAAACGTAACCCAGGGCGTACGCCTTACAATAATCGACTCGGCGGAAAATCAGACGGGCAGTTTTTATAACCCCGTCGGCAGCGTTTTGCAGATAAGCGGCGGCACTTTGACGATAGCGGCTGGCAGCTTTGAAAGCGGGCCCCGTAGCTCCGATGCGCGGAACAGCGGCGATTTGAGCGAGTATGCAACGACAACGGAAAATAACATTTGGAGTACAAAAGCTGGGGCGACTACTTCATCTTTATATTATATTGATAATATTTATGCTCCTGGCTCGGAGAATCCTATTGATGAAGATGCCAATATGCCCGTAATAATTCCATATGTTGACAGCGACGGTAACGGGCGCGGTGTTACGGTAAACGGAAATATGTATTTTGTAAGCCAATACAGACAAAATGCATATATACCCGCAGATACTTACCTTTATTTCACCATAGAGGACGATACGGTAGAAAATACCACTATATCCGCAGGCAGCGGCGGCGCAGATTATTTTTACGAATACTACCTTACACGCCGAACTGATGCAAACGGTGGGGTTAATTATTTATATCTTCATAATAACCAACAGGAAGGCGGCAACAATGTTAAGGTCACCGTCTATGTCTATCAGAATGTGAAAAATTCGGCTAATCCGCAGGTGGGCATAAAACCAGATTACGCCGCCATAAAAATGCAGGAGGGCAACCTGTATGTGCGCGGCGGAACATACTATTCTTACTTTGGCGAAGATAACACATATTGCGTAGACGCCACGGGCGGATATATGGCGGTTGAAAGCGGTGATTTTTACGCCTACGAAAGCAGCGTATGCGTTCAGTGCGATTACGCCGTCGCGGACGACAATAATTATCTGCGCGTAACCGACGGAACGTTTAATTCCGAAGTCGGCGATACCGTGCGCGTAAACAACGGCAGAATGACAATTCAAACTGTCACCTTCAATAAGGACGCCACGGGTGTATCCGGCAGCGATTATCGTGATAACGGCTCGGCGATAAATATTGCGGGCGGCGCGCTCGAAATTTTAACCTCGGCTCAGTTCAACCTTTCGGGTTCGTATATGGACGGCATAAGCGCCTCGGGCGCAAATTCAAGCGTCACCGCCAACAACGCCACAATCAATTTCAATACGCAGCAAAACCAGAACGGAAGTTTTAGTGCTACTGACGCTAACAACTATAACCGCGGCATTTATGCCAACGGCGGCGAGGTGGTTTGTAACGGCGATACTTCTGTCAGAATAGGGGCAGAGGATACAAGCATGATCGCGCAATATTGCTACGGCATTTATTCGGTCAATGGCGAGATTACATGCAGAACGCAAAACAGCGGTGACCAAACGGCTGTGTATATTTACGGCAGAACTGTCTATACGATCGAAAATTACGGTATAGCCACCGAGGGCGGAACGGTTTCGTGCTACGGTCAGACCGGTATAACCGTTTACGGACAGCAGTCTGTCGGCATATATTCCAGCGCCGCAGAAATTTCTGAAAACACATATTCGGGCGGGGAAATTAATATCAGCGGCGCCGACTTCACGTGCGAAATCCGCATGTGCACTGATATAAATAATACGCTCGCCGAAAACCTTTCCGGCACGGCAATAAGCACGACGGGCGGCAACATTACATTTAATGTAAATAGCGCAACAATAGTATCGGATGGCTTGGGAATAACTGCGTTAAACAGAATTTATAGCGGCACAACGGCAGGCGACATTATTCCCGACAGCGGCAACGTTACTTTTGAAACTACGGCGACAAGCGCTGAAATCGAGTTGACAACTTCCCGCGGAACAGCTATGTACATTCTCGGCGGTGAAGTCGAAATAGATGAAGCTATTACTTTTGATGTGGAAAGTAACACAAATGGCAATCTCCCCTGGCAAGCGGGCGGCACGGCTTACTCAACCGACGGTATCCGCATAGAAAGCGGCTCGCTACTCTCCTACGGTACTTTAAATGTTACCCACACGGGTGCGGGTAATGATAATATTGGTGAGGGTGATAATCCTATTGTATCTGAGGATAACCCCGACGGGATTGATTATGAAGAGGATCATTGGTATAATCAAAGTCGCGATACTGTGGATATATATCACAGTGAAGATGCGCATTACAAATTTAAGATCAAGAGCTTTGCAATAAGGGTCGTCGGCGACACTTCAAGTGCGGCAGCCACAAATGTCACTATCTTGAATGGCACAATAAGCAATACTGTCGGCGGCGGGCTGTATGTCTCGGGCGGCAGCAATACCTTGGTTTCCCTTAACGGTATGATAAGCGATACCGATTTAGATGGCGACGGTCAACTCGATGATGTGGTTGATGATTCGGGTGAGGTTTCAATAAGTACAACCGGTTACGCTGCATTTAGTCAGTATGTGCATGTTACAAGCGGTGATACAAACTGGTCTACGCGAATGCCGGAAACGGGCGGTCACGCCGTTCAGGTAAACGGCGGCACGCTGAATATTTATAACGGGTCATACAGTGCGCTGTTAGGTAACGGTATAATGGTGACTAACGGTAATGCTAATGTTTATAATGGTACATTTGTCGGCGGCGACCAAGGTATACGTGCTTCTAACAATGACCTTGTTTGCGGTGCGGCAGCATCGTATTGTTTAAAGGTGTGCGGCGGCACGGCGAATATTTATAACGGTATTTTCGGTAGTGCAGTTCGCAAAGACCAAAACGGTAATTATATAGTAGAAGGTAGTAATGTTTCAAGTAGCGGCGCGTTCATAATGGGCACATCGGCAGACTCGCGCGGTACTGCGAATATCTATAATGGCACATTCAACGTAGCGGGACAATCGGCATTTGCAGTTTATAAATATGCAACCGTTACGTTTGGACAACAGGGCGTGGATTCGGATATTTACGTTCGCGGATTGGCTGCCGGCATAACCGTTGAAATAGCAAATGAGCCTGTGTATAATAATGGAAGCTTGCTCTATCAATATAATAACAACAGAGATAGATATGCCGTCGTACGGCGTTTAATAGATACAGGTATTGAATTAAATATATACGACGGTGAATTCCGTGCATATCGTAATAATGGCGGCGACGGCATTTGGTTTGGTAATACTCGCGCTGGTTATGCAACGACCAATATTTATGGCGGTGAGTTTTATGGCGAAACCCGTTACGGCTTGAATATTGAAGGTGGAACCGTACAATGTTCAGAAGGTACATTCTATGGCACCCAAGGAGCAATTTCGGGTAATTATACGCTCGCAAGTGGTTCGACTGCGGTAAATGATTTCGTTAACGGATATCGTGTCATAAGAATAACTAATTAATAAACTTTTTACAAATTTATTAAAAGTTTATGTAGGATTT
>ERZ1090863.1251-NODE-1252-length-11351-cov-7.127213_pt1 | contig 11351 bp, 5 predicted proteins | sample MGYA00478480_ERZ1090863 | MGnify/ENA primary metagenome ERZ1090863 (study PRJEB33644, sample SAMEA5815746) | chicken gut metagenome | biome: Chicken; feature: Gastrointestinal Tract; material: Caecum | place: Ireland | collected 2019-01-01 | study: A study of the...
GTCTTTGAAGCAGATATTATTTTTGGTGGATTGGAACCAGCCCGTGTGCTTACGTCTAGGTATTTTGTATAATTTTGTTATTATTCGAATAAAATTGTATTTATATTATAAAGGAGAGGGGGATTTTTGTTAAGCATAGCTATTGTGGACGATGTGCGTTCGGAGGCAGAATATCTTGCCTCGTTTGTGGAACGGTATGGCCACGAAAATAATGAAAATATCAGTATATCGAGATTCAAAAGCGGGTCTGAGTTTTTAGACGGCTACAAGGCGGTATACGACGCCGTTTTTCTCGATATAGAGATGCCGGATATGGATGGCATGTCGGCGGCGCGCAAGCTGAGAGAGTTTGATAAAAACATAATAATAATTTTTGTTACGAACATAGCAAAGTATGCTATTCAGGGATATTCGGTTGGTGCGCTGGACTATCTTTTAAAACCTCCGAAATACGCTGATATAAAGATGCGCATGAACGTTATAAGCAAGCACAAACGCCTCAACGATTACAGTGTTGCCATACCTTACCAGGGTGGCGTGCGCAGGCTTACATCCGGCGAAATAGTCTATGTTGAGTCGTGCGGGCATGATATTATCTTCCATGCCGACGGGGAAAAAATTCTTTGGAAAGGTACAACGCTTAAGAGGGTGGAGAGTGAACTCACCGAACACGGCTTTTACCGCTGTAACAATTGTTACCTTGTGAATCTGAAGTATTGTGCGCAGATAAAGGACAATTCCGTAATAGTGAACGGCGAGGAGTTACAGATAAGTCGTTCGCGCAAAAAGGGATTTATGGTGGCGCTTGTAAATGCACTCGGGGGTTGATGTGATGACTTTTGAAGAATTTTGGGGCTGGATAAATTTTCCGCTCGGGTTGCTCGTTGCGGAATATATAGTGGCAATGCGGCTGCCTAAAAGAAAATATTTTCCGTTGCTGCTCATTGTGGGGTGCATTCCTTCGCTGTTGCTTTCGCTTACATGGAAATATATAGTCATAGATGGCCCGTGGGGTGCTCCGCTGATATTTTTAAGTATATTCCTGCTTTCGCTTGCAATGCCTGTGGTCGCCTTCCGGGCTGATGTGTGGACATATATTTTTGTCGGCGTAATGGCTTACTGCATGCAACATATCGCGTATCAGGTATACAGCATATTCGATATGCTTGCCGGCGGATTCGTGCTTTGGGCGAGGATATCGGTGCTCGTTGCGGTGAGCGCAATTTTATATGCGGGCATGTATTTTGTCTTTACACGCCGAATGAAGAAGGGCGACGGCATAAGGGTATACAACTGGGCGTTGCTGATAGTGTCCGCTCTCACCCTGTTGGTAACGGTGGTGATATCATTCTTCGGCGGAGTGTATGCAGGAATGGCCAGCAATACGGCATTGAGCATAATAGTGTGTCTGTTCTCCATAATAGCTTGCCTGTTCAGCATATTTATGGAATTTTCGATATGTTTTGCAAAGACCAGTCAGATGGAGGTCTCGTTTTTAAAGCACATTCTGTATGAATCGCAGAAACAGTACAGGGAATCGAGGGAGAGTATAGACATAATAAATGTTAAATGCCACGATTTAAAGCACAGATTGTACGGTCTGGAAGGCAGGGTTGATGAGGAGGAAATATCGCAGATATCTCAGGCCATAAACATATACGACAATACGTTTGAAACAGGTAACGCTGCGTTGGATACCGTGCTCACTGAAAAGGGGCTTATATGCAGCGGCAAGGGTATAAGGCTTACATGCCTTATTGATGGCTCGTCCCTTTCAAAGATGCGGCAAAGCGATATATACTCGCTGTTCGGCAACGCGCTCGACAACGCCATTGCGGGCGTGAGCGGAGAGGAAGAGGGGAACCGGGTGATAAGCATACGCGAGGCGAAACGTAGCGGTTTTTCAGTCATCACTATGGAAAACTATCATACGGGCGAAGTAGTATTTAAGGACGGGCTGCCCGTAACCGGCAGCGAAGATAAAAATTTCCACGGCTTCGGCATGAAGAGCATGCGCATGGTGGTGGAGCAATATGGCGGCGAACTTATCGTTTCCTTCGCCGATAATATATTCAGGTTGCAGATAGTTCTTCCGCACGATTGAATTTGCGCGGTTTTAGGGTGTTTTTAACCTGTTTTTCTTCATTTTTGTCCCGTTTTTGAGAAAAAAACTATAGCTTGTGATATAGGTTTTATAAGCCGTCGGTTTTTCCGAATTTGTGGAAAAACCGACGGCTTATGTGTTTTTTATTGAAAAATTTCCGATTGTATGTATAATGCGTTCTGCAAAGCAAAAGAGAACCTACTTAACACTTTTTGATTGTGCTGTACAAGGTTGCGGGGGGTAATTTTGCAAAAACTAAATTTTTTCAGGAGGAAATTGATCAATGCGTAAAGCTGTAAAGCGCAATTGCGCAAAAGTTGCATCGCTTGCCGTTGCCGTGGTTATGGCGGCAGGCCTTGCAAACACAACGCTTTTCGCCTCGGCAAACATTGCGGACGGACTGGATAAAAACAAGACGTACAGGTCCGACTACAACTCGTTTGAAGAGACGATAAAAGCTGGCGAGCAGCTCAATCTTGAACTGGCTGCCGAGGGATTTACCCTGTTAAAAAACAAGGATAATTCTCTTCCTCTTGCGGCGACGAACAAGGTTGTCGTGCTCGGTTCGCAAGCCAAAGCTCCTTCTACGGGCGGCGGCGGTTCGGGCGGTCAGAGCAGGCCTGGCGGCGGGAGAGTGGAAAGTGTGCCGCAAAAGGCTTCCAACATTTATGATGCTCTCGACAGGGCACAGATAGAATACAACAAGACGGTGCAAGGCGTGTATGAAAATATAGACTGCCCCACCATAAACGTCAGCGGACAGGGCGGTCAGGCCAGCCTGCCTTACGAAAATGCTCAATATATGACAAAGGTAGAGCAGGGCACGCAGGGCGCCGTTGAGTTCGACGGTGAATATTATGCAGCAAAGGCCGATAACGCGCTTGCAAGCGCCGAATCTTCGTACGAAGGTTACGATACGGCTATAATTTATGTCGCAAGGACGGGCGCCGAGGGCATAGATACGCCCACCAACAACGTTGCAGGCAACGAGGATAAAAACAAGCACTATTTAGAGCTCAACGACTCTGAAAAGCAGATGGTGGCGTATGCAAAGTCGCACTTCGATAAGATACTCGTAGTCGTCAATTCCCCTTCCGTAATGGAGCTCGGCGGGTTGGAAAACGATGACGCGATAGGTGCCATAGTCTGGGTGGGTCAGCCCGGCTGGAACGGCTTGCTTGCCCTGGGCGATATACTCAAAGGCACTGTGAACCCCTCCGGTCATACCGTTGACTTTTATATGAGCGACTTCACCAAGGATCCCACGTGGATGAACTTCGGCAATTATTCGCAGGCAAATTATGCCGTAAACGGCAACTACGGCGACGGTACGTTCAACGGCGCGCGGCTTATGGGGTACGATGAAAGTTACCTTATAACAGGCACTGACAACGACAGGGCAATAGACTATGCCGAAGGCATATACCTCGGTTACAAGTATTACGAAACGGCATATACCGACCTTGCTGCCGCAACCGATGCCGCCACAGCCGATGCGTGGTATGCGGAAAATGTGGTGTATCCCTTCGGCTACGGTCTTTCGTATACCACGTTCGGCCAGCAGATAAAGAGCGTGGCCGGAGACATAACCGATGCCGAGAATGGGGAACTCACCGTGACCGTCACCGTGACCAATACAGGCAGTGTGGACGGCAAGGAAGTTGTTCAGATATATAACGAGGCTCCCTACACCGCGGGCGGGATAGAAAAGGCCGCCAAGTCGCTTGTAGGCTTTGCCAAATCTCCCGTAATAAAGGCAGGCGAAAGTGCGGATGTGGAGGTAAAAGTCAGAGTGAAAGACCTTGCCTCGTTCGACTATAACGATGCTAACAAAAACGGTAACAGCGGCTATGAACTTGAAAAGGGGGCATATACTCTTGTTGCGGGCAAGAACTCGCACGAGGAGTACGATTCGTATGATTTCACCGTGGACGAGCTGCTCACCTGGGACGAGGACGGCGACCCTTCAACGCCCAACAATATATATTCTCAGACGGACAACGCTTGGGAAATGTTCAATACCTCGGCAAGCAACTGGACTGAGAGCGGCGACGACCATTACCTTAAAAGGACGCAGATAGTGGCGGACGGCAAAGTGGCTGACCTCACCGAACAGCTCGGCTGGCTGGTTACTGACGACAATATGTTTAAAGAGGAGGCGTTCAACGTTATTCACAACGGTGAACGCAGTGATTCTTACATAGATAACGATAACTGGCTCACCCTCGAAGTGGAAAAAGATTATCAGAACGTATGGGAAAAGAGCAGTGTGCCCGAAAGCTGGACTCAGGCCGTTGCCGATGCAAACGGATTTGTGGAAGGCCGCGTGGACGGCAAGGCGCCCATACAGCTTCAGGAGATGCTTGGCGTTCCCCTTGAAGATGAAAAGTGGGTGGCGTTTATGAACCAGTTTACCTGGGATGAACTGCTGGCTATAGCCCGCAACGACGGCTTCTTTGCAACGGTAGGCTCTGACGTGGTCGGCAAGCCCGTACAGACGGATACCGACGGCCCCGGACAGCTTTCCGATGGCTGGGCATGGGTATGCGAAGTAGTCATTGCCTCTACATGGAACACCGACCTTGCCTATGAACAGGGTAAAGTTGTGGGTAACGAGGGCCTGTGGCTCAACGCCAACTGGTACGGCCCCGCGGCCAACACTCATCGCTCGCCCTTCGGCGGCCGCAACTTTGAATATTACTCGCAGGACGGCCTGCAGGGCGGTCTCATGTGTGCCAACGTTGTAAAGGGTGCAACCGATAAGGGCATACACGTGTTCGTGAAGCACTTCATGCTCAACGATATGGAAACTTCGCGCATGAACGTAATGACATTTGCGACCGAGCAGTCCATACGTGAAATATATGCAAGGCAGTGGGAGTACTGCGTAAGGTACGGAAATGCTAACGGAATAATGACTTCATACAGCCATATAGGCCTTGTGGCTGGCACTAACTATGCCTCAAATATACAGATTCTTGAAAACGAATGGGGATTTGACGGCGTATCGCAGACGGATATGTACTTCCCCGAAACAAAGATAGGCTATTCTGGCTGGGCCAATGTGCGCTCTCACACTCTGCCTTTGGGTGCTGAGTGTGCGGTATTCCCTCTCGACGGAGAGTGGGATGCCTCTGCAAGGAATGGTAAGGGCGCTGTAATGGTTGCTGACGGCGAAGGCAGCTCCAATACATATGAAAGTGCCACTCAGTACGAGGCCGTCCGCACCACCGTGCAAAGAGTCATGTATCAGTGTGTAAACGGTTCTAATATGCACAACGGTGCAGAAGCTGCAACACAGTGTTTCAGTGTGGGCAATACGCTCAACATTCAGCCTGGTCAGGCGGTATCTGTGGACGTTGTCAACGACGCTGAAGCTGTAAAGGTATACGGTACTGGCTATAAAGTGACCGTCACCGGCCTGCCCGCAGGACTCACCTACGATGCCGCCACCGACAAGATAACCGGTACGGCGACCGCTCAGGGCATAACCCCCGTGACAATAACCATAACTTCCACTCAGGCCGGCCTCGGCTGGGTAGACTCATCCCTTACGTGCAACGTATGCGTGGGCACATATCTCACCGCAAGCTCTGCTACGGTCACCAACGGTCAGGAAACTTCCATTGACCTTTCGCAGTCCTTTGTAGAACTTGTAACGGCGGATGAGGCCACTGCGGATAAGCCTGCAAACTATGTGCCCGGCGGCGACGGCACTTCCCCCGCAAATACCGGCAAGTATATCGGCGTAGCCTTCTCCGTTGCGGGCGACAGTCAGCTTCCCAGGGGTCTCTCTCTCAACCCTGCCACCGGCGAGATAACCGGCGTGGCAAACGCTCCTGCAGGTCAATACACCTTCAGCGTAACGGTAACGTTTACGAAGGTAGTCGCAAGCGGCGCATTCGGCAGCGCGCGTTCGGATGTGGATACCTACACGGCACCCATAACGCTCACCGTATCGGGCGATACTACCGCCACGTGGATAACCGATGTTGAAATAAACGATAACGGCGACCTTATACTTACCTGGTCGGACGGCTATATTGAAAACGTCGGACATGTTGTGGGTTCGGACGGTCAGGACGGCCTTCCCGGCGCGGATGGTCAGGATGGCACCGACGGTATAAGCGTGACCGATGCAACGGTAAACGATGAAGGAGAGCTTGTACTTACCCTCAGTAACGGTCAGCAGATAAATGCGGGGCATGTTGTCGGCGCGGACGGTCAGAACGGTGCTCCGGGCGCAAACGGAACCAACGGCACTAATGGTGCAGACGGCCAGGACGCTTCTTCTGCAACGGGCATAGCCGCGATAGTCGTTTCCTGTGTCGCTGCGGTAATTTCTGTCGCAGGAATAGCAATGCTTGTGCTCGCTAAAAAAAAGGCGAATAAGTAACAGGTTATAAATCCTGAACGGCGGTGCCGGTGCGCGTATGTCAGCTATCGGCACTGTGCCTTAAAATTCAGGCGGTAAAACTTTAAAGACTCCGTCGTTTGGCAATATCGGCGGAGTTTTTAAAGATATTTCAGATGAATATGGAGGATATCTATCCGTGACAACATTAAAAAAACGCATTGCGGCGGTTACGGCTCTGCTAATGGCAACGGCGGTTGCCGTTCAGTTTGCGGCGGCATGTACGCCGGGTACGCCGCAGGTTTCAGATGAGTACGCCGTTACGGCGGACTATAATAACGGCGTGACGGGAGCCGAAGCGCTCCCCCGCACGTATTACATAAAACGCGGCGAAACGCTCTCTTCAGTGGACGAACCTCAGGCCGCGGGTTACGATTTCGACGGCTGGACTTCTGCGGCGGAGGGTGGCAGCGCAGTGACTTTTCCGCTCACGCCCTCGCAGGATATGACCATATATGCGCAGTGGAGCGTGCAGATGCTGAACGTCACATTCGACTTTACGGAGGCGGATGCCGACCCCATAGTGACGGAGGTGGAGTACGGAAGTACTGTTACGCCCCCTTCGGAGGAAGATATGCCTGAATATCCCGGGTATAGGTTCCGTGAATGGCGGTTGGAAAATGGCAACCCGGTAAACTTTGCCTCCCCCGTGCGTTCGGACACGACCTACTATGCCGCATGGCTTTCGGACGATACCGCCATATATAACGTAAATTTCAACGCCAACTACCCCGATGCCGCGGCTTTACCTTCGCAGACAGTGGTCGCGGGCGAGGAGATCGACGTGGACGGCCTGCCACAGGTTTCACGACCGGGCTATAAATTTATCGGCTGGGCGTACAGCGCGGACGCAACGAAAAACGACGTTATAGATATGACGGAATTTTCAGTAACTTCGGATGTGACGTTGTATGCCGTATGGGAGATAGAAACATATACCATAACTTTCCGCAAAAATATCCCCGGCGCCTCTGCCGTAAACGACCTGGTGTCAAGGTTCACCGTGCGCAGCGACGAGCAGGTGACGGCTCCCGCCGATCCAGAACGCGAAGGCTTTATATTCGTCGGCTGGTACGACGCTCCTCAGGACGGTCTGAAGGCGGAATTCCCCGCATCGGTCACAAGCAGCAGAACATACTACGCGCATTGGAAAACTCCTGAAATGGAGCCCGAAAACAATATATTCGAGGCCGAATATACTCATTTCAATTCAACTGAATATTTCCCCGGCTACTCGGGCGGCGTAACGGGTACGGGGGCGATAGTGCCCGACCTCGGCAGCACGTACGATTCGCACAATGGTTATCACGTATCCTATATGTTCAAAAAGGGTGCAACCATAACATTCGTCATCAATTCAGACAGGGATATAAGCGGAGTAAAGCTGTATGCAAAGCTGGGCGCCGAAATGACGCTGGGCGTAACTCTCACGCCTGAAGGACAATATGGCTACAGGTTCGTTGTCAACGGTACCGATGTCGATTACGGCTCCATAACGTTGCCCGATACTCCGGTAGATCCCAGTGCGGCCATGCCTAAAACCAAATTGCAGGAATATTTTATAGGCACGGTATCTTTAAAGAAGGGCGAAAACATAATTCAGCTCATCACAAACAACGATACCGCTCCCGGCGGCACAATGACGGCAACCGCACCGACGGTAGACTATATACGTCTTGATACTGATGGGGCAACGCTTACCTGGTCGCCCGAGCTGGACAATTTTTCAAATAAGTGAGGAACACGATGAAAAAGATATTTAAAAGTGTTGCATGCTGGGTATGGTTTGCTGTAACAATAATTCTGGCTGGGGTTTTGATAGTTGCAAGCGTGCTCGCCACGGGTCTTTACCGCCCCATACTTCAGACGGCTATCGGCATGCCTAAGCCCATAATGCGCGAGGGCGTTGAACCGATATACGAAAGCGACTATTCTTCAAAGCAGGCGGTAAAAGATGCGGGTGAAGAACTCAACAAGCAGATAGCCGGCGAGGGCATGGTACTTCTTTTAAACGAAGGCGGTCTGCCCATCGCCACGCCTCAGTCAAAAAACATACAGGCAACGTCGCAAAGTTCCAAGGTTTCCGTATTCGGCAAAAATTCGGTAAATCTTGTGTACGGCGGTTCTGGTTCGGGAGGAGGCAGCGGTGAAAAGGCCATGACGCTTTCTGAAAGTCTGGAGACGGCGGGGTTCGACGTAAACGACACCCTTACGGAATTTTATCAGAGCACGGGCGAAAGCAGGCCTGTCTCCATGAGCCTCGGTGAGGGCAGTTCGTCCTCGCCCACCCTGCCCACGTATGAGCTTGCACAGTCGCAATATACTTCCGAAGTAAAGGCAAGCTACCGTGAATACAGTGATGCGGCGTTCGTAGTTATTTCCCGCATAGGCGGCGAAAGTTTTGATCTGCCCCGCTCGCAGGATACCTCATCCGGCGGATTAGAGGGCAGGCATTATCTTCAGCTCGATGCCAATGAAGAGGCCCTTCTTATTGACGTAACCAACCGCTTCGATAAGGTAATAGTGCTTTTGAACACGCTCACACCATTTCAGTGCGACTTTATAGAGCAACTCAACAACACCTCCGCAAACAAGCGCATAGACGCCGTTTTATGGGTGGGCGGCACTGGCACAACAGGCATTGCCGCAGTCGGTGAAATTGCCAACGGCAACATAAATCCCTCCGGCAGAACTGTGGATGTATATGCCAAAGATTTCACAAAGGATCCCACCTGGCAGAATTTCGGCGATAATTCGCAGGTTAACGGCGGCAAGGTGAGCGGTTCCTTCCTCTCGGGCAGCTCAGATTCCGGTCACAACATGGTCATCTATGATGAAGGAATATATGTCGGCTACCGCTACTACGAAACGCGCGGCTATGAAGAGCTTGCCGCCGATCCCTCCTCTACGTGGTATGCCGACAACGTTCTGTTCCCTTTCGGCTACGGCCTGTCGTATACAACTTTCAATCAGTCTATGACCCTTTCGGGCAGCCTTGAAAGCGCCGAAAGCAGTATAACTATTTCGGTCACCGTTACCAATATCGGCGATTATGCCGGCAAGGACGCAGTAGAGCTTTATGTCACATTGCCATACAAGGAAAACGGCATAGAAAAATCGCATGTGCAGCTTGTGGACTTCGCCAAGACCGACATTCTGGAGGCGCGCACAGGCAGTCAGACTGTAGAGTTCACCGTTTCGGCGTACGACCTCGCCTCCTACGACTATAACGACGCTAACGGCAACGGGTTCAAGGGGTACGAACTCGACCCTGGCGACTATATGTTCTATGTCAGTTCCGACTCCCACGTGGATGAAAATGCATATGACAGCGCAACCGTAACGCTTGGCACGAACGTCCAGTTTGCTTCCGATCCCGATACCGAGGAGCACAACGCCGTAGTCAACAGATATACCTACGATGAAGGCGAGGCTGACGGAATAGCCATGCTGGACAGCGCCGAATATCGTCTGGATACAAACAGCGTGGGCGGACAGCAGAGAAGAGGCATGAGCCGCACCGATTTCGAGGGGACATTCCCCAGGCCGACTTCAAATGAGGAGAGACAGCTGCTCACTGACGAGGCCGATGCACTCAATTCTGTTGAACACAACAATACTCAGATAGAAAAGGTTGAGCAGGCTCCCGCCCACTCTCAGGCAAGCGACATAATCCTGCGCGATCTGCTCGATGAAAACGGCAGGGTGGATTATAATGACCCCGACTGGGAAGAGTTGCTGGATAAACTTACCCCTCAGGAGATGCTCAACCTTGTAAACCAAGGCGCCTTCCAGACGTCTGCCATAGAGTCCATAGGCAAAAACCTTACGATGGAATCTGACGGTCCCATAGGCTTTGTGAACTTTATAAACGCGACCTCATACCGTGACAATGTTGTATTCTCTTCGGAGATCCTCATAGGCTCCACGTGGAATAAAGATCTTGCCTATCAGATGGGGCGCATAATAGGCGAAACGGGCGTATGGGGTGACCAGGTGGCGACTTTCCTGCCCTATTCGGGCTGGTACGCTCCCGCGGTGAATATCCACCGTTCGCCCTTCTCCGGCCGTAACTTTGAATATTATTCGGAAGATCCTGTACTCTCAGGTAAGCTTGCGGTAAACGTTATAAACGGCGCGGCGACAAAGGGTGTTTACTGCGATTTAAAGCACTTTGCGGTAAACGACCAGGAGACAAACCGCCAGGGTCTTGCCACCTATCTCACCGAACAGGCCATGCGTGAAATTTACTTAAAGCCGTTTGAAATTGCCGTAAAGGGCAAGGACGTGGTAAGCGCCTCCGCCAAAGAGGATGGGCTTACAGAATATATCGGCACGCGCGGCGTAATGAGTTCGTTCAACCGCATAGGCACAAGGTGGACGGGCGGCGACTATCGCCTCATGACGGAGATATTGCGCGGTGAATGGGGTTTTGAAGGACTCGTCATCTCCGACTACAAGACGCAGAACTTTATGGACGCCCGCCAGATGCTGTATGCTGGCAACGACCTCATACTCGTTTCGCAGACAAACCTCATGTGGACGGACTTCGATGAAAACAGCGCGCAAGATCTGACCATAGTAAGGCAATCCGCTAAAAATATATTGTATGTTGTGGCTAACTCCAACTCCATGAATGTTGATATCGTAGGTTATAACATGGAGTGGTGGTTGACAACTCTTATCGTTGTCGACTGCGTCGTTCCAGTAGGTCTTGCTGTCTGGGGCTTCTTCGTCATAAGAAAGGCACTCAAAAAGAATAAAGAAAATAATAAGAAAAATTCTTGAAAAGTACAGGACCATAAATGAACAATGGCGCTGCGGCTATGCCGC
>ERZ1090863.1256-NODE-1257-length-11323-cov-3.365726_pt1 | contig 11323 bp, 4 predicted proteins | sample MGYA00478480_ERZ1090863 | MGnify/ENA primary metagenome ERZ1090863 (study PRJEB33644, sample SAMEA5815746) | chicken gut metagenome | biome: Chicken; feature: Gastrointestinal Tract; material: Caecum | place: Ireland | collected 2019-01-01 | study: A study of the...
GATATCGGACATCCTTGCGTTGCTGATTGCACAGGGATGCGCATACAAAAACTACTTTGAGGCAGACATTCCCGCGCCGGATAATGCGCCGGTCGTTGACGGAAAATGGACGCCGATCTCAAAAGATATTATTGACATCGCTCTTGGAGTATCCGACTCTGAGACAATGGTCAAAAGTATCAATGAGTGTATCTCCGCAGGATCCAAAAAGGATTTATCTACAAAACCAACCTCAAAAAACGCAAAAACCACCCGAGAGTAAATACTCTGGGGTGGTTTGATGTATGGGGAAGAAAATTAGGGATCCCCTATCTGGAATATGCCTGCACGCCGATGGGAGAGTTATCTGACCTGATTGATCTGTTCCTGGCGGCAGAGGGAGCTGTGGAAGCAAGGGAACGCAAAGAATATGACTACATTCCGGAGGTGATGTGATGGCTGGATATGATATTGGCCCCAGAATAGGTATTCAGGGCGAAAAAGAATTTAACAACCAAATACAGAAGATCAATAATTCCCTCCGCGAATATGGATCCGAAATGAAGGCCCTGTCTGAGGAATTCCGCGACAACGAAAATTCCCAGCAGTCGCTTATTCAGAAAAGCCAGCTCATGGAGAAACAGCTGGACGCCCAGCGGCAAAAGCTTAGCCTGATCCAGGGTCAGTATGATAAGCAGGTATCAAAGCTCAAGGAGCTGGCCGATGCTTATCAAAGGGCAGCAAAAGAGAGCGGAGAAAACTCCAAAGAGGCCCAGCAGGCGGAAAACGCCTACAACAAGCAGGCGGATGCTGTGACCAAACTGAGCGTCTCGATGAATGAGACGCAGGGATATATCAATCGCCTAACTAACGACCTGCGGAAAAACTCCACCATGCTAGACGAAATCGACCAAGGCGCAAGAGATGCCGCCACTGGATTGAGCACGCTGACAGATTCTGCAAATCAAGCATCGGACTCTCTTGATAGTATCGATAAGGGGATATCGGCAGGAAATCTTATGGATGCTGCCGATGCCCTATCCGGCGTTGGGGACGCGATTGTTGATGCCGGATCCAAAGCAGTTGATGGGTTTGCATCGCTTGAGAGTGCTACATCACGGGTAAATACCTACTTTGGACTCACTGGCGATGCGGCAGAACAAATGGGAGGGGTTATAGAAAACGTATTCCGTTCCGGAGTGACAGACAGCCTTGACGTGGTAGCTGACGCTGTTATTACAGTAAACAACAACCTCAAAGACCTGGATCCCACATCCCTTGAAACTATCACAAACCAGGCAATTACCATGGAGCAAGTATTTGGCGCAGATATGAATGAGACCATGAGAGGCGTCAATGCCCTTATGACCAATTTTGGATTGGATGCGCAAACCGCCATGGATTACCTGGTGACCGGAACACAAAACGGACTCGATAAGACACAGGAACTGGGAGATAACCTTTCAGAATACTCTGGTAAATTTTCCCAGGCCGGTTATTCCGCACAGGAATACTTCCAGCTTTTGCAAAACGGACTGGAGGGAGGAGCATATAACCTTGACCGGGTAAATGATTCTATCAACGAGGTTACCACACGGTTATCGGATGGGACAATTGAGGAGTCACTGGGATTATTTTCTGAAAAAACGCAAGAGACATTTGCCGCCTGGCAGCAGGGAGGAGCCACACAAAAAGACGTTATCAATGCGATTGTAAGTGATATCGCAGAGGCAACTACCCAGCAGGATGCTCTCACACTGGCCAGCACGGCGTTCGGAAGCCTGGGGGAGGATGCAAACCTTGGAGTCATTGAATCCCTCACAACCTTGGGAGAATCCTACAGCAATGTTGCCGGCGCAGCGCAGGAAATGTCCGAAAGCTCCACAACACCGATGCAGACCCTGCAAGGAGCGATCAATGAGCTGCAGCTTGCTCTTGCGCCTGTTGGCGAACAGCTATTAAATCTTGCAACACAATACTTGCCACCGATTGTAGAAGGGATCACAAATCTGGTGCAGGGATTCCTTAACCTCCCAGGGCCGGTACAGACTTTTATTGGAGTGCTGGCAGGAGTGCTTGCTGTATTTTCGGCACTTGCACCCGTCATCACCGCTGTAATGGGTATTATAACGGCATTGGGCACCACAGCACTTGCACCGATTATTGGGATTATCGCGGGAGTAACTGCTGCAATAACCGCTATCATACTCGTGTTCCAAAATTGGGAATCCATCGTGGAATGGTTTGGAAATGCCTGGAACACCGTTTTTACAGCGGCACAAAACCTGTTTCAGACTGTTGTGGAGGCGGTGAAAGGATTTATTTCGGATCTAGTTGCAAACATACAGGAAAAATGGGAGGCAATCAAAACAGCGATATCCAATGCCATGGATGCGATCCAGACGACAGTATCGAATATATGGAATGCAATCATGACCACAATATCCAATGTGGTCAATAATATAAAAACCACGATATCCAATGTCTGGAATGCGATTAAATCCACGATATCCAGTGTACTAAATGCGATTAAATCCACAATATCCAACATTTGGAATGGTATTAAAAGTACTATATCCAATGCGATGAATGCAATCAAGTCCACGATATCCAATATCTGGAATACAATCAAAAGCACTGTGTCCAATGTGATAAACAGCATTAAAAGCACGGTGATTAATGTATTTAACTCTGTGGTAAGCGGTATATCATCTGCAATGTCAGGCGTTTACAACGCTGTCAGAAACGGATTTAACAGCGCGATCAATTTTATAAGATCGCTGCCGGGGCAAGCAGTAGCGTGGGGGCGCGATTTTATCAATGGGTTAAAAAATGGAATCATGGCAGGCGTCAACGGAATTGTAAACGCTGTAAAAGGCGTGGCAAATAAAATTCGGTCATTCCTTCATTTCTCACGCCCGGACGAGGGACCATTACGCGATTACGAAACGTGGATGCCAGATTTTATGAAGGGGATTGCGTCCGGAATCTATGATAATATGGATCTTGTGCAGAAAGCTGTTGATGCGGTATCCGGCACAATAAACACCACCATGCAAGGCAGCGTGGCAGGAATGGTTCAATCAGCGGAAATACCAACCGGACAGATAATGGTGATCGAGGGAGACAAAATATACCTTGATGGAAAAGAAATCGGCAGAACTGCCGAAAGATATATTACGCTAAATCAGCGCAATGCCATGGCAGCAAAAGGGAGGCGGTCATAATGTACGCGATATCTTATAATAAGGAAACTTGCCTTGAATATCGTATCCTCCCTGTACGCCGTCCCAGCGTGCCGGCGGCGGAAGAAAACATCACAGAGACGCAGATCCCAGGAATGGACGGCGCCTTATATGAGCGCCCTGGCACCTATGCCCCGCTGGTGATCCCGGTGGAGTTTAACTTTATGGCTCCACCGGATCAGTGGGGAGCCACCTACCGCAAGGCAAAACGGTGGTTATCCGGATCCGGAGAGCTTGTCCTGGGCGATGACCAGGAATTTTTTTACAAAGTGTATTTCTGCCGGATCACCGATACCGAACGGACCTCACGCCGGATTGGAATCTTTACCGCGGAATTTACCTGTCACCCATATCAGTATGCGGTGGCCGGTCAAAAAGAAATGTCCATAGCGGACGCTCAGTATAATCCTTATGATATCTGCCACCCGATTTATAAGGTCACCGGAACCGGCGCCTGTACACTGACCGTAAATGGTAAGACCATGCAGGCAACCGTCAATCAGGATCTTACGATCAATACGGACCGGATGATCTCTTATAACTCACAGGGAGCCAGCCAGAATACACTGGTAACCGGAGATTATGAGGATCTGTATCTGCAGCCAGGCGACAATGCAATATCTATCACCAATGGCTTTACACTGCAGATTATCCCTGAGTGGAGGTGCTTATGATCCAGATCTATAGTCCAACAAATACCGATTATACCCACAACGGAGATCAGACACTCTTTCCGTCTGCAGCCACTGTCCATGCGATCCTCAATGGATCCTGGACAGCAGAACTGACGCATCCCATTGATGCGGACGGGCGGTGGAAATCCATCGTAAAAGATGCGGTGGTCAAGATGCCATCCTTTAACGGGGAGCAGCTTTTCCGGATTAAATCCACTTCCAAAAGCGATTCCGGCGTAACTTCCACTATGGAGCCCATTTTTATGGATTCCATGGGCGATTGCTTTTTGGTGGATATCCGTCCCACAGCCAAAAACGGACAGCAGGCCCTCAACGATATGATATCTCCCAACAGCAAATATTCCGCCTCCTCTGATATCACCCGGACAGCTACGGCCTATTATGAGTATAAAAATCTCATTGAGGCCATCGCCGGTGACGACGATAACGCGTTTTTAAAGCGCTGGGGCGGAGAAATCCTGTATGACAATTTTACCGTCATTATCAATGAGCGAGTAGGCGGAGATTACGGCATTGAGGTGCGATACGGCAAAAATATCCCGCAGGATGGTGTAACGGAGGAGGTGGATACCTCCGCAATTATTACCCGGATCTACCCCAAAGCGTACAACGGATACACCATGACCAATCATGGGCATGTGGATAGCCCGCTGATCAACAGCTACCCCACAATCAAGGCCGCAACACTGACTTTTGATGACGTAAAAATGGCCGCCGATGCCCAGGAAAATGATGCGGAAAACGGAGTAATCATCTGCAACAGCCAGGCAGAGCTGGATCAGGCCCTGACGCAGAGATGCCAGGAACAGTACGATGCCGGCCTGGATAAACCGACGGTATCCCTGGATATCAGGATGGTGCTGCTGCAAAACACAGAGCAGTACAAGGATTACCAGATCCTTGAGACGGTATCTCTGGGCGATACAATCCACTGCCGGGACAGCCATCTGGATATTACATCAGATGCCCGGGCGATTGAACTGGAATATGACTCTATCCAAAAGCGTGTGTCCAGTGTAGTAATCGGAGAGGCGCAGTATAATTATTTCGATAAAGTAACCGACAGCACCAACCGCATCGAGCAGGTGATCCGCCCCAACGGCACCCTTATGGCAGAGCGGGTACAGGGAATCCTGAATGGAATCTATACGCAGCTCCGCCTGCAGTCCACAGCGGCGCAGAAGGTCAATGGATCCGCTTTTCTGGTGGAGGACACCGACCCGGAATCTGCTCTTTACGGGGCAATGGTCTGGGGCACGCAGGGGCTACAGTTGTCTGTCGTTCGGACGGCCGACGGGCGTAGCTGGGACTGGACAACAGCGGTCACGGCAAAAGGCATTGTGGCGGATGCGATTGTGACCGGTATCTTATCGGACAAGGAGGGGAAAAACTACTGGAATCTGGATACCGGAGAGTTCCGGCTGTCTGCAGAATCCTTCCTGGTCGATGATGAGACCGTACAAAATTATGTTGACGGAGCCATCGATGATAAAATCGCGCAAATCCGGGAACTTACCGTGCAGCTGAGCAATGAGGTTACCCTGGTACCAACGAGCGCTGACGGCACCGGTGGAAATTATTCTGAGGCATATACGGATGTGAATGTATATCTGGGTACCTCTGACGTATCGGCGGCGGCACAGATCACAGTAGCAGTATCAGCCGGGGTGACCGGATCCTGGAATCCATTACAGCGCCGGTACAGTGTGACATATCTTGAGAGTGATGTGGGTGCTGTTACCTTTACAGTAATTTATTCCGGGCTGCAGATGTCAAAAACCTTTACGGTCGCAAAGTCAAAACAGGGGCAGACTGGTGCGCAGGGCATCCCTGTTCCCGCCGGTGACAACGGACAGAGTTTTTACACTTGGATCAAGTACGCGGATACACCTACTTCCGGAATGTCTGACAGTCCGGACGGAAAAGAGTATATGGGGATTGCCTATAACAAGACAACTCCGGCGGAGAGTACAAATTACAGTGATTATCAGTGGTCGCTAATCAAAGGATCCGATGGGTCTCAGGGAGTGCCCGGGCCGCCCGGGGAAGATGGGCAAACACTCTATACCTGGATCAAATATGCGACATCGGCCACCGGCGCGAATATGTCAGATGATCCGGATGGGAAAACATACCTGGGAATCGCATATAACAAAACCACCGCCACAGAGAGCAATAACCCAGCTGATTACACATGGGCATTTTTTGAGGGACCGCAGGGAGAAAAAGGAGATCAGGGAATCCCCGGGCCACAGGGCACTCCCGGAACAAATGGGAAAACCAGCTATTTCCACATCAAGTACAGTGCAAATAGTAACGGAAATCCCATGACAGAAACTCCCAGCACCTATATTGGCACCTATGTTGATTTTACAGAGGCGGATAGCAGTAACTATCAGGACTACACCTGGAGCCGCTTTCAAGGCGCACAGGGCGCAAAGGGAGAACAGGGAATCCCTGGGACAAATGGAATTAATGGACAAACCAGTTACCTGCATATAAAGTACAGCAATGATGGAGGAGCAAGTTTTACATCCAACAACGGCGAAACGCCCGGGAAATATATTGGACAATACGTTGATTTTAACCAGACGGACAGCACGGATCCAGACCGTTATACCTGGTCACTCACCCAGGGAGCGGACGGAAGGGTTTACCAGCTGCAGGCCGACACGCTTGTCATCAAACAAGGCGCGGATAATGCCTATAATCCGCCGCGCGTAACGTTTTCCGCGTATTATCGGGACGGAACATCCGCCAACCGCGTGGCTTATGCTGGTAGATTTGTGATTTCGGAAAGCACCAACGGAACGACATATATTACCAAATATACGTCTTCCGCAAATGAAGCCAGCCATACCTACACACCAAGCGCCCCGAATGTGAAAAACATCCGATGCATCCTGTATGCGTCCGGGGGAACCACAAATGCCATGGATATGCAGGGTGTAGCCATCGTGCGGGATATTGACAACCTGACACAAGAGGATGTTTTTAACATCCTAACTAACAATGGAGTCGTGCAGGGAATTTACCTGCAGAACGGTCAGCTGTATATCAATGCGGAGTACATTGCTGCCGGGCGTATTGCGAGTGTAGATGGGGCCAGTTATTGGGACTTAAATACAGGGCGCATGGAATTGCAAGGTAGTTTTTCGTCGATCAATTGGAATGGAGATCAATGTTTTAAAATGAGCGTCGGAAGCGCTTTTATGCAACTTAATGTATATGAGGGAGATCCTGTGAGCGGGACACCGTTTAGCCAACTCATATCAATCGGCAGTCTTGTTACTGACCGATACGCTGGGAGCATCCAAGTGCGTAGATACAGCCCCAACGGAGACCATGAACAAACCGAAAGCCTGTCAATAATCGGGTCGAGTATTGAGGCCAGGGGCGGCGGAGAATTGACCACCATTGACGGTCCCAAAATATCAACCCCGCTTCTTGATGCGGATCAAGTCAGCTCGCCAATCATCAAAGCGACGAGTGGAGGGTCCAGGCAATCTACCATGACACCAACTGGGGTAACGACAGGGGCACTATCTGCATCGTCGGCAAATATAAGCGGAGAGGTATCATGTGCGGGTATCGATTCGTCTGCACCGATCAACTCAGACGGAATTATATATGCACCAAACCTTGAGCTGTCTTATAGTACGCCTTATATCGATTTTCATGCCGCCAGATCAACAGGCGATTTTACGTCAAGAATTATGGCATCAAGAGCCGGATATCTAGCTATTGGAGGTGGTGGACAGTGGGGATTTGTTGCAGTCGATGCAACGGGAGGATATTTAAAACCTGAGCAAGAAGGTAGTTACTCACTGGGGAGTAATGGAAATCGATTTGCTAAATTGTGGGTGACAAATGGGGTTGATAACTCGTCTCTTGCGGAGCTTAAGACAGACATTAAACCATTCTCATCCGGGCTGCAAGAACTTGACAATACCGACGTGTATAACTACAAGCTTAAAAATGCAATTGAAAAAGATGGTGATGATATCACACGTACAGGTTTTGTGATCGGCGATGGATACAAAACATCTCACTATCTGCTGGGAGAGGGAGGGGATGGGATTGAACTGTATAGTGCAGTCGGAGTGGTATTCGGGGCCGCGAAGGAGATGTACGAGATTCTCAAACAACAGGAGGCAGAAATTAAAGCCCTAAAGGCAAAACTGGAGGTGAACTCTGATGACGAACCAAATTGAAAGAGATGTATATGTAACGCATGAGCCGTTAAAAAATCCAATATCTTATGTGAGAGGGACGGATGCATTACCGATCGTATTTCATTTCCGTGATTACGACATTCCATCTGAGGCATCCGCCAGTGTTTTTGTGGCAAAACCGTCCGGTAAAGCAGTATACAATTCTGCAACTATTTCCGGAAACGATGTTACTGTCACGGTGGATTCTCAGATGTTTATGGAGCTTGGTACGTCTGAGATGCAGGTTAGTATCTCACAGGGAGGGAAGGAGTTGGTGCAGTTTGCACAGCCGGTAAACGTAAAAGCAAACCTCAAGGCAGGTGATTTTCCGGACAGCTCAACCTCGAGCAGCTTTCTCGACGATATGATTGCGCAGGCTCAAGAGGCCGTAAACAATGCCAATATTGCTGCTCAACAGGCACAGACCGCCGTACAAAACGCAAACCTCGCTGTAAGCAATGCCAATGACGCAGTAGACAGCGTTAATGCCATGATATCGTCCATGGGAGCAAACTTCTCATCATTGGCTCAATCAACGAATATAACCCAGCTGCAGACTACAAGCAAGAATTTGGTCGGAGCGATTAATGAACTAAATAGCAAGACCTTAAAAAATGGAGTTGAAAATCAAAACGCTTCGAAAACGTATAAATTATTTTTTGGATGCTCGTATCTTTTGACGTACGTTGGAATTGGAGGAGGAAATATAAATGCATCAACTTTAAATGTAGGATTGATTTCTACAGGAGCAAACGCCTCTGCAAAATCGCTCATACAATGGATCGTCAAAAATGGACAGAATCAAAGCATGTTCGAGTTTGACGAAACGGACAGCAGCATTTTTCGTGTAAATATTCCGGTATCAACGTGGATTATAATGTCAATTACAAAATTATAATTTTACACGTCGAAATAACTTGATTTTACATAGCAATTCCAGTAAATTTGCTCCATCCTGTCCAAAGTCCCGATGTGTATCCGTTGATGAAGATTGTTTTTGAGTACGGCCTCACTAAGAAGATAGTTTTAATGGTATTAGAACCGAAACAAAACCCTGTGTAACTTGAAGCATCTGCATCAGGACAAATATCGTCTGACAATATATATAATCCCCAAGATTGCACGGGAATATCATCTAATGAATTATATAATCTTCCAGATATGATCTTGCTATTTAGTTCATTAAAAAAAGAAAGGAGTTGATAATTATGTTTAGACTCATATCTATCCATCAAATTAATAAAGGACCAGACAACGATCCCTCCAACAGGCCTTATCGCTGCACGATCCTTGCTGATGATGCATCAGCACCACCGCCGATTGACGGAGGCGAAGTCGAATGAATGTTGTCTGGTCAGAAAATCCTCCCGGGAAGCGTGTGCATTACTCCAGCATTGGATATCGCAATAATGGGCAATGACGGAAAGTGGGGTGAGTGGGTGTGAATTATCATACAGATCAATCATTGCTGCTCGCCGCTTTGGCAGGTCGCAGCAAAAATGGCGGAGTATCCGGTGGAGCATCAAATTACAATGACCTGAAAAATCAGCCTCAGATTAATGGGGTAACGTTGACTGGAAACAAGTCCTCTGCTGATCTTGGCATCTCCGAAATGACAGAAGAGCAGGAGGAACAGCTCAATCAAAACACTCAGGATATCCAGGGCAAGGTTGATAAGAATCAGGGGATATCAAACGCCGGTAAAGTGCTTGGAGTCGGAAATGACGGAATGGTTACGGCAATGGAACCGCAGGGGAATCTTGAGCGGATGATTGAGAACTATTATGCTTTACGTCGTACCGGAAAGGTCTATCAGACAAAGATGTGGAAATTTGCTGAAAATCCCACATCAACCGGGATGAAGCAGTTGAATAACGAAGGGATGGTCTTTGAACCGTCTACGGACGCAGAAGAAGGCCAGGACGATTATTTAAATGGCCAGAACCCGCTTTTTGAATGGTGCCACGTAAATTATATCCGGGATGATGACGAGACGGCTCGGCCTATCGCCATCGAAGGAACGGACGAATATAAAACCACTGGGGCGGTGGATGTTGGTGCTATGCAAATGAGTTTTTGGTGGTCGTGGGATACGTCGAACGCTGAATACGATCTGATTACGATTTCTGACCTGCCGCATCCGGAGCTGGGACTGAAATCCTGGGTGGAATGCGAGAAGGCGGATGGTACGGTGGTGCCGTGGTGCATTGGGAGTGCCTATGTGTCCAGTTTGGCTGATGACGGGAAACCGAGATCTCAGCCCGGGAAAAAACCCGCCAGAAATCAGTCGCACAATAACATGATCACCAACTATCAGACAAAGGGAGTAGGGTATTGGGGCGCCGGTGCCTGCCGGAATGTATTCCAATTTATCTTCAATGCCATCAAAGGCGGCACGAAAAATTCTCAGACGCTGTATGCTGGCTGTACCAGCTACAATTATCAGTACGAGGCGGCAATCCAGAGCACAGAGGCGCACACCTACTTCCCGGTTACTAACTCTCAGGCGGGTAACCTGGTGGTGGGAAGCTACGTGTCTGTAGGCTATGCAGGCAATAACAACGGCGCAGAAAATAGAGACCGTGGACAAGCTACGGTTCATTCCTATGCGGATGATGTAAAAATCTTATCCATTGAGACGCTGGATGAAAATAATATGGCAGTATATCTGGACCTTCCGGAGGAGAATGCATTTTCGACAGCGCCGCACGTATATACGGAGGAATTTTCTGCACCGATCATCCTGTCAACCATGCACTGGTGGTCGGGATCGACAGATGCCGTCAGGGGGCGGCACGATGGATCGCTCGGTAGCAATACCGACGGCAAGCATCCTTATCGGGTACAGGGCCGCGAATATATGGTTGGTGGATATATCGTTGCGAGCGACACGGTAATGGATCTGCAGGCGGATTATACCAAAAAGGTATTGGTTGCCCCGAAGGGAGTAGCACACTCAAACTCCGATGCAACCATCCGCAGCACATATACCCAGATCGGGACTATCCCCGCTGCAGCTGCCGGTAATAATGCAGATATGTGGGTAGGCGATTATGGTATCGATGATGATACCGGCGCATGGTGGCCCGCAACGGAGGGCAGCGGAAGCTCTCAGGGAGCTGGCGATCGCGTGTATGCAGGAGGAGCCAGTGCGACTTCCGGAACGCGAGAGTATCCGCAGGGTGGGGAC
>ERZ1090863.1259-NODE-1260-length-11294-cov-4.120829_pt1 | contig 11294 bp, 10 predicted proteins | sample MGYA00478480_ERZ1090863 | MGnify/ENA primary metagenome ERZ1090863 (study PRJEB33644, sample SAMEA5815746) | chicken gut metagenome | biome: Chicken; feature: Gastrointestinal Tract; material: Caecum | place: Ireland | collected 2019-01-01 | study: A study of...
TGATAACAGTTGCCACTGCCAGCAAAGCATCATAAGTCTGGTAAGCTTCGCACTGGATGATAGCTGCAAGCAGTGTGACATCATCCGTAGATCCATCAATTCCTCCGCCATTTACAACAGAGTTGTCGTAGCCGCCTCCGGAATTTCCACTGCCTGAATTATTGTTAGCTGATGCGGCAGCCTGTCTGGCCGCTTCCTCAGCGGCAATACGTGCAGCCTCTTCTTCTTTTGCCTGTTGCAGCCTGGCCTGCACATCGGCAAGATCCGTGGAAGTAGCATCGGCTTTCGCCTGCAGTTCTGTCTGCTGGGACTGGAGCTGTTCCTGAAGATCGGTGAGTGAAGCCTGCTGGGTCTGCAGAGTCTTCTGTTCATCTTCGATCTGCTGGTGAATATCCTTCAGGTCCTCCAGAGCGTTACGGTCATATTCGCTGAGGTTCTCGATAAAATCTGCTTTATTCAGAAAGTCTGACATATTTTCGGCGGAAAAGAGTAGCTCCAACAGTGTTGCATTTCCGTGCTCGTACATATATTTGATACGAGTCTTCATGTCTTCGTACTGCTTTTCCTCATTTGCCTTTGCCGCATCAAGCTCGTCGGAAGTACGGGCGATCTCGCCGTTGAGCATCTCTACCTGCATTTCGGTAGTGGAAATTTCGTCGCTCAGGGCAAGGATATCTTCGTTGATGCCCTGAAGTTCACTTTCGAGAGAAGAAGACTGGCTTTCCAGACTTTGAATCTCTTCGTTATCCGCTAAAACAGGAAAAACCGAAAGTACAATTGCGAGAGAACAGATCAGGGAAATACCGGTCTGTATCCATCGTTTTTTGTAGAATTTCATATGGTAAGATCCTTTCTTAATTTCTGCGATATTCAGTTGCGAGTAAATATTATACTACAAATTGCGTTATTTGGCAAACTCTGATAGAATAAAATAAATGTAAAATAGTAACAGTTCAGCCCGCGCCATTCGGAAAACCGCACTTCGTGCTTATTGCGGCTGAACTGTTGCGTAAAATATAAGCAGGATCGGAGTGCACTATGGAACATAAGATAAAGATGATCGGGCTGGATCTGGATGGTACTGTTCTTACAGAGAAGAAAGAACTTACAGAGCGTACAAAAGATGCGATCAGCAAAGCGCTTGCCCGGGGAGTTGTCGTCCTTGTCGCGACAGGGCGTCCATGGATGGGGATCCCTGAAGAACTTAGAAAGTTCCCGGGGATGCGTTACGCCCTTACGTCAAATGGAGCGAGGATCATAGATACAGTGGAGGACCGCGTGATCGAGGAACATCTGCTTTCTCCGCAGTTGGCGCAAAAGGTATTGGAAATCTGCGGGAAATATGATACTCTACAGGAGGTCTATTTTGACGGGCAGGGGTATGCGCCTGCAGATCAGATGGCTTTTGTGGAGCGGTATCACAGAAATCCCAGTATGTGTGAATACATGAGAAAGACCAGGATACCCGTTGAGGATATTGGCGCACTGGTGAAAAAGGAGAATAGAGGACTTGATAAAGTGCAGACTCTTTTTGCGGATATGGATGAGCGAGAGCTTGCCTGGAAGGAATTGGAGGCAGTAGGGGGACTGGAGCTTGTCGGTTCCTTAAGATACAATATCGAGATCAATGCCGGGGGAGTCAATAAAGGCAAAGGGCTTGTGAACCTGGGGCGTATGCTCGGGATCAGTCGTGAGGAGATCATGGCCTGCGGCGACGGGGACAACGATATTGTCATGCTGAGAGAAGCCGGTTTCGGAGTCGCTATGGCGAATGGCGAAGAAAAGGTGAAAGAAGCGGCAGACTATATCACACTGTCTAATGAAGAAGACGGTGTGGCGGATGTGATAGAGAAATACGTTCTGATATAAAAACATATTGTATATTGATAAGGAGGAAGAAGAAATGTTGGATATATTAAAAGCGATCATATTCGGTATCGTAGAAGGAATTACAGAATGGCTTCCGATCAGCAGTACCGGTCATCTTATTATAATGGAGGAGCTGCTGAAACTGGATCAGGGAGATGCGTTCTTTGAAATGTTCCAGGTGGTGATCCAGCTCGGTGCGATCCTGGCGGTAGTAGTGATTTATTTCCACAAGCTGAATCCGTTCTCGCCGAAGAAGACACAGAAGCAGAAGATGATGACATGGCAGATCTGGATCAAGGTGGTCATAGGATGCGTGCCGGCGGGAGTGGTCGGACTGCTGTTTAACGACTGGATCGACAAGAAGCTATATCACTGGTATGTAGTGGCGCTGACGCTGATCATATACGGTGTTTTGTTTATCGTGGTGGAGAACTATCAGAAAGACAAGACGCCGCAGGTTACAAAGTTCTCCCAGCTGACAGTTCCGATGATCCTTATTATCGGAGTATTCCAGATGCTGGCGCTGATCCCGGGAACTTCCCGGTCCGGCGCGACGATCGTGGGCGCCCTTATGATCGGAGTATCCAGAAGTGTGGCTGCGGAATACACGTTCTTTCTGGCGATCCCGGTCATGTTCGGGGCAAGCCTGCTCAAGCTGGTCAAGTTCGGATTTAATTTTACAGCTATGCAGGCGGCTGTGCTGCTTGTCGGAATGGTCGTCTCGTTTGCAGTATCTATTGTAGCGATCAAGTTCCTGATGAGCTATATCAGGAAGAATGACTTCAAGGTATTCGGTTATTACAGGATCGTGCTGGGCGTGATCGTATTCCTGTTTTTCGGGATCCAGGCACTGCTCGCCTGAAGCTCTGTCCGTACAGGCGTGCTGTTTTTGCGGGCTGCGCAGACTGGACGGTTACCTGTCCTGCATAAATTGGTTGCATAAACTTTCAATGTGAGACTTGAAATTTATGCAGAACATGCTAAAATTAGTAGGATAATCTGTATGATTATGCAAATTAAAGACCAAATGGAGGAATGTAAACATGAAAAAGTTATTGGCAGCAGTCTTAACAGCAGCCCTGACTGTCGGAATGCTCGCAGGATGCGGCGGAAGCGACAGCGGCAGTGACAACGGCGGAAGCGGTTCGGATTCTGATGCGGGCAGCGCGAAGACAGCAAAAGTAATTGATGTGGATCTTACAAATGAAGAGTATGCCTTCGGTGTTGACAAGTCTCAGCCGGAACTTCTGGAGCAGGTAAATGCATTTATCGCCAAGATCCAGGAAGACGGAACGCTGGATGAGATCTTTGATAAATACTTCGGCGGCGGAGAGCCTACACCGGTAGAGTCCGCAGAGCTGGATACATCAAAGGATCAGCTCGTAGTTGCGACCAATGCGGCGTTTGAGCCTTTTGAGTATATGGAAGGTGAGAACTATGTGGGGATCGACATGGAGATCGCGGCTCTGCTCGCAGAGGAGCTGGGACAGGAGCTTGTGATCCAGAACATGGATTTTGACGCGGTATGTCTGTCAGTCGGACAGCAGAAATGTGATATCGCAATGGCAGGGCTCACAGTCAGCGAAGACAGAAAAGAGTACGTGACATTCTCTGACACATATTATCAGGCGTCCCAGAGACTGATCGTGCCGAGCGATGATACGACATTTGACGACATGACGGACGCTGAGACGATCGCGGCGGCTCTTGGCGAGCTCGATTCTTCCGTACAGATCGGATGCCAGCAGGGTACGACAGGAAACAGCTATATAGAAGGCAGCGATGACTTCGGATTCCCGGGACTTAACGTAACCTGCAAGACATATAAGAACGGTTCTCTGGCAGTACAGGATATGCTGAACGGAAATATCGATTACGTGATCATCGACGCGGCTCCGGCAGCGGCTATCACAGAGTCCATCAATGAGATGCAGTAGGAGCGGCGTCTGACGGTACAGGACAGGCAGTAAAATAGAGAAAAGGACTTAAGCAGGAAGGAAAATACAGGCATCATTGACGGCTGACCGGGATGCAGGCATTTTCCTTCTTTTGAGAAGGGAAAGCAATGAGTAATTTTAGTCAGAGAATAGACAAATTTGTAGAAGTGTTTATTGCCCAGAACGGTTATACGAGAGTGGTGGAAGGTCTCCAGAATACGCTCCTGATCGCGGTTACCGGACTGATCGTCGGTATCGTGATCGGAACATTGATCGCGACCGTGAGGGTGATCCCGAAGTACAGACGGCTTCCGAGAGTGCTCAATGGCATCTGCAGCTTTTATGTGGCGCTGTTCAGGGGAACGCCCATGGTGGTACAGCTACTTGTCGGCTACTATGTTATCCTGCCGCTGATCGGGGTAAACCTGGACGGCGTACAGATATCAATGATCGTATTCGGACTCAACAGCGGCGCTTACATATCGGAGATCATGCGGAGCGGTATCCAGTCGGTGGACATCGGACAGATGGAAGCGGGGCGCGCGGTGGGCTTAAGCTTCGGCACAAGCATGACAAAGATCGTGATCCCGCAGGCGGTCAAGAATATCCTTCCGACTCTGGGAAATGAGTTTATTACACTGGTGAAAGAGACGTCGGTCGTCAGCTTTGTCGCTGCTGCGGATCTCTATGTGGCGTTTAACTATATCGGATCAAACAGCTATGACTTTATGGTGCCGTATCTGGTAATGGCGGCGATCTATATCGTACTTGTGCTGGTGATCTCACTGTTGGTCAAATTACTGGAAAGGAGCCTGAGGAAGAGTGATAGACGTAATTAATCTTAGGAAAAGCTTCGGAGGGCTTGAGGTCCTCAAAGGAATCAACATCACCATCAACAAAGGCGATATCGTCGCGGTGCTCGGCCCGTCAGGTTCCGGCAAGAGTACATTTCTCCGGTGTCTGAACTGTATGGAGGATCCGACGTCGGGCAGCATTATATTTAAAGGCGTTGACATTGCCGACATGAAGGTCGACATCAATGTGCACCGCCGCCATATGGGGATGGTGTTCCAGCATTTCAATCTGTTTAACAATAAGACGGTGCTCCAGAACGTGATGCTGGCCCCGGCTTATCTGCGGTGCCAGGATCTGAAGAAAGCGAAGCGGAAGAACCGCATGATCCGTCTGAAAAATGTATTCCGCAGCCGGAAGGAAGACCTGATCCCGATCACGACGACGAAGGAGCAGATCAAAAGCGAGGCGAAGAAGCAGGCGATGGATCTCTTAAAGAGGATCGGGATGGACGACAAGGCGGATGTCTATCCGTCCACGCTCTCAGGCGGTCAGAAGCAGAGAGTCGCGATCATCCGGTCTCTTGCAATGAACCCGGACGTGATCCTTTTCGACGAACCTACATCGGCGCTGGATCCGGAGATGGTCGGCGAGGTGCTCGACCTGATGAAGGAACTGGCGAAAGACGGAATGACGATGGTTGTCGTCACACATGAGATGGGCTTTGCCAGGGAGGTGGCTTCGCGGGTGATCTTTATGGACGACGGACAGATCCTTGAGGAGGCTCCGCCGGAGGAGTTCTTCGAACATCCGAAGGATGAGAGGCTGAAAGAGTTCCTGTCCAAGATCCTGTGAGTGCGCGGCACGGAACTGTCCGCGGACACCACGCATCATATCGGGGGCTTCTGCCCCGGCATTATTTTACATTGACAGCAGACAACGCCGGAATTATGATGGCATTACGGCGGTATACGGGAAAAAGCGTATGCCGCGTGTGATCCGGAATGATTCCGGCGTTCGTTTATGATGTCAGGATGCCCTGACATCATTTTATCGGCAGGGAGAGTGAATATACATGAATTATGAACGGATGCAAAAGGCAGTCTTTATAGAGCGGCCGAACCGTTTTATCGCATATGCGCAGCTAAACGGACAGAAAGAGACGGTACATGTGAAGAATACAGGGCGGTGCGCGGAGCTGCTTGTTCCCGGCGCGCCGGTCTATATACAGGAGAGCGGCAATCCTGCAAGGAAGACAAAGTGGGATCTGATCGCGGTGGAGAAAGGAGAGCGTCTGATCAACATGGATTCCCAGATCCCGAATAAAGTGGTTCAGGAGTGGATCGAAGACGGGAATCTCTTTCGTGATGTGCGGCTGGTCCGTCCGGAGACGACGTATGGGAATTCCAGATTCGACCTGTATGTGGAAGCCGGGGATCGCAGGATATTCATTGAAGTAAAGGGCGTCACACTGGAGGAAGACGGTGTGTGCCGGTTCCCGGATGCGCCCAGCGACCGGGCGGTAAAGCATCTGGAAGAGCTGATCCGGGCGAAGAAAGAAGGGTATGAGACCTATGTATTCTTTGTGATCCAGATGGAGAATGTCAGGTATTTCACGCCGAATACGGATACCCATCCGGCGTTTGCGGAAGCATTGAAAAAGGCTGCGGCAGCAGGGGTGAAGATCCTTGCCTATGACTGCAAAGTGACGCCGGACAGTATCATGATCCGAAGGCCGGTGGACGTGGTGTTGGAAAGCCCGAGGCTGAAAGAAGCGGCGAAACCGCTTGTGGGATGGTTCCGGGAGAATAAGCGGGATCTGCCGTGGAGAGAGCGGATGGACGCTTACCGGGTGTGGATATCCGAGATCATGCTCCAACAGACAAGAGTGGAGGCGGTAAAGCCGTATTATGAACGTTTCCTGAGAGAACTGCCGGATGTAAAGGCGCTGGCGGAAGTCCCGGAAGACCGCCTTCTGAAATTATGGGAAGGACTGGGATATTATAACCGGGCGAGGAACCTGAAATATGCAGCCTGCCAGATCATGGATGAATATGACGGAAAGTTCCCTGAGACATATGACGAGATCCGTTCGCTGAAAGGGATCGGCAGTTATACGGCAGGCGCGATCAGCTCCTTTGTCTACAATATCCCGAAACCTGCCGTGGATGGAAATGTGCTGCGTGTTGTAAGCCGGATCACGGCGGATGATTCGGATATCGCGAAAGCCGGGACCAAGGCGAAGATCGAAAAAGAGATTGAGGAAGTGATCCCGGGAGATGCGGCAGACGATTTCAACCAGAGCCTGATCGAGCTGGGGGCTGTTGTCTGTCTGCCGAACGGCGGGCCCCGGTGTGATGTGTGTCCTGTAAATGATCTCTGTCTGGCGCATGAGCAGGGGCGGGAGATGGAATTCCCGGTGAAGACGAAAGCGAAGGATCGCCGGATCGAGAACCGGACCGTGCTGCTTTTCCGGGATGCGGAGAAGGCGGCGATCAGGAAACGCCCGGCAAAAGGTCTGCTGGCAGGGATGTACGAGTTCCCGAACAGGGAAGGGCATATGGAGCATGACGAGGTGGTCGAGTACGGAAAATCGCTGGGGCTGACGCCGATCCGCATCAGAAGACTGGGAAATGCAAAGCATATATTCAGTCATGTAGAGTGGCATATGACCGGATATGAGATCCTGGTGGATGAGCTTGAGAAAAATATGACGGCTGAGGAGCGGAAAAAAAACGGCATCATTTTCGCAGGGATACGGCAGCTTCAGGAAGAATATCCGATGCCTGCTGCATTTGAGGCGTATATGCCGAAATAGCGTCAGACCGGACAGAATGTAACAGTTACCGAGTCCGCTCTGTTTTCTTGAAACGGGCAGGCGCATGTGGTACAATGGACTCGTACAAAAAACAGGAGAGTATCACAAAATGAGTGAAAAAGCATCTATTTCCAGACAGCAGCAGAAATCGCGGGAGACGAAAGAGAAGATATTCCAGGCGGCAAAGCGGATCCTGCAGAAAAAAGGGTACGAGGAGCTGTCTATTAAGAATATCTGCGAGGAGGCGGGAGTCTCCAACGGCAGTTTCTATCATCATTTCAAGACAAAAGACGATCTGCTGTCTTACTATATCGAGGATCAGCCGAAGATCGACCCGGATCTTCTGGAACTGCCGGACAGTGTGGACGGAGTGAAAGAAGGGATCATCCAGGTGTATATGAACTATGTGAAATACTGCCGGGAGCTGGGCGTGGAATTCATGTCGGAATACTACGATACGAAGAATCAGGCGCTCAATGCGGCGATCCGTATGGAGCGGCCCTATCCCATCGTGACAGTGCAGAACTATGTGGAAAAGGCCGAACAGGCAGGGATCGTGAGCCTGAATGAGAGCATTGAGGAATTTACGACAGATATCAGGATGATCGTGATCGGAAATGTCTTTGAGTGGTGTGTAAAGCACGGCGAGGCTGATTTTGAAGGGAACATGGCAAGGTCACTCGGCAAATATCTGGATGCAGCACTTTGCAGGGGGTAAGGTCGGCGGAGATGGAATATCATTTTATTGTAAACCCGAAAGCCCGCACGGGGATGGGCGAGATGATATGGAGGATGATCGAACCGGAACTTAAGAAAAAGCGTGTGGATTATTGCTGCTACATGACAAAGAGCAGGAATCATGCGCGGAAGATCGCCGGACGGATCACAGCGGACGGGCAGGAGCACAGGATCGTGGTCCTGGGAGGAGACGGCACCGTGAATGAAGTGGTCAACGGGATCAGAGAACCGGGGAAAGTGACTCTCGGATACATTCCGATCGGGTCGAGCAATGATTTCGCACGGGGCTTGAAGATCCCGAAAGATCCTGAGAAAGCGCTGGATATCATACTTGCCCCTCAGAAGATCATACATATGGATGTAGGAGTACTGTGTGCAGCAGGCCGGCAAAGGCGCTTCGCCGTGAGCGCCGGGATCGGGTTTGACGCTGCGGTCTGTCATGAAGTGTGTGTCTCAAAATGGAAAGTACTGCTGAACCGCATTGGATTGGGAAAACTGAGTTATGCGGTGGTGGCTCTGGACCGGCTGAAAAAAGACCGGCCGGCGGAAATGACAGTGACACTTGCAGACGGCACGGTCCGGACATTTGAGAGAGCGTATTTTGCAGCATTTATGAACCTGCCTTATGAGGGCGGCGGATTTAAGTTCTGTCCGGAGGCGTCTCCGGCGGACGGTGAGATGGATGTGATTATCGTACACGGTCTCCCCGTGGTGAAGATCCTGTGTCTGCTGCCGCTGGCGTTCTGGGGTAAACATACGGGATTTAAAGGTGTTACGCTCATAAGGTGTAAAGAAATACAGGTCAGAACAGAGAAACCGCTTCCGCTGCACACGGACGGAGAACCGGGATTTCTAAGGAAAGAAGTCAGGGCGTCGTTTATGAGAGAAAGTCTTCGGGTGATCACGGGATAAAGCATGATCTGTTACGGCTGTGCCCTGTCCTGAAATCGAAAGATTTAATAAATGTTTTTGTGAAGACAGTTGTTGACTGTTTTAAATCGTGCTATAATCGATGCGATTGAGAGGATATGATAAACTGACCGGGGAAGTAAAAACAGGCAAAACTGTATTCAAAGGGGCATCGCTATGAAGCTGAAAAATAGATTTGCAGGACTGGTTAAGAAATACAGGCATGCATGGGTGTTTCTATATATCTTTATTTATATGCCGTGGTTTCTGTTTCTTGAGAAACATGTGACCACACATTACCATGTGATCCAGATCAGACTGGATGAGCATATTCCGTTCATCGAATATTTTATCATCCCGTATCTGCTGTGGTTTGTGTTTATCGTCGCGGCGTTTCTGTATTTTTTCTTTACAGATGTGCCGGGATTTTACAGACTGGCCAAATTCATGTTTACGGGGATGACTGTATTTCTCATCATATGTACCATATTCCCGAACGGACAGGATCTGCGTCCGGTTGTCTTTGAACGGGATAATATTTTCGTGGATATGGTGAGAACGCTTTACCGGGCGGATACATGTACGAATGTGTTCCCGAGCCTTCATGTGTTCAATTCTCTGAGCGTGTGCATCGCTGTAGGAGAGAGCGGGGCGCTCAGAAAGCATAAGGGGATATGCGCCGGCGCCTATGTGCTGGCAGGGCTGATTATACTCGCGACGATGTTCCTGAAGCAGCATTCGGTCCTGGATGTGCTCGGGGCGGGCGTGATGGCATGCGTTCTGTATCAGTTTGTATATGCGCCGCAGAGACGCCGTGTCCCGAAGTTCGCGGGACAGAAGAGCCAGAAGAGGCCGGTGCTGTGACAGAGGAAAGAAAAAGAGAGATGCCGGCGTTCCTGCCGGCAATAAGTAATAGGATCAGGAGGAAAAAGGATGAAGAAGATTATGCTTACCGGAGACCGTCCTACGGGGAAACTCCACGTCGGACATTACGTGGGTTCCCTGAGACGTCGGGTAGAGCTTCAGAATACAGGAGATTTTGACGATATATTTATCATGATAGCGGATGCGCAGGCGCTGACCGACAATGCGGACAATCCGGAGAAGGTGCGCCAGAACATCATCGAGGTGGCTCTGGACTACCTTGCCTGCGGACTTGACCCGGAGAAATCGACGCTGCTGATCCAGTCCCAGATCCCGGAGCTGTGCGAGCTGTCGTTCTACTATATGAACCTGGTGACTGTGTCAAGGCTGCAGCGCAATCCTACGGTAAAGACCGAGATCAAGATGCGCAATTTCGAGGCGAGCATCCCGGTGGGATTCTTTACCTATCCGATCAGCCAGGCGGCTGACATCACGGCGTTTAAGGCGACGGTCGTGCCTGTGGGCGAGGATCAGATGCCGATGCTGGAGCAGACGAAAGAGATCGTGCACAAGTTCAATTCGGTCTACGGAGAGACTCTTGTGGAGCCGCAGATCCTTCTTCCGGACAACGAGGCGTGCATGCGCCTTCCGGGGATCGACGGAAAGGCGAAGATGAGCAAGTCCCTCGGGAACTGCATCTATCTGTCGGAGGAGCCGGAGGAGATCAAGAAGAAAGTCTTCAGCATGTTTACAGATCCGACCCATATCCGTATCGAGGATCCGGGCAAACTGGAAGGAAACACAGTGTTTACGTATCTGGATGCATTCTGCAGGCCGGAGTATTTCCCGGAGTTCCTTCCGGAGTACAATGATCTTGACGAGCTCAAAGACCACTATAAGAGGGGCGGCCTCGGCGATATGAAAGTGAAGCGGTTCCTGAACAATGTGCTCCAGGCGGAACTGGAGCCGATCCGCAGCCGCAGGAAAGAATGGCAGAAGGATATCCCGGCTGTGTATGAGATCCTCAGAAAAGGAAGCGAGAAGGCGGAGAAAGTAGCCGCTGAGACGCTTAGGGATGTGAAGGCTGCGATGAAGATCAATTACTTTGACGACGAGGAACTGATTAAGATGCAGTCGGCGAAATATACGGAAGAATAAAGAACCGGCAGAGAGATTGGCGGAAAAATATATCAGGCAGGGCTTTTCGCCCTGCCTGTTTTGCTGGGGATACCAGGAAAAAGATCGCCAATCCTGCCGGAGCGGACATTTACATGAAAAACAAAAAGAGCATTCCACAAGGAATACTCTTTTCTACGTGCGATAGAAGATTCGAACTCCCGACCTTCTGGTCCGTAGCCAGACGCTCT
>ERZ1090863.1261-NODE-1262-length-11271-cov-34.638195_pt1 | contig 11271 bp, 10 predicted proteins | sample MGYA00478480_ERZ1090863 | MGnify/ENA primary metagenome ERZ1090863 (study PRJEB33644, sample SAMEA5815746) | chicken gut metagenome | biome: Chicken; feature: Gastrointestinal Tract; material: Caecum | place: Ireland | collected 2019-01-01 | study: A study of...
AGACTTTGATGGGCTGGCCGCTCTGCTTTGCAGCGGCGATGGTTTGAAGCCATTGCGCTTGAGATAGCTCTCATCAATATTCTTGACATCGTCGGATAGGGCGGATATGCCATGCTCCTTTGCTGCCTGCCATACATCTCGGAAGCAATATAATATCCCTGTCAAGTCATCCAGGAAGTGGTATGCTTTACTCCACCGTCACGCTCTTGGCCAGGTTCCGCGGCTTATCTACGTCCAGGCCTCTGGCCACGCTCAGGTAGTAGCCCAGCAGCTGCAGCGGGATCACCGCCAGGCTGGCGGCAAAGTGCTCGTCGGTCTTGGGGATGTAGACGGTGAAATTGGCGGTATCTTCCAGCGAGTAGTTGCCGTAGCTGGTCAGGCCCATCAGGTAGGCCCCGCGAGACTTGCACTCCACCATATTGGAGACGGTCTTTTCAAACAGCTCGCTCTGGGTCAGCACCCCGATCACCAGGGTGCCGTCTTCGATCAGGCTGATGGTGCCGTGTTTCAGCTCGCCGGCGGCGTAGGCCTCCGAGTGGATGTAGCTGATCTCCTTCATCTTGAGGCTGCCTTCCAGGCTGACGGCGTAGTCAATGCCGCGGCCCACAAAGAACACATCGTGAGCGTTGGCAAACTTGGCGGCAAACCACTGGATGCGCTCTTTGTCCTCCAGTACCCGCTCCACTTTGCCGGGCAGGGCTGCAAGCTCGGCGATCATTTCCTGACACGCTGTTTCTTCCAGCTGGCCGCGGACTCTGGCGAACTGCATGGCCAGGGCATAGCAGGCCGCCAGTTGGGCCGAGTAGGCTTTGGTGGTGGCTACAGCTATCTCGGGGCCAGCCAGAGTGTAAAAGACATGATCGGCCTCCCGGGCGATGCTGCTGCCCACCACATTGACGATAGCCAGGGTCTTGACTCCCCGGGCTTTCGCCTCCCGCAGGGCGGCCAGGCTGTCTGCCGTCTCACCGCTCTGGCTGATGACGACCACCAGTCCTCTGGGGTCCAGCGGCAGATTACGGTAGCGGAATTCGGAGGCCAGTTCCACCCGCACCGGGAGCCTGGCCAGGTCCTCAAAAACGTACTGGGCCGCCATTCCCACATGCCAGGCCGAGCCGCAGGCTACCATGTACAGCTGGGACACATCCCGGATCTCCTCATCTGCCAGACCCACCGGGCTAAGGTCGATCTGGCCGTCGTGGATGACAGAATTCAGTGTGTCCTGAATGGCTTTGGGCTGCTCATGGATCTCCTTCATCATAAAGTGCTCAAAGCCGCCCTTTTCAGCGGCCTCTGCCGAGAAGGTGATCTCGGTGGGCTCTTTCTCCACCTCGTCGCCGTTCAAGTCGTAAAAGACGGCTTTGCCCGGAGTCAGCCGGGCCAGCTCCCGGTTGCCGATGTAGTAGACACTGCGGGTGTATTTCAGGATCGCTGGCACGTCCGAAGCCACATAGGTCTCACCGCCGGCAATGCCGATGATCATGGGGGAATCTTTCCGGGCCGCATAGATCTCCCCCGGGTAGTCCTTGAACATCACTTCCAGAGCATAGCTGCCCCGCACCCGCACCATGGTCTTGGTGATGGCGTCGATGGGGCCCATCCTGTACTTTTTGTAGTAATAGTCTACCAGCTTGACAAGGACTTCTGTGTCGGTCTGGCTGTAAAAGGTATAGCCGTGTCGCAGCAGCTTGTCCTTCAGCTCCTGGTAGTTCTCAATGATGCCGTTGTGGACACCCACTACCTCAGACTCCACCGGCCCCGAACCGGAGTGGATACAGTTGCCGCTGACGTGGGGATGAGCATTGGTGACGCTGGGCGCGCCATGGGTGGCCCAGCGGGTGTGCCCGATGCCGCAAGTGCCTGCAAGTGCATTGCCGTTGTCGGTCTTTTCCGCCAGGTTCCGCAGTTTGCCGGTGGCTTTTACCACTTCGGCCAGGTTGTCCCCTTCCCGGACTGCCAAACCCGCCGAATCATAGCCCCGGTATTCCAGCCGGGACAGCCCTTCCAGCAAAACAGGCGCCGCCTGCTGGCGGCCGGTAAATCCTACGATTCCACACATACTATTCCCTCCTCCATTTTTCAGGGCCAGGCGGCCCGCAGGACAGCTCCCACCGCTGCCCCAAGAGTGTTAAAGAAAATGTCGTTGCTATCCGCCTGGCCGCGCCCCAACAGGTACTGCGCTATTTCGCAGCAGAGTGATAAGGTGAAAGCGAATAGCACAACAAACAGAATTCCTTTGGCTCTGCACTTTGCCAGTCCTGCCGCCGTCCAGCCCAAGGGAACGAACAGCGCCAGGTTCAGCAGATTTCCTGCCCAAAGCCCAACACCTGACCAAAAGGCCAGATGCCAGCGGATCTCTTCATCGTAGCCGGGGGCACGGCGCAGCAGGGTGATATAAAGCACCAGAAATACGCTGTAAACCACCGGAAGTATCGGGAACCGCTTGCGCGTCAACCATGCCAGAACGGCCAGCACCAGCAGGGCGACAGCTTCCAGCGCTGACAGGTTCCCGCTGATCCCTTCCCTGAGCCCTTGCAGGAATCCCGTCATGCGATGCCGTAGCCCTTCGAGCGGATCACCGCAGTCACCGCATCCACATACTTCTGACAGATCTCCTTCTCCGGTGCTTCCACCATGACCCGGACCACTGGTTCGGTGCCGGAGGGGCGAACCAGAATGCGGCCGGTGTCCCCCAGGGCCTCGGCCACTTTGGCCACCGCAGCCTGCACATCCGGGTCGGACTGGGCTGCTTCCTTGTCGCTCACGCGAACGTTTTCCAGCACCTGCGGATAGACTTTGAAGGGCGCAGCCAGCTCGCTCAGCTTCTTTTTGCGGGCCAGCATCACCTCCATCATCTTGAGGCTGGTCAGAATGCCGTCGCCTGTGGTGGCGTACTTCGAGAAGATGATATGTCCCGACTGCTCGCCGCCAATGCGGCAGCTGTTTTTGGCCATGTACTCGTAGACGTACTTATCCCCCACCGGGGTCTTGGCGTACTCGATGCCCAGCTCGTCCAGCGCCTTGTACAGGCCGAAATTGGACATGACGGTGGTGACGATGGTATTGTTGGTCAGCTTGCCCCGCTCCTTCATGTAGCGGCCATAGATGTAAAGGATGGCGTCGCCGTCCACTACATTGCCCTTTTCATCCACGCAGAGGCAGCGGTCGGCGTCGCCGTCATAAGCAAAGCCGACGTCGAGGCCCTTCTCCACCACAAATTTTTGCAGGCCTTCAATGTGGGTGGACCCGGCGTTCAGGTTGATATTCAAACCATTGGGCTGGTTGTTGATGACATAGGTGTCTGCGCCCAGGGCGTCGAAAACCGCTTTGGCAATGTTCCAGCTGCTGCCGTTGGCGCAGTCCAGGCCCACTTTTATCCCTTTAAAGGAGTAGATGCCCAGGGAGATCAGGTAGCCCATATAGCGGTTGCGGCCCGCCACATAGTCTACCGTGCGGCCGATTTTATCCCGGTGGGCGAAGGGCAGCTCGGGCCAGTCCTGGTCGAACACATGCAGCTTACCGTCCAGGTAATCCTCCACCAGCTGCAAGGTCTCCTCGTCCATCTTTTCGCCACAGTAGTTGATCAGTTTAATGCCGTTGTCGTAGTAGGGATTGTGGCTGGCCGAGATCATGATGCCGCAGTCGAAGTCATCCACCCGGGCGATGTAGGCCACGCTGGGGGTGGTGGTGACATGGAGCAGATAAGCGTCCGCTCCAGAAGCCACCAGGCCGCTGACCAGCGAATACTCGAACATATAGCTGGAACGGCGGGTGTCCTTTCCGATCACGACGCGCGGCGGATCGTTGTCGCCGTTGCGCTGGCGCAGCATGCCGTAGTACCAGCCGAGGAAACGGCCGATCTTGTAGGCGTGGTCTGCCGTCAATTCAATATTGGCTTCCCCGCGGAAGCCATCGGTGCCGAAATACTTGCCCATATAAATTCCCCCGTTTCAGTTTTATCAATCCCGCCGAAACAAATCTCTTGTATAGACTTTTTCCTCTACATCATCCAAACAGCTGTCATAACGGTTGGCAATAATAGCCTGGCTACGCTGTTTGAATTCTTCCAAATCGTTTACGACCTCACTACCAAAGAAAGTGCTACCATTTTCCAACGTCGGCTCATAGACGATCACAGTTGCCCCCTTGGCTTTGATGCGTTTCATGACGCCCTGGATCGAGGACTGGCGGAAATTATCGGAGTTGGACTTCATGGTCAGGCGGAAAACGCCAACCACGACATTATGTTCCTTACCCGGGTCGTAATCTGCATTGGCCTCGTAAGCGCCAGCGATTTCCAACACCCGGTCCGCAATAAAATCCTTGCGGGTCCGGTTACTTTCGACAATGGCTTCGATCAAATTTTCAGGCACATCTTGGTAATTGGCGAGAAGCTGCTTCGTATCTTTCGGCAGGCAGTATCCGCCATAACCGAAGGACGGGTTGTTATACTGATCTCCAATGCGCGGGTCAAGGCACACGCCTTTAATGATCTGCTGGGTGTTCAGGCCCTTCATCTCGGCATAGGTATCCAGCTCGTTGAAATAGGAAACGCGCAGAGCTAAATAAGTGTTTGCAAACAGTTTAACGGCCTCAGCCTCGGTGAAACCCATAATCAGTGTGTCGATGTTTTCCTTGATGGCGCCTTCCTGCAGCAGCCCCGCAAAGGTGTTGGCTGCTTTCACCAGACGTGCATTCTCTACATCAGTGCCGACAATGATACGGCTCGGGTAGAGGTTATCATACAGCGCCTTGGACTCACGCAGGAACTCCGGGCTGAAGATGATGTTATCGCAGTGGTACTTCTCGCGCACGGATGCCGTAAACCCAACAGGAATCGTGGACTTGATGACCATGATGGCATCCGGATTATACTGGATGACCAGCTTGATGACAGCTTCAACGGCGGACGTGTCGAAGAAGTTCTTCTTGCTGTCGTAGTTAGTAGGCGCTGCAATGACAACGAAATCAGCATCTTTGTAAGCTGCTTCTGCATCCAGCGTTGCAACAAGATTCAAGTTCTTTTCGGCAAGATACTTTTCAATGTACTCGTCCTGGATCGGAGACTTCTTCTGATTGATGAGGTTTACCTTTTCAGGGATAATATCCACCGCCATAACCTCATTATGCTGCGATAACAGCGTAGCGATAGACAGACCGACATAGCCGGTACCTGCAACTGCAATTTTCATATTCTTTGTTCCTCCTGATTTAAATCAGATAGTCCTATTTATATATCCTTCCGTTGCATTGTCTCGATGTTTTATAATGCACGGATTTCCAAAAACAATTGAATGATCTGGAACATCACAATTCACATATGTATTCGGAGCAATTAACACATCATTTCCTATTTTGATTGCTCCAACGACTGTGGCATTTACGCCAATCCATACGTTATCGCCAATCACAGGCGTACCCTTGCGCTTTCCACGGTTTTCCTGTCCAATCGTAACACCCTTATGCAGATTTATGTTCCTACCCAAAACAGCCTTCGGATTGATTGTTATACAATATGCATGACCAAAATACAAACCGGCACCTATCTTGGTTTCAGCATCAAGTTCTATATATCGCTTAGCACGGTATCGATTATACATTTTCCGGCATAATTTTTTTATCAGAGGATTTCGAGCTTCCTGCGCTCTTCGGTACCAAATCTGAAATTTCGGTACCCCCCCGAGATATCTCTGTTTATCCAATAACAAAACAGTATTACTCATTATTACTCTCCCATATAAAACTCTTTATACCACTCCGCGAATTTCCGCAGACCTGCGCGCAGAGGAGTGTGTGGCTTGAAGCCAAAGTCCCGTTCCAGTGCGCTGGTGTCCGCATAGGTCACAGGTACGTCACCTGGCTGCATAGGAACAAGCTCCTTGTGCGACTCGAAATCGTAATCAGTAGGCAGCACACCGGCGCGAACCAGTTCTTCAGACAGAATCTGTACGAAGTCCAGCAGGTTTTCCGGGTTGCTGTTGCCGATATTGTAGATTGCATATGGCGGAATAGGTAAACCGTCCTCACCGTTCTTCTTCTCCGGCGGTTTCTTCATCACGCGGACAACACCCTCAACGATATCGTCTACATAGGTAAAATCGCGTTTGCAGTTGCCGTAGTTGAAAATCTTGATGGTTTCGCCATTGACCAGTTTATTGGTGAATCCAAAGTATGCCATATCCGGGCGACCAGCAGGACCATATACCGTAAAGAAGCGCAGACCGGTGGACGGGATATTGTATAGCTTACTGTAAGCATGGGCCATCAGCTCGTTAGACTTCTTAGTTGCTGCATACAAAGACACCGGGTTGTCCACCTTATCATCCGTGCTGTATGGGACCTTCTTGTTGCTGCCGTACACAGAGGAAGAAGATGCATACACCAGATGCTCCACGGGATAATGGCGGCATGCTTCCAGAATATTATAAAAGCCGATCATATTGCTCTCTATGTATGCGTCCGGATTAATAATAGAGTAACGAACACCCGCTTGAGCAGCAAGATTGACCACAATATCCGGGTGATATTGCTTAAAGATGCTGTTAATAAGTGCTTTGTCCGCAAGATTCCCCTTGATAAAGGTATAATTTTCGAATTTTTGGAGTTCAGTCAAACGTGCTTCCTTGATTCGGACATCATAATAGTCGTTCATGTTGTCCAGGCCGATGACCTTTGTGTCCGGCTCCGTAGTGAGGATTCGCTTAGCAAGGTTTGAGCCGATGAAACCAGATGCGCCTGTGATAAATACTGTCTTGCTCATTGTTATCACTCTTACCCTTTCCTCCACACCATCTTATTGACCACACCAGTGTAACTCTGGATGATCTTAACTACCTTATCGGATACGTTCTCATCCACATAATCCGGCACAGGAATACCTAAATCACGGTTTCTGTTCATCTCGACTGCCACATCCACAGCCTGCAGCAGATGGTCTCCGTCGATACCGGCAAGGATAAAATCGCCCTTATCCAGTGCTTCTGGGCGCTCGGTGCTGGTGCGAATGCACACGGCAGGGAAGGGATGACCAACGCTTGTGAAGAAGCTGCTCTCCTCTGGCAAGGTGCCACTATCGGACACAACACAGAAGGCGTTCATCTGCAGGCAGTTATAGTCATGGAAGCCCAGAGGCTCGTGCTGGATGACACGCTTGTCCAGCTGGAAATCGCTCTGTTCCAGACGTTTGCGGCTGCGGGGATGGCAGGAATACAGGATAGGCATATCGTACTTTTCGGCCATTTTGTTGATTGCGGTGAACAGAGAAGTAAAGTTTTTCTCCGTGTCGATATTCTCTTCGCGGTGGGCAGAGAGCAGAATGTACTTACCCTTTTCCAGTCCCAAACGTGCATGAATATCGGAAGCCTCGATCTTCTCCAGATTCTGATGCAGCACTTCAGCCATGGGAGAACCGGTCACATAGGTGCGCTCCTTCGGCAGACCGGTGTCCGCCAGATAGCGGCGGGCGTGCTCGGAATAAGCCATATTCACATCCGAGATGATGTCCACAATACGACGGTTGGTTTCTTCGGGCAGACACTCATCCTTGCAACGGTTGCCTGCTTCCATATGGAAGATGGGAATATGCAGACGTTTTGCACCGATGACAGACAGGCAGCTGTTGGTATCACCCAGCACCAGCACGGCATCCGGCTGGATGGCAACCATGAGCTTGTAGCTTTCAGAGATGATATTGCCCATGGTCTCGCCCAGGTCTGCGCCTACGGCGTTCATATAGACCTCAGGGTCTGCCAGCTGCAGGTCGTGGAAGAACACGCCGTTCAAGTTGTAGTCATAATTCTGGCCGGTATGCGCCAGAATCACATCAAAATATTTTCGGGTTTTATTGATAACGGCTGCCAAGCGAATAATCTCCGGGCGGGTACCCACAATGATCAGCAGTTTCAGCTTACCGTCGTTTTTAAATGTTACATTACTATAACCAGCCATTGTTTTTCTCCTCTCACACCGGCTCAAAGAAGGTGTCCGGGTGTTTCGGGTCAAAGATTTCGTTGCAGGTCATGACCGTCACCAGATTTTCCGTTTCCGACAGGTTAATGATGTTATGTGTCCAGCCGGGAATCATATGGACGGCCTCAATTTTGTCGCCGGAGACCTCAAACTCTACCGTCTCGCCAGTGTTGATATTGCGCTCCTGAATCAGACCATGTCCGGCCACCACAATAAACAGTTCCCACTTGCTATTGTGCCAGTGCTGACCTTTGGTGATACCGGGGCGGCTGATGTTGATAGACACCTGACCGCAATCCGCTGTGTGGACCAGCTCTGTGAAAGAGCCACGATTATCCACGTTCATCTTCAAAGCGTACTTGAACTTATCGGTGGGCAGATAGGTCAGATACAGAGAATACAGCTTCTTTGCAAAGGAGCCGTCCGGCATCTTCGGCATCATGAGGGTGGTGGGCTGTGCCTTGAACTCTTGCAGCAGGTCTACGATCTCACCCAACGTGACTTTGTAGGTCACAGGGACACAGCAGTAATGGCCATCTTCTTTCAACACAGTTTCCACGCCATCAAACTCGCAGTGGTGCTCTTTGCCTTCCAGCAGATCAAACATTCCTTCTACAAGGTCGTCGATGTACAACAGTTCCAGTTCGGTGCTACGGTCGTTGACGGTGAACGGCTCATCGTTGGCCACGGCCCAGCAGAAGGTGGAAACGGCACTGTTGTACTTGGGACGGCTATGGCCCATCAGGTTCGGGAAGCGGTAGACCGCCACCTTCGCACCGGTCTCCTTGGCATAATCAAAGAATAGTTCCTCTCCAGCCTTCTTGCTGCGGCCATACTCGCTGTTGCCGAAGCGTCCGGCCAGCGTTGCCTGAATGGAGGAGGATAGCATGATGGTCGCCTTGTTGCCGTGCTTTTTCAGACAATTCAGCAAGTCCGAGGCAAAGCCAAAGTTGCCCTTCATGAAGTCTTCCGGGTTCTCCGGGCGATTCACCCCAGCCAGATTGAACACGAAGTCTGCCTTCTGGCAGTACTCATCCAGTTCCTCCGGAGTAGAGCTCAGGTCATACTCGTAAATTTCATCGATGTGCAGTTCCGGGCGGGTCTTGTTCTTACCGTCCCGGATATTTTTCAGGTTATTCACAAGGGCGGTTCCCACCATACCCTTGGCGCCTGTGACTAGAATGTTCATTTTTTCACCTCCGGGTATACCGCTGTGCAGTCAGGGACATCCGCCCCATCCGGCACAGTAGCATTATTGCAAATCGTCACATTACTTCCGATTCGGGCGCAGTGACCAACTTTTGCACCGGTACGAATGACGCTGTTTGTATAGATAAGCGCGTAATCCTCCACGGTCGCATCGCAATGGATTTCTGCTCCTGCGTTCAGCAGTACACTGTCACCCACGACTGCACCGTTCTGTATACAGGCATTTTGCAGGATCACACAGCCTTTACCGATTTCAGCAAAGGGACTGACATAGGCACTTGGAGCGATGATATTAGGGAAAGTATAGCCTAAAGTGGTGGCCTTTTCATACACCTGCGCCCTGAAGTTGTTATTACCGATGCCAACCACCAGCAGGTCATAGTCCTTACGCAGTTCGGGCAAATCCGCAATGCCGCCAACAACAGGAATCCCACAAATCACAGAGCCAGCAGGTTGTCCATCGTCCACAAAGGCACAGTCATACTGGATCATTGCCTGTTCCGCAACCATACGGCCAAAGCCACCAGTGCCCACCAGCAGGAGCTTTTCCTTAGACATTGGGAATGCCCTTCAGCTCGTTCTGGACATACTCGGTAGTCATAATCTTCTTCACAGTGCCCTCGACATCCAGACGAGTAGTATTATGACTAGTGTAGGCCTCGTCGGCCATGGTATGTACCTCGCCCTTGACCACGAATTTGTCGTAGTTCAGGTCGCGGTTATCCGCCGCAACGCGGAAATAGTGCCCCATGTCCTCGCTGCGCAGGCGCTCCTCACGGGTCATCAAGGTCTCGTAGAGCTTCTCGCCGTGGCGGGTGCCGATGATCTGGGTGCCGGTGTCGCCAAACAGCTTCTGCACCGCCTTGGCCAGGTCGCCGATGGTGGAGGCGTCCGCCTTCTGGATGAACAGGTCGCCGGGGTTGGCGTGCTGGAACGCGAACATCACCAGATCGACGGCCTCGTCCAGGTTCATCAGAAAGCGGGTCATGTTGGGGTCGGTGATCGTGATGGGGTTGCCCGCCTTGATCTGGTCGATGAACAGCGGAATCACGCTGCCACGGCTGCACATGACGTTGCCGTAACGGGTGCAGCAAATGGTCGTACCGCCGCGCTCGGCCGCGATGCGGGCATTGGCATAGATAACGTGCTCCATCATGGCCTTGGAAATGCCCATGGCGTTGATGGGGTAGGCCGCCTTGTCGGTCGAGAGGCAGACGACGCGCTTCACGCCCGCGTCGATGGCGGCGTGCAGCACATTGTCGGTGCCGGCGATGTTGGTGCGGACGGCCTCCATCGGGAAGAACTCGCAAGAGGGCACCTGTTTCAGCGCCGCCGCATGGAAAATGTAATCCACACCGGGCATAGCATCCCGCACCGCCTGGGGATTGCGGACATCGCCGATGTAGAACTTGACCTTCTTGGCGGCCTCCGGGTGCTTAGCCTGGAGTTCATGACGCATATCGTCCTGCTTCTTTTCGTCGCGGGAGAAGATGCGGATTTCCTTGAGGTCAGAGTCAAGGAAGTGTTTCAGAACGGTAGAACCGAAAGAACCAGTACCACCAGTAATCATAAGGGTTGCGTTATCAAATGCAGACATTTTTATTTCCTCTCTTTTCTTTATTATTCATTAAAAAAGCTGAATTCTTGACGTGTTACTCTTAACACTTCAGATTTCATATCTTCTTTATACGCTTTCATGTCATACGGCAACCTATTTTTCTTGCACTTATCTGCGTATTCTTTTGTTGTTTCAATGAAGTGGGCCGGTACCCCCCCAGACTTCTCCGGGCGGTACGGATCTAGTTACCACACTTCCAGCCGCCACAATAGAATTGGGACCAATTTCAACCCCTGGCAATATTGTTGCTCGCATACCAATAAAGCAGTTATCCCGTATTACGACAGGTGCAAATTTGAAAACGTCTTTATATTCCTCTGTATCTCGAAATAAAAATGTTGCCGCATCGTGAGTGCTAAATTTAACATCAGTCGATAGAAGAACGTGATCTCCTATTTGGATAAGCCAAGGTTCACTGCCCCAACTAGGGGGTATCTGAAAAGTCGGCTCATATGTGCAAAATGGAGAAAATGACAGCA
>ERZ1090863.1263-NODE-1264-length-11265-cov-8.083051_pt1 | contig 11265 bp, 10 predicted proteins | sample MGYA00478480_ERZ1090863 | MGnify/ENA primary metagenome ERZ1090863 (study PRJEB33644, sample SAMEA5815746) | chicken gut metagenome | biome: Chicken; feature: Gastrointestinal Tract; material: Caecum | place: Ireland | collected 2019-01-01 | study: A study of...
GGCAACGAATGTTGCGCGCCCGCAGCCTTTATTTTACGTTCAAAAATTTATGACGCGTTTAACTTTATTTCTTTTCGGAGGGCTCGCCCTCAACTGCCGGGGTCGCCTTCTTTTTTTTGCCGAAGACTTTTTTTGCCATGCCGCCGACGACCGCCGTCAGTTTTTTGCCGAACACGATATTCAGAATAAGCAACACGACGGTGAAAATAGAGAGCGCCAGCGCCTGATAACCGGGCGTTACTATGTTGCCGAAGAAATTGAGGTTGTAGCCGAAACTGTTCGTCAGACTCTCCATCAGCTGCGCGCCGCCGTCGGGCATGATACCCACAACGTAAGAGGTCATTTCGCTTATAGCGTCGCTCATGAACGCGTACCTGAACAGCGAACACGAATATGTGCCCGGCACGAACGCGCACACGTACTGAACAGGCTCGGGGAGCATGAACAGCGGCATATATGCGCCGATCAAAAAACCTATCGCCGTGGAAAAAATGGTTATTACGCTGCCCATGGTAGAGTCGCGCGAGATGAACGAACAGATAAATACGGTGAAGAGAACACCGTTTACCGTGCCGAACACGAGCACGCCGAGCATGGAAATGACCGCTCTGAAAGTGACGATGAGTTCGCCGAGCGCGCCGAGGTAAATGAAGCACACCAGAAGGAAAATGAGGCAGACGACGAAAGTTATTATGAAGTTGGCGAGAAAATAGCTGAATATGAGCACGTTGGACGGCACGGGCGAAGAGGCGAAATCGCGGTTTATGCCGTTTTCCTTGTCGCCGACCGTGATGTTGTTTATCTGCAACGACACGGTTATAGTGCACATAGCCACGATGCCCGAAAGCATCCACGAATCGACGAGCGTATAGACGTATTGTCTGAGCTTTGCGTCGTTCATGCTCAGTCCGTATTCTTCGAGCACCGGGTCGATGGTCATCAGTTCGAGGTCGCGCAGGAAGAAAATGTAGACGATGAATATTATAAAGGGCACCATGAGCGTGAAGAACACGCGCATACGGCTGTTTACAAAGACCAAAAGATGGCGCTTTGTGAGGCTTAAAAGCTGTTCGAGATAATTTCTTTTTGTAAGGCTGTTAGTCTTTGCCGCCATCTTCTTCCTCCGTGACGGTGATATCCCTGCCAGTGACATTTAAGAAAACGTCGTCCATTCTGCCCTTCAACACCTCGATGTCGCGGGTATATGCGGGAAAACGTTCGATAATGTCGCGCGCGGCGGCAGTATCGGCTATTTTTATGCGGTAACAATTCTGCTCGTCGTCGTATTGATATTTATACCCCGCGCCGTCCAGCCCGCTTTCAAACTTATCGTCCTTGGGGATATAACTTACGAAAGTGTCGTGCGAGTAAGCGTTTTTGAGGTCGTTTGGCGTGCCGCGAGCGATTATTCTGCCCTTATCCATTATAACGACGTCAGTGGCGAGCTCCGCCTCTTCGAGGTAGTGCGTGGTGAGAAAGACCGTCATGCCCGTTTCAGAGCGTATTCTGTCTATCAGCGACCACACTATGCGGCGATTTTTGGGGTCGAGGCCGGTAGTCGGCTCGTCGAGAATTAAAAGTTTGGGTCGGTGCACCATGGCGCGCGCTATATCCACGCGCCTCATCTGTCCGCCCGAAAGATTTTTGACGGGGCGTTTTAAAATGGGTTCAAGCTCCAAAAGCTCGATTATGTTGCGGATATTGTCCTTCTTTTCCTGCTTGCCCAGCCCGTAAAACGCCGTGCGTATTTCAAGGTTCTGCAAGACGGTGAGTTCCTTGTCGAGCACGGACGTCTGAAAGACTATGCCTATGTTGCGCTTTATCTCCTGCGGGTGCTCGTCGAGGTCATTGCCCCCGACATAAATTTTGCCCGAGTCCTTATCGAGAATGGAGCAGATGATATTGATCGTCGTCGACTTGCCCGCGCCGTTTACGCCGAGGAAGGCGAAAAGACTGCCCTTTTTGACGTTGAAAGAAATACCGTTTACCGCGTGGATATTGCCGTACGACTTTGTTAAATTTTCAATTTGAAGTGCATATTCAAGGTTTTCCAAAACAACACCTTTATCAGCTTATTATATTGCGCTTTATTTTATCCCATTTTTTCGGTTTGGATACAGTGCCCTTGCCGAGCGTGAACATATACAGAATGAGGAACGCGGGGAACAGCAACACCGCGGGGAGCAGCTGGCTGCGCCTCTCTGCGCCCAGTTTTTTATAGTCGGTCATTACGATTATAAACGCCTGGACGTAGCCGAACAGAATGAACAGCGCGACGAGCACGACCGCCGCAACAATTACCGTGTTCCACAATACCATGCGGTACCATTCGGGCGTCCATACTTCGAGGGGAATATACCCGTAGCCCGCAAAGCCTATGTACAGGAAATTATATATGTAAAAGAGCGGGAACCATATGCAGATGAACACGTTTAAAAAGTTGAGCGCGTACATCGAAAACATCTCCAAAAGGGACATATTGCCCGTTTTGAAGAAGGTTTTAATTATTTCACCCGCGCGGGACTTCATAAGATTCATTACGCCGTGACCTATGCGGCGGTTTCGCGCGGCGGTATCTTTGAACGTGGAGGGCGAATCCTGGTAGACTATCGCATCCTCGACAAAGTGAGCCTTTACCCCTTCGAGCATACGGTTGAGGCTGTATTCGGCGTCGTCGGCAATGGTTACGGCGTCGTAACCGCCCGTGCGCTTTAAGAGGCTGACCGCCATGGTTGCGCCGCTGCCGTCGACGTGGGCGGCGAGCCCGAGGCGCTCCCTCACCCTGCTGCCGAAACGGGAATCGAAGGCATAGAAGAGCGAGCAGGCCTTTGTGTAAAAGTTCTGGGTTGAATTGAGCGCCCCCTCGTAGGGGCGGGCAAACTCGACGCCCGACTGATATGCGTCGTTCATGAGCGACGAGAAATCGGCATTGATGTGATTGTCGGCATCGAGATGAATGACGAGGTCGTAGAGGTTTTGGGTTATGTTTATTATGTGGTCGATGCCATACTTCAAGGGGTACAGCGCCATGCGGTGAGCGGGGTCGGGGTCGTTGAGTTCAAGCACTATCGCGCCCGCCCTGCGGGCGGCTTCGGCGGTGCCGTCGGTGCAGTTGTGCGCCACGACGAAAACGTCGAACTTGTCGCGCGGGTAATTCTGCCCCCCGATTACGTTTTTTACGGTATCGTAAATGACGTCCTCTTCGTTATATGCGGGGATGATATAGGCTATTCTGCCCTTTTTGTCGCTTTTGGGGAAAGTTTTCTTTTTTAAAAACGCCAGCAGCACATACAAAATCTGGGGCAGTAGCGCGAGCGCCACGATTATGAGCACGATATAATTGACTATGCTCAGAACCCTGTACAGGTATTCATACCACATAACATTCCTCTCCTTACCGCGTATACAATCAACGGCAACATTTTACCACGGGATTGGCATTTAGTCTACTGTTTTTCGTCATTTTGCCGCAGATTGAGCAAAATCAATGAACTACCGCCAGTTCTTTTAGCGCGCGGGTATAGGCGATATACTTTTCGTTTACCGAAAGGTCGCCGTCGACCACCGCCACGGCGGTGAATTCCAACCCCTTGCTTTCGTAAACGGTCATGATGTTGATTTTTGATTTGGAAATGACGCCGCTCTCTCTTACGACGTTGTACGCCTTGCGCGTAAATTTTTGCAGGTTTACCTCCGACGTTATTACGGCGCGCAGCCCCTTTTTGTCCGAAAGATACCTGCCTATGCTCTTGGGAGCTATGCTTTCGACCTCGTCGCCGGGCAGACCTATGGGCTGCATGTCTATGCCGAGCTGCGAGGCAACGTATTCGACTATCTGGTTGGTATTGCGGTAGTTGCGGTTAAGGGTGTACACCGAATAGCCGAGTTCGTTCCAGTCCCGAACCCCGCGGTAGGGCGTGATATTCTGTTTCAAATCGCCGAAGACATTGAAGCACGCGTCGCCGTTTACGTACTTAATTACGGCATATTCGGCGGGGGATATGTCCTGCGCTTCGTCGACGAATACGAAGGAATATTTGGGCGTGAGGTCGTATCCGACGGAGGATAGCACGGCGCACAGGGCGAACACGTCGGCGCGGCACATGATTTTGTTGGACACGCCGTAGCGCGTTTTTACCGACCTGACTATTTCCTTATAGAAAAAGCGGGCGAGGTCGACGGTATCTTCGCACTTGCCTATGTGGACGAGGTAGCCCTCCCCGCGGGCAACTTCGGCAAAGTCGAAGGCGGCGGCAAACTGCGAAAATATGCTTTCAACGCGGGATATTGTGGAGGCAATCTCGCTTTTAAGCTCCTCCCTCTTGGCTATCCTGTCGGGATAAGTGTACTCCTCCCTGCCGCTCAGATTATTTTTGTACCTCTTCAAATCGAAAATTTCCTTTTCGACGGCAGTGCCGAGGGCTTTTAAATCTTCGACGGCGTTCAGACATATCTTTTCGCCGTAGCGGCGTATGAAGTGCAGCGATTTATAGAAAGACAACAGCTGGCGGTAAAAATAAAAATATCCGTCCATGCGCTTTTCGCTTTCGTTGAGCTGCAAAAATTCCCTGACGTCCGAAAGGCAGTTGAAGAGCGCGCGCATCTGTTTGGTGTAATACAAACCGCCGTCCGGCTTTTCCTTTATTTCGCCGAGCACGCACCTACGCACGCGGACAGAGGTGTTTTTTATGCGTTCGTACTCTGCCATCTGGCTTTCGGCGCAGGATAGTACGCGGTCAATGAGCTCTCCCCCCACCTCGCGCGAAAGCATGGAGCGCACCGCCGAATAAATTTTTGCCAGCTTTTTTGCGGCGTCGGACGAAAACTTTCCCGAATATATATAGCCGAGATAGTCGGCGGGGACGTCGGCGTGATAGTCGACCTTGCCTTCAAGGTTTATGCCCGTGTTTTTGAGCAGAGCGATAAAATAGCTGTCGAGTGTGGAAGTTTTTACCTTTTCGAGCTCCAAAACCTGCGCGAGCTCGTCGATAAATGCATTAAACGAATCGGACGGGGTTATGACGAGCACGTCGGAGGGGCGTATACTCTCGTCGTTGTACATGAGGTAAGACAGCCTGTGCAGCATTATCATGGTCTTGCCCGAACCCGCCACGCCCTGGACGGCGAACTGTTCGCGCTCGGGCGCGGTGATAATTTCGTACTGCTGTTCCTGAATGGTTTCGATTATGTCGCAGATTTCCTGCTTTTCCTTGCGGCTCTTTAAAATGTCCTTCAAGAAGGGGTCGAAAATTACCGACTCGTCCCTGCCCCCTATCTCCTCCTTTGTAAGGTAGTCGTCGAGGCGCAGGTATTCGTTCTGGAAGCCGAGGAGCTTTCCGTTGTGCACGCGCAGGGCGCGGCGCAGAATGAGTTTGAAATCGAACTCGTTTATCGAAAATTTAAGCTGGCTCTTCTGGTAATATTTGCGGGCGAGGGGGGCGCGCCAGTCGACGATTTCCAGCCCGTAGTCGCCCTTTTTGCCTATATAGTAGCTGTTGTAGCCGTCCTTATCGTCGTATAAGTCCATGCGGGCGAAATACGGCTCGACGAAAAAGCACTTGTAACTTTCGACCTTCTGCCTGAACTCGGCTATTTTTGCGTTGAGTTCGAGCACGCGGCGGTACTTTTCGGCATTGTAATCGGGGGCGCGTTGAAGCGCGTCCCTTTCTGCCATCGACGCCTTTATGCCGTCGAGCAGCTTTTTGACGTAAATGGCTTTGAGCATTAAAAGAACGGCGCTGAGGTGCTCCTCCTCATATGCGCGCTGTTTGTCCTCGTCGAGCAGATCGAGGTAAAAAGCCTTGTCGGGCTGCTTTGAGGGCGATAAAATTTTTTTAATTTCCTTGATGTCTGCCATATAAACCGTATTTCCCGTAAACGGGCGCGGGTACGGATAAACCGACCGCCTCTGCGGCAGCAACACCCGCAAAGGGGTGCACACCGCGCAAAAAAATGGATAAGCGTTTGATGTTCATTTAATTATAACATATAGTTTAAAAAAAAGCAATACCCCGTTTTACATAAGGTATTCCCGAAAGTGTCAAAAAATAGTTTTGTCATTTCGACCGAGCGCAAGCGAGCGGAGAAATCTATCAAAAAAGCAAGATTTCTCCACGCGCCGCCGCGGTTAATAAGCGCGGCGGCTTAGTCGAAATGACAGAAGAAATAAATTATAACACTTTTCAGAAACTCCCTTTTACATATGTAAAACGGGGCTTAAATGGCGTTGGTTGAGGCATATTGCCGCACCAATCGCGCAATTATATATCTTTTGCGGATATTTTACTTTTTTAATTTGTTTTTTATGCAGGCTTCGTAGGTCAGCACCGTTGCGGCGACGCCGACATTTAAACTGTCGCACTTGCCGAGCATTGGAATGGCTATCATCGAGTAGTCGTAAGAATACCACTCCCGCGCGATGCCGTAGCGCTCGCTGCCGACGACGAGCGCGGTGTTTGTGCCGAAAGGTTCGTCGTAATAAAATCTTTGGGCGCGCGTGTCGGCGAGGTATACGGTGAATCCGAACTTTTTGAGCCACGCGCGGCATTCGGCGACGGACGGGAATTCGTATACGGGCACGGTGAGAATTGCGCCCTGGCTGGACTTTATGAGTTTGGGGTGGGTCATGCGCACCTTGCGGTTGCAGAAGAACACCGCGTCGGCGCCCGCGCCGTCCGCCATGCGCAACATGGTACCCGCGTTTCCGGGAATTTCAACGCCGTCGATGACGAGAATTACCGCCTTTTTGGGGGGAATGAAGTCGGCGATATCCCTTTGCGGCAGGGCGGCGAGCGCCATGATTCCGTCGGGCTGACCCTTTTCGGAAATTTTTTCGTAGGTCTTTGCGGAGACAATAAACCTTTCGTTCGTGCGCCCGCAGAGATTTTTTATGAGCTCCGCCACCTCGGGAGTGCGCACGTATTCGGGGCAGACTATCAGGCTGTCGATATGCGTGCCGAATTTAAGGCACATGGAAGCCAGCCAAATCCCCTCCGCCACGAAAAGTTTTTCGGGGTTGGGTTTGCTGTTGGATATTATGCCCTTTACGCGCTTTATTCTGCCGTTGGTTTCGCCTATGGGCTGAAAATTGAGTTGTTTTAAAAGCTCGTTAATTTCCATAAACAAATGCCGCGGCGAGCCGCGGCTTTAAAATTAAAATTCAAACAGGTTCAAACCTATTTCTTCGCTGTATACGCGCCCGACGGCGCCGTCGGCTATGTCGATGACCATTTCGCAGGTGGCGGAGACGAACGCCTCGTTGAGGTGCCCGCCGAAAACTTTACCCTCGCCGTCGCCCGCGCTCATGTGCAGGTGGGCGTAGAACTGCCCGTCCTTTGTCGTGACCGTGCCGAGAAGGGAAACAATTTCGTAGTCGCCCGCAAACTTGTTAGCCTTATATGTCTTATCCTTGGGCGAGAATACGCCGACCGTGAAGTTGTTTACGGCGCCTATCGCCGAAACCGAGGCAAGCTTTACGCCCTCGCTTTGGCAGATGGCTTTGAGGGAGGCGACAATTTCCTCTCCCCTGTCAATCCTTGCAATTATTTTGTTGCCAAATTTCCGATAGTCCATTGTTGTTTAATTTATAAATCGTAACTTATAAACAGGATGTTATTTTTTTTAAGTTTTGACTGATGAAACCAACATTCTGCGGAGATTAATGCAATTTTTCTGAAAAATTACATACCTGTCTTCGGTCAGGCTGTCGGTTTCATATAACAATTGCAACCAGTATTCACACTCATTGCATTCTTTGAGCGCAATTTCAAACTTAGAAATAAAATCTTTTCTGCCTTGGGCATATTGCGCTTCGTGAATATTAGCCCCTATTGAAGTGCCGCAGCGCAATAACTGGTTGAGCAGAGCGCCCTCAACAGCATTATGTTTAAGCTCACGGCAAAGTTTAATAATGTCTTTGGCAAACTCTTTCGATAAATCCCTCAATTGACTTTCCTGCATAATTTTTACCACAGTTTGCCGAAGGCAATCATAGTTTGTTTTGCGGCGCAAAACAATTATAACTTGCCGAAAGGCAATCATAATTTGTTTCGCATGCTTTATTTAGTTATAAATTTTGCTATCGCAAAATGTTTACAGTTATGAGTTGCCGCAAAGCGGCAACGTTATGATATGATTGTTCCTGCGAAACAATCATAGTTGATTTTGCGCGCAACGCAAAATCACTCCCACTCTATAGTTGCGGGGGGTTTGGAGGTAATGTCATACACAATCCTGTTGGCGTGCTTGACCTCGTTGACTATGCGGGTGGAAATTTTTTCCAGAACGTCGTAGGGGATGCGCGCCCAGTCGGCTGTCATCGCGTCGACGGAAGTTACGGCGCGGATGGCGATTACGTTTTCGTAAGTGCGGAAATCGCCCTGAACGCCGACGGTTTTAGAGTTGGTTATTACCGTGAAATACTGCCAGATTTTGTCGTCAAGACCGGCTTTTGCTATTTCGTCGCGCAGGATATAGTCGGAATCGCGCAGCGTTTCAAGCTTTTCCTCGGTTACTTCGCCCATAATTCTGATCGCCAGACCGGGACCGGGGAAGGGCTGGCGCATTACGACGTTTTTGGGGAGCCCCAACTCGAAGCCGACCTTGCGGACTTCGTCCTTGAAGAGGTCGCGGAGGGGTTCGATTATCTCCTTAAAGTCGACGACAGAGGGCAGCCCGCCCACGTTGTGGTGGGATTTGATGACTGCGCTCTTGCCCTTGCCGCTTTCGATTACGTCGGGATATATTGTGCCCTGGACGAGGAAATCGACCTTGCCGATAGCCTTTGCCTGCTTTTCAAACGAGCGGATGAACTGCTCGCCTATAATCTTGCGCTTTGTTTCGGGATCGGAGACGCCCTTTAACCTTTCAAGGAAGATTGCGCCGTCGTCCGCCTTTATGAGGTTCATGCCCAGTCCGTCTTTGAATACCGACATAACCTCGTCGGCTTCATATTTTCTGAGCAGTCCGTGATCGACGAAAACGCAGGTCAGCTGGTCACCCACAGCCTTATGAATGAGCGTTGCGGCGACGGCAGAATCGACGCCGCCCGACATGGCGCACAGCACCTTTTTGTCGCCTATTTTATTTTTAAGCGCTTCGATCTGGTTGGATACGAAGTTTGACATAGTCCAGTCGCCGACAGCGCCGCAGATGTTATAGAGGAAATTCTTTAAAATTACCGTACCCTTGAAAGTGTGGTTTACTTCGGGGTGGAACTGCACGCCGTAGAGCTTGCGCTCCTCGTCGCCGAAGGCAGCGTAGGGGCAATTCTGGCTCTTTGCGAGCATTTTGAAACCCTCGGGCAGGCGGGTTATTCTGTCGGTATGGCTCATCCAGCACACGGCGTTGGCAGGCATGTCGACCGTCAGGCGGGAGGACGAATAAGTAACCTCCGCCTTGCCGTATTCGGAAGTAGAGGCGCGCTGAACTTCGCCGCCGAGAGTATATGCCATGAGCTGACAGCCGTAGCATATGCCGAGGACGGGTATGCCCAGTTCAAATACGCCCCTGTCAATCTTGGGGGAATCGGCGTCGTAAACGCTGTTGGGACCGCCCGTGAAAATGATACCTATGGGGTCATACTCTTTGATTTTTTTCAGGCTCATGTCGGAGGGCAGAAGGTCGCAGAAGACGTTGAGTTCCCTCACGCGCCTTGCGATGAGCTGGTTGTATTGTCCGCCGAAATCGAGAATAAGTACTCTTTGGTGCTGCATATTACACATCCTTTGTTAATTTTATCGCCGCGTAAACGGCGGTGTTGTTGTTTTCTGAAACGAGACTGCCGACGCGGGAAATGACGTCGTTTAAATAGCTTTGCTCAGTTTCGTCCTCGGTGGCAATGTGTTCGAGAGCGTTCAGCATTACGGGAGCGTTTTCCACGTCGCTCCGGCTTATCACCGCCACGGCGAGCGACATGAGCGGATTGCCGTAGGCGAACGACGTTTCGCCGTTTATGTTGAACGCAAGGGTGAGCGCGCCGACGAAATCGCCCGTCGAATAATGGGCGCGCACGACGGCATTGCCGAAAAGTTGAAGATAGTCCGTTCCCCTCTCGGCAGTCAGTTCGTACATGACCTGCGCGCTGTCATCCCTTTCAAGAAATTCGTCGCCGTATTCGAGCGTGAGGGCGTCGTCTCCCGCGAGAATGGCGTCTTCGAGACAGCGGGCGAGGTCATTGGTGTCGTCCGTATAAGAATAGCGGAGCGCGGCATATCTTACGGCGAGATTATAGTTGCCCGCCTGCTCGAAGAGCGTTGCCATATGCTGGGGACAGGCGAGATTGAACACAAGAAAGCCTATCACCAACACGCCCACGACTATAAAAAACGTTTTTAATGCAGTTTTAAAGACAAATTTTTTCAAATTGATTCCGCAACGCCGCAAAAAACACGGCAATTAAATAAATTATTGCTTTATAATTTTATCACACGCGCGCACAAAATGCAACAAAAAAGGGGCAACGCGCGCAATGCGCGGCAAACCTTTATGCGCCAGAGCAAAATTCCGAGCCCAAAATTGCAAAAAACAGGAATATTACGCCGCGCGCAAAATATCTTTACAATATGAAGAAAATTTTTTTGACAGCAATGACATCGGCCGCGGCGGCGCTGTTTGCGTTGAGCGCATGCGGCAGCGGAGAGATCAATTACACCGACTATATATCTGAAAAACGCGACAGGGTATACCTTTACGAAGACGACAACCTGACCGTAAAAGTACAGCTGACCTCGCGCGAAAGCCCTTATCTTTCGGACGGATACAAAGGCGACATGCAGGATATTTGCGAAATTTTTGTTAAATTTTCGCAGAGTCCCGAAAACGTAACCGCAACGCTGGGCGAAAGCGGCGGCGAAATGAGTTACATGTCGGTCACCGACAGTTTTTATTTAAGCTTTGCCGCCGCCGAGATAGGCGACAGCGCAAGCGTCACCCTGACCTGCGACGGCACCGAGCGGCAGATCGACGCGCCGGGAGTGCTTTATGACGGAGTTATAACCTGCGAGGACGCGTTGGAGAGCGCAAGGCAATACGACGGCGACCTTTTTGCGGCGCTGACTAATGGCAACAACTTTGAAGGCGAAATTTATGTGCGACTGCTCGCCGACGAAGGAAAATGCTATTACTATGTGGGGGTCATAGACCGCGAAGGCAATACGAGCGCATACCTTGTGGACGGCGAAAACGGCAACGTCATAGCCGAAAGAAAACTTTAACGCCCTTATACAGCGGGGGCGCGGGGCAATTTTTTTGCGCCGCGCCCCGTTT
>ERZ1090863.1265-NODE-1266-length-11252-cov-8.742342_pt1 | contig 11252 bp, 23 predicted proteins | sample MGYA00478480_ERZ1090863 | MGnify/ENA primary metagenome ERZ1090863 (study PRJEB33644, sample SAMEA5815746) | chicken gut metagenome | biome: Chicken; feature: Gastrointestinal Tract; material: Caecum | place: Ireland | collected 2019-01-01 | study: A study of...
ATAGTCAGTGATATCCTTGAGAAAAATGTGTCAACTAATCTTGACAATATCATTGTTACTCCGTATTTCTTTCCAAGGGCCACTGTACCAAATTCTCGACTGTATTTTACATACACCCTTCTGATTTCTTTTGCATCTTCATCTGTTAATTTGGCGTTACGATTGCGAGTCCCTTTTGCCGCCTTCTTGAGCCCCAACTTATATGCGTGAAGCATTTGTTCGCTTCTGTCGCACCATTCTAGATTTTCGACACAGTTGTTTCGTTTGTTTCCGTCAATGTGGTTTACGGTGTTCTTTTGGAGAGGATTTTCAATAAATGCTTCTGCAACAAGGCGATGCACTTTTACAGTAACATCTTTTCCATCCCAGTTCAGTCTTACTTTCTCATATCCATCACGAGTAATGCTTTTGGAAATGGTGTGTTCTTTACGTAATGAACTTCCACACCATCCACCTAAACTTTTTACATTTCCCTTGTTGCTGACTTGATAAAATCCTTCAAAACCTTTTATCGGCTTCCAAATCTCCATAAGACAACGTCCTTTGCTACTTCGCTTCTGATTGCCCTTTTCAGGGTGTCCCAGAAATTAGAGGAATTTAACGTGAACCAAAGTTAATCCACGCCCAGCACAGATAACCGACGTCCACCGTAATGGACGTGATCTTCAGCGGATCATCAAGCCCGCGGAAGTAGATTTTCTGGCCGGTCGGAAGATACGTCATTTCGAGCGGCGATTCTTTGCACTGCCACCACGCCTCAACGTGCAGACGATGTATGGCCCACTTGAGCTCCGTGTAACAGCTGTCCTTGAGCGTTCGGAAAACCTTGCGCACGACGAGCGTGTTGGACTGTGGGTATTGCATCATGCGGTAGATTATGTTCAAAGCGGTCGTCTTGCTCTTCTTGCTGGCGCGGGAACCTTTCACGACACGATAGCGCTTTTGGCAACGCCAAAACGCGCCGTACCCTTTGCCGACTACTTCTGGCAAATAGACGCGCTCAGTCTTTGAGGTCATTTGCACCATCGATCACCACCGGTGTGATTTCCTGCACTTGCAGCTTGTCCGTAAAGAGATTGTATCGCTTCCCTAGCAATTCCGCTGCCTTGTTTACCTCTCGGACCGGCGTGCCTATCTTTACGATAACCGGCTCCTCTTTTTCTTCTGTCACACGGCGTCCAGTCTCGTCGAGATACGTTTTCCGTGTCCTGCAGGTTACAACGACTGTTTCTTCTTCCTTCCTGCGTAAAACACGAGTCAATGTTTCCAGTACTTCGTCCGCCGAAGCGACGCGCTCGTTTGCGCGCTTTTCGAGCAGCGGCTGGATGTACTTCGCAAGCTTGGTCAGGTTGTTGCTTCCAATGGAGCGCATCGTGGATTCTGTTTTTGCCGTGTATCCCGCCCTGCGGGCCGCTTCCGTTGCATTGCCGGTTTCAAGCCAATAATCGATAAACCGCTTTTCCTTCTCTGCAAGCTTCGCATACCGCTCATCAAAGTTTTCCACTATGTCTCACCGCCCCCGTCCGGAGGCTTCCCGCGCGCCATCAGGTACAGCACATTTGCCTGCAGCTGCGCGTCGCGGCACATATCCTCCAGACGCTGACGCTGCGCCTGACATCCCCTTTTAGGCATTGCGATCAGCTTTTGTTTCAATAGATCTGCCGCTTCCTGTGCTTCTTTGGCTGATTGATAAAGTGCCACGTTTCCACCTCCGTTAGAGTATAAAAAGCAGTACTACGACTGCCGGCGCTTGGAACGTCCCGGCTCTGCCCCGGAAGGCCGGCGCCGCACGCGCCGCCACGTCTCATAAAAGTAGCCCTTTGCGGGTTTCGCTGTCCCCTTCCTTATCGGAAGTGGCGCGCGTCCCTCGCAAAGGGCTATTGTCAGGAGGATACAAAAATGAAAACCTATATGTCTTGTATGCCTTGTATGCGATTTAATGTTGTCTGGTAGTGCTGCGGATCCATCTCAAATCCCACGTAGTGGCGGCCTGTCTGAATGCACGCCACAGCGGTCGTCCCGCTGCCGATGCAGCTGTCCAGCACCAGCGCTCCTGGATCCGTATACGTTTTGATCAGGTACGCAAACAGTTCCACGGGCTTTTGCGTCGGGTGCAAGCCTCGCTCGCACTTGATCTCGAGCAACTGACGAGGATAATGCACAACGCAGGTTTGCGTATCGTGTGAGAGCCCGCCGTCCATATTGTAGACGCTGTCTCCATGCGTCGGCATATGCTTCCCGTGGCGCTTGATGGGCTTATCCAGTACGATAATCCCCTGCGGGTGATACGTTGGTAGGCGCTTGTAAAACACGCACACCTCTTCGATGCACCTCAGCGGCATTTTCTTGGCGTTCGCAAACCCGGTCACCATGTTCTTGCACCATTACCAGCAGTACCGGAACAGTTTCGGCTGACTTGCAATCAGCCGCGTCGTAAACGGCTGACACGCCGTCAAACAGATTGCCCCGTTGCTCTTGATCACGCGCAGATACTGCGCCCACAGCTTGTCAAATGGCAGGAGGCTATCCCACCGGCAGCCGGTAATCCCGTACGGAAGGTCCGTCAAGATCATATCTACGCTGCCGTCTGCGATGCGGGACATGCCCGCAATGCAGTCTTCGTTGTAAATTTGGTCTGTGTACTCCATGCTGATATCCTTTGCAGAGGCCCGCACGAGCCGAATCTATCCGGCGGTCCTTTTTAAAAATTCCCTAAGTATAGTGTACGACATTTTCGTGTTCGGTGCACACCGAAACACTTTGGAAATCTTCCAAAATCTACGGATAACTACGGATTTTACGTTCACGATAGATTTTAAAATAATAACGAATTTGCTATTGACTAATTATATCAAATATGTTATAATATAATCACCGTAAAGGAGATGAACAAAATGCCGACAATATCAATGTTCTTTGGTATTATAATTAGAATGTACAATAATGGAGAGCATAACCCTCCCCACTTTCATGCCACATATCAAGGGCACAACGCAACGTTTACTTTAGACGGGGAACTTAAGGAAGGTGAGATGCCAAAGACGCAGAGAAAATACATTGCCGCTTGGGCTGAGATTCACAAAGACGAGCTTTTAGCAAACTGGGAATTGGCAATGAATGAAGAACCACTATTTAGAATTGATCCCCTGCGCTAAGCGGGGGACAATTCATCATAGCAGAAAGGAGAATAGATGCTATGAATACTCCTGTATGGGTAGTAAAAGAAGTACAACCACAAAAAGACTATACTTTGCTTATCACCTTTGCGGACGGGGCTAAAAGACTCTATAACGCCCGCCCTTTGCTGGACAAATCCATATATGCTAAACTCAAAAATCTTGCGTTCTTCCTAAAGGCTAAAGCAGAATGTGGAACCGTTGTTTGGAACGACGATATAGATATAGCCCCAGAACACCTTTACGAGTGTTCACAGCCTGTAGGTGGTGCGTCCAATGCTTGATAAGTGTACATCCATTATTGACGAGCTTGTAAAGCTTAGAAAAGCCAAAGGAATTACGCAAAAAGAGCTTGCTAAAGCCGCAAATCTCACACAACCTGCCATCGCCAGACTTGAAAGCAAGGCGACTACCCCGCAACTTAATACGCTTCTTAAAGTTGCCACTGCTCTGGACTATGAGCTTGAGCTTGTACCCGTTTCTAGGTGAAAATAAACCCGCTCTTGAGCTTTTACTCTTGAGCGGGTCTTTTTATACAGATAAATAAGCAGCGGCCCCAACAACGAGCCGCTGCCTCATTTAAGAAAGGATTAATGAGAAATAAAAGCAATATCGAAAGGAGAATCCCTTGTAATCTACAGAAAGCATACCACACTCCAGGCGCTTATGCACTCCGAAATGCTCCGAAAAACTACGGAGTTACAAGCTTTCCCACTCAAAGACTTCCTGCGGGGACAAGTCCGACAGCTCCTGCAGGGCCTGCCTGGCGATCGTGTACGTCTGACTTTCGCTGTATCCGACCTCGGACGCAATCTCTTTCCAGTACGGCCGACGGACCCATGTCCTTCGCTTTTGCGGATCCTTCGGCCCTAAGTACGCAAGCTCCAATATGCGGCGCTGTGCGCGCCCCAGCGTGGCCAGTGCGACTGTGCAAAAGGCACGCTCTTCGCGGTAGTGTGCGATGCGTCGCCTGCAGGCGTCCATTTCATGCTCGAGACGCTTGTCCTCATGCTCCGCTGCGCGTGCCACGGGATCCGACGTGGCCCCCTTTGGCTGCGGCATACCTGATAAACTCGGGGACGCTACAGAGACGGCGCCCTCTTCTTTTTTCAGCTCCTCCAAAAGTTCTTGCTCCTCCGCGATCATCGCCGGAAGATCATAGTACTTTTGCAGAAGCTTTTTAATTTCTTGGGGCGTCATCGCCTCCATATCGCATTCTCCCCTTTCTATGCCATCATCCCTTATGTTTTGCCCACCGATAGATGCTCCTGACGAGCTCCCACACCGCTGCGCCAAACACAGCGGAACTCATAATCAGCAGCAGGCACCTCGTTAAGTCCATCCATTCACGCCCCTTTCTCAAGTGCTGTAAGGGTGACTTCTACACACCCTTCGCCCTCTGTGTACGACTTTGATACTGCAGCAAACACAATCTGCGCATCGTCGCGATACGCGATGCCGTTGAGCGCGTCGCAGATGATCTTCCCTACGTTGTCCCAGTCCGGCTTTTTTGTAGGAAACAGCCGGCCGGAGAGCATCGCCGCCCTGCGCTTTTTACTCACACTTTTTGGTACCGGATACTTGGCTAAAATTTGGATACACAGTGGAGTGTCCACTTTTGTCCAAGTTCCTCCACTAGCTTTCAAAAACGCGCCTCGCACCCGGTCCTCGTAGGCAACCGTTTGTCCAGGCGTAAACGTCATGACGCGGCCGTCGACGTGTACAGTCCTTGCTCGCTCTTTTCCCCGAGGCGTTCCGGGTACACAAAATCGAATACTCCTCATGCGCCCATCTTCGAATCCGATTTCTTCGGGACAGGCGTCCGGACTTTTCTCAGAATTTTCTTTACTTCCTCCGGATCTGCCCAGCGCGTGCAGCCTATCCCCGCTTTGCATCCGCGCGGCTGCCCAGTCAGCAAGCAATACTGACATACGTTTTCGACGCCTTCGATCACCGTATGAAATCCACACGTCTGACAGTCTTTTACGCTCATTTCGCTCTCTCCTTTTTCTGAAACTTCGGGAGCAGGTACGCCTCAAATTCTTTTCGCTCCCCATCAGATAACGGGCACGTATCTGGAATTCCCCCTCCACGCCTTGTACCGTCTATACAACGGATTTATGGATGGGTGGTTTATATTTACGCGATAGCCATACGGATTTGCGTGCAGCAATGGTCCACGCTCTTCGTTTGCTTCTGAATATGCCATTGCCACGCCTCCCCTATGCATTCCTGTTCCAAGCCTTCACGGCCTTTTTCACGGTTTTGGCTGGCCCTCGAACCAATCCACAATCGTTGCATCCGACAAAATAACTCGGCCGATCTCCGTACTCTGCCTGCTGCAGCAAGATGTGTTTTCCCCCGCAGCGCGGGCAAGTCTTTATGTACATACCCATGAGCATTTCGGCCTCTGCAATTTTTCGCAGTCGGCGCTTTGTGATATCCAAGAGCCAATCCCTCCCCGTTTCAATCAAATTTCATCATATTCTTCTCTGTCAAACGGGATCCCGAGCTGCTCGATCAGCAAGCGATCCACGTGGTACCAAAAGATTTCATCTTCGCGTTCCTCGTCGCACAACCTTGAAACGCAATCGATTACCCGGCAGATTCTCATCGGACCATACCCTTCTTCGTGCAGCGCCACCGCGAACAGCTTCATATGCCGGCGCGTGCGCGCTTCACCTTCCGAGTCCAATTCCTTTTTTACTTCATCTCGAATTTTTCGCCTGACGTTGCGGCTGACTGGCACTCTCGCTTTCATGGCTCGATTTCCTCCATATTGAAGCCCGCATCCACGGCCGCTATGAAAATCTTCTTTAAAATATTATCTATCATTACTTCATTTTCCTTTGAATGCATGATGCCTCGTATTGTGTTAACCAGAACGGAAATTGAAACGGCTGCTTCTTCCACACTGGCGTCAATAAGTTCAATGTTTTCGTCAGTAATAATGATTTTCATTTGTCTTCTCCTTGTGCGTCGTTGTTCAGATTGCTTTCAATCGTCCCTATTCTTCGTTTTCTATCACGATATTCTCTTTACCCATTTTTCGTATCCTCCTTTATGCACAATAATATTCTAACAATTTCCATCTACAAGATTAGATGTCAAAGCCCGGCGCAAAGCCATTCGAGCAGTTCGCGTAGTTGTAGCCGTAGCTGCCGTCGGTATAGACGAGCCTAAAGTAGGACGAGTCCGTCGCATCGACGGAGCGGGTCCAGTACGGGTACGTCCCCTCGTCCACGCATTCTTTCACGCGGCCGCACCGCCTCCTTATGGAGGGCCAGCTCCTCCGGGGTGTATCTGCACTTTCTCTTTCTGCTCATGGTCTGCCTCCTTACTCCATTACCCGCGCCCCACATCGCTCGCATTCCCCGTGGAAATGCCCGTTACCTCGTGCCCGCCTGCCTATCACGGTTGCCTTTCCCCCGCACATCAGGCAGTCTCGCCTCTCCTCCGGCATCGGCTTATTGTACTCCTGTAGCTGCTCGTCCTCCTGTATAAACCTTTGGCCGCAGAATACGCACCGCTCCGTGCTATAGGGCATCTCGCCGCAGGCCGGGCATACCGGCCATACGCCGCCGTATTCCTCACTCCAACCGATTTTCAAGGGCGGCTTTCTGCCGTTCTCCTTTTCGTCGTCCGGCGGTTGGTGCTCGCACGAGTTGCAGAGCTTCCCGTTTTTGCAAACAATTTCCCTGTTCCAGTGGCATTTCATCTCGAAGTCCGAAAGTTTAATCATGGGCCGCCTCCTGTCTCTCCCACGGCAGCTCCCGGCGCATATTCTCCTCTCCCATGACGGGGAGCAGGCTGTCTTTCATAAAGACTGCCGCGTGCGCGTCGTCTGCCGCCGCGCAAATGGTGTCCACCCACTCTTTCTCCGGGGTCACCTTGCCCTTGCGGTTCCCCGTCTCCGCGCCGATGATTACCCACTTGACGCTCTCGAACGGGTTTTCCCCGCCGGTGGCCTCCGCCTCAAAAGGCTTCAAAAGGGGTTCGACGCTCACAAAGTTGTTCGCCTCGTTCCAGTAGAAAAAGGGCTTATCCGGGCCGGTGGTGGTCGTGCCGTACCAGAAATTCGGCTCCGCCGGGAGCTTCCCGGTAAATGCGAGGTCGCAATACCGCTGCGGGTTCTTTGTGAGGAACAGGTAGCGGTGCTGTGATGCTTTCTTGCAGGCCTCGAACACTTCCTCTATCCACTCGTCCGGCACCCACGCTCCGAACAGGTCGGCCATGCTGCATACGAAAATGGTCTGCGGCTTGGTTTTCCTCTCCGGCTCTTTCAGTCTGAACGGTAAAAAGGTCGGCTCAAAAAGGTATGGGTATGGGTTCCCTTTGACTTTCTGCTCAAGGCGGTGGATGCCGTCGTGGGCCTCCGGGTAGCCGCTGCCGTCCGGGAGCTGCGTCCCGAACCGCGCCGCAATCCTCCGGGCGTAGCAGTATTCGCACTCATGCCTGCATCCCGTTACCGGGTTCCATGTCATATCGCACCATTCGATGCCTGTCTTGTTCATGCTCCGCCTCCTCTCTCCCCGGAGCGTTTGCTCCGGGGAGGTGTCTGATTTTTGGATTAGATGTCAAAGCCCGGCGCAAAGCCAGTCGAGTAGTGCGCGCCGCTGTCAGTGTTGCTGCCGTTGGTAGCGACGATCCTAAAGCGCTTCGAGGCCATCGCATTGACGGAGCGGAGCCAGTACGGGTACGTCCCCTTGTCCCCGCACTCTTTCACGCGGTCGCGCTCCCGATTGAAGATGGGGAGTTGGACTTTTTCGTCTATGTCCTTCCAGTAGCCCTCCGGCGACAGGCCAAAGACATCGGTTGCAGAAGGCAGCCACATCAAATCTTCATACTCAATCCGCTCACCATTGATTTTCTCCACTATCCTGCGAGGCTTAAAGATTTCCCTCCACTCCTGCGCAATGTGGGGGAGAATGTCTACGAGGACGTGTGTCCGGCCCATGCTCTTGTAGTAGCCGCCCTTGTTGGTAGCCTCGTCGTTCATCGCGCACTCGTCCCAGCAGTCTTTGAACACAAACCTTGCCCAATACGAACAGCTGTAGGCGCAAACGACGGTAACGTAGCCGCCGGTGTCGAGGGGGACATCGATTTCATCAAACGGAGAGATAAATTTGTCTAACTTCCCTTCTTTTTTCGCCGCTATAATCTCGTCAAGCAAAAATGATTCTTTCTTCATCCGCCGGATGTTATAGCGCATCCCCTTGTCGGAATCGTCTATTTTGGCAGCGGTTTCGCTTTCGCTTGTTACAAGAGGAGCGTTTGAAATCAAAGTCTTAACATCCAAACTTTTTTCAAGTAATGCGTTAATAGTATCTTTATCAAAATCCACATCTTCGATTTCTACAAGCACCTCTTCGTATTCTTTAGAGTTTGTGCGATCAATTCTAATTTTAGCCATCGTTTTCACACTCCTGTTTAATCCAATCAAGAATAGTTTTGGAGCACGTTTTTCTGCCTTCGTATCCCGCGCAATTATTATAAGCAGGGCACGAATAGGAAATGCAATCCGTGTGAATGTAAATAAAGTGCGCAAGCTCTTCGTCAGTCATACTTCTGAACTTGTCACCGTTAGTCATCTTCGGATGATATTTAACGTTTTTTGCAGAATTAAAACTTTCAATCCTTCTGCTTTCTTCGTCTTTAGTCTCGTACACAAACGTTTCATTTTTCAAACAAAATACCGGCCTAACGCCAATTTCACAATTATCCGCTCTACTTTTTTCGAGCATCCCGTCTGGGCTGACAAAACACACGAGATCTGGGTATCCCATCTTCTTGGTAGAGTATGGCGTAGACAGCCACCAACTTTCTCCGATGGGATTGAGAATGTCGCGATGCCTCCGGTAATCGGCTTCGCCTGGAATTCCAATTTTAGTAATTACAAACCCGTAGTCATCAAGTCCATCAAGGCTTTTCAGTTTAATCAGCTCGGAGACAATGGCACCTGTGCCGAATACATTCTCTAATCTATTTAAGAATTCTCCTTTTAGTTACGCCCTTATAGTGCTAAATCCGAAGTTGTTTTGGACATTCTCGTCAAAAGGTCTTCGTTCTACAACTCTATTTGAGATAACGATCGTAACATCTTTTTCTTGCTCAAGAACCATCCACTCAATTCCGGCGGCCCAGAACGTTTTTCCTCTTTCAATTTCCTTTACTTTTTTCATTCGTTGCTCCTCCCCATTTTTGCGCCTGACGTTGCGGCTGACGGCCGTGCCACTCTGCACGCCCTCGGCCTCCAGTAGCCGGTCGGTGATGCCGGTGAGGGTGACGATGTTCTCGGGAAGCTGCTCGCCCTCCGGCAGCTTGATGAAGGTGTCCATCTTCCCGGCGATCCGCAGGGCCCCGGCCTGCGTGCGTTCCACGCGCAGCGCCGCGAGCTCGATGATCTGGTCGTCTCCCGGGTTGAGGCCGCTGGTCTCTGTGTCGAAGATGACGAGGGCCTTGTAGCGGTCGAACAGGCTTGCGAGGTTACTCATGGTCGGCCTCCTTCTCCCGGATGGCTCGCAGCTTCCCGAGTAGGAACGAGACCTCTGCCGTGAACTGGCCCTCGGTGGCATAGGTGCCGCCGAACTGGTCGACCAGCTCCGCGACGATGATGGCTGCCTCCTGCGGGCCGATGCCGGTGTACTGCTCGTCTCCGTCCATGGAGATCAGGAGATCGGAGTCCAGATAGCAAGCGGGGCGCAGGCCGTAGTAGCCGTAGTAGGCGTTGTTCCCGAGCAGCGCGCCGCCGGAATAGACGTAGCGGGCGCTATGCTTGTACCCATTGGAGGCGGTGCTGTACGCGGTAGAGAGCCACCACCAGCCGTCAGCGTTGGGAATTACATCGCGGTTGCGCCGGTACTGGTCAACGGTCAGCGAGAAGATGGTGACGGTGCAGGTGCCGTAGTCCTTCAGGCCGTCGTCGGCCGTCAGGTCGAGCTCAGTCTGGAGGAAGGCGTTGGGGCCCTTCACGGCGTCGATCAGGTTGTCGAGGTAGGGGCCGTTCATCCACTCTTTGCTGCTGGAGGTGGCGAAGTTGTTGCAGTTGTTCTCGTCAAAGCGCTTGTTCGGGATCAGGTCGAGGCGCAGACAGAGGGTGCGGCCGGCGGGATCGTGCTCCAGCACCACCCACTTCTCGCCGGCGTAGGGGAACACGGTGCCGCGGGCGGCAGTCTTGAGGGCCTTCTTCATGGTTTTGCTCCTTTCGTTGTCTGCGGCCGGTCGTTCTGGCCGGGCCGCTGTATGCGCAAACTGCGGTTACGTATCCGCCCGGTTCTAGGGGGGGGGACTCCGATTTCATCAAACGGAGATACAAATTTGTCCAATTTCCCTTCTTTTTTCGCCGCTTTAATTTCGTCCAGCAAAAAGGTGTCTTTCTTCACCCTCCGGATGATGTAGTGTACCCCCTTGTCGGTATCGTCGCTTTTGGAATCGGTTTCGCTTTCGCTTGTTACAAGAGGAGCGTTTGAAATCAAAGCCTTAACGTCCCAACTTTTTTCAAGTAATGCGTTAATAGTATATTTATCAAAATCTACGTTTTCAATTTCTACACACAGCTCTTCGTAATCTTTAGAGCTTGTGCGATCAATTCTAATTTTAGCCATCGTTTTTACACTCCTGTTTAATCCACTCAAGAATAGTTTCGGCACACGCTTTTTCGTTATTGTATTCCGCGCAATTATTATAAGCAGGGCACGAAGAGAGCAGCACGCAATCCGTGTGAATTAAAATAAAGTGCGCAAGCTCTTCGTCGGTCATGCTCCTGATCTTGTCACCGTTAGTCATCTTCACTTTCTCCTTTCAGCCACGTGTTCCAAAGCTCGTCGCTCATTTCGTTTTTTAAAAAAACGCCCCAAAACCCACGCCATGCGTGCAATGATTCTTTGAGGGTCCAGTACTCCAAAAACGTTGCCAGTTCCTCGTCAGTAAGGCTTCTGACCTTTTCTCCGTTGGTCATTTTTGTCCATCTCCTTTTTAAAATCGTGGAACGTTCTTTTTACTAACATCCACGTTTTTATCCAGCTTGAGTTTACACTGTAAATGCAACAAATAAAGAGACAGCCCATAGGGCTCTCC
>ERZ1090863.1269-NODE-1270-length-11231-cov-23.921528_pt1 | contig 11231 bp, 16 predicted proteins | sample MGYA00478480_ERZ1090863 | MGnify/ENA primary metagenome ERZ1090863 (study PRJEB33644, sample SAMEA5815746) | chicken gut metagenome | biome: Chicken; feature: Gastrointestinal Tract; material: Caecum | place: Ireland | collected 2019-01-01 | study: A study of...
CGAGAAATTTTTCGGAGAGAAATGAACCTGTAAGTGTTTTTTACAAGTTGGGAGGGCGAAAATGATTGAAAAATTTTCAAAGGAAGAATTAGAACAAATCAAGCGAGAACTTGGAATTAGCGATAATAAAAGAAAAACTATTGTTTGCGCCGAGCAGAACAGAGAACTTAAAGAAATATGGGGAGAGAGAAAACGGGATTGTTTGAAGGTTTGCAGAGGACAAGATTACATATACAAAATTATTGATATTACACTTTCTAATATATATAAAACAAAGGGTGGTAATTATAAGTTTGAACATATTTTAACTCCGAGTATAATTCCTGAATATGTAGAAATGTATAATGAAATTTTAGATTTAATAAAAAAGCACAATAAGCCTTTAGATTAAATATTGTAGAGAGCCAAGCGTAAGCGGAGAGCCAAATTTCTTACTAAGTGGGGAAAGGAGGTTCTTTTTTAGTGCAATTACTCGAAGAATACAAATCCGACATGCGAAAACTCAAGACACTTCTGGAGCGTGGCGTGGACTATCGGACGGTCAATGCAGTTCTGGCACAGGCTCAGTATATTCTTAAAGATTACCCAGAAGAAAGAAAATATTGCTTTGCATACTCAAAAGCTGTAAAGGATATTGTTCTGCGGCAGTATGCGGAGACGCTGAAACCGGAGTGGGATGAGATGTACTGGGACGCTTTGCTATTTGAAGCTCCGGAAATATTTGAGTCTTACATGATGTATACCGAACGAGACAGAGAACCGAAAGAGCGGTTTTATCTCCCCAGAAAGAAATGCTTTGACAAAATTGGAATTGTACCGGCTATGCAGGACTTAGAGGACGGGTTTTATTATATTCTATGCCTAAGCCTTGTGCCTGGTTCTGGAAAGACAACATTGGGAGAGTTTTTTATGTCGTGGGTGATGGGACGACATCCAGATGATTATAACTTGATGTCAAGCCATTCTGGGCATGTAACTGATATGTTCCATACAGCAGTAAAGAACATAATCATGTCAAAAGAATATAAGTGGGCTGAAACATTTCCCAAGGTAAAGATAGAGCGGATAAACGAAAAGGAAAGCACGATAAATCTGAATAAGTATAAGCCGTTTGCGAGCCTTACCTGTAGAGCCATAGGGGCTTCTCAAACAGGTGTTACCAGATGCAACGGATACCTCTATTGTGACGACCTTATAAGCGGACTTGAGGAAGCTTTAAGCAAGCCACGTTTGGACAAGAAAAATCAGCAGTATGCAACAGACTTGAAAACAAGAAAAAAGCAAGGGTGCAAAGAAATTCATATAGCGAATAGAACATCTGTATATGATGTTATAGGGAATATAGAACGGCAGTTTGAGGGAGACCCGATGGTTAAAATCATAGCCATTCCAGACCTTGACCCGGAAACAGGAAAATCAAATTTCAATTATGATTACGGAGTTGGCTTTGATGAAAAGTATTTTCACGAAATAGAAAATTCTTTGGATGACGTTACATATCGGTGCATGTTCAAGAATGAACCGATAGAGCGTGAAGGGCTTTTGTATCATGATGAAGATTTTGAACGGTACTATGAATTACCTGACAGAGATCCAGACGCAATTCTTGGCATATGCGATACAAAGGACAGAGGAACTGACTTCTGCTTTCTCCCAATTTTTTACCAATACGGAGATAAATACTATTGGGAAGATTGCGCATATGATAATGGGGCGATAGAGATTGTGGATGAACTTTGTGCTTCTGTGATTATCAAGCACAATCCGCATAGCGTACAGTTTGAGAGCAATTCAGCCGGAGGGCGAACGGCAGACGCTATCAATGAAAAAATCAAAGGAAAGTGCCGAACACGGATTACAAAGAAATTCACCACGCAGAACAAGGAAACAAAAATCATTGTCAACAGTGGATGGGTAAAGGAGCATGTGCTAATTAAGGATAAATCAATATACACACCGAAATCGCCGTATGGAAAGGCAGTTGCGGCACTTATGTCCTATACAGTAGCTGGTAAAAATCCGACCGATGATGTGCCGGATGGGATGGGGATGTTTGCTGAATATGTTGCGAAGCCCAAAACACCGTCTGCACAGGTTATTAACAGTCCATTTTAGGAGGTAGTTCATGACAGCAAAACAATATCTTAGTCAAGTAGAACGGCTGAACAAGATGATTTCAAATAAACTGTCCGAGATATATCAAGTGAAGTCTATGGCACTAAATATCAGCGTTCTAAATGAGGGAAATAAGGTTCAGACTTCCGGCAGCAAAGATCGCATTGGAGACATGGTTTCTAAAATGGTAGACCTTGAAAAAGAGGCGCAAGAGTATGTGAATACATACACAGATTTGAGAAGAAAAGTTATCATGCAGATAGATTCTATGCCGAAAGAGACCCATTACAAAGTGTTATTTGCTAAATACATTGAAGATAAAACATTTGACGTAATCGCAGAAGAGATGGGATATTCGTGGAGGCAGATCATTCGTATCCACGGAGCTGCTCTTGCGGAGTTTGAGAAGATGTACGGCACAGAATTTGTGTCATTGAATGTCATATATGACAGGTGATATAGTGTAAACTGAAAGAAAAGCAATTTTGATTAGCACTCGATTTTTCGGGTGCTTTTTGTATTGGGGAACGATATGGAAAAATCAAAAAAAAACAAACTGAAAGATTATAAACGCACCAAAGGAAAAGTATGGGTGAGAATTCCGGTAACTTATGACAAAAGGACAACCTCTTCAGGCGTAACCTTTCAGGGAAAGTATGTAGATAAAGAGCCAGGAGGGTGATTCCGATGATTTTAAATCTGATAGGGAGAGAAAAAATATTCACGGATGTAAAAGAAATCACCCGTGACAATGTTCTAACGGTTTTGAGAAAGGCATATGCAAAACATCGGATAAATGCCTTTGACATGCAGTGCCTGATCGACTACGAGGCCGGGATTCAGCCATTACCTTTTGAGAAGATTGTAAGAGCAGATATTGATATCCAGACTTGCGACAATATGGCGAACTACGTTACGGAATTCAAAAAGGGATACTTCTGGGGAACGCCGCCGATTTATACGCAAAGAGGGAATAAGGAACATCATAACACGGATACTGATGTAGACAGTTCGGGAATATCAGCTCTTAATGAAATGATGTTGAATGGGTTGAGCATCGGGCGAGAACGGCAGAAACTTGCCGACTTTGTTGAAAAAGTTGGAATCGGCCATGTGATTGTGAACCCTAAAAAAGATTGGAATAATGAAATGACAAAAGGAGCATATGCGGAAGTCTTTACACTGGATTCCCGGTGCGCTTTTGTTGTTTATTATCGCGGTATCGGTCATAAAAAGGCAATGGGTGTCACTTATGCGAAACGCTCTGGGAAAATTTATTACTCATGCTTTACGGATAAGATGCGGTATGAAATCCAGGGCGACAACGTAGAAGAATACCCGAACCTTTTAGGCATGATTCCGATTGTGGAGTATGAACGGTCTGTTGACCGGACAGGATGTTTTGAGCGGCAGATTTCGCTCATGGACAATCTGAACTCGATGGTTTCCAACTTTGCCAATGACGTAGCACAGAAAACGCAGGAGATATGGTGGGGAAATGATATTAAGTTCCCGGAAGATGAAAACGGGAATCCGATTAAGCCTCAGAGCGGTCAATGGTTGCTGACTTATACCGGCGGCGAGGGCAACAATCCGAAGATTGAGCCGATGTCCAGCACATTCGACAGTTCTCCAACACTGACGGCGATTGATGATACTCGGAATGAAATCCTGAAAAAGTGTTTTGTGCCGATGCAGTATTCGTCTGAAGGCGGCGGCTCCACAGGAATTGCATCCAGCTTGTCTGCCGGGTGGGATGCTGCGGCGGTGGATGCCATGAGAGAAGAACAACTGGTATGCGGCGCAGATAGGGAACTTCTCGTTTTACTGATTAAGGCAATTAGCCTTTCAGATCCAAAAGAGTTGCCAGAAGACGATCCGCTCAGGAATATCCATTCCTCAGATATAGACATCAAGTACACCAGACGGCAGAACTGGGATATTTCCACAAAGTCAAATGCTTACGCTACTCTGGTATCTCACGGCGTAAACGGAAGACACGCCCTGAAAGTCGCCAATATGTTTGAAGATGTGGAGCAGGTATACATTGACTCCAAAGAGGGAATTGACGAATACCAGAAAAAGACTTACGGGGAAACGGAAACTTCTGGTAATGACCGGCTGATGCAGGATAGTTCCGATCAGGCTTCCCAGTCTCCAATCGTGGATGGCCCGCAGACAGACCGGACAGAGCAGGCGGAGTGATAGCCTATGTTTGAAGGATTGTCATTCGATGAATTAAATGACCTTGTTGCAAATAAACGGAGCATGAGTTTTGAACAGTTTTTCGGCGAGATGGAATTATCCGATGAGGAAATACAGAAAAGGATAGAACTTGCTGAAAAACTGGAAGGTGGATTCCTGTTCGTTTTGGCACTGTTATTTACCATGCAACAGTACAACGCTGTGAACTGGGAACGGGCAAGGCAGGAATATGAAACCCGATACCTGTCCGTTCTTGCCGGATATGTGACCATTACGCCTTATATCCGCCAGTACGTTCGGGACATGTCGTATGACATTATGGATTCCACAAAGAAACATCAAGCGGAATACTACTATTATTCCCCGGACAGAGGAAAATTTATGGCGGAATGCGAAGCCAACACAACCCGGTCGTATCAATGCAATGAGGATGCCATAGCACAGGGAAAGACTATGAAGCGGTGGCTGACGATGGGAGATAAGAGAGTTCGGGCGACTCATAAGGAGGTTGGCGGAACATCAAAACCAATAGGCGAACCGTTCTATGTGGGCGGCTCGCTTTTGTTATACCCTCGTGATTTTTCACTCGGGGCCAGCACGGCAGAGACCGCCGGATGCCGGTGTTCAATAGAATATTACTGATAACAGCAGTCGGGAAACCGGCTGTTTTTATATTAAGTCAGGAGATTGACTATAATCGCGCAGACAGCGAGAGAACGCTGAAAATAACGCAAAACTTATCACAGTGTAGAGAAACACTATAAAAACGCAGAAAGGTAGGAATTTATTATGGCGGAGAACTTAGAAACAACGACCACGGTTGAAACCGAAAATCAGAACATCGAAAGTGCAGAAAATACTCCTTCGGTGGACGAACTTATGGCAGAACTGGCAAAAGAAAGAGCCGAAAAAGCGAAACTCAAAAATTCTTTTGACACAGCGTCCTCAGAACTTGCGGCAACAAAGAAGCAATTACGCACCAAAATGACAGCCGAAGAGCAGATTGAAGAGGAAAAACGACTTGCCGATGAAGCCAAAGACGCAAAGATTCAAGAACTTGAATCAAAATTCCGGAAGATGGATTATAGCAAGCGTTACATGGGGATCGGCATGGACGAGAAAACAGCGGAGTCTCTTTCTGAATTGACCGGCGAATTGGCAGATGCAGATAAGTTCTTTTCTGCTTTAGGTAAATTCATTACCGCATCAAATAAGGCTGCCGAAGAAAATTACAGGCAGGAACTTATTAAAAACAACCCAGATATCAATGCCGGTAGCGGCGGTGATACAAAAAATTCTCTGGCAGAAGAAAGGGCGGTTTCCATTGGAAAACGTACTGCTGGAGCCAATGAAGATATTTTGAAATTCTATAGGAGGTAAAGAACATGGCAAGAGGTGACATGGGCGTTGTAACCCGGAAAGTGAATTCGAACGTAGAAATCCTCAACAGAATCCCGTTTGAGGGCGTTCCGATGACGATTGATTTCAGTAGCGTTACTGATAAAGACGCAGAAACAGGAGAAAAAGTGGTCAAAGCAGGAACCCCTGTCGATAAGGATGGAAAGCCGCAGAAAACCACGCCGTTTACTGGCGCGGTTGGTATTCTTCTACATGATGTGTATGAGGGCAGACCGCAGGGCACGATCCTGAAGAAAGCATACATTAATCATAAGAGAGTTACTGCACACGCGGGCATTACTTACGATGCAAAACTTGTGGCAGCTCTGGTAAATGCAGGATGCAGAATCGTGATTGAAGATGCGGCTGTTGCAGGAACTATTCCGGATGCCGCATCCGCTGGAGTAGGTGGCTGATAAACATACCGGCTAATAAATTTTGAAGATTAGTCGCTAACCCCAAAAAGTTATGGGGTAGAAAGGAGAAATATGAGATTAACTGATGTTTTCAGTGCCAGATCGGTTGCGCTGAATAGAACAGAAGTAGAAAGCAATCGAATCCCGTATATGGGAGAGGCTTTCTTCCCGAACAGAAAGAAAATGGGCATCGATCTGAAATGGATTAAGATTCACAAAGGTCTTGGAGTGGCCCTGAAACCTTCCAACTTCGATGCGATGCCGACTATCAGAACCAGAGAAGGCATTCAGATGACAAAGGAAGAGATGCCGTTCTTCCGTGAGTCTATGATTGTAAAAGAGCAGGACATGATCGACATTATGCGTGTCCGCGAATCCAACGACCCGTATATTGATGCGGTTCTGGAATCTATTTACGATGATACCAACAACCTGATTGATGGCGCAGACATTTCCGCAGAGCGTATGAGAATGCAGCTTTTGGCTCCGGCCAGCGGCGAACTTGGAATCAAAATCGGAACCGCCGATAACATGATTCACAATTATGACTACGACCCAGACGGAACATGGAAGGCAAAACACTATGTTGAACTTACAACCGCAGGAGATAAGTGGGATGCACCGACTACGGCAAAGCCCCTGAACGACCTGCGTAAAGGTATTCAGTACCTTGCAAGCATCGGTGTTCAGGCGCGGTATCTGCTGGGTAACAGCACTACATTCGACTTGCTTCTGGAATGCGACCAGATCAAGGATGCACTTGTGACCATCATGGGAACCGCCGTAGGCTTCCTTGATTCCGGAACAGTAGAGGAAGTTGTGCGCCGTAGACTTGGCCTTGAAATGATGCCGTATGACAAGATGTTCAAGGATTATGATGGAACTGAGACAAAGTTCTATCCTGACAACTATGTGACTATCATCGGTTCTGGACAGCTGGGCAACACATGGTACGGAACCACGCCGGAAGAGAGAACGCTTCTGACTGATCCGAAGGTTGATGTTGCTGTTCTGGATCGCGGTGTCGCAATCGCCGTTAAGACGGATTACGGCCCGCCCGTACTCACTTCCACAACTGCATCCCAGATTGTTCTTCCTTCCTTTGAGGGTATGGACAGCATCTATGTAATTAAAGTGAAATAAGGCGGTGAGCCTATGATATTTGACCATATTGTAAAATTCAACGGAAAATATTATGCGGCAGGGGAAGAGGTCCCGGAAAATGAGGAGCCTCTTCCGTTCGCAGATACAGGCTTGGAAGAAGAGGAAATCGAAGAAGAAAAACCGGCAGCAAGAAAAGGGAGGCCGCGCAAGGTAAATCAGTAAAGGCGGGTGAGCATAGTGGAACTGGAAATCCTTCAGGATTTAAAAGATTATCTGGGTTCAGATTACGATGAAGAGCAGGAATCCGCTATGCTCTTCTGTATCAAAAGGGCAATAAGGTCTTTCAAAAATAAAAGAAATTATCCGGATACATATCCAGAAAACGTCATGAACAGAGATATGGATAAATTTTATGCCTGCATATTTGACCTTACGTTGTATTGGTGCGGTAAGCAGGGCGTAGAGTTTCAGGGAAGCCATTCCGAAAATGGAACAAGCCGTTCATGGGAAAGCGAAAGCGATATTTTTTCACTGCATGGCGTTATCCCGATTGCCCGGATAATCTAAAGACGGTGCGTGTCCATGTATCCTCCCGCATGGATGCAGGGAATTGGCATTGAGTGAGGCTGGGGAGCCAATTATAAAATGGGGGAATTTGGAAACGATGAGGTGTTTGGATGGAATGCGAAAACAGGAAGTGTGTAAACGAACACCGCTTTGAACAAATCGAAAATGACCTGAGAGAGTTAAGGGAAAAGAACTCCACGGATCATAAGGAGTTCTACAAGCGCATTGAATCTGCAGAAAAGTCCATGGTGGAGTCGGTAAGCGACAGAAAGCATATCAATGAAAAACTGGACAAGATAGATGTCAATGTGGAGGCTCTTATGCAGAAACCGGCAAAACGCTACGATACAGTGGTTACGTGCATTATTACAACCCTTATCGGGGCAATTGTTGGCTTCTTGTTAAGCGGTGTAATTCCGATATAAGCGGATCCATTTCGAAGGGAGGAACGAAATGGATAGGAGCAATTACAAAGATTTTATCGAAGACGAAAAGCAGTTTTATCTTCACGAAGCCGGATTCGATGAACGCGAGGAACGTCTATTCCGGCTCAGAGTATACGAAAGAAAAACATTGTGGGAAGCCTCTGAAATCATGGGGTATAGTTCCCGGACAATGGATAGAATCAACAGAACAATGAAAAAGAAAATTGTGAAAGCAGCCCCGCTTTATTATCGGGGCGTTTCTTCTAAATACAACTGAATATAGTGGCGTATTTATGGCGTATTTATGGCGTGGTATTTGGGGTGTTCCTGTTCTAAAATTTAAGTAAAGAACGGGAGGGATAAAATGCCAGTACCATACATGAACCCTTATTATTTTCAAAATAATCCGATTTTTCAGCAACAGATGTACAATCCAATGACCCCATATCAAGAGCGTTTGAACCAGATGCAAGCTCAATATAATCAGCAGCCGATGGTTCAGCAGAATCAAATGATGACTTTGAGTGGAGAGATTGTAGACAGTATTGATGTTGTGAAAGCAAAGAATGTGGATATGTCTGGACAGCCTACTTTTTATCCGAAATCTGATTTATCAGAGGTGTATGTTAAAAGACTGATGGCTGACGGCACAAGCCAGATTGTCACATACAAAGCAGTTCAGCCGGAAGAAAGCAATCCGGTTGGGGAAAAAACGTATGTGGACGTTCAGGTGCTTAATACGATGTTGGGACAGATGAAATCTGAAATCCTGCAAGGCGTAGGCGGCGGATTATCTGAGATTAAGCAGATGATTGTACCTCCAGAACCTCAAACTTCAAAGCGACAGAGGGGAGGAAATCAGAATGATTAATCCAATGCAGATTATGCAGATGATGAAAGGTGGAAATCCTCAACAAATAATAAACCAAATGTTTGGAAACAAAGAGGATTTGATAAAAAAATTGCGTGAAGTCGGAGGTAGTAATCCATCTATCCCGACCTTGATTGAAGCTATTGAAAATAATGATTTAAAAACCTTTCAAAATACGGCAAGGAATTTATATTCTAGCCAAGGAAAAGACATAAATCAAATTCTTAGCATGTTTAATATGAAATAAATTCGCTACAGTTTAGTAGACAGCCCGGGATGTCTCTAATTGTAAATATATTGCAAAAGGAGACAACAAAATAATGATGAATTCAGGTTTAAGCGCATCCGATGTGGCTGTGCTTACAGGTAATGCCGGAAATTCCCGTGGCTGTAATGATGGTGCATACGGTGGATGGGGTGCAGAATGGTTCCTGTGGATCATCGTAATTTTCGCCTTGTTCGGCGGTTGGGGCAATGGCTTCGGCGGATGGGGCGGAAACGGCGGTTTCAACTCTCCCGCAGGTCAAGGTGCTCTCACTCGTGCAGACATTGACGCAGCTCTTTCCACACAGGGCATCGAAAGCGGAATTACCGGAATCGGTACTCAGCTCTGTAACGGGTTTAATTCCGTAAATAGCAATATCAGCAATCTTGGCTACAATCTCCAGAATTGCTGCTGTGACTTAAAACAGGGGTTAGGAGAGGTTAATTATAACCTTGCCGCACAGACAAACATTCTCCAGAATACTGTAAATAACAATGGAACTGCTATTCAGCAGGCTCTTAACACAGGATTCAGAGATGTGATTGACGCACAGAACGCCGGAACACAGCGGATTGTAGACCTGTTCACACAGGATAAGATTCAGTCTCTCCAGACCGAACTCCAGAGCGCACAGCTTCAGCTGTCCAATGCGGCTCAGACAAACAATATCGTAAATGCACTCAGACCGACACCGGTTCCTGCATACCTGACCTGCTCTCCGTATCAGACCATCGTAAATCCTACGGGTTTTGCTTTCGGAGTATCTGGTAATGGATGCGGATATAACGCTTGCGGCTGTGGCTGCTAATAGTATCTTCCCTATGGGATGTTCGACATATAGTCGATATTACTAAACATTTCAAAGGGATAGATGCTAAGAGATTTTGGCTCTATCCCTTTTCGGTTTGGAAAGGAGAATAGAAAATGGCTGAATTTACTTCAACAATCCAGCAGGTAGCGGCAGGGCAGAACGCTATCTTAGATACAGACGTAATCAGAAGCCGGTGTGTAAGCCACAGAACTGGTTCTGGACTTATCTGTGTAGATAATTCCGGGTGCGACTGCAAACCGGCGAGATATAAAGTGTTTGTGAAAGCAAATATTTCTATCCCGACAGGTGGAACGGTTGGTGCGACTTCTCTTGGTATTGCACTGAATGGGGAGATTGTCCAGAGTTCTATAGCAACGGTTACTCCGGCGGCGACAGGAGATGAATTTTCTGTAGCGACAGAAGAAATCATAAATGCCGGGAAATGCCCGGTGAATATTGCTGTGAGAAACCCGAACACACAAACAATCCAAGTCGCAGATTTGGTTGTCATCGTAGAGAGGATTTGTTAAGGAGGTAGGATTATGCACGAATATTCAAAAAGAATCGGAGAGCATATTAAGTCCTGCTATTCCGATTTTAACAAAATGACCCGCGAGGAATTGGACGAGCTGAAAGATTGGGCTTGTGTCATGAAAGACCTCACGGAATACGATATCAATAAACGCGGCATTGAGGCTATGGACGAAGCGGAACAGGAAGAAAAGTTCATGGGTCGAATGGGATACCGTGGACGTGCCGCAAATGGTAGATTTGTTCACCGTTCTGGCAGAGGGCGTTCCGCGGGGTACACCCCATATCTTCACATGATGGATGACGGAATGGACGACTACGATATGTACGATGAAATGCCGTATCCGATGACCGGATACCGTATGGGATATACAGACGGAAACAGGAGCGGAAACATGAAAAACTCATCTTCCTCTGGCTCTTACTCCAGCAATTACGGAGGTGGGAATAGCCGTTCAGGGTACGAGAGCATGAGACAGCCGTCCAGATATGGGGAAAGCTATGACAGATATTCGGACAGGCG
>ERZ1090863.1275-NODE-1276-length-11198-cov-6.713004_pt1 | contig 11198 bp, 7 predicted proteins | sample MGYA00478480_ERZ1090863 | MGnify/ENA primary metagenome ERZ1090863 (study PRJEB33644, sample SAMEA5815746) | chicken gut metagenome | biome: Chicken; feature: Gastrointestinal Tract; material: Caecum | place: Ireland | collected 2019-01-01 | study: A study of the...
TCTCGTGGGCTCGGAGATGTGTATAAGAGACAGCATTTACTATGCAGGCGTCAATGACCATTCTATAGACCTCTTTGAAGGTATGTATAAGGTTCCCGACGGTGTGTCCTACAATTCCTACGTTATCAAGGACGAAAAGATTGCCGTACTCGACACCGTAGACGCCGCATTCGGAGATGAATGGCTTAAAAATGTACGTGAAATACTCGGCGACAGACAGCCCGATTATCTTGTAATCCATCATATGGAGCCCGACCATTCGTCCAACATTCTCAATTTCTTAAAGATTTATCCCAACGTGCAGGTTGTGGGCAACTCAAAGACCTTTGTAATGATAAAGGAGTACTTCGGGTTCGACGTAAAGAATACCTGCCTTGTCGGTGAAGGCAGCATAATAAAGCTCGGCCGTCATTCGCTCAGATTTATAATGGCGCCGCTCGTACACTGGCCCGAGGTTATGGTATCCTATGAAGAGCTTTCGGGCGCTGTATTCTCCGCCGATGCTTTCGGCAGATTCGGCGCGCTGGACGTGGATATGCCCTGGGATGACGAGGCAAGGCGCTACTACATAGGCATCGTCGGCAAATACGGTCCCCAGGTTCAGCAGCTTTTGAAAAAGCTCGGCCAGCTCAACGTTAAAAAAATCTGCCCTCTTCACGGCCCCGTGCTTGAAGAAGACCTCGCTCACTATATATCGCTCTACGATACGTGGTCGGCATACCGTCCCGAAAAGGAGGCGGTGCTGGTTGCTTATGCCTCCATATACGGTCACACCAAGGCTGTTGCAGAAATGCTTGCCGATATACTTGTAAAGGCGGGCAAGCAGGTAATCGTGCGCGACCTCGCCCGCTCTGACAGGGCGCAGTGCGTTGCGGAGGCATTCATGTGCAGCAAACTCGTGCTTGCAAGCGTAACGTACAACGCTGAAATTTTCCCCTGCATGCGTGAGTTCATCGATTGCCTTACGGAGCGCAACTTCCGCGCGAGGACGGTCGGCTTAATAGAAAACGGCACCTGGGCGCCCATATCGGCAAAGCTCATGCGCGAACGCCTTTCGGGCTGCAAGGACCTCAACATACTCAGCCAGACGGTAAAAATCCGCGCCGCTTTCGGCGAAGAGAACGCTGCCGAACTGGAAGCTCTTGCCAACGAACTTTTAAAGTAAAAAATACATTCGGAATAAGATATAATGAAAACTCTCGGCAAACTGTGGGGTGAATTCAAAAAGTTCATTTCCCGCGGCAACGTGCTGGACCTTGCCGTCGGCGTTGTAATCGGCGCCGCATTCACGGCAATAGTAACCAGCCTCACAAACGATATTATAATGCCGCTTATCAACAGCGCGGTGGGGGAAGGCGACCTTTCTTCGCTCTGCACTGTGCTCAAAGCGGTCTATCTTGAGGACGGAACTCTGGATATGGCCAATTCCCTGGTCATAAACTGGGGCAACTTTATCCAGGCAATTCTGGACTTCATACTCATAGCCATCGTAATTTTTGCGATAGTCAAAGTAATAAACACCGTACGCGATGCGGGCAACAAACTCAACACGCTTGCCAAGCGTGAAAAGGAGCTCAAAAAGCGTACCAAAAAGTTTGTAAAACAGGGCATGTCTGAATCGGATGCCAAGGCGCGTGCCGCGGCTGAAATAGCGGCGGAAGTTGCTCCTGCGGCTCCCGCAAAGCCCACCGTTGAACAGTTGCTTGCCGAAATCAGAGATTTGCTTGCCGCAAATTCTCAAAGCGGAAATGAAAGCGACAGTGCGGACGGTGCCGGCAAAGACGGCTCTGCAAAGTAAATTTTATACGTATTTTTCTACAATTCAGGGCGGGCAGGCATGCGCGCCCTAAAATCAGATTTTAAGGCAGGCCGTTTTAATGCGGTTTGCGGGAGAAAAACAGCATAATGAAGAGGTTACTCCTTAAAAAGACAGTATTTGCGGCAAGTTATATATTTCTTGCTATTCTGCTGGAAATTATAACTTTCCTTGCGCTCGGTTTCGGCGTATTGCCGCAATATTTCGGGTTGGACCTGGCTGTAATTTTAATTTTTGCGCTGATAATATTCGTAATACCTAATTCTGCGGCACAGCTTTCCGTAATGTTTACGCTTATCGCGTTCCAGATTATACTTTCAATCGCCAACGAGGCGCTCTATTCGATGAGCGGAACGGTATTCAGTTTCAGCATGCTCAACCTCATATCGGAGGTTACGGGCGTTGTGGATGCCAGCTTCCTCAACTGGTGGATGATTGCCGTAATGGTGGTGCTTTTCGGCGGTTCTCTTGCGGGATTGATAATATTTACCCGAAAGTATACCGTACCAAAGGGACTGTATACGCGCAACTGCATAGTGCTTATGCTTGTTGCGTTTGTGCTTGCGGAGTGCTGCGCGGGAATTCTCTACGCCTTCACGGTTGAAAGTTTTTCAGCTGCCGCCGCCCAGCGTCCCGAAGAGGACAGACTGAGTATTTTCTACGATGAAAGCGAGCTTTATTCCAAACAGAAATTCACGGCAAAGGCGTTCAGCGAATTCGGTACATACGGCTACTTTGTGGTAAATATCGGCAACTCAATCTCTCCCGAAACGTATGTCGATGAAGTTACCGAAGAGGATATAGATAATTATTTTGCCTCTGGCAGAATGAGTCACAGCGTCTACGGTGACAACATCTATACGGGCGCAATAAACGGCAAAAATATAGTTCTCATTGTAATTGAATCGGGCGAGTGGTATGTCATAAACAAGGAATACACGCCCACGCTCTATGCAATGGCGGAGGGCGGCATAGCTATGACCGACTTCCATGCAAGGGATAAGACCAACTGTTCCGAGGCGCTCTCCATAATGGGCAGTTATCCCTCGGTCACCGCGCTCGAGCCTGCAAACGTCATAGGCAATTCAATGCCCTATACTTTCCCCAACATACTCGACCACGAAGGGTATACGAACAATTATTTCCACATAAATTACGGTTCTTATTATCGCCGCCGCGAGTCGTTTGAATCGATGTACGGCTACGATAACACATATTTCCTTGAAGATCTCACGCTTCTTCCCGGCAATACGGACAAAAAGGGTTTCTACGATTTCGATAAGGATTCCAACGTGTTCAGATATTACCGTGACGAGTTCACGCAGCATGAAGACGGAGAACCCTTCTTCACGCAGATGATGACGCTTATTTCTCACGGTTCGTACAACGACCTTATTGACTTCGGCAACTATCCCTATAACGGCGTGCCGGAAGCCCCCGGTGAGACGTCTTACGACGAAATGACCGCAGAGGAAAAGGAACGTTTCACGGAGAATTGCCAGGTCAAGGGACTTGAAGAATACTACGAAATAATAGACAGATTCCCCGAAACGTATGTTACGGGAACGCCAGGCATAGACCAGCAGTATCTGTATGAAAACGAGCTGTTTGAAGATATGTTCCTGCGCTATAAACGTTATCAGGCGGGCATTATGGACCTCGACCTCGGCGTGAATATGCTGGTCAACGAACTGGCTGAAACTGGCGAACTTGACGATACCGTATTTATGTTCTACGCCGACCATTCGGCCTATTACGACCAGATGAACTACATAATGAAGGGATACGATGCCTCCGAGTTCTACAATACTCACGTATACAACGTGCCCTGCTTTATCTGGTACGGCGGCAGTATGGACCTCAACGTGGATGCGCTTCCGCTCAGGGAATATTCACAGATAAACTTCACCGCCACAAAGGACACAGACAGCGCTCTGCAGGGTGGCAATAAGATAACCAAGTACTGCAATACATACGACATTCTGCCGACGTTGCTTGACCTCTGCGGATACAGCTTTAATACAAATCTGTACCACGGAGTAAGCATGTTCTCAAAGCTTGAAAGCTTGTTTGTAAGCCACGAGTCCGGTATTTTCCAGGACGATATTTACTTCTCCACAATTGATGTCTACGTGGAAAACGGCAGCGAGTGGGCTTGTTACCCGTTTGACGAAACGTACAGCGAGGGCGGCTTCGGCGATTACGTGCTTGACTTTCTGTACCGTGCGGCGGACTATTACGACAAGCAGGAAATGCTTGACGCGGTAATCAAGTGCGATTACTTTGCAAATCATAACTTCTTTGAAGGCAACATCAAATTTATTGAAAAAGTGGCGTAAAAACCCTTGTTGAGCGCGCCGCGCCGAATTGCGCGGCGCGCTCATTTTATGTCTGCCTTATTAAGACAAACAGTGCCCGTACTTGTTCGCGGTACTAAAAAACAGCCCTTTTAAGGTGAAACTATGGAAGATATTATAATAAGAGAGGCGTCGCTTTCAGATGCTGCTGAACTTTCGCAAATATATGCCTACTATGTAAACAACACAGCCATAACGTTCGAGGACGTGGCTCCCACAGAAAAAGAGTTTGCGGAGCGCATGAAGGGTATAATGGCTTTCTATCCGTATCTTGTGGCGGAATTTAACGGAGAAACAGTGGGGTACTGCTATGCGGGAACATTCAAAAACCGCTCCGCATACGACTGGGCAGTCGAAACAACGGTGTACGTAAAGCCAGGATTTGCGCGCAAAGGAACGGGCGCCGCGCTTTATGCCGCCTTGGAAGAGCGTCTTAAAAATCAGGGCATAAAAAATATGTATGCGTGCATAGCCAGTCCCGCGCAGGGGGAGGACGAGTACCTAGGCTATGGCAGCATAAATTTTCATAAGAAATCTGGCTTTACGCTCTGCGGTACGTTCAGACTCTGCGGCAACAAATTCGGAAGGTGGTACGACATGGTATGGATGGAAAAAATGATTTCTGACCACAATGCCAACCCGCCCCGCCCCGTACCTTATGGCAGTCTTAAACACGACTGAAAAAGGGTTTGCGCAGTTTATCAAAGTACTATGTGTGATATAATCGCTGTATTTTAGGGAATAATTGGCAAATATTTTCAGTTTTTTGTAAATCTGATTTTATTGTGCTGTCATAAGTTTTTTAACTCTTGATTTAATTAAGCAATATCAGTTGGCTTTGAAAGACAAAACTAAGGGCAGAAGTACAGCATTTTTTTGCCGTGTTTTATTCAAAAAACATTGTCAAACAAAGGAAAAATGATTGATTTTTTCTGCAATATATTGTATTATATTTGCGTTGCATAAGTTGAGTTTGGCTGTATGCGTAAATATTCATAAAAAAGATATTTGCCTCCTGCAAAGACTTAAAAAATTATCAGTTTGTTTTTCATTTCTTTTGTTGACTATTGCATTCTGGTCGGTGCTGCTTTGCTATGCTAACTGGCTGAAGGCGTTTAAAACAGTTTGCAACTTATCGTTAAACTGAATATGCTTCCGTAGTTAAATGGATATAACAGCCCCCTCCTAAGGGGCCGTTGTGGGTTCGATTCCCGCCGGGAGTACCAAAAAAGAACAGGTCATGTAAAATGACCTGTTCTTTTTTGGTATGGATAGCGCAAGTCGGCGGGAATCGAGGGTGGAGGCGCGAACGAGAGTGAGCGGCTTGCGAAGTGTGTTGTGAGGTAACGGATAAAAATACGCAAGCTGAACAGCGGACACCCGCTGTTCACCGGGGCGCGCTGCCAAAAGCGCGATTCCCGCCGGGAGTACCAAAAAACACGGCAACGCGTGAAGCGTTGCCGTGTTTTTTAATGCAGAGCGAAAACGGCGGGAATCGAGGGACGAGTATGAAGATTTTCAAAACAGCGGACAGCCGCTAGTTTGTCATACGAGAAGAGTGAGCGGAAAGGGAGCTGCGAACGGTGACCGAGCAAGGCGATATGTCCTTGCGTCTTGCGAGAAGAGGCGCGAACGAGAGCGAGCGGCTTGCGAAGTGTGTTGTGAGGTAACGGATAAAAATACGCAAGCTGAACAGCGGACACCCGCTGTTCACCGGGGCGCGCTGCCAAAAGCGCGATTCCCGCCGGGAGTACCAAAAAACACGGCAACGCGTGAAGCGTTGCCGTGTTTTTTAATGCAGAGCGAAAACGGCGGGAATCGAGGGACGAGTATGAAGATTTTCAAAACAGCGGACAGCCGCTAGTTTGTCATACGAGAAGAGTGAGCGGAAAGGGAGCTGCGAACGGTGACCGAGCAAGGCGATATGTCCTTGCGCCTTGCGAGGAGGGGCGCGAACGGTGGCATAGCAAGGCTCTTAAATATCCGCTTTTAGCGATAATGTTTTACAATAAATTTTTATAAGTCTGCAATTGGTTATTACCAGGGCAATAAGAAATGAGCCAGAGTAAGCTGTATTGACAAGCTTAGATAAATGTGTTAATGTGGTTATACTTAACGAATTCAACAGCATATAAACTTATAACAGTAATGTGGTATTAAATCATGAAAAATGTCAGTACATCTGTTTTTATGGCCTTTATTTGTTCTTTAACACTTTTTTGCGCGTGCGATCCGTTTGCCGATTACTCTGCAACGGGTCTTGAACCGCAGTCCGCTGTAATTTATGACTTTTTTGAAGATGATTACGTTGAAGCTGCGCTTGACGTGGCTACAGCAAAATATAAGGGCGGAGATAGTATTGTTCTTTTAAAAAATTACAATGACTATAAGGCGTTTGGGATTGACTTTGGTTATACAGAAGGGTTCTTCAGAAACAATTATCTCTTGGTGGCTCTTGCAATAAGTTGTACAAGCGACGGTTACAAATTTGACAGGGTGATTGTAAAAGCTGATTGTCTTTACCCTGTTATTCTGAAACATAAAATAGCTGAAGGCGATGCTGTTACTGATGACATAATTTATTGGGTTTATTATGCTGAAGTCGCAGCTGAAACAGACTACTCTGTCGGCGAAATTTTGTATGAATACTATTAAGGTTGTGCTCTGCCATTAAAAAAATAAAGCCCCCGTTGCAGAAAAATCTGCAACGGGGGCTGTCTCATTTGTGGGCTAGCTTATTTTTTTATATAAGCGGATATTTTCATAAATCTTTCTGAAAAGTTAAGCTTTCAAAAACTCTTTGAAACGTCTTAAAGCTTTCAGGCTTTCTTTTCTTTGCGGTTGTAGAATATTGTGAATCTGAAACGATATAAAACTATTGCGGCGGCCACGGCTACAATTATCACGGCCACAATCACGACGGTGGATACGGGAATATCCATAACGTCCAGACAGCGCACATTTATCCACATCTGATTGATTGCGGCGAGGTCGTTGCCGAAGTCGAGCATTACAACGCTTCTGTTTATTACGTCACTGGTAGGGTACTGTCCGAAAGCCTGGCGACCCTTGTTTACCGTTCCGCCCTCGAATACGGGGTAACCCGCAACATATTCGTCATCGGCGTATTTATTCGTCTGTACGGCGCCTTCAACGTTTAAAAGGTCCATATCGAGGTAGATATAGCTGTCCTCGCCGAAGAAGTAGCTTACGTCGTATACATACACGTTGTCAAATTCGTAGTAATCTTCGCTTTCGGGGTCGGTGACAACGCCGTAGCACCAGTCAAAGTATTCAAATACCTGCTCTGACGCGCTGGAGGAGGTGTAGCCTATATAGTACATGTTGCGCACGGCTATGTCAGGGCGGGAGAGGAAGTTTACGAATGCTTCTGCGGCTGTCTGCCTCTGTTTGTTGCCCGCGATGCCGTCCTTGAGCATAACCCAGCCGTCAAACCAGAGGTTGGTGTTGGAGTCGGGAACGGAATACCACAGTTCGGTGTCCTCTTCGTCGGCCTGGTCCATAATATACACCGCGTCGCCCGACCATTGCAGGTTGCCTATGACCTTGCCCGTTACCATATCGGCCTTGCCGCTGTCCGTTTCAAAGGAGTAAACGTTCTGTTTTATCTCTTTGAGCAGGTCTTCGGCCTCGGCGATAGTTTCGGGAGTGGTGGAGTTGAGCAGGTCGCTGCGCGCCTTGCTTTTTTCGGCGGCGGACATATTTTCGTCCGCATTGATTGCGTTAAGCTGGTCTTCGCGGAGTATGGAGAGTGCGGCAAAGTAAGCATCGCGCACGTTGTCCTTGATTGTTACCGACTTGTAATAGTCGGGGTTTACGAGCATATCCCAGGACTGAACGTCCTTGCCGTCCTCGTCAATTTTTTCGGGGTTGTATACAAGACCCGTCGTGCCCCACATATAGCAGGCGGCAATTCCGCTCCATCCGTACTGGCCGAAGATGCTGTCCTCGGTGCCGTCGATGTATTCGGAAACGCCGTTTATATAGTAGTTTTCGGGGTTGGAGCGGTCCATGAATTCATCGGAAAAGGGCTGAATCGCGTCCTGGGACTGCAATTTCATTATCATGTAGTCGGAGGGGCATACGAGGTCATAGACGTCGCCCAGATTGAGCTGGTTATAGAGGTCCTCGTTGGTGCCGAAGGTGGAGTATTCCACGCGCACTTTAAAGCCGTAGTCCTGGGAGTTGAACCACTGTGTGAAGTCGTCCACAACGCTGTTCACGCCCATGATGTAGTCCTCGCCGGTGTAGGGGTTGGCAATGTCTATCGCCTCATCCTCGCCCCAGTCGCCGAGGTCGATGTATTCTTCCCAGTTGGAAACGCGCAGCACAACGGTCTCGTCTTCAGCGGTGCAGCCTGAGGCGGCTATTACGGGCACGCAGAACATGCAGGCGGCGGCTACGGCGGCAATCTTCATCTTTTTCATATGCGTTCCTCCGTGGTCTTTTTCTTACCCGAAACAACGTTCATAAGCACAACGACTATCACAACAATGAGGAAAATGATTGTGGAGAGCGCCCAGAGCGCAGTCTTTATATCAGTCTGACCGCCCTTTGTTGCATTGACTACGTATGTGCTTATTGTGTCGAAGGTGGAGGGCTTCGTGTAGGTGGTTATGAAGTAATCGTCCAGGGAGAGGGTGATTGCCAGCATAAAACCCGATAAAATTCCGGGCAGCAGCTGGGGAATTACCACCTTGAAGAGAGCCTGGGCGGGAGTCGCGCCGAGGTCGAGCGCCGCTTCATAGAGGTTGTTGTCCATCTGTTTCAGACGGGGCATAACCGAAAGGTAAACGAAGGGCGCGCAGAGCACCACGTGACCCGCAACGAGCGGAACGAACGTGTCCTTGCTTATGCCGAGCAGAACTATAAGAAGCACGCACAGCGAAAAGCCCGTAACGACGTCCGCGTTCACGACGGGAATCTGGTTGGCGAAATTTATAAGCGTCTTTGCGGTGCGTTTGGAGTAGAAAGTGCCTATGGCGCCGATTGTGCCGAATACCGTGGCAATGAGCGCCGAACCGAGCGCGAGGAGTATCGTGCCGCCTATCATGCTGCGGGTTTCCTCGTTTTCGAACAGGGTGATATAGTTCTGGAATGAAAAGCCGTCAATAGAGCCGCCTACAACCGTTGCGTCGGTAAAGCTGTATACGGCAAGCAGAAGTATGGGGATGTAGATGAAAGCGAGTATGAGCACCAGCCATGCCACGCTGATAACTTTTTTTGCAGTTTTCACAGTACAGTCCTCCCGCCCGACTCGCCGCTGTCGCTGAATCTGTTGGTGGCGAGCGTAATTATGAATATTATTATGAGAAGTATGAGGGAAATCATCGAGCCGTTGTTCCAGTCATACGCGGCGAAGTAGCTGCCTATCAGACTGCCCATGATATACGTGCTGTTGTACAGCATGTCGAGAACAACGTAGTTGGTCATCGAGGGCAGAAGCACCATCGTAACGCCCGAAATTATGCCGGGCACGGAGAGGGGCAGAATGACGCGCATGAACACGGTGAAGCCGTTGGCGCCCAGATCTTCCGCCGCCTCGATAAGGCTCTTGTCCAGTTTGGAAAGGGTGGTGTAGAGCGGCAGAATCATGAAGGGCAGGAAGTCGTAGGTCATGCCTATGACGGTGTTCAGGAAGGGGTATTCGGCGATGTTTGTCTCTATCGCGGTGAGAATTTCCTTGAGCGCGGTAATTCTCAGCGTAAAGTTTATCCACATCGGCAGCACGAACAGCATGAGAAGAACGTATTTCTTTCTGAATTTGCTGCGCGCGAGGATGTAGGCCACGGGGTAGGCAATTACAAGGCAGACGAGCGTAGTGACAACGGAAATGCCTATGCTGTTGAGAAGGGTGCCAAGCGTGTTGCCGTTGGAGAAGAAGTTTACGAGGTTGTCAAACGTAAACTGACCCGTGCCGTCGGTGAAGGCGTAGTAAATTATCACAAGCAGCGGGCATATTACGAAGAGAATGAGAAAGGCCGCGTAAGGAATGCACAGCTGTTTGCGGTTGAAACGCAGTTTGAGGGTCTTTGTCATTTCTTTTCACCTGCCATGGCTTTTAAAGTAAGCTTAATCTTGTCCGCGGGGATAATAAGGCTTACCTTGTCGCCCGTATTCCAGAGGTCGGGGCAGGCGAGAACGTAATCTTCTTCGTTTTCCTCGGTGCGGACGATGTAGCGGTAGTGGTCGCCCTTGTAAATCATGGAAATTATGCTGCCTTCCGCGCCGCCCGCGCCCTTTTCGTCGCTCATGGTTATGTCGCGGAAGCCCACTTCAACGGTGACTTCCGTGCCGGTAAGGTCAAGTTTTTCGCCCGAGGCGGTAATGAGGTAGCCCTCCTCGTCCAGGTGCGAACCGGGGTAGAGGGAGGTTACATCGCATTCGAATTCGCCGTCGCCGAACTTTACAGTGTTGTTCTTGGTGATAACGCCGTCGTACTTGTTTTCGGTGTAAACCTTTTCCATTATGTGGATGCCGTCGGGCTCTATCTTCATTCCGATTACGGCGCCGGGAGCGGCGTAGCCGGTGGACTGAATGACAATTTCAAATCTGCCCACTTCCACGGTGATTTCGTAGTGAACGCCCTTGAATACGGTGGAAGTTACCTTGCCGGTAAGCTGTCCTTCGCCGGGTTTGCATATGATTATGTCTTCGGGACGCACCACAACGTCCACGTACTGGTTTATTTCGTAGTCGTCCAGGCAGGCAAATTCCGCGCCGCAGAACTTGACTTTCAGTTTGCCTGTCATCATGCCGTTGAATATGTTGCTTTCGCCTATGAAGTCGGCAACGAAGGTGTTCACGGGCTCGTTGTAGATGTCGGTGGGGGTGCCTACCTGCTGTATTTCGCCGTCGTTTATAACGACTATTTTATCGCTCATGGTAAGCGCCTCTTCCTGGTCGTGGGTGACGTAGATAAAGGTTATGCCAAGCCTTCTGTGCATCTCTTTGAGCTCTATCTGCATCTCCTTGCGCATTTTGAGGTCGAGCGCGCCGAGAGG
>ERZ1090863.1283-NODE-1284-length-11167-cov-5.585223_pt1 | contig 11167 bp, 7 predicted proteins | sample MGYA00478480_ERZ1090863 | MGnify/ENA primary metagenome ERZ1090863 (study PRJEB33644, sample SAMEA5815746) | chicken gut metagenome | biome: Chicken; feature: Gastrointestinal Tract; material: Caecum | place: Ireland | collected 2019-01-01 | study: A study of the...
CACTGCCTAACACGATTTCGAATCGTGCGCGTTCAGCCGCTCCGCCATCTCTGCAGATGTCCGCACCGACGCCGCGAGACGCAACCGCTCGATGCAAGAGACATTTTACAGGAAAACGGCAAAAATAGCAACCGATTTTGCCCTGTCACGGCAAATTTTTTAATTTGTTTGCGCGGGGCTATTGTACGACGATCGTCCCGAGGGTATTGAAGGCCTCGACGTAGTTAACAGAGGTACCCCAACTATAATATACACCGTCACTCAATGCAACACTCACATTACCGTTTCCACCAATAGCATTTCCGTTAGAATTGCAAATCATGTAGTCATTATTATAATATCTATAATAGCACCGTGCGCCGCTTGTCATGATTTCGTTTGTGGTGACACTTCCAAGGCTTGAGCCCGAAAATGCACCACTATTGCCGCCAAACGTACCGCCCGAAATTTGTATATTGGAGTTAGGATCGCCATCAATATAAAGTCCTGAACGGTAACTACCTGTAAACGTGCCGCTCTTGATCGTAAGCTTCGTCGTGGCGTTGCCGTACCAAACGCTATCGGTTCCGCCATAGTCTCTCGTGCCTTGATAGGTGCCACCGTCGATCACGATCGTCGCATTTGAAACGCTCAACGAATTCGTTTTCTCGATTGCAATACCTGCCGCACAACCCCTTGCTACAATAGCAACATCAGCAACTGTTCCCGATACCCCAAACGGGAGCGAAATCCCTGTAGTAGGCAACGTTTCCGTAAAATAGACATTGGCGTATTTCAGGACGCTGAAGCCCGCCTGACCGCCGCTGTCCCCGTTGCCTATGTTGTCATCGCTCACCACAAAGCTGCCGCCGTAGATGTTAGCCGTCGCATAGATCGCCGCCGTTGAGCCGGAGGCAGGGCTGCCCGACACGAACGCGCCGCTGCCCGATTTTGAAGGCATGCCGAACGTTCCGCCATAGACCGTAGCGGTGCCGTTCAGCACTTTGAACGCATAGGACGCTCCGGCACCCGCGACTGTACGATTACCATCTGCGCTTTCAAAGGTACCGCCGTTGATATAACTCTCTCCGCCGTTGACCAAAATACCGTTGCCCTGTGCGGCGGTGTAAGTGCCACCCAACACAAGCAGTCCGCCGCCGACGATCTTGACCGCCTCGCCGCCCGTGCTCGGAACGTAATAGTTCCAGTTGGACTCAGACGAGTCGGAAGGCCGATAAGGAGGACTATAATAAGTCCACCCAACATAAAAACCAGTTTGATAATAACCCGTTCCGGTTGCCGAGACCGTGGGGCCGGAAGTTCCCTGTCCCAAGACCACGGTACCGCCGCTGACCAGTACGCCGCCGCCGACATCATTGGTAATTTCACCCGCTGCGATGGAAACCTTTGTACTGTCGTCGCCCTCTACACGCACGGCATAGCTCTTGACGATAAACTCGCGGTAGGCCCGATCGTCTATCTCGGAAGGGTTATTGCTTAAGAAAGTATTATCCCCGCTGCCCACGTTATCACTTTGCACACCCGTGAAATCGACGTTGAGGGTGCCCGAGGAAGTCAGCGAGCCGCCGTTGACGTACACGCCGTTGTAGATGCTCGGCGGGATCTCTGTCTGCCCTTCGGGCGGCTGGACCCAAGTGCAGCCTTGAGCGATCGTGCTCGTAACGTCAAGCGTTGCCCCCGCTTTCACATTCAGCGTGCCGTTGTTGACATAGACGCCCGTTGCGCGCAGTGTCTTTACCTTGGCAACGCCACTGTTCACATTGACCGTGCCGCGGGCCGTAATGCCGAGGGAGTTGGAATCGATGGTGATATCGCCCGTGATGTTGATGATGCCCTCGGTGACGGAGTTATCGGTGTTTGTAACGCTCTCCGAGCTGACCGCCGAGGACGAGAGCGTAGTGATGGTTTCATTCTCAACAGAGGACAGATAGATGTAGATGGTCGTTTGAATGGTTTTTACGTCATCTTTGATGCTGCCGAGATTGACCGTCCCGCCGCGCGCAAGAACGCCTGCGGAGTAGGTTCCCGTGATCGTGATCGTACATCCGTTTGCCGTGACTTCGCCGCCGCTGATGTTGATGCCGAAGTTGTCGTTGCCCTCGGGAGCGTTCTCAGCGGTGCCGATCGTAGTTTCGCCGTCGCCCGTCATCGTGATAGAGCCGCCCGTGACGGTCGTTTCGCCGCCCGTGGCGTAGATGCCGTAGTTGCTGTATCCGGGGAGCGTGAACGTGCAGTTTGTTGCCGTGACTTCGCCGCCGACGGAGGCAATGCCCGCGCTGCCCGTGACGGACCCGGTGGCCGCTCCCGCCTCATTGAGACTGAAGTTGAAATTGCAGCTTGAAGCGTTGACCTCGCCGCCCTGCACATAGATGCCGTTGTTGGCGGAAGAAGTCCCCGTAGAACCTGTATTGAAATTGAAGTTCGAACCACTGACGTTGAGCGAGCCGCCGATGACCTGAATGGCCGCGACCGAAGAGCCACCCGCCAGAGAAGAGTCTGCGCCTTGTTGTAATGGATTGAAATTGAAAGTAGCGTTGGAGATGGTGTCGGACTGGGTGGCGGTCTCCGTCTTGGTCATCTTGATGCCGTTGACGTGATCGCCCGTGACGGTGAAGGTGACGTCCCGGTTTACGGTTGTGTCATCAGCGTTCACCTTGAGCGTACCGCCCTGAATGTCGATGGCGGAGCCATTGTTGTCACGATTGTTCGGGGCGGAGGAAGCGTCCTTTACGAAAGCGCCGCCCGTGATGGTGACAGAGCCGCCCTCCATTTGGATGGTGTCGCCGAGCTGAGAGGAGAAGGTGCCGCCCGAAATTTCAAGCGAGGCAGCATCGGCCGAAGTGTCTTGGTTCTCGTCCCCACCCGGCTCGCTGTGGATGCAGACGCCCTCGCCCACAGCCGTAAAGCTGACCCCGCCCGCAACGGTGAGCGTGCCGCCCTCCGCATAGATGCCGTAGGTGTTCTCGGTGCCGAAGTAGGTGCTGAACGCGCCGCCGCGCATGAAACCCTCGCCGCCCGTGGTGCGCCCTTCGCCCTCCTGCACGGTTTCGGTGGAACGGATGGAGCGGACTGCCGCATACGGCCAAACGAGGCCGTTTTCGCTGAGGTCGGTGCCGTCCAATGCGTCGTTCGCGGCGAGCGCCTTGACATCGTTATAGCCGTAGATGACGGCGTAGGTTTGGGGAGCGGAGGCGGTACCGTCCGTTTTGATAGGATTGCCGTCCTCGTCGATGGGATAGTAGTAGTAAAAGTCGCACGAGGCCGCGTTGCAGGGGACCGCGAGCGCGTCGCCCACAAAGGAACCGTTCTCATCTTTCACGGCGTTGACGATGAGCGAGTCGCCGCTCTCGTAGCAGTTCTGCTCTTCCGAATAGATGAGATAGGTGTCGTCTTCGATAAAATTATAGCCCGAAGAGACGTTTTGAGGGATATAGACGTCTGCGGTGAGGGCGGGCATGGTGACCTGCCCCTGCGCGGAATCGCCAGTAACTGCAGTATAGCCTTTGTCGTCGGCGCGGCTGCCGTTCCGTTTAAAAAGTTTGAATGAGGTTGCGTTCCCCTCAGTGAAATCAACTGCAATGCCGTCCTTGGGGCCGCTGTCGTACCTGCCCGCGGCGACGGTGAGCGTACCACCGCTCACTTGCAACGCGCTGCCGACGGGGTTGTAGAAGGAGCCGGGTTGGGCGTTCGGGTCGTTTTCCACGGTCGAATCGTACACGAGCACGGCGGAGACATTGCGCTGCACGTCCAGCACGGGGTTGCGGCTGTTTCTGACGATGGTGGTGCCGTTGAGGTCGATGACGAGGTTGGCGGTGACGTCCGTCACGCCCGTGGTGATGACGAAGGGCTCTTCTGCACCCTTGCCGATCTTGATGTAGGAGTAGCCGTTCTCGATGGCCTCGACGAGTTCCTCGGGCGAGTAGACCTCATATTGATTAGCGCCGACGAACTCAATGATCTGGTCGTAGATGCTCTTTTCCTCATTGAACTTGCCGCCCGCATAGCGCGCGTAGGTGACGGAGCACAGCAAAGACGCCGCCATCAACGTGACGGTGAGCAGTGCCATGACGATCATGATGAGGATCCTGCGCAGTCGCTGCGTCATAATTGCCTCCTAAAAAAGTGCGCTCAGGAATTGCTCACCCGCGCGTGCTCGTGCCGTCCGCGGGAAGTTCGTTCGCCTGAATGAAGGTGACGCCGAAGGAGAGCGTGTAGCCCTTCTCGCTCGCGAGAGTGTAGTCGTTCGGACTGTCGTACGGCGAAGTTGCATCCGGCTTCTGATAGACGAAGTCGCCGACGTTGATGTCTGGTGAAAGGCTCTTGATGTTGTCCGCCGAAATGGTGACGGGGTTTTTTCCCGTGCAGGTGTAGGAGCCGTCGTTATTTCGATTCATAAGGTGCGGGTATTGACCCTCGTTTTCCTGAATGGTCGCGACGTGGCTGTAGGTGTCGGTGCTGCCGGTAACTTGCTTCCCATCCTCACTGAAGGTAAACCGCTTGTTGATGCGGACGATGGTAGTGCCCGAGATGGGCTGATTGTTCACGACCTGCGTGCAGGGCACGCCGAGGTGGTTGAAGTGATAGCCGATGACGGTCGCTCCGTTGAAGGTGAGCGCATCGGCCGAGTCTTGCCCGTCTTCAATTTGGGCAAGCTTGGAAAGCTGCGTCCAGGTGAAGCCGGCGTTTTCGGTCTGCGATTCCGTTGTGCCGCCCGATGCGGTATCTTCTCCCCTCTCGATGCCGAGATTGAAGTCCCCGCCGCTCACGGAATTCGTCCAGGTAAAGAAGAGGATAAACTCGTCCGTGCCGTTCGGCGCGACAACGAAGGGGTTTTGGGTTGCGTCATCGAAGGGGTTTTGGGTTGCGTCATCGGGCAGAATGAGGTCGACGGAATAGTAGAGGACCTCTTTCCTGCAGTCGAGGTAGAGCGCGGGGAGCGCCTCGTTGGCGGCCTCATCCCTGCGCTGGAAGCCGACGGAGTACTCCTCTTTCTTCGTGCTCGCCGTGATGCGGAGAGTGTATTTTTCGCACGAGGCGGTGACGGTGGGCGTAGAGGTCTCATTGCCTTCCTCGTCCGTCTTCACGATGCCGCCCGACATGGCGAGGACTTCCTCTCCGCTGCCGCGCTGATCGAAATTGTCGGAAGTTGAAGTTGAGAAGGTCTTGGTTTCGGCGCTATCCCAATCGATATAGGCGCCGTAGGTGAAGTTGTGCGTTTCGCCGTTCTCGGTATCCCCCCCGCCTCGCTCCCTGAGAAGGTCTGCAATGACGAGCTGCGTCGTGTAGGGATCGCCTGCGGAGCCGTCCGTATTCGCTTTCGTCATCTGAAGAGCGACGTTCTCCCAGAATTCGGCGGGGCCCTCCATGTGAATGACGGCGGGCATGGCGTCGACTTCGCCGTCGTTGTGAAGGGAGATGCGCACCGTGCGCGCGCTGCCCTTGCCCTGCTCCAGCCACTGCTCGTTGTAGTTCTGCCAATAGTTCGAGTTGCCGAAGGTGAACGAATTGACGCCGTCCACCGTAAACGAGGGGTCGAAGCGGGCGATGCCCGTCGTGAGGCTCCCCTCGCTCATGGAGGCATAGCGGGCGAACGTGACGCCGCTGAAGAGCACCGCCACGATGAGCAGCAGCGAGATATAGCGGAACAGCCGCCCCTCCCAGCCGATCCTGCCGTTCCCCGTGCGTTCAGCTTTCATCTTTCTCCTTTTTCCTCCGTCTGATGGAAGAGACCGCATCGAGGACGAGCCAGATGACGACCACCGCCACAACGAGCACGAAGATGCCCGCGGGCGTGCGGAAGAACTGCATCACGTTGCCGAAGCCCGGCCAAACCGCGACGACCTTGCCCACCACCTGGCTCAGCCCGACGGGGGAAGGGTCCTCCGCCTCGTTGTTGGTGCCCTTGGTGATGAACTTACCGTCCTCGATCCCGATGATCTCATGCGTGGTGTAGACGCCGCCGTTCTCAAAGGAGATGACGTCCCCCACTTCGTAACTGTCCTGCCTGTGGACGATGACAAAGTCGCCCACGTTGATCTCGGGTTCCATGCTGCCCGAAACGACGGTCGCCGAGGCGTACCCGAAGACGAGCGGCATCTCGTTGTGAAAGGCGTAGCGCTGTACCAGAAGATAGACGTTGAACACGGCCAGCGCGCCCACCGCCGCGACAAGCACGATGCGCACAATGAGTAAGGTAATGGATACTGCCTTCTTCATTCGGACTTTCTTCCTCCCGAGATCGCTCCGTACCTCTAAGATTTGCACGGGCGGGAAATTTCATGTATGCGCCGCGGGTGCGGCCTTTCAAGTCTTATTCTGCGGGGACGGCGCGGAACGCAAGCTCCACCGCGTAGTATGCGCCGTTCTCGCCCACCCAGGTGTCGACGGGGTCGTTGTGCGACCAATACCATTCGAGGACAAAGGCGCTCGTCGAGTCTGAACTCAGATACGCGGGCGTAAGTTCGAGCTCGTCAAGGGGCACGAATTCCTCCGACGAGATGAGCTCGCCGTTCTGACGGAGACGGAAGCGCATGTCGATGCCCGCCTTGTTGTCCTCCTCAAAGCGGAAGACGCCCGTAACGTCGACGGGACTGCCGTTGCGGATGGTGAAGCGGTATTCGCCGCTCATGCCCGGGGCGATGAGTTCCCCTTCCGCGTCGCCCCATGCGGCGGGAAGGTCGATGTCGATGTTCCACTCGCTCCCGCTGCCCGTGAGCTGATAGTCGAAGTCGGTGATGCCGCTCATCGAGGCGGGGAAGAAGCGGTAGGCAAAGCCGAGCGTGAAGCAGGCGAAGAAGAGCGCCGCGACCGTGAGAAAGAGCAGCCACACGCCCCACGCGTTGCGGCGGAGGGTGCAGAGGTGCTCGCCCTCGCGGGCGGAGAGAACGCGGTCGCCGTCGAGAACGCCCAGGACTTCGCCCTCATGCGCGAGGAAGACGCCCTCCTCCATGCTGACGAAGCGGCCGAAGAAGGCTCCTTCAAGCGAGTAGAATGCCCCGCCGCGCACTTTGCCGATGCGATTCCCCGCGGCGTCAAGGACGTCGGCGCGGATCGGGCCGCGGCGAGTTTGTTTCTTTTGTGAACGCGGAAGTTCCGCGGAATTTTCAAATTGAGGAGAGGACGGGGCCTCTCGCTTTGTCGGCAGACACATGGTTTCCCCCTACGCGCCCCTGAGGCTGTTTGGTGTAAGTCGGGCGTCGAAACATAGTGCTGAGATGAGTGCTAAATATAATTAAGTACTTAAACAAATTGGGTATCTGCAAAAAAGGGCGGGAGTCCCTTCGCGGTGCTGCCACACTTACCGCGAAGGTTCCGCCTGTTCTGTTGGGAGGGGGTCCTCCCGGATGAGCTGTGTGCCGTTCGGCAAGGAGTTGGGTTAGTCGGCAGACTGAACCGCTTCCCAAGTGAAGGTGTAGCCAACCTTGAGAAGGTTCTCACCGATCCAGGTGTCGCGAAGGTCACCGGGGAAGGTGTACTGAGGATAGCCTGCATCAGTAATTACTTTTTCGCCGACGAAGTCGGTCGTCCAGGTTGCGCCCGTGATCTTCAGTTGGACCGTACCATTCGTCGCAAGAGTTGCCGTATAGGTATTTCCACTGTCGGCAGAAGCACCAATAATCGAGAGTGTACCAGGTTCAATGATAGTCTCGAGGTTGCCGGCAGCAGTCCACCATGCATCAGCTTTCCAATTTTGCCCATCAAAATACAGGGGGCAGTTGTTCGTGAAATCCCACTTGTACTCTCTGCCTTCCTGATCGTAATAGAGCTTATCGGGCTGCGTAGAGTCAAGCTTTGCTTCCGTCCACTTATAGCGGCCGTTCTCAATGACGACCTGGCCGCCGTTCACTTCGTAGTCCTTCACATAGTACGTATAAGAGCTCGTATCGATTTCAACCGTGACGTCGGCTTTGACCTGACCTTTGTTCGTGATGGAGATAACTGCGCCCGAACCGGGGATCTCGTTGATACGGTCGGTGTCAGCGGTAATTGCGTCATCGGATGTCTGCCCCTGACCAACAGGCTGAATGACAAGGAATTCTCCCGTAGCGGAGCCGGAGGAACCGTCCTCGACGACGATCTCCCAGTCTGCGATGTCGGCGCCGGCGGAGCCGGAGGTCGTGCCGGTCGTATAGCGAGCGAAGGTGGTGCCGAGGAAGCAGCAGCTCACAAGGGTCAGCGCTGCCAGCGCCACGAAGATCTTCGAGGAAATTCTCTTCTTTTCCGTCTTTTGACTCGTCATAAAATTTACTCCTTCTATTATTTTTTCATATGTTGCAATTCTGCCCCGCGTGTGGCACAGCGCAGTTTTTGCCTATTAGGTCGTTTCGGGCAGTTCTTCTGCCTGAATTGCATACCACGAGTAGTCCCAACCGATACTCGTAACGCTCTCACCGATCCAAGTGTCACGCATGTCAGCTTCCACAACGTTCAGATCAGGGAGGAAACCAGAAATTAGATCGGTAGCATCGCCTTGTACATCCGTTGTCCAAGATACCAGTCACCGTAAGGGTATCACCGGGGTGCAACAGATACATTCCATCGTAATCGCCACCGGTCTGTTGACCGCCAGTCGGAGTCTGGCCATCATTACCTTCTGCCTGTGAATACGACAAAGAAGTCGTCAATGTAAAAATGAGGTTACTCTCGTCTTTTGTAGGCGCATAATCATTAGAAACGCCCAAAGTCTTTTCAGGGAGCGTGGTAGTAAGGTCGATTTTCCCGTCACCATTATAAAGAGTGACCTCATTTCCAACCGATACGCTGACGTATGCAGCAACATCGCCGCCATTCGTGATCGTAATAAGCGTGAGGTTTTCTACCTTACGGCTTCTGGGAGCACTGGACGATGTAAATTCGGTCATAGACGGCGTAAATAAACTAAGCGCCGTGAGCGTGCCACCCTCACCTGCCGATACCGTCTCGGTGATCTTCCATTCCGCGACGCCGGCGCTCAGGTCGCCTTCGCCCTTCGAGACGTACCGCGCAAACGTGCTGCCCAAGAAGCAGCCGCTGATGAGCGTCAGCAGCAGCAGAATGAGTGCGGAGCGCACGATCACTTTGCTCGTGCTCTTCTTTTGCTCTTTCATTTGTTTCCTCTCCTTCTATCCTATAATTTTTTTTCCGCGCGATATGGCTTCGCGCGAACGTTGCCGAATGTTACAGCGCTCCCCCGTCCTCGGGCGGGAACTCCTCGGGAGGCTCCTCCAGGAGTACCTCGGGAGCGGGCTCTTCGACGGCGGCCTCCGCTGCGACGGGGCCCTCGACGAGCGCTTTCAGGCGGGCGAGCTCCTCCTCTTTGGCGGCGAGCTCCTCCTTCTCCTCGGCGCGCACCCTGCGGTTGTGCAGCGTGACGCGGAGGATGTCGTAGATCACATACGCGACGACGGGGATACCGACGAACACGAGCACGCCGACGGGCGTCTGCAGGAACATGGCGAAGGCGCCGAGGCCCTCGATGCCGCCCGTGTAGATGCCGACGACGTCCTCGACGGGAACGGGCACGGGCTCGGAGACGTCGGACGAGACGTTGTCGCCCATCGTCGTCACGGACGTGATGAGGCCGGTCTCTTCATCGCGCTCCACCGAGCGGATGCGGTAGGTGACGAATGCGCCCTCCCAGCGGAAGGTGACGACGTCCCCCACTTCGAGAGACTGCTTCTCCTCGTCGGTGAGAATGTCGACAAAGATGAGCGCGCCGTCGCCGAAGCACCCCTCGTCCTCGCCCGTCATGTCGTCCGTCGTGACCGCGAAGGGCGCAATGCCGAACACGGTGGGCGGTTCGTCGGGGTAGATGCTCCCCTTGATGATGAGCGTTAAATTGCACGCCAAAATGGGCACCAGCACGATGCACAGCACGATGAGTACTGCGCTGACGATCACGGAACCAACCGTGCGCCGCCGCCCTTTCTCTGCGGGCTCTTCGCCCTTATCTTCCGAAGCGTCCTGAGGAGCTTGCTCCCCGGGGCACGCCGAATCGACGGCCTCGTCCTGTTCGGACGCGCCTTCTTCGGCTTGTTCGGTTGTCTGCCCGCCCGGCGGCTCGGCGGTTTCGGGAGAACCCTCGCTCACGGAATCTTCCGAAGGCACTTCGGGCACTTCGGACAAGTCCGCGGCAGAGACTTCGCACGCGGGATCGAACGGCACGGCCTCATCGGCTGCGTCGCCCGCTGCGGAAGGTCTCCCCTCCAAATAATCGTTCATCTCTCCTCCTTGAAGGGCGGCCCGTATGGCAGAGGCCAGGCCCTTCACCGGCATTCTTTGATGCGCTCACGCCGGCGCGATTTCACAAAACACGCCGACGGGAGACTTTCGGGAAATGAAATACGTTTGACGGTCTCTTCACCGTCGGACTCATTATATTACGAGATTTTATAGCTGTCAATTGCTTCTTACAAAAAATATGCCTTTGAAAGATGAAATTTTTTCGCTTTATTGCCTTTTTTTACACGTTTTGTAAAAATGTCACAACAAAAAAGTGCGCTAATTGTACCCCCCCCCCGTCTTTCACTATATTCAGTAATTTACGGGTATTGTGCGCGAAAACGGCGGGAAGTTGTTCAACTCTTTACATGGGGCGCGGGAAAAACCAAAGACAGACGAAGCGGGGGCGCTTCGTCTGCCATATTACATTTCAATTCGTTAGATTTTCCAAAATTCGGCGCTCAGTTTTTACGGTAGATGCTCGCCGTGAAGGGCGGGAGATAGATGTCGTTCAGGTTGCGCACCTGCCCCGTGAGAAGATCGGTGCCCTCAGCTTCCTCGACACGGATGGTGCAGTCGTGATCCTCGATGTTGACGGCGACGATGATGCGCTCGCCCTCCGCCTCGCGGACGAAGGAGAAATTGCGGTTCATGACGGTCGCCTTTTTATAGGTGCCGTAAGAGAGGGCGCGGCTCCCCTTCCGAATTTTGGCGAGAAGGCGGATGCGCTCGACGAGCTCGGGATGGGCGGTCTTGTCGATGTCGCCGATATAGGGACGGAGCTTGTAGTCGAGATCGGACTTATCCCCCTCCGCGCCGAATTCCGAACCGTAATAGACGCAGGGGATGCCGGGCATCGTAAAAAGAAGCGTATAGAGGTTGAGAAGGTTGCGCTTCTCTTTGAGGGCGGTGTAGGCGCGGATGACGTCGTGATTATCGACGAAGTTGAGCATCCGCTTCCCCGTAT
>ERZ1090863.1288-NODE-1289-length-11145-cov-6.284851_pt1 | contig 11145 bp, 4 predicted proteins | sample MGYA00478480_ERZ1090863 | MGnify/ENA primary metagenome ERZ1090863 (study PRJEB33644, sample SAMEA5815746) | chicken gut metagenome | biome: Chicken; feature: Gastrointestinal Tract; material: Caecum | place: Ireland | collected 2019-01-01 | study: A study of the...
CGAGATTAGCTGCAGTCTCGTGGGCTCGGAGATGTGTATAAGAGACAGAGAAAAAGCTGAGTAACCGTTTGCTCGTTTTCATAATCATCTCTCCTTCTTTATATGATTTTGGGATTAGGTTTCCCAACGCACGGATACCGCCGAAATACAGGTTGGATTCAATGCTTTTGAAAACCTTCTCCTGTTTTTGGGCGCAAAATATCCACGCGTACGAACAATACACTTTATTTATACCAAATATAAGAAAAGAAGTCAACACCTTTTTTAACACCCAGTTCACATTTGATCGTCAAAGTTCACGAAAGAAACAAGTCGTTTTCCGAAATTTAGGTTCAATTTCCTAATTCAGGCAGTTGGGAAATGTGAAAAAAATCAAATTCTGCGGAATTTTGCTGTTAGGCAGATCAACTTTACACAGTAGAGCATAAAATGCGGAATCCTGTCAAAATATATACTACATGTTGTTGTGTAAAGGAAAAAGCATTTACAATAAAATACGGAAAGTAATATGCAGAAAATGTACAAATGTAAAAAATTAATAAATTTTTAATGAACTAATTATTAATTTGTTTGATGTCAAAATACACAAAACGGAACTTGTAATTTCAGCGAAACTGCCAAAAATTTTATTTCTTAATTGTTAATATTGACTTTTTTTTCACGGTGTGATTTAATGGTTGTAAATGGAGTAATCTATCTTATCCTATTATATCCGATTGTGAATAGCCGGGTCTCCGGCTGTTTTCTGCATTAATCCGGATTGCCCGGTGGTCAGAATGCAGAATATCGGTTTTGGAACACTTCATTTAGTAATTTAAAATCATGGAGGTAAAATTTGTGAAAAATAAGTTTAGCAAAAAATTGCTTGCTTTATTTCTCGCGGTTGTAATGTCCCTCACTGCCTTTTCCGGCGCGCTTACAGCCTTTGCGGCAAGTGATTCACCGTATCACGATGATTCTCTTACCAGCGATCAGGTCAATTCGCTCGGTTGGGTAGAGCTCACAGATGATCAGACTGCTGAGGCGTTGCTTGACTATCTTGATTCCGTGCTTGCAGATCTTGCCATTCCGGTAAATCTGAATGTCAATATTGTGATTACAAGCTTGAATTTGAATGGCACGATCGACAGTGTAAGCGGCCTTTTGGATATCGTTGCGCAGCTTGACGATTTCCTGGATGGAAACTCAACCCTGCTCGGTATGGCCGGAGATGCGAAAAATATCAATTTGAATGATATTGCGGATCTCAGTTATTCCAGTGCGACGGGTAGTTATCCGGCTTGCGGCAAAGATTACAGAGCCAGCAATTCCGCTAAGGATATTGTGAAAGCGCTCTTCACTACGGTTTACAGAAACACTGCAAACTGGGATAACAGTCATGCGCTGCTCAAGCAGGTACTTACCGGCCAGCTTAATCTTGGCACAATTGTTCAGGAATGGGTAGGTGTGGATATCTGGCAGCTTCTTAATGATAACCTTTTCAGCAGCCTTTTCGGCGAAGCGCTTCCGAGCGGCTATCAGGATAACCTTGTTTTCCATATCGTAGCTAAGCTCATTACAAGCAAAACCGATTGGTTTAACGAAGAAGAAGCAAACCACATCTATAACGGTGATGCGGGATATGAACTCGATAACGTGCTTTTCCAGGCGCTCAGCGAGAATCTTTTGCAGCAGATCAATGTGCAGGTAACCTATCCTGACGGAACAAATTCCCGTGACCTTTATGAAAAAGGTATAACGGATCCGAATCTTTGTTATACGGATGACGGAAATGTTTACATCTTCCAGTATGATGAAAATGAAGACGGCACGGATGATGCTAATCTGACACTGACTGCAACATCGAATCTTTCGGATTTTGCTTATGAGGCGTTTGAAATTGCTTGGAAAACAGTTCTTTCGCCAACTATCAAACTTATAAACTCAGCTGTTAAAAATTATGACTGGGATTATACAGAATGGTATCTTGCGCAGGGCAAGACCTGGAATTACGCTGATGTTGAGGCAAACTACAAAGCAACTGATGTAGAAAAATGGGCAAGTGAGTCCGGACTTGATCTTGAACAGGTTAAACAGGATCTTACATATGACAGAAACGTTATTGCAGATGCTGCTTACAACTGGAGAGATATTGATTCCACAAAGCTCTTCAATGAACTTCGCAGAAGCCCGTTGATGGTTTACTACTTCAAAGCGGAAACCGGTCCTCTGAATACGAACTTCAAGTGCACAGGTACGCCGAATATCGATCAGTTTATGAGCGAGCAGTATGCAAATTACGATTCGCTCCTTGGCGGTCTGAATGACTTCCTTGTAGCTGCGGTTAAGGATTTCCTGCCTGAGTTTGACGCAGGGTCTCTTACGGTTACCGGCAATGATTCCACACCTTCAGTTGTTGCAACAACGCTTGTAAACAATGCGCTTAAAGTTGTTCAGTATGTTGCGGATGCTACGGATAAGAATATCCTTTCTGCATTCTACCATAATAACGGCGACGGCATACCGCTCACGGAAGCAAACTTTGAAGAAGCAATGGTTCCGTTCCTTATTGCTTGCCTTGAAAACAACCTTGATGGTCTTCTTGGCCAGATTCATAAGGATAAATGGGATGCGTGCAACGATGCGGAAGGCGTAGCTGCAGTAGCGCTTGAAGAATACCTGTCAGATATTCTTCCTCACCTTGATTATTCTTCTATGATCGCAAAGGATGAGAGCGGCTATTACGATGTGGATCTGGATACGATCCTTGCTATGTGCCGCGATGCTGTAGGTTATGTTATGACCCAGTACGTTCCGGTTGAGGACGGCAACGGCAATGCTTGGAGCATCTATGATGTAGACACTGCGCAGACCTATCAGCAGCAGCTGGATACCAAGACGGATATTTTCACCCTTCTTAATTCCGTAATCGTATATTATGCGAACGACAAGGGCGTGGCTCCTCTTCTTGGCATCATTGATGAAAATAATAATTGTCTTATTACAAATCAAAATACCATTTGGCAGAATATTGATCTTATCGCAAATTCAATTCTTCCGGTTCTTGGTGAACTTCAGTTCAGCGATTCTTCAAAAGCCGGTCAGTTTGATTCAGAGGATCTGATCTGGAACGATATCGTTTCAGGCGTTCTTGACATTGGCGATACTTCAAATCATGAAGAAACAGGCGCCGGCGGTATCACAAACTTCATTTATAAGTTTGCGTCCATTATCAACGCGCCTTCTATCACCACTAAAGCGGTAGATCTTGTTGCTTATGATCTTGTAAAAGATCTGATCAACAGTGTGCTGGATTCACGTTATAGTAATTCCTATTATATTGGTCAGCACGTAATTCCGGATGCTACAACGAATCATCCGTTCCACGATGTGATCCAGAGAGATGTTCTGGGCGGTAAAGTAGGCGATGATTCTGATATCGGTATATTCGGTAAATTTGTTGTAAATCTCTGCGAAGCCGCAGGCTACAAAGGCTATCCGGAATCCATCTGGGATGGCGCAATGTTTGCAGTTCAGGCTGTAGCAAGTTTCGTTCCTGCGTTTGCTCCGCAGCTGCAGGATTATGAAGTAGGCGATCTTGACGTTGCTCAGGATAACAGCGCAACTTCATCTTATTCCTATAGCGAACAGTTTACATTTAATATGTCTTTAGAGAATCTTGGCCATGGTATCAACCGTTATATCCAGAATGGTTCAGGCGGATACGATCAGCTCAGTCGTTCTTACATTAAGATCGAAAGCATCAATGCTGATAAAGGTTCCTTTAATTATGGCAGTTATGATTCTCTGCTCGCTCCGGAAAAATCCACTTCATTTATGGTAAGCGGTTCTGTTGACCAGGCTGCTTTCGGCGGCTCAAATGAAGCAATCGTAACCTTTAGTGTTAATTACAGAATCGTAGAGAAAGACGGTAATACGCCTTACGGCGGCTACGGCAGCATCTATGATCAAACGTTTACCAAGAAGCTGTATTACTATTTAACTACAGTAAATGACTGGTATAACCTTACTTACGATCCTTCAAGCGGAAGCGGATTTACTCAGCAGTTCTCCGCTGGATATGATCCCGCTTCAGGCACCTATTCTTCAATGACATATCGTGTTGTTGAAGATGGCTTGTTTATCAAGGATTACGGTAATGTTCAGTATCCGAACGAGATGATTATCAGAACTTCTGATCTTGATAACATCAATTATCCGCTTTATCTTTATAACGAAACATCGGGAAAAGGTATTGACGGCATTGCTGCGGTTAAATCTTTCAGCGACGGGGATTACTTCGCCGTTACTTGTGATCCGGCAACCGGAGACCTTGTAAACGTATTCTATTATGATTATTATCAGAACGGTCAGTGGGTAACCAACAATCCGCTTAACAGAACAGATATGATGAATCTGATGGAAAGCGATATTACGGTTACGGACTACAGATTCCATGTAGTTTGCCCGTATGAGCAGATCGATACGTTTACTTTTGCTGACGGCTATGCGCCCGGTAAGCATCAGGCAGAAATGGCAGAAGACGGCTCTTACAGCATCATTTGGCTGCCTATAGACAGCGGCAATTATAAATCGGTTCTTGATTATTCAAGAACACAGTCTGGCGACGTTTCACTTTCATCTTGCATTCCGGGACTTGTTCTTGCGTTTAACAAGATTGAAACCAACGGCTCCAGCCAGAGAATGGACTTCCTTGTATGGGATCAGGAAACTCAGGTAACTGCCGGCACAACCAAGGGCAGAGATGACTTTGGTTATCGTATAATCAGTGATTATCCTCAGACTTTCCCGATGCCTATTACAGTTGCGGACGATACAGGTGAAATCGAAAGAGCTACATCTCTTTACGAAACTTCTGTAGAATTCCTCAACAACTACACAAGTTCGGACGTTGATGATATCAATGTTTATAACTACTTCAATGATGCAGTTATGGAAGTTCTTGCTGCGCAGCAGTATCCGATCACAACGGATAACGCGCTTGAGTATGGTACTACAAAAGCAAATAATACCGTATATACAAGCACAACCAATCCGATCGGTGATGTGGCTTACAAAGTTGCATCAGCTTCTGAGTTGGACGGCGATACGTTTGCTTCGCTTCGTGTAGAGGCTTACCTTGATAACGGTACATATTATATGACCCGTTATGAAGACAGCACCGGCGTTGCGGTTTATGACAATCCTATCTTTACCAATGTAAAGGCAACTCCGGGCAACGGCCTTACCGAAACAGAGGAAACTGTTAAACTGAATATCAGCGGTACGGCTCAGGATTATACTGTATATAGCCTTGACGGCACAGATCTTAAGGCTATCTATGTAAGAGAACCCGGTGTGGATGCTGAAGCGCAATATCATCTTTTGAATGCTGTTCAGTATGAGAAAGAATGGATTGATCTTGGCAGTGGCAGCGGCGAATTGCTTGAGACTCCGTATTATGTTGATTCGGATGTTCAGGCGTCAGATGCGGCAGGCAACCTGTATTATAATGAGATCTCATTTACTTACAGAGATACTGCTAACGCTTCCACGTCTTCAACAGATCCTGACTGGAGATTCAAGTTTGCCGAAACATCTTACGGCATAGTTGATGATCCTGCATTACGCGGTGCTATTTCATCCGCTTCTGATAAAGCAGAATATGCTTTACAGCTTGTTAATGAGCATCTGAACGTTTCTTACGGCACAGATGTTTATGAAAATGTTGCTGTGGTAAGATCCGGCCTTGATAACAGAGACTTTGAGGTTGTAAGCTATGAAAACATGGCTGCCGCAGGTCGTGCTGCAGAGGCGCTTATCACTGTAGATTATTTCAATAATTACTACATTGATGTAGATGGCGAACAGCAGCTTGCGTTCTCCTGCCTTGCTTCTGAAGCAGAGGATGAGCTTGCTTCTTACAACGCAACAAATGAAACGGAATATGAACTTTCAGATTTCGTAACAGAAACTGTTGAGGAGAGCAGCGTTGCTTCCTCTTCTGCAACAACCTTTGAACTCAGAGAAGCGCAAAGATTGTTTGATACTTATCTTGCTGTTGTAACCGAGCGCGGTTATATCGGCGATAAGCTTGAGGAAGAAATCTCCTGCGCAGTAAACGGTAAGTCAAGCGAAAATAAGGATTATACCGGTACTTCTTATACTTCTGTAATTGTAAATACCGAAGATGATTCTTATTCAGTAGACGGTGCTACCTATACCGCTGATAATAACCTGGATGGCGTTACTTACACAGAGGGTAGCTGGCATAACTTCATCGTTGCTCTTGATAATGCAGTGAATGCTGCTGTAGAGGGTAACTCATCATATCCGTATGCTGCGTCCGGCATTTATCAGCCGGCAAATAAAGATCAGTATACACTTCAGGTTTCTGATGTTTACGGTCTTAAGATCGCGCTTATGCGTGCTGAAAACGAACTTACTGTTGCAGGCGCAGTAGAGCCGGAAGGCTATACGGTATCTGCATATGTAGGCGCCCTTGCAACGCCGGATGCAGAGTTCGGTTCCTATGCAACCACAGGCGCAACGGTTTCCATCCAAACCGAGGATGGAACACAGATCAGCGCGGTAACCGATTCAACGGGTAAATTTGTTCTTGAAAATGTTCCGAACGGCACGTATGAGGCAACGATTACGTACAAGTACGGCTTTACCAGAACCTTTACCATCTTCGTTGACGGCGCTGCCGTTGAGTCCGACACAATGGTTGGCATCGTTGGATGTAACTGGGATGGAAATGATGATATTTCCGTAGGTGATTTCACTGTATATGTGAATAATTTAGGCGTTAACTCATCTAACGATAATTACGATGTTGGTATTGACGTTGATTTAAGTGGCGATATTGCTGTTGGTGATATGACGAACTATATGAATTTCATGGGAATGAATACTGGATCAGTTCAATATCACAACACAACTATTCAAAACTAAAAGTTTAAAAAAGTGTCCGGCGGGGTAACCCGCCGGATGCAGTAATTACTACAGGAAGTTTATTTGAGGTCAGTTTATGCAGCATATCAAGGTAAAAAAGGGATTGTGTGCAGTTTTTGCCGCTTTCACTGCAATTGTTTCCGCTTTCGTCGGTCCGCAAGCCGTTAGTGCGGAAACGCAGCAGGGTGCGCTCGGCACACAAAAGCCCGAAATTTCTGCCGCTTATATGGATGATCTCGGAACGGTTTATGACGGCAATGCCCTGCAACCGGGCAGTTATGATATGGTCATTTCTGTTTCAGATCTGTATTCCATCGCTCAACTGGGATTTACCGCTTCTTATCAGGAAGATCTGCTTTCTTTTGATCTTCTTGGGGAAGAACTCCTTTCAGATACAGCGGCGTATGAAGAGGAAATGAACGGCGCGGTCATGGATCGCCTAAACGGCACATTCAGTTTCTTTTTGGTTACTGAAAATCCGGATAAAACCGTTCTTTCCGATAACGGCGCAGATCTTCTTACCATCGGCATAACCGTAAAAGGGGATGCCCCCGTTGATATGCAGGATGTTATCACAGTAAATACAGACCCGAATTTAACTTTTATTGATGTGGATTACGGCGATACACAGGGGGATTGGCCGAATGTGGTTTTTGATTGCTACGCTCTGTCTGCACCCGAATCTTATCAGGCAACGGTGTACCCTATGACCTGTGATCTTTCGCCGGATCTGACGCAGTATTATACAGTATCTGCATATATAGGCGCGCTTGCAGCGCCGGATGATGCGTTTGGCACGTATGCCACTACCGGCGCAACGGTTTCCATCGAAACAGAAGACGGAACACCGATCAGCGCGGTAACCGACTCAACCGGTAAATTTGTTCTGGAAAAGGTTCCGAACGGTACGTACATCGCAACTGTTACGTATAAGTACGGCTTTGCCAGAACGTTTACGATCATCGTTGACGGTGCGGACGTTGAGTCCGACACCATGGTCGGTATCGTTGCTTGCAACTGGGACGGAAATGATGATATTTCCGTAGGTGATTTCACCATATATGTGAATAACTTAGGCATCAACTCAACTAATGAAAATTATGATGTTGGCATTGATGTTGATTTAAGTGGTGATATTGCTGTTGGTGATATGACGAACTACATGAATTTCATGGGAATGAATAGCGCAGATCTTTTATATGCAAATACCGTTATTACTGCATAGGGAGGTAAAATTTTAGATGAAAAACTTACGCAAAGTTTTAGCTGTTTTACTCTCTGCTCTGATGGTTGTCTTAAGCACGCCACTTTCTGCTATGGCTCTGCCAAATCCTGATAACGAAGATGGATCAATGTGCACAGACTACGATGTTGAAGTTGGAATTTATCTTTTCGATTATGATGGCAGAAATGCATGGGGCTATGACAGCGCCACGGCTGGCGCAGAGATAACAGATATTCATCATTTAAACAAGGATGACTTGTCATCTGGTGATGATGGTATGTTTGCTATTGCAGTCACAATAAAAAACGTTGACCAAATCGGCGGCGGATATATGGTCGGATGGACCTACGATACTTCTAAAGTCCTTCCGGCTTATTACAGAACAAATTCATCAATCAACGCAGGAACAGAGTATGGGCAAAATGCTGTGCTTGTAACTTGCGATGAATACTCTGAAAACGGTGAAGCGTTGATGGATGGCGGATCCAATGCGGCTCTGATTAGACAAGAAGGAACCATTATGATTGCAACAGGTTCTTGCCGCGATTATGCTCCTATTCAGCAGACAGACATTTCATTGGGCGATGATCCTGAAAACTGTACTTATGATGGTTATATTGTAAATGTATTTGGTTTCCAGCTTGTGAATCCGGATGAGGAAATCGATATTACAGAAGTATTCCAGCCTGTAGGTACCACCACATATAGCCAAATCGAAACAGTACCGAGTAATTTTGATAAATACCTGTATATGTATGACTCAGTATTTCCGGCTGGTGTCAACGCAGGTAAAAAGGTTCAGGATTTAGGTTATACCACTTATACACTTCCGCAGTGGGGTATTACTGGACCTGAAGCTCCGCAACCCGAAGAAGTAACTTATACTTACACCTTTGCGGATCTGCATACAGAGCAGGTAACTGCTCCTGCCGGCGAAGCGCCTCAGGCTCCTGCGAACACAGCGGACAGTGCCTGCGTTTCTAATGATGACGGCACGCACACCTATAACAAATATTCTTGGCCTGCATGGGAAGATGGCACTACGGAGTATACCGAAATCGCTACGCCCACAACAGAAGCCTGCGATATGCAGGAAACAACGCCTGCAACGCCTCCTGTTCATGAGGACGGCCAGCTGATCGACGGTACAAGCGCGGTTATGACCTGCTCTAAGTGCGGTTATCAGACCGGCGGCGAAACTATTCCGGCAGGCGAGCATGATTATCAGCTCAGCGAAGAACTTTCCACGGCTGCAACCTGCGTAGCAAAAGGTGAAAACGTATACGTTTGCTCCGTTTGCGGCGATACGATGACGGAAGAAACCGAAATCGATCCGAATAACCATGCAAATGTTGTAACGGATGCAGCTGTTGCGGCTACCTGCACGGCAACCGGTCTTACCGAAGGTTCACATTGTGAGGCTTGCAGCACGGTTATCGTTGAACAGGAAGAGATTCCTGCGCTCGGTCATGATTATCAGATCACAGAAACCACCGGCGCAACCTGCGTAACAGCGGGCAAGGTAACCTACACCTGTTCCAGATGCGATGATACGTATACGGAAGAGGGCGCGCTTGACCCGAACAACCATGAGGGCGATGTTGCGCTTGATCCTGAAACCGTTAAGGAAGCCACCAGAGGCGAAGACGGTTATACCGGCGATACCGTTTGCTCCGCATGCGGTGCGGTTGTAACTCCGGGTGAGGTAATTCCTGCGCTCGGCGTTATGATCACGGTAGAGCAGAACGAACTTGGCTCAACAACCCTGAACAGCGCGCCAACAACCGGCGAGGCTCAGAAAGTTCCTTATGAAGAGGAATACACGCTTGTTGCTACTCCTGCTGAGGCTGCTGAATTCGTTGGCTGGAGCGTAAACGGCAAGCTGATCTCTACAGATGCAACATACACAACGGCTGCTTATGCAGATCTTACCTATGTTCCTGTATTTGCAGAGCAGACGGATGACTTTACCGTAACATTTGTTGATCAGTTCAACATGGTACTTGATACCGTTACAAGCTCAGAACTTGCTTCTCTTGAGGCAATGCCTGAAACTTATGATTACCTTGGCTACACATTTGCAAACTGGAGCATGAGCCTTGAAGAGGTGAAAGCTCTTGAAGCAAACGCAGTTGTAACTGCTTACTATGCTAAGGATGCTGAGCTTACTTACACAGTAAGCGCTCCCGGCTGTGTAATCACAGTTGGTGATAGCACTTATAATGATACTGCTGAAGTTGGATTCGATCAGGCTGTAACGGTTGCTCCTGCAGAGGGCACGGCAACGGCTTGGACTGTAAACGGCAACAACGCTGCTTACGGCGCAGAATACACCTTCTATGTAACATCTGATGTAGAAGTAGCGTTCACTTCTGATGAAGTAACTGCTGTTCCTACCGTTGCTGCTGTAGATGTAACGCCTACAGAAAGCGGTGAGGTAAGATTCCTTGCAACAAGAAATGTTCCTGCCGGCTACACGGTTCTTGAATCCGGCTTTGTATACGGTAAAGACTTTGCCGCTCCGGAAACAGATCTTGTTCTTGAGAATGCAACAACAGGTTCCTGCTACCTTTACAAGAACAGCAACACTGCCGGTGACGGTCAGTTCGCTCTTACGTTCGGCATTACCGCTCAGACAGGCGTAGCGTATGCGCGCGCTTATGTGATCGCTGCGGATGCAGAGGGAAACGCTGCTGTTTACTATGCAGATGTTCAGTCCTACGATTACGACGCTTAATTCGGCAGGTTGTTTTCGTGAACAAATCAGCTTAACTCCCGCGGGGGCAACTCCGCGGGTGTGTAAAGGCTAAAAGTAAAGGAGGTCTTTCAATGAAAGAGATTTACTCAAAGCCGATTGCGGAGATTGAAAAGTTCCAGTCTGTTGATGTCCTTACGTTATCTGGTGAGCCAGATTCAGGCACAGAAGAGGGTCACGCTGTCTCTTATACACATCTGACGCTGCCGACGATCGCATAAGTGTAGAT
>ERZ1090863.1291-NODE-1292-length-11120-cov-31.542973_pt1 | contig 11120 bp, 8 predicted proteins | sample MGYA00478480_ERZ1090863 | MGnify/ENA primary metagenome ERZ1090863 (study PRJEB33644, sample SAMEA5815746) | chicken gut metagenome | biome: Chicken; feature: Gastrointestinal Tract; material: Caecum | place: Ireland | collected 2019-01-01 | study: A study of...
CCCCAAGCTGGCCCCCGACGAGATGCCCAGCACATAGGGGTCGGCCAGGGGGTTTTGGACCAGGGCCTGCATCACCGCGCCGCTGAGGGCCAGGCAGGTCCCCACGGCCGCTGCCAGCACCAGACGGGGCAGCCGGATCAGCCACACCACATCGTGGAGAGGGGTGCCGGGGCCCCACCCCTCGGGGATGGGGACGCCGGCCAGCCTGTAGGCCAGCTCATAGCGCAGGACGGTATACACCTGCCCCACCGGCAGGGCGTTGGTGCCCAGACAGACCGCCGCCAGCAGGGACAGGGGCAGCGCCGCCCCCAGAACAGCCAGCGCCGCCAGAAAAGCCGGGCGGCTTCTCAGCCGGGCCATCAGCCGGCCGCCTCGCCGTACATCCCGGCGGCGATGGTGCGGATGCCGTCCAGGGTGCGGGGGCCTGCGGCGTAGATGTCCCCCAGCATAACGGGATAGACCCTGCCCTGCTGCACGGCGGTCAGGCTGGCCAGCGCGGGGTCCTCCTGGATCGCGGCCAGCTGGCTGGCGATCACCGACGCCGGGTCCTCGCCGGAGTAGGCCATGTAGACCACGAAGATCACATCCGGGTCGGCAACCACCAGCGTCTCCTTACTCATCTCGCTGCCCTCCGGCTGGACCAGCACGCCCCCCAGCTGGGTCACCATGTCTCCGGCCAGCGAGCTGGCCCCGTAGTTGGTGACGCTGCCCCCGATGGGCTCCACCACCGCCACGCTGACGGGGGCCTGCCCTTCCACTGCGGCCAGGGTGTCCGCCACAGCTGCGCGCATCCCGTCCACCAGGGCCTGGGCCCGGTCCTCCACGCCGAAGATCCTGCCCAGGTTCAGGATGTCGGTGTATTCATTTTCCAGGGTGCGGGGATGGCCGCCGGCCCGGGTGTTGCTGTTGAGATAGGTGGCCACCCCTTTGCTGTTCCATGCGGACACATCCCCCAGCTGCTTTTCCCCAAACAGGGAACCCCAGGAGAGGATCATGTCCGGCTGCAGCAGAGTGACCGTCTCCCGGTCGGGGGCAAAGACGTCCTCCTGATAATTCATCCGGGCAAAGCCCTCCTTCCACTCGTCCTTGACCTCGTTGTCCAGGCCGTAGGAGGCAACCACATGCTCCTCCAGGCCCAGCGCGATCATGGTTTCGATGGACCCCTGGTACACCGCCACCACCCGCTGGGGCGCCTGCTGGTAGGTATAGTCCACCTCATTGCCGGCGTAGTCGTAATTGGTGATGGTCACGGGGTAGCTGCCCGCCGGCTCTCCGGCGGCAGTCGAGGGCGCGGACGCCGCGTCCGGGGCCGGGCTGGATGTGGGGACCTGTCCGCCGCAGCCGGCCAGCTGCAGCGCCAGAGCCAAAGCCGCCAGGGACGCCCCAACCTTCCTGCATTTCATAAGATTTGCTCCTTTCGCCTGCCGGTCCGTTTTGCGCCGCAAAAAAGAAAATGCCTCCCCCATCCAAACATGAGAAAGGCACTTGACAAAGCGTCTGCGAGGGGGCGGCCCCCTCCAAAAAACAGCGCACAACCAGGCCCGCAGCGCGGCTGCGAGCTTCTTTTCCGCGCCAGCGTTTGGTCCGTCCACGGCGCGGGTCCTGCCTCTCCACTGCCCCGGCAGGCTGCCGGGCAGCGCGCAGTATGAACCACAGGGCAGGTCTTCCGGCTCGGGGATGGGGGCGCATCCTGCACCCTGCGCGCCGGCCTGCCTTCCCGCGTCATGGACGCAGTGACATCTCTGGCCGGAGCTCTCCCCATACGGCGGCGGTCCCGCACAGGCGTTTCACCTGTTTCCCTATTCTCCCGGCCGGCCTTACCCAAAAGACCCCGGGCACCCTGCGGCGCTTTGTTGGGACTAGCATAACACAAAACCGCCCGGCGCGCAAGAAGAAAGGCCGCGGCACTTGCCTGTGCCGCGGCCCTGCCGCTTGTTACATCCGGTTCTGGGGGATAGCGGGCAGCGAGTCGAAACCGCGCTGCAGGTCCTCGTCGGTGGGGATGGTGTCGATCAAAAAGTCGCCGGTGGCCCCGTCGATCAGGTACACCGCCGCCTGGCCGCCGTAGGGCTTATAGGGCAGCTCCTGCACCAGGCTGCCCAGCTCGATGACTCCGCAGAGCATCGCCACCGTCTCGCCCTGCCGGACCACCGGCACATAGTGCCGCACCACCTGGCCTTCTCCGTCCAGGTCCAGCTCCCGGTCCGAGATATGGGCCCCCAGGGCCGCCTCCTGCCGGAACGAAAGTTTGCCGGCGGCGCTGGTCCAAAGGCCGCCGGCGGTGACCACCTGGTCGCCGGGCAGCAGCACTTCCAGCCGGGAGAAAAAGGTCCCGGTGCCCTGGTACAGGGCAAGGAAATCTTCCCGTTCCCCCACCCCCATGGCCAGGAGCCGGGCCAGGAGAGTCAGTTTTTCCCGGTCGCTGTCCACCATCGCCTCGATGCTGCGGGCCATCTTGTCCGCCTCCTCGGCCAGGCGGTCGAAGCTGGCCTGCTCCTCCTGCCTGTTGACCCGCTCGGTGACCAGAAAGCCGGCCAGGCTCACCAGCAGCACCAGAACCACCGCCGCCGCCAGCGGTCCTCCCCAGTATCCTCTGTTTTTCCGCATAACGTTCTCCCCCGCACGTTGTTTTCTCCCATCATTGTACACATCCGGCATACGCCCTGTCAAGCGGGGCCGCCTGCCATCCGGAACGCGGAGCGATCGGCTCTGGAAGTCGGGCCGTTCCTGTTGTATACTGGTAGAAAAACACGAGAGGAGCATCCCCTTATGAAGATCATCGACGCCCATGTCCATCTGGTGCAGTGCATTGCCGGCACCGGCGCGGGAGGCGAGCTGCGCAGCTGCGGGCAGGGCCGCGGAATGTACGCCGACGGCTCCACCTGCCAGCTGCTGCCGGCCGAATGGAACACCGACCAGGCTACCCCCGAGCGCATCCTGCAGGTCATGAACGAGAACGGCGTGGAGCGGGCCGTCCTGCTGCAGGGCGGATACCTCGGCTTTCAAAACCTGTACAGCTGGCAGGCCCAGCAAAAGTGGCCCGAGCGCTTTCTGGCCGCCGGGGCCTATGACCCCTGCAGCCGCAACCGCGACGGCATCGTCCGGCATCTATTCGAGGAGCTGGGCCTGCGGGTGGTGAAATTCGAGGTCAGCACCGGCTCGGGGCTGATGGCCACCCACCCGGTCTTTGCCCTGGACGGAGACATGATGGAGCGGGAAGCCGCCTTTGCCGACGAGCACGGCCTGGTGTTCGTCCTGGATATTGGCAAGCTGGGCAGCCCCAGCAGCCAGGTCCAGGCACTGCGCCGCCTCATCCAGCGCCACGCCGGGATGAAGTTCGTGGTCTGCCACCTGCTCGCCCCCAAGCAGACCCAGCTGCGCGAGATGGCCGACGGCCTGGCCGCCCTGGCCCTGCCCAACGTCTGGTTCGACCTGGCCTCCCTGCAGCACAACGTCCGCCCCGACCAGCCGCCCTACCCGGTGACCCGGCGCTTCCTCGCCCGGGCGGCCGAGACGGTGGGGACCGACCGCCTTCTCTTCGGCACCGACACGCCCCAAAACCTCTGCCAGTTCCGTTATGCCGACCTCGCCGCCACCATCGCAGAGGACCCCGCCCTCGCCCGGGAGCAGAAGGAGGCCATCCTCTACCACAACGCCATGCGGGTATTCTGGGGAGAGTGACGGGGCTGCAAAGCGACCATGGCGCCGCCTGCAAAACCTGCGCCGCCTCACCGCCGGGCCAGGACGCTTCCCCTGCAAAAATGCCTCCCTGTTCTCATAAGATGAAAACGAATGCGTTCATCCATGAGAGCAAGGAGGCCTTTGTATGCTGTTGGCTCTGCTTCAGTTTTTCTCGGCACAGTTCCTGTATCTGGCGCTTCATCTGGAATCGGGCAGCTTTCCGCGGCCGCTGACCCCCAAAGAGGAGGCCGCCGCTTTCGCGGCTCTGCGTGCCGGCGACCCGGCCGCACGGGAAACGATCATCCAGCATAACCTGCGCCTTGTGGCCCACATCGCCAAAAAATACTACGCCCTGCCCGGCGACCAGGACGACCTCATCAGCATCGGCACCATCGGCCTGATCAAAGCGGTCGGCACTTTCGACAGCACCCGCCGGGCCAGATTTTCCACCTATGCCAGCAGGTGCATTGAAAATGCGACCCTCTCGCCAAGGCCCTTTTGGAGGACCTGGCTGGAAAAGCGGGGCGGATTTTCAAGCTCCCGCCGGGGTGGAGCTTCTTTGGACAAATTGCGCCCCGTATCTTCCTTTTGAGCCGCGGTGGGACCTTATTTGCACCTCTTTGCCTCCACTCGTTCCGCCTGTCTCCGGCCTGCCGGTTATCGGAAGCACGAAAACTCCATCACCTTGGCGGCAGCTATGCACAAGCAGTCACCGTACCTGAACGGCTACGATGGCTCCGCCACAGCCAAGGCCTGCTGCAGAAGGAAGCCGCCGCCCAGGCGGGCATCCCCCTTCCCCGTTACATCGACATGGAGACCGGCGCCTGTACCCACTACCCCGCCGCCGTCATGGACAAGCTGGCGGCGCTCTATCAGGTGCCAGTAGAGGAGCTGCTGGACGAGTACAACCTTTTCCTTTACAAAGGCCAGGCCCGTCAGATCATCGCCCTGCGGGAGAAGCTGGGCCTGAGCCGCACCGCCTTTGCCCGGCAGTTCGGCATCAGTGAGCGCTCCCTGCGGGCGTGGGAGAGCGGGGAGAAGGTTATCAGCAAGGGGTGTTGGGAGAGGTATTTTCAGAAGCTGGCGGGGGTATTGTGACAAAACGAATCTCACCTTTAAAAACAAGAAAGCACCTGCGGCAAGCCGTTTCGACCTGCCGCAGGCGCTTGTTTTCTTTTGGGGAATGCTCTCGTATTTTTCTTGCGCAGGTTTCGCTTCAAAGCCCTGTGGGGATGTTCAGGAAGGCAAAGCCAGACTTATGCAGTAACCATCGAGTTTACGCCATACAGAACTGCACCAGGCTGCAGAAAAGCGGCGCCCCTTTCTCCCACAAGAGAATGAGAGGACGCCGCTTTTACTTTCAGTTGCTTAAATTTCCGCCATTTGTGGCAATCACTTTCTTATACCAATAGAAGCTATCTTTGCGGTAACGCGCCAGGGTGCCAGAGCCATCATCGTTGCGATCCACATAGATAAATCCATAGCGTTTTTTCATCTGCGCAGTGGAGGCGCTGACCAGGTCGATGCAGCCCCAGGCAGCATAACCCAAGACAGGGACGCCGTCTGCAATGGCGCAGCCCACCGCCTCCAGGTGCTTGGCGAGATAGTCGATGCGGTAGCTGTCATGGACTGTCCAGCCGCCGTGGCCGTCGCTCACCAGTTGATCCTGTGCACCTAGACCGTTTTCTGCGATGAATAGTGGCTTTTGATACCGGTCATAAAAACAGTTCAATGTGTAACGCAGGCCATCCGGGTCGATCTGCCATCCCCATTCGCTTTCGGGCAGGTAGGGATTGCGCAGGCCAGACAGCAAGTTGCCCTCTCCCTTCTGGTAGCGGGCCGGGTCGGCAGCCGCGCACTTGCTCATATAGTAGCTGAAGGAAATGTAGTCCACCGTATGATGCAGCAGCTCCTCATCGCCAGGTTCCATTTGGAGCTGAATTCCTTCTCGCTGCCAAGCAGCACGGACGTAGTTGGGATAATATCCACGGGCCAGGACATCGCAAAAGAACATAACCTGGCGGTCAGCCTGCTGTGCAGCCAAGATGTCCTCAGGGCGTGGCGACATGGGATAACTCAGTGCCCCCAGCACCATACAGCCCATCTTTGCGCCTGGGATCATCTCGTGCAGCAACTTGGCCGCTATAGCGCTGGCCAGCAGCTCGTGGTGGGCAATCTGATACCGGTCAGCCAGTGTCAGCTGGTCAGGCGGGGTCAGAACACCGGCTCCCATAAAGGGATAACGCCACAGCGCGTTGATCTCATTGAAACACATCCAATATCGAACCTTGTGGCGATAGCGGTCGAACACTGTGCGGCAGTACCGCTCAAAGAAACCTATCAGTTTCCGGCTGCGCCAGCCGTCATAGGCCTTTGCCAGATGGAGCGGCGTTTCATAGTGGGAAAGGGTGACCATCGGCTCAATGCCATAGTGCAGGCACTCATCAAAAACTCTATCATAGAATGCCAGCCCTTCCTCATTGGGTTCGGCGTCATCTCCGTTGGGAAAGATTCGGCTCCAGGCAATGGAAAGACGCAGCACCTTGAATCCCATCTCCGCCACCAGAGCAATATCCTCTTGATACCGGTGATAAAAATCGATACCCACAAGTTTGAGATTGTCGGGCGTCGGCCCTTCAGTGATCGGGCCGGTTATGCCGCGGGGCATCACATCCTGGATGGAAAGTCCTTTGCCTCCTTCATTATATGCACCCTCGCATTGGTTGGCCGAGATGGCTCCGCCCCATAAAAAATTCTGCGGGAAATACATGGGATGGCCTCCTTTCTGACGCTCGGCTTCAGCCGCGGCGCAGGACGGTCAAGAGAGTATCGGTACGATCCACCTTCCCATCGCGCACTGCCACAACATCCAGGAAATCATCTGAGTTGGTAACGATCACAGGGGAAGTGACATCATAGCCTGCCTTGCGCAGATCATCCAGATCAAAGCGGATCAGTTCCTGACCTTTCTGGACGTGATCTCCAGTCTTGACCCGGACGGCAAAACCTTTGCCCTTCCGCTCTACGGTGTCCAGCCCAATATGGATGAGCAGCTCCACGCCGCTGTCGGTGGTCAGGCCAATGGCATGTCCAGAATCCGCCACCGAGGTAACGGTTGCCGGAGCTGGAGCGGTCACCAAGCCTTCCTCAGGCTGGACGGCTGCGCCCAGGCCCAGCGTATGGGAAGCGAAAGCATCGTCTTTGACGCTTTCCAGGGGCACAGCCTGGCCATGAATGGGGCTGGAAAGGACGATCTTGCTTTCCTGGGAAGATGCTGAGGGAGCCGCCGGTGCGGGAGCTGCATCCTCATCGACGGGATCGTCAAACCCCAGAATAAAGGTAGCAACGGCGGTCACAACGATAGAAATAATAATCGTGATGACAGCGTTGATGACATTGCCAAAGCCATCGCCGCCAATGTAGACAGGCAAGGCCAGCAGGCCGGCAGTGGTGGAAGAATAGGTATGCAGATGGGTAATGCCAGCATAGAGACCAGCCACGCCGCCGCCGATGCAGGTGGCGATCAGGGGCCGCTTCAGCTTTAGTGTAACGCCGTACAGGGCAGGCTCGGTGATGCCCATGAGCGCAGTAAAACCGGAAGAGAACGCCAACTCACGCAGCTTGCGGTTTTTGGTGCGCAGACCAACCACCAGGGAGGCGGCGCCCTGCGCGATGTTGGAAGCCAGCATGCCAGGGCCCAGAATGGTGCCATACCCCAAAGTAGCGTACTGGATGGTCTGGATAGGTGCAAAGCAGTAATGCATACCAGTCATAACGAAGAAGGGGCAGAACGCGCCCATCAGGACAGGAATGACCCAGCCAGCATAATCATTGAGCCAGTTGAAGCCGACAGCCAGGACTTGGCCGACAATGTTGCCCAGCGGGCCGGCGACAGTGATGCCCAGGATGCCGGTCACGATGATGGTGAGCATGGGCGCCAGGAAGATCTTGACCGGCTTGGGAGAGATCTTATTGGCAAAGCGCTCGACATAGGACTGAACCCAGACGATGAGCAGGATGGGGACGACACTGCCGCTGTAGGAGACCATCGTCACAGGTATGAAACCGAACAGCAGAACCGGATCTCCGGTGTTCAGCGCGGTAAAACTGCTGTGAAGCAAAACACCTGCCAGCGAAGCGCTGACAAACGGGTTGCAGTTGAAGTACTTTGCTGCCGAATATGCCAGGATGAAGGGCATGAAACTGAACAGCGCATCGCCAAAGGCATTGAAAATCGCGTAGGTCTGTGAGTCAGGCGATACAAGATGGGTAGCCACCAACAGAGCCAGCAGGGCTTTGATCATACCGGAGCCGGCCAGTGCCGGAATAATGGGCTGGAAGATCGCCGTCAGGGTGCCAAAAAAGCGCATGACGATGTTGCCGTCTTGGTTTGACTGCTGTGCGCCAGCATCAGAATGGAAGCCTCCCAGTTTTTTGAGCTCAGCACATACATCGCCCACGTCGGTGCCTATGACAACTTGAAACTGTCCATTCTTGGTCACGACGCCCTGCACACCATCCAGGCGCTTCAGAGCCTCTACATCGGCTTTTTTATGATCTTTCAGCTGAAAACGCAGCCGAGTCATGCAGTTTGTGACACTGGCAACATTTTCTTTGCCGCCCACCAGCCGCAGGATGTCTGCTGCCATTTTGGAACGATTCATCGTATTCCTCCTTTTGGATGCCGGGCCTAAAGCCCATAAATAAAACAGGCAAATTCTATGTCCAGCAGGGGCCGCGGTCCCCTGTCAGTCATCGGGTCGGGTAATACGCCGGATGTAGACTGTGAGATACATCATTTCCTCTTCAGGAATGGCAATGGCGTAGTCCTGCCAGATCATGGCGGCAATCTTTTCAGCACAGGTGTATTCTTGGCGGTACTGTGTCCGCACCAATCCCTGCAGCTCTTGGTCATCGGTGTCAAGCATCTCGTCTTTGAACAATCGTTGAGCAAAGAACTTCAGATGTGTGATAAATCGCGTATAATGCAGGGATCTTTCGTCCAGTTCCACTCCGATGCTGTCCCTAAAGACACGCAGGATCTTTTGGATCAGACGGGTAGTTTTGGTAGCCTGATTTAAGTTATCATACTGCAGTTCACCATTGACGAGATGCATAGCAATCGCGCCAGCCTCGTCTTCCGGCAGAACAAATCCCGTCTTTTCCCGAATCTGCTCCAAGCCGTATAGCGCCACCTGGAATTCCTGCGGATAAAAGGTCCGTATCTCTGGCAGAAGAGAATTATGAAAACCAAGTCCCTTTTTCAGCCGTGTCACCGCAAAACTGATGTGATCCACCAAATCCAAGTAGACGCCCTCATCCAGCTCAGTATGCACCAGTTCCTGAAATTTTTCCAGAATCGCCTCAACAACTTCCAGATAGACTACTGGCACATCCGCCAGCATTGCATAGCGCTGATTACCCACCACTTTGTTTTTGGGAACGAATTCCCTCACTACAATGCGGCGGTCCACTTCGGCGCCAGGATGCTGCTTGAAGCCGACTCCCTTTCCCAGCAGGACACGCTCCTGTCCCCGTTCGTTGACAGCCAGCACGACATTGTTATTGACGATACTGCGGATCCAAAGACGCTCGCTGCCCATAGTGTCACCTCTTTCTCAACACAGTCCGCGGGCACCATTGCCCGCAAAATGGGCAGAAAAAAACCTGATACTGCCCTGGCCGGTACGTCAACCATACCAGCCGGCCAATATCAGGTGTTGCCTGTTTGCCAGTTACAATCCCGACGGATCCTACTCAGCTTTGCCTTTATACTATACAGTTTTTGTTTTTGAATGTCAACAACCCAAAGAAAAATTCCACGCAACGCACAAGTTTCACACCTTGATTTTATGCATTTGGCTCAAATTCTTGCTTCGACGGCACAGAAAAATAGCACCTGTTCAGGCGCCAGGCTTTTTCCACTGGTTGCTGCCAGAAAACGCTGCGTGTCCCAGTTGACAGGGATCCCGCTTTGCTTTCCAAGGCGATCAATAGTACGGGAGCTTTTGATTTAGCTGTTTCCCTGCTGCACTGCCCCGTTTTATTTCATGCTGCAGCGGCACTTCTCATCCAAACGCCCCCTGCAACGCCACAGAACACGCTAAAACCATGAAATGTTCCTGCCACTTCTTCCAACTGTACCTTTACGCCTGCGCGGGCAAGGGCCGCCGCGTAGTTATTTTCTATTTGACATCAAGCAGACTGCCAGGCGCACCTATCTGCTTTCAGCGTTCGCAGGAATGCGCAGCCGCAGAAAGAACTTCTGCGTTCAACTGGGGTTTGGGGCGTGCACCAACAAGTATCGTCTGGCAAAGTGGATAGCCAGGCGAATTGCTTGCTGAAACTTTGGTACCAGCAAGCACTGCTTGCCGCGTCACTTGAATCTATATGGCATTCATTTCTATCGATCGATCTTTCATGCCTCCTCCGCAATAGCCTCACCTGGATCAAGCAAACCAAAGTATTTTTCAAAGAAAGTTTTCAGCTTTTCAATAACAGTTTGTTTCTTCTTATCTCGTGGACTCCCGCCGCCAAAACGTGAGACCGGAGGCATCATTTGATCTATATCTGTTCCAGTCGTTTTTAATACACCGTCACGGAACGCATTGGACACAAACTTACAGGTTTCTTTCGGTTTAAGTTTTTCTTCCTGGATGAGAGTCTGAATATCTTTTTGTCGCTGCTGGCGGACAAACTTCTGCCAGTCTGCGCTGACATTGGTACTGGCGTTGATCGTCTCCAGGAACCGCTCGATCAATTCTTTCTTGGAGCGCAGCTGCAGGCTGGAACGGATGGCTTTATCAATGGACACTAAAATTTCCTTATCCTTGCAGTTGTCCTTTCGATACTTCTCCACCAGCACCAGAATGTAGTCGATGTTGACCTCCACCTGCCTGACCAGTTCCATCTCAAAAACAACATCATCCATGATACTGTCTTTGTCGCCGGGCTTGGGCTTGATCTCCTCGTATACGTCGTGGTATGTACCGGTATAGTCCTGAAAATCAATCTCGGACAGAATCTCATGCCCCACAAAACGATCAAACGCAGACAAGATATTCCGTAGCCGCAGAATGTTGCCGAACAGAACGATGAAATCCTTTTTGTTTTGCTCTCCCAGAATGGGCTGTCCCAGCGGGAAGCGCTCCATCAGCTCTTGGATTCGCTGCTTATACCCCTTCTGTTCCTTGCCCTTATCGTCAATGCAGCCATAGTAATAATCTTCGTAGGACTTCAGCAGGACGATGCCGCCCGCATCCTTATTGCCAAACAACGCGATGGCATCATTGGTTTCTTTTTCCAGATCCCGGAAACAGACAATATTGCCGAAGGTTTTGACCGAATTCAGGATACGGTTGGTCCGGGAAAATGCCTGGATCAGGCCGTGCATTTTCAAGTTTTTGTCTACCCAAAGGGTATTCAGGGTGGTGGCATCA
>ERZ1090863.1305-NODE-1306-length-11061-cov-27.147919_pt1 | contig 11061 bp, 10 predicted proteins | sample MGYA00478480_ERZ1090863 | MGnify/ENA primary metagenome ERZ1090863 (study PRJEB33644, sample SAMEA5815746) | chicken gut metagenome | biome: Chicken; feature: Gastrointestinal Tract; material: Caecum | place: Ireland | collected 2019-01-01 | study: A study of...
GTCCGCCTTGACGGCGGCGTTGTTGGCGTCGATCTGGGCCTGCAGCTCGGCCTTCTTGGCCTCGTCGGTGCACTTCTTCAGCTGGCCGAACAGGGGGCCGTTGGCCTTGCTCAGCTTATTGCGCTGGGCCTTGAGGTTCTCAGCCTCCTGCAGGCACTTGCGGTATTTGGCGTCCAGGCCGATGACTTCGTCCACCAGGGGCAGCTTGGCGTCCTGGAACTTTTTGCGGATGTTCTCCTTGACGGCGTCCGGGTTCTCCCGGACAAATTTGATGTCCAGCATATGATTTCTCCTTTACAACGTTTGTTCCCACAATGCTTCGTCGATGGGCGCGGGGTCCGACGCTTCCGGGTCGTAATGGCCCAGCAGGTTGGCAAAGGCCCGCAGCTGGTCGTCCGAATAGAAATGGACGGTCAGGCTTCCCCTGCCGTTCTTGTAGGCCACCGACACCTCGTTGCCCAGCGCCTGGCGGAGGCTCTCCTCCACCTCTACCGGCAGGGCCGGCCGGGGCGGCGGTTCGGGCGCGGGGTCCTGCCCGGCCTGTTTGGCGTCCTTGGCCAGCTTGCGGCAGAGGGCCTCGGCCTGGCGGACGTTCAGGTTATTCTCCGCGATGAGCTTGGCCGCCTGGACCTGCAGCTCCGCCGCCGGCAAACCCAAAATGGCCTTGGCGTGGCCGGCGGTCAGCGCCCCCGACCGCAGCAGCTCCAGCGCTTCGGGTGGCAGGCCCAGCAGGCGCAGGCTGTTGGCCAGGGCGCTGCGGCTCTTGCCCAGACGCTGGGCCGCCTGCTCTTGGGTCAGCTTGCAGCGGTCCATCAATTCCCGGATGCCGCAGGCTTCTTCCACCGGGTCCAGGTCCTCCCGCTGCAGGTTCTCCACCAGGGCCAGCTCCATGGCTTCCTGATCGGACACGTCCCGGATGATGACAGGCACCTCGGTCAGTCCTGCGATCCGGCAGGCGCGCCACCGGCGCTCCCCTGCCACGATGCGGTAGCCGCCCATGGGCAGGGGCCGCACCGCGATGGGCTGCAGCAGCCCGTGCTCCCCGATGCTGGCGGCCAGCTCGGCCAGGCTGTCCTCGTTGAAGTTCTTGCGGGGCTGGCCCGGGTCGGGCTCGATCTCCCGCAGGGGGACGGTGCGCACCCCGTCCCCTGTTTCGAGACTGGGCGCGGCGTCCTCAAACAGGCTCTCCAGCCCGCGGCCGAGCCCACCTCTTCCTCTTGGCATCTGTCACCCTCCTTATGCTTTCTGGGGCGTCTTTGCAGATGCCTCGGTTTTGGCCGTCCTGCTCCGCCGGCGGTGGGGCTGGGGGTCCCGCGGGCGGTTCCGCTTGACGAACTCGATGGCCAGGTCCATATAGGCCTCGCTGCCCTTGCCCTTGGGCTCGTAGTAGTTGATGGGCTGGCCGTAGCTGGGGGCCTCCGAGATGCGGATGGTCCGGGGGATGGTGGTCTGGTAGACCTTGTCCCCGAAGTATTTCTGCACCTGCTCCACCACCTGCAGGGTCAGGTTGTAGCGGCCGGCGTACATGGTAAAGACCACGCCCTCGATGTCCAGGTAGGAATTGTACTTCCGCCGCACCGTCTTGAGGGTGCTGATCAGCTCACTCAGGCCCTCCAGGGCGTAATACTCGCACTGGATGGGGATCAGGACGCTGTCGCAGGCGCACAGGCCGTTCAGGGTCAGCAGGTCCAGGCTGGGCGGGCAGTCGATGAAGATGTAATCGTAATCCTGCTGGATGGGGGCCAGCCCCTTGCGCAGCCGGCTTTCCCGGCCGGGCAGGTCGATCAGCTCCAGCCCCGCGCCGGCCAGCCGGGTGTTGGAAGGCAGGACATCGGTGCGGAAGTTGGTCTTGCGGATGGCATCCCGGGCCGGGGCCTCCCCGATCAGCACCTCGTAGGTGCCCATCTCGACGCTCCGCTTGGAGATGCCGTAGCCGGTGGTGGAGTTGCCCTGGGGGTCCAGATCCACGATCAAAACCTTTTTGCCCAGCGCGGCCACACAGGCCGAGAGGTTGACGGCGGTGGTGGTCTTGCCCACACCGCCCTTCTGATTTGCCACTGCTACGATCTTACCCACGGAATCCTCCCTCTCTGCGGAATGTTCCACGTGGAACACTCCCTCTTTCATTACGCCCTCTATTATAATCCATTCACAGCAGAACGTCAAACCTTTCGCCCGTAAAATTGGGGTAAATGGGGCCGTAAAAGCGGCCCGCAGAGCCGTTTCTCTTTATGCGCGCCCTGCGGGCGCGCCTGGCCCTCTCCGCCGCCTGCGGCGGCACCTCCCCCGCACGCGTGGGAGGCAGTAGCCTATAGGTTTCGTTTTAGCTCCCCCGCGTGCGGAGATCAAAACAGCTTGCACGCCTCCGGCGCATCGCACCAGTCAGGGGCCAGCACGTCGGCGGCTTCGGGGTGCCGCGCCAGCCAGGCCCGCGCGTAGGAACAGGTGGCCTGCGCCTTGCGCCCGTCGGCGCGCAGCAGATCCACCACAGCCTGCATCAGCTGGCCGGCTGTCCCCTGCCCCCGCAGGCTGGGGTCCACCCAGGTGTGGTCGATGACCACCATCCCCGACGCAGTTTCCGGGAATGTGACCTCGGCCAGCGTTTTGCCGTCCTGTGTACAGAAAATACGGTTGCTCTCTTTGGTGAACGTCATGGCGTTTTCCTCCTTTTTGTCCGTGCGGTTTTTCTGCTTCCATGATACCAGACAACAGGCGGCGGCGCAAGTGTTCCACGTGAAACAAAAAGAGGCCCCTGCCGGGCCCCTTGGGGTGACGCCGCTGCAAGGCGGCGGACCGTTTGCTGCGGGCGGGCCGGACGCTCCGTCCAAAACCGCCCTATTTCTTTCCCTCCCGGATGAAGCGGATCAGCTCTTCCACATCCGTAAAGTCATCGTAATCGCCCACGATTCCCTCGCGGTGGTAGACGACGCCGTTTTGTTCATTGCGTTCCAGACAGTCCAGTAGGGCCTGCTCCCCGTACCGTTTGGCAAACAGAGTAAATCCGTAAGGCTTGATTTTGGCCAGCAGTCCCTTCCGGCATTCCCGGCCGCAGTCAAAGCAATGGCCGTATCCCTGTTCGATGGAACACTTCCGGTTTTCGCACCTGTCCCGATCGGGGCACTCCTCCGAGCTGCAGCCGCGGCAGTTCTCATTTTCCGAGCAGAGACAGCAGGCAAGTCCGCATCGGGCGATCCCCAGTTCCCGTTTCATTCTCATTCCTCCCAAGGTTTTTTCTTTAGGATAGCAGAAAAAGCCTCCCGGAACAAGACATTATTTCCCGTTGCCCGTCCCGGTGGGGATGCGGACGGTGTATTCGATGTAGCCGTCCCCTTCTTCCCGGCGGGCGGTGGCGGGCACGCCGTTGTCGGTCATCAGGCGGATGGCGTGGTCGATGGTGTTGACAAAGATGCGCACATCCTTGACCATGGGCAGACGCCGGCGGGGCGGCCGGGGCGGCGCGTTGAGCAGCTGCTCCACATAGCGGTCGGCGGCGCGGGCGTTCAGTTTGTGGGCGCTGATGTAAATAAGGGCCTCGCTGCGGCGGTTCTCGGGCAGGCGCAGCACCGCCCGGGCGTGGCGCTCGGTCAGGCGGCTGTCCAGGATGAACTTCTGCTGGTCGGGCGTCAGCTGCAGCAGGCGCAGCTTGTTGGCCAGAGTGGGCTGCGCCATGCCCAGACGGCGGGCGGCCTCGGCCTGGGTGCAGTCCCACAGCGCCAGAATATCCTGCAGGCCCCGCGCCTGCTCAAAGGGATTGAGGTCGGCCCGCTGGATGTTTTCCAAAAGGCCTAGGGCGGCGGTCTCCTTGTCCTCGCAGTCCCGGACGATGGCGGGGACCTTGTCCATCCCCGCCAGCTTGCAGGCCCGCAGCCGCCGCTCCCCTGCCACCAGCTCGTAGCGGTCGGGCCCCAGGCGGCGGACCGTCACCGGCTGCAGCAGGCCGTTTTCCCGGATGCTGGCCGCCAGGCCCGCCAGCTCGGCCTCGTCAAAGGTGCGCCGGGCCTGGAAGGGCGACGGCTCGATCTGTTCCACCGGCAGCGCCACCACCCGCCCCACCGGCTTTTTGCGCTCAAACACAGCTTCTACCCCCTTCTTCAAATGCGTCTGCGGCACTTTCCGGGCGGGAAACGTTTCCGCCCCTTGCACGGGCCGGAAAGTGCGCCCCGCTCTTTCGCGAGGACCCGGAGCAGCTTTTCCACAAGAAAAGGCGTTTCTGTGGAAAAGTCTCTCATCCAAAGAGTACCACAGAAACGCCGTCATTTCCAGCAGAATCGTTCGCCCGGCTTCGCGCCGGGACGCGGATTTTTGCTTTATTTCAAGGGAGCTTTCGCAATTTTTCCGCCGTTTCTGGGATATGCGGTCGGAGTCTGCGATATTTTTTCCACCAGCACCAGACTGCGGGCATCTCCGCCGGGCAGGTGGAAATCCCGGGTCTGGCTGTAGCGGCCCCCCAGTTTGCGGATGGCCCCCTGGGCGGCGGCCAGCTCCCCGGCGGCAGAAGCTCCCTTCATGGCGATAAAGACGCCCCCTACCCTGACCAGCGGCAGGCAGTATTCAGCCAGCACCGGCAGGGCCGCCACCGCCCGGGCCGAAGCAAGGTCGAACTGCTCGCGCCAGGCCTTGCGGGCGGCTTCCTCCGCGCGCTCTTTGGCAAACTCGACGCCGTCAAGGCCCAGCTGCTCACAGGCATAGCGGAGGAAGTCCACCCGCTTGCCGGTGGGCTCCATCAGGGTCAGGGCCAGATCCGGCTTATAGATCTTGGTCACGATGCCGGGAAAGCCGGCCCCCGCCCCCACGTCCACCATCCGGCCGGCCACCTCGGGCTGGCTGGCAAACAAAAGGCTGTCGAGGAAGTGCTTGTCCTCGATGCCCTCGGGGTCGGTGATGGCGGTCAGGTTGACTTTCTGGTTGTAGCTGACCAGAAGCTCGGCGTACTGGTCCAGCTGGTCCAGCTGGCGGCCGGTCAGGGCGATGTTCCACGTGGAACACTTTTTGGCCAGGCGGTTTTTATCGATCATGATGGGCCTCCTTGTCTGTCTGCTTTTGGGCTGCGGCCAGGGCAATGCTCAGCTGGGCCAGGTCGGACGGCGACACGCCGGGGATGCGCCCCGCCTGCCCCAGGCTGCGGGGACGGATGCGGGCCAGCTTTTCCCGGGCTTCCAGCGTCAGGCCGGTCAGCCCCTCGTAGGAAAAGTCCGGGGGGATGAGGGTCTTTTCCCGCCGTGCCATGTCGCGGATCATCCGGTCCTGCCGGGCGATGTAGCCGGCGTATTTCACTTCGGTCTCCAGCCGCTCGGCCAACATGGGGGTGACCCCCTCCCCCCAGCCGATCACCCCGGCCAGGAGCGGATAGCTGATCTCGGGGCGGCGGAGCAGCTCGTCGGCGGGGCCGCCCTGGGCGGCGGGGGCAAGGCCGGCGGCTTCCATGGCGGCCTGCAGCGGCGCCGTCTTGACGTGGACGGCGTGGAGCCGCGCCCGCTCCGCTTCCAGCACCTGCCGGGTGCGCTGGTACTTCTCCCAGCGCTCGTCCGACACCAGGCCCGCTTCCCGCCCGATGGGGGTCAGGCGGGTGTCGGCGTTGTCCTGCCGGAGGGTCAGCCGGTATTCGCTGCGGCTGGTCATCATCCGGTAGGGGTCCATCACCCCCTTGGTGACCAGGTCGTCCACCAGGGTGCCGATGTAGCTGGACTGCCGCGGCAGGACGATCTGCTCTTTGCCCAGGGCGCGGCGGGCGGCGTTGATGCCGGCCAGGATGCCCTGGGCCGCGGCCTCCTCGTAGCCGGAGGTGCCGTTGAACTGCCCTGCCCCGTACAGGCCGGCCACCTGCCGGCTCTCGAGGGTGGGGGTCAGGCTGGTGGGGTCCACGCAGTCGTATTCGATGGCGTAGGCCGGCCGGATGATCTCCAGCCGCTCGAAGCCCACAATGCTGTGGTAGAAGTCGTTCTGCACGTCCTCGGGCAGACTGCTGGACGCCCCCTGCAGGTACATCTCCTCGGTGTTCTCCCCGCAGGGCTCCACAAAGATGGGGTGGCGGTCCTTGCCTGCAAAGCGGACCACCTTGTCCTCGATGGAAGGACAGTAGCGGGGCCCCACCCCCTCGATCATGCCGCCGTAAAGGGGGCTGCGGTGGATGTTGTCCAGGATGATCTGATGGGTCCGGGGGTTGGTGTAGGCGATGTAGCAGTCCGCCTTGTTGCGGACGGGCGTCTCGGTCATAAAGCTGAAGGGCTGCAGGGTGTCCTCGGGGTCGCCGGGCTGGCGCTCCAGCTTGTCAAAGTCGATGCTGCGCCGGTGGACCCGGGCGGGGGTGCCGGTCTTGAACCGGCGCAGGGGCAGCCCGGCTTCCCGCAGGCTGTCGGTCAGGGCGTTGGCCGCGTGCATCCCGTCGGGGCCCGAAGCGTACCAGGCATCCCCCACAAAGATCTTGCCGCCGAGGTTGGTGCCGGTGGCGATGACCACGCACCTGGCCCCGTACTCGCCGTTCAGCTGGGTGACCACTCCCCTCACCTGCCCGGCCTCCACCTCGATGCGGACCACCTCGGCCTGATGGATGGCAAGGCCGGGGGTCAGCTCCAGGGCGTGCTTCATCCAGGCGTTGTAGCGGCGGCGGTCGGTCTGCACCCGCAGGGCGTGGACCGCCGGGCCCTTGCCCCGGTTGAGCATCCGGCTCTGCAGGGCGGTGGCGTCGGCGGCCAGGCCCATCAGCCCGCCCAGGGCGTCCACTTCCCGCACCAGGGTGCCCTTGGCGGTGCCGCCGATGCTGGGGTTGCAGGGCATATTGCCCACCGCGTCCAGACTCATGGTAAAGACGGCGGTGCGGGCCCCCAGGACGGCGGCCGCATGGGCCGCCTCGATCCCCGCGTGCCCCGCGCCGATCACGATCACATCATAATCTCCAAGATGGTTCATACAAGTCCTTTCTGCATTTACTCGCCGCTGTTTTTTATTCCGCCGAAAGGCGCAGGCATGACCCTGTCACTTGCCCACGCAGAAGGTTTCAAACACTTCGTCGATGACGGCGTCCGAGGCGTTTTCGCCGGTCAGGTCGTAGAGGGCGGCCAGGGCGTCGTCCACGCAGACCGAGACGGCGTCCAACCCAAAGCCGGTGTCCAGCGCTTCCAGCGCGCCGGCCACGCCGTCCCGGGCCCGGAGGGCTGCGGACAGCTGCCGCTGGCCCGACAGGCTGGCGGCGTGGGGGTCGATGCGGCCGGTGCCCAGCAGGCGGGCCACCGCGGCGGCGACCACTTTGCGGGCCCCCTCCTCTTTGCAGCAGACCGGGATCACCATCGCAAAATAGGGCGCGATGACCTCCGCATCGAACTGCAAAGGCAGGTCCTCCTTGTTGACCAGAGCGATGGCCCGGCACCCGGCGCAGCGCTGGGCCAGGGCAAAGTCCTCTTTGGTCAGCGGCTGCGACCCGTCAAAGACGGCCAGCACCAGCCCGGCCTCGGCCAGCTTGGCCCAGCTGCGGCGGACGCCCTCGGCCTCCACCGGGTCGTCGGTATCCCGCAGGCCGGCGGTGTCGAACAGATTGAGGCGGATGTCCCCCAGCTGGACCGCCTGCTCCACCACGTCCCGGGTGGTGCCGGCGATGGGGGTGACGATGGCCCGGTCGAAGCCGGCCAGCAGGTTGAGCAGGGTGGATTTGCCCGCGTTGGGCCGGCCCACGATGGCGCAGTCCACCCCTTCCCGCAGGACGGCGGCTGCGTTATAGCTGCCGATCAGCTCGTCCAGCGCGGCCTTGACCTGGGACAGGGTGTCCCGCAGGGGGCCGGCCTCCAGGGCGGGAACGTCCTCCTCCGGGAAATCCACCCAGGCGGTCAAATGGGCCTGCAGGCTGGTCAGGGCCTGCTGCTGGGCGGCGATCTTGCGGGCCAGGGCGCCGCCGCGGGCCGCGTTGGCCAGGGCAGCCCCCTGCCGCCCGCCCGCCGAGATCAGGTCCATCACCGCCTCGGCCTGGGTCAGGCTGAGTTTGCCGTTGAGGAGGGCGCGCCGGGTGTACTCCCCCGGGCCGGCCGGGACGGCCCCCGCCCCAAGGCAGGCTTCCACCAGGCGGCGGGCCACCGCGGTGCCCCCATGGCAGGACAGTTCCACCACGTCCTCGCCGGTATAGCTGTGGGGCGCACGGAAAAACAGGGCGATGCCGTCGTCAAAGAGGTCGTCCCCGTCGGCGAACTGCCCGTACAGGGCGGTGTAACCTTTGGCGTCCGCCACCCGTTTGCGGCTGTCCATCGGGCGGAACACCCGCTCCGCGATGGGGTAGCTCTCGGGCCCCGACAGGCGCACCACCGCGATGCCGCCCTGGCCGGGGGGCGTCGCGATGGCCGCAATGGTTCTGTTTTCCAGCATATGCTCTCCACTCCTTTTTTGTTGGTATTGTACCACGTTCCGGCTGAAAATGGAACGCTTGCCCGGAGGCGGTTCGTTTTCCACTTTTAGGCTGGAAAAAGTGGAAAACTTTGCCCCTCTCCCCTGCCCCGCGCGGAACGTCAAGAAAAGCCCCTGCCATTCCCAACCGGAAAAGCAGGGGCTCATGTTACAAAACGTTATTTACTGGCGGATGAACCCCGCGTCCCGGGCGGGCAGGCCGGCGTCGTCCGAGAGGTAGCGCTCCACCTTCATGTGGAGGTCGTACTTGTCCCGCAGGGCGGCAATCTGCGCCATCATGGGGGACGCGTGGTGGACGTCGAGGGCGTTCTGGTCGGCCCAGCTGTCGATCAGGAGGACCGTCTCGGGGTCGTCCATCGGGAAGAAATAGTCATAGCGGAGGTTGCCCGCCTCGGCGCGGATCTGGGCCGCCGTACCGCTGGAGACCATCTCCCCGGCAAAGCGCCGGGCGCTGCCGTTCTGGCCGGTGTAGTAGATATTGATGGTGATCGCCATTCTTGTCCCCTCCTGTTCAAAAACGCTTTTGATGCAATTTGGTTTGCTTTACCGCCCGGTCACAGTTCAATCTTGCCGAAATCCAAATCGGCAAAGTCGTCCACGCGCTGGGTGCGCTTGGGCGCGACGGGCGCCGCGCTGGCAGCGTCCACCGGCGCAAAGCTGCGGTCGGGCACATGGGAGGTGCGGGGCCCGCGGCTGCGGTCATTGCGGGGACGGCGGCTGTCACGGCCGGAGCGCTCGCCCCGGTCGCCGCCGCGGCGGCCGCGGTTGTCGGTGCGGCGGTTGTCCCGGCCGCTGCGGGTACGGCGCTCATACGTTTCGTTCTGGGCGCCCGGCTCGGTGGAGTAGATGACCACGTGCCGGTCCTTGCCCTCGCCCTTGCTCTCGCTGCGCAGGCCCTCCATCTGGCTGATGGCCGAGTGGATGATCCGGCGCTCGTAGGGGTTCATGGGCTCCATCGAGAAGCAGCGGCCGCTGCGGCGCACCTTCTGGCCGATCTTCTGGGCCAGGGCGGTCAGGTCGTTCTCACGCTTGCCGCGGTAGCCGGCCACGTCCAGGCCCAGCTTGATGTAGTCGCCTTCCATCCGGTTGGCCACCAGGCTGGCCAGATAGGACAGGCTCTCCATCGTCTCGCCGCGGCGGCCGATGAGGGCGCCCATCTTGTCGCCGTCCAGACGGATGATGGTGGCCTCCCCTTTCTGGATGGCGCTGAAGGTGACGTTCTCCACGCCCATCAGGGCGACGATCTCCTTCAGGTAGTCCACGGCGGCTTTCACCTTGGGGTTGGCCTCGATGTCGATGGGGACGGGCGTCTCGTCCACCGGGGCGGCGGTGACAGTGACCGCCGGCGCAGGGGCGGCAGGCTCGGCCTTTTCAGGCTTCTGGGGCTGGGCCGCAGGCTTTTCCGCAGCAGCCTGGGCGGGCTCGGCCTGTTCGGCCTGCTCCGCCGGCTCAGCCGGTTCGGGCTTGACCGCCTTTACCGCCGGCTTTTCGGGCGCGGCGGGCGCAGGGTCCTCCTCCTCGACGGTCACGCGCACCTTCGCAGGGGTCTTTTTCTTGAAGATCAGACCGGTGCTCTGGGGCATCTCGAGGATCTCGTAGCTCACATTCAGGTCGTCTTCGTTAACGCCCAGGGCAGCGCAGGCCGCCGCACGGGCCTCCTCCACCGTTTTGCCGGTGGCTTCCTTGGAACGGATCATCCGACTCACTCCTCCTTGCTCTTGTTCCATTCAGAGAGAGGCACGGTCCTCTCGTCCTTGTACTTTTCTTCGTCCAGCTTGCGGGCATACTCCAGACGGAGCTTGTTCATCTCGCTGGCCGAGACGTTCTTCTCCACCGTCTGGCCGGTCTTTTCGTCCACCACCTTGAGGGTGGTGCTCTTGACGCCGCGGCGCTGTTCCTTGCGCTTCTGCTCGATCTCGGCGGCCACTTCGGCCTTGACCTTGTCCGGGTCGTAGATCTTTTTCATGACGGCGCTCTGGATCATCATGACCACGTTGGAGATGACGTAGTACAGCGAGAAAGCGGTGGGCACGGTGAAGCAGAAGAAGATATACATCAGCGGCATGAGGTACATGGTCACCTTCATGCTGCCTTGCAGCTTCTGGCCGCTGCTGTTCATGCTGTACCAGGTGGAGATAAAGCTGGTGATGAGGGCCAGAATGGGGAAGACCAGCAGCGGCAGGTTCTCGGGGCTGAGGTTATACTGGGGCACCCGCGTCAGGTCGATGCCGAAGAAGTTCATGTGCTGGCTGAACTCGGTGATGGTCTCCAGCTGGCCGGCCGAGAAGATGCCGGTGATGCTAGGCTCCCCTGCCAGCACCTGCTCGATGATGAGGTTGTCGCGGGTGACGTTGGTGAACTGGATGCCCAGGTTGGTCAGGGCGGTGCCCGCGGCGGTGAGCAGGTCGTTGCTGATGTGGAAGATGCGGTTCAGGGGCTCATAGACGACGCCGATGACGCCGAACATGACAAAGAGGTTCAGGAGCATGGGCAGACAGCCCGAGGTGGGGTTGTAGCCGAAGTCCTGCTGCAGGCGGAGCATCTCCTCCTGCTGCTTTTCAGGCTTGTCTTTGTACTTTTTCTGGATCTCCTCGATCATGGGCTGGAATGCGGTCATTCGCACCATGTTCTTCTGCTGCTTGAGGGACAGGGGGATGCTCAGCAGCCGGATCAGAA
>ERZ1090863.1306-NODE-1307-length-11059-cov-4.116957_pt1 | contig 11059 bp, 11 predicted proteins | sample MGYA00478480_ERZ1090863 | MGnify/ENA primary metagenome ERZ1090863 (study PRJEB33644, sample SAMEA5815746) | chicken gut metagenome | biome: Chicken; feature: Gastrointestinal Tract; material: Caecum | place: Ireland | collected 2019-01-01 | study: A study of...
GCAGCTCTCCGCCGCGGACGTGACTGTACTGGAAGATGATAAGCAGTTCTATCCGTCCTACCTCTGTGGAAATGTAGTGCGCGGCGAAGTCCTGGAGGAGCATCCGGAGCTGAATGAGGTGTTTGAAAAAGTAACCGGGCTGATCACGGACAGTGATATGGCGAAGATGAATTATGAAGTGGAGACGGAGAATAAGGAGCCCGGGGACGTGGCTGAGGAGTATCTGGATTCCCACGGATTATTAGAGAAATAAATGAGGAGGCAGCACCATGCAGACAATGATCGAATTCCGTCATGTGAAGAAAGCTTACGGGGATAAAGTCATACTGAAGGATTTTAATCTATCTATTGAAAAAGGGGAATTTGTAACGGTTATCGGGTCTTCCGGATGCGGCAAGACGACTGCGCTTAAGATGGTCAACGGACTGCTGGAACCTACGGAGGGAGATATCCTCATAGAGGGAGAGAGTATCCGGGAGAAAGACCAGACACAGTTGAGGAGAAATATCGGCTATGCGATTCAGGGAAGTGTACTGTTCCCGCATATGACGGTGGAGCAGAATATAGCCTATGTTCCGAATCTGTTGAATAAAAGGGATAAAAAGAAAACGAGAGATGCGGTCAGCAAGTGGATGCAGATCGTAGGACTTGATGAGGAAATGAGAGAGCGCTATCCCGCGGAGCTCTCAGGCGGCCAGCAGCAGAGAGTAGGGATCGCCCGCGCTCTGGCGGCTTCCCCGGAGATCCTTCTCATGGATGAGCCCTTTGGAGCGGTAGATGAGATCACCCGCAGCCAACTCCAGACAGAACTTCATCAGATTTATGAAAAGACGGGGATCACAGTGATGTTTGTGACCCACGATATCTCGGAAGCATTAAAACTGGGGACAAAAGTACTGGTTATGGATCAGGGGGAAATCCAGCAGTATGCACCGCCGAAAGAACTCCTGCACCACCCGGCTACTGAATTCGTCGGCAGGCTGGTAGAGCAGGAGCGGCGGATGTGTCATCTTCCGGATGACCGTCTGGAAGAATGTGAATACAGCGGCGCGGGAGCAAAGTAAAACGCGGCGGCGCCAGATACAGCACCGCCGCGCCTGTCGATCCGCGTGCAGCGTTTGCGGAAATGATGCCGATACAGCACTGCAGTATTTATCAGCACTGCTCCGCAATTGTGTACAGCAGTTTCTCAGTATCTTCCCAGCCAAGACATGGGTCAGTGATGGATTTCCCGTATATATGGCTGGTTCCGATCTGCTGGCATCCTTCTACAAGGTAGCTCTCAATCATGACGCCCTTGACGAGTTTTCGGATATCTTCATCGATCCGGCGGCTGTGCAGGATCTCTTTTACAATGCGGATCTGCTGCTTATACTTCTTGCCGGAGTTGGAATGGTTGGCGTCAATAAGGACAGCCGGGTTTTCCAGATTCCTTTCCTCGTATTTTTCCAGAAGAAGCTGGATATCCTCATAGTGATAATTGGGGATTGTATTCCCATGTTTGTTTACGGCGCCTCTGAGAATGGTGTGGGTGAGAGGATTCCCTTCTGTCCGAACTTCCCAGCCTCTGGAGATAAAATCATGTCCTCCCTGTGCCGCAACGACAGAGTTGAGCATGACGGAGAAGTCTCCGCTGGTGGGGTTCTTCATGCCGACAGGGATATCCAGTCCGCTGACCATAAGGCGGTGCTCCTGATTCTCTACGGAGCGGGCTCCGATGGCTACATAGGAGAGAATGTCGGAGAGATAGTGCCAGTTGTCCGGATAGAGCATTTCATCCGCGGCGGTAAGTCCGGTTTCCGAGATGGAACGAATGTGCATATGGCGGATCGCGAGGATCCCCGCAAGGATGTCCGGCTTGGCTTCCGGATCCGGCTGATGGAGCATTCCTTTATATCCCTCGCCTGTAGTCCGGGGTTTATTTGTGTAGATGCGGGGTACAAGCACAAGGCGGTCCGCAACCTTTTCCTGCACCTTTGCCAGACGGTTGGTGTATTCACATACGGCGTCTTCATTATCTGCGGAGCAGGGACCGACGATCACAAGAAACTTATCGGATTTTCCTGTGATCACGTCACGGATAAGCCTGTCGCGTCCGTTTTTTATTTGTTTCATTTCTTCGGACATTGGTTCCAGCGCCTTGACCTCGTCCGGAGAAGGAAGCTGTCTGATAAATGTAAAACTCATGGTATTTTCCCTCTGTAATCCTTATTTTTGCTTGTTGGTGAAAGCTGGTTTAAGCGAATGCAACAGTCCGGCCCGCGCTATTCATAAAACCGCACTTCGTGCTTATTGCGGCTGCCGCCGCTGTTTTACTCATTGACAGGCATCAGATGGATGAACTGTTGCCACCGGACAAATTATAATACAGAGAAGTAAAATTGTCGATACTTCCGTACAAAGATTCCGGACTTTCAAACTCCAGTAGTACTTCACAAGCCGCATCCATCCTTTTTGCTGATAGATGTTCATAAGGTCCGGATACTTTCCGCGATCTTGCAGCTGGGCAGGAGACGGTGATTTTTATTATGGAGACACGCGTCTTATTGACAAACACCTTTCTTTTTTTCTAAAATGTAGTATGTAATGTGAAGAGTTTACCGGAAAAAGAAAGAAGAGGAAGCAGCATGGGAAAAATGATAAAAGACGGTCATCTGGGATTTGTTGATCTCAAAGAGATCAATCCTCCCACAGCCGCGCGCGTCAGCGGAAGGTACCTTGACCGCTGGATCAGGATATGGGAGGACGCACATAAAAAGGGCGCTCCGCTTGAACTTATGGCACGTGATCTGGGAGAATTCTGGCTCCTTGATCAGTTCTTTACGGTGGGGATCCGGGGATATGTGCAGAGCAAACTCGGGATATGGCTTTCCGACAGTCCGGTAAGCTATCTGGAATCTGCAATCTTTTCAGCAGCACGTGCACGTCATCCCGACCACATCCGCAGTCTGGATATGAAACGGGGGATGCTCTGGCAGCACCTTCGCGGACCTCTGCAGGGTGCAGCGGCGGATATGCTGCATCAAGTGGGGGCACGTGCGGCAGTATATCGCGCAGATCTTGCGGATGTCCTGTTTGATGTAGCCCACGGTATGCTCGCAGGTGATATTCCCGGTGCCGGGACACTGCGCAATATGGATCCGGTACCGCCGAACGGCTGGGAGCGGCAGTTTGGCAGGACAGAAGGACAAAAATGAAACGTGGAAATACAGATAAACCGGAGAAACTGAAACGGAGGAGTACAGGATGGACAGGAAGAAAAAGATCGGACTTGTAGTGGAAGGAGGCGGGATGAAATGCGCTTACAATGCCGGGATCCTGGATGCATTTCTGGATCACGGCATTTCCTTTGATTACTGTATCGGCGTATCCGGCGGCGCGGGCAATGTGGCTTCCTATGTGGCCGGACAGCGGGGCAGGAATCTCCGATTTTTTACAGACCATATCCATTCCCCGAAGTATTTCGGCATCAGGAGCCTTCTTGCGACAGGCAATCTGTTCGGCCTTCAGTATATATACGGAGAACTGACAAATTCCGGAGGAAAAGATCCGCTGGACTTTGCCGCCATTATGAAAAGCCCTGCAGAGTATGAAGTAGTAGCGACAAATGCCCTGACCGGAGAAGCCAGATATTTCGGAAAAGAAGAGATGAAGCAGGATGATTACCGTCCCATCATGGCGTCCAGCGCGATCCCCGCGGCATGCCGCCCGGTCGTGATCGACGGCGTCCCCTATTATGACGGGGGCATCGCCGACGCTATTCCCGTGCGCCATGCCCTGGAAAAAGGATGTGACCGCCTGGTGGTGATCCTTTCCAAATGCCGGGATTATGTGAGGAAACCTCAGGGAATGCGGTTCCTGTATTCTGCGCTCTGCCGGAGGTATCCGAAGATCATAGAGGCCATTGATCAGAGACATATTACATATACAAAAAACCAGAAAGAAGTATTTGATCTGGAGAAAGAAGGAAAAGCGTTCATCTTCGCTCCCAGCGAACCGGTCAAAGTGGGGACCTATTCTATGGATGAGGAGACGGAGAAAAAGCTGTATGATCTGGGGATGAAAGATTTTAAAGATCAGCTCGATGCGTTACATCAATTTATATACAGCAGAACAGTTTGAGACAGCACCCATCTGAATTCACCCGAAAAAGATAAAAACGGTTGATGATTATCAAAAACGGGTATATTATGAACGTAAGACAGAAAGGAGGAATTCTTATGCTCTATGAGAACCTGAATCAGCGGAAGAAAGAACTGGGACTTACTACAGAACAGCTTTCCCAACTGTCCGGAGTGCCGGTGGGAACGATCAATAAGATCTTAAGCGGGGAGACGCGTTCTCCGCGATATGATACGCTTCGTGCTCTTGAGGATGTCCTGTATGGCTCTGCCGGCATCGGAAACCCGGAATCTGATCCCGGCAGAAGCATCTATGATACAGCTTATGACCGGACAGACAGTTTATGGGCAAAAGCCGGCGATGAGGCATATCGGAATCTGCCGGATGCTGTCAGAGAAGCGGCTGCTCCGTATGTTACGAAAAGACAGGGAGAATATACTGCAGACGATTACAGGAAGCTGCCCGAAGATGTCCGGGCGGAGCTGATCGACGGCGTGCTTATTTTTCTTGAAGCTCCTACATTTACACATCAGGAGATGGTGACAGAAATTTTGCTGGATTTTGGGTTTTATATCCGAAAAAACAAGGGACTCTGCCGTGTGCTCCCGTCGCCTCTGGATGTACAGATTGACTGCGACGACAGAACCATCGTGCAGCCGGATATCGCTCTGATCTGCAAAGAGGAAAAGATCACGCGGAAAGGAATCTACGGGGCGCCGGACTTCTGCATTGAGATCGTCTCGGATTCCAGCCGGAAGAGGGACTACGGGATTAAGGTGCAGAAGTATATGAATGCCGGCGTGCGGGAATACTGGATCGTGGACCGAAAGAGGGAAAAGATCGTATGCTATTGGTTCGAGGGTGAGGATGCTCCGGAAATCTCGATGTATACGTTCCGTGATAAAGTGCCTGTGAGGATTTATGACGGACAGCTTGAGATCGACTTCCCGGGAATCATGCAGCGCTTGTGGAAAGAAGAGTGAAAAGGGGCCGCAAAGCCCCTTTTTAAAATGATATTATCCGAGTATCTCATTGAGATCCTGCTCCGGTGTTGTGGTCGGGCGGATTCCGTAATTCTTCACAAGAAAATCAAGCACGCCAGGTGACAGAAATGCCGGCAGCGTGGGTCCGAGATAAATATTCCGGATACCCAGGTGCAGGAGTGTCAGCAGGATGCAGACAGCTTTCTGCTCATACCATGAAAGTACAAGTGTCAGTGGCAGGTCGTTGACGCTGCAGTCAAACGCATCCGCCAGAGCAAGAGCGGCCCGGATCGCGCTGTAGGCATCGTTGCACTGTCCCATATCCATGATCCGCGGGAGACCGCCGATGGTACTGAGATCAAGGTCGTTGAACCGGTATTTCCCGCAGGCGAGAGTGAGTACTGCCGTATCGGCCGGTGTCTGCTTTACAAAATCTGTATAATAGCTGCGGCCTTTTCTTGCCCCGTCGCATCCGCCTACAAGGAAGAGGTGCTTTAAGGCGCCGGCTTTTACTGCATCTACGATGGTACCTGCAGCGGATAATACTGTATTGCGCGCAAATCCTGTGGTGACCGTCTTTCCGCCGTTGATCCCGGTGAATTCGCGGTCCTCCGGGTAACCGCCCAGTTCCAGCGCTTTTTCGATGACAGGAGTGAAGTCTTTATCTTCTCCAATGTGGATAACTCCCGGATAAGAGACAATTTCTGTTGTAAATACACGGTCCGCATAACTTGCTTTCGGCGGCATCAGACAGTTGGTCGTAAACAGGACCGGAGCAGGAATATCTGCGAATTCTTTCTGCTGATTGTGCCATGCGGTACCAAAATTACCCTTCAGATGCGGGTAGGCTTTCAGTTTCGGATATGCGTGTGCCGGAAGCATCTCGCCGTTGGTATAGATATTGATCCCTTTCCCTTCTGTCTGTTCCAGAAGAAGCTGCAGGTCTTTCAGGTCATGCCCGCTGATCACGATAAACGGTCCTTTTTCAACTGTAAGCGGAACAGTGACAGGCACCGGATCCCCGTAGCTTTCAGTGTTTGCCTGATCCAGAAGCGCCATACATTTCAGATTGATCTCGCCCACTTTCATTACGATGGGAAGAAGCTGCTCCATGTTCAGATCTTCGCCGATGGCGAACATTCCTTCATAGAAGAAGGTATTGACTTCCTCATCAGAATATCCCAGAACCATAGCGTGATACGCATATGCCGCCATTCCTCTGAGACCGAACAGAATCAGGGATTTCAGAGAGCGGATATCCTCGTCTGCATTCCACAGCAGTCCCATATTGTAATCTTCCGTTCTGCCGCACGGCTGCGCGCAGCCTCCACAGCCGGGGATGAGGGAGTTTTTCTCTCTTGTTACATTTTCAATCTGCTGTCTGATCGTCTCTTCGTTAAAGTTTACATTGGTGATCGTTGTGAACAGCCCCTCGATCATTGCCCGGTGAGTGGACGGAGAGGGCGTATTTCCGCTGGCTGCCCGTGCAAGGCCGATCAGGGCGCCTGTAAGTTTATCCTGAAGTCCTGCCACATCTGCGCTCTTTCCGCAGACTCCGGCTTTGCCGGTGCATCCGGTACATCCTGCAGTCTGCTCACACTGAAAACAAAACATATTATCTGACATTTTCATAACCTCCTGTCAGCGCCGGCCGTGTTTTTGTTTATCTACCGGCACTGTGATTGATTTCTGTATTGCATCGCTTGACGATGTATCATGAGTATAGTACGATGTTTAAAACATAACAGTTGTAAATACAACAGAATGGGAATTATGAAAAAATATTTATCACTATTAAAAAATTCAAAGCTGTTTCAGGGAATCAGTGAAGATGAATTTACCTCCATGCTGGAATGCCTGTCAGCTGTTACACGGGACTACCATAAAGGAGAATATGTATTCAGCAGGGGAGAGCGCATTGACAGCGTGGCGTTGCTTCTGGAGGGATGTATCCATATTCAGAAAGAAGATTACTGGGGGAATCTGAGTATCCTCAGCGAGATTTCAGAAGGAGAGATATTCGGTGAAGTGTATGCATGTCTCGGGAGTGATGAATTACTGAATAATGCAGTCGCCGTAAAGCCGAGCAAAGTGCTCTTCCTGGATGTGAAGCGGATCCTTACCATGTGCCCGTCGGCATGTCAGTTCCACGGACGATTGATCCGCAACCTGCTCACCGTGCTCGCTCAGAAGAATAAAATGCTTACTCAGAAGCTGGAACACATGTCAAAGAGAACGACGAGAGAGAAATTGTTATCTTATTTATCGGAACAGTCCCAGAGAGCAGGGCGTCCGGTATTTGATATCCCCTTTAACCGGCAGCAGCTTGCGGACTTCCTTTCCGTGGACCGGAGCGCTATGTCCGCAGAGCTGTGCAGGATGCGGGATGAGGGGATACTGTCCTTTGACAGAAATCACTTTGTACTGAAATGACAGAACTGAAGAGCAGACAGAACAGTCAGATCGGACTGCCCGGTCAGAAGGATATCTGTTCTGCATATATTTTCACAAGTTCCAGTGCAACCGCACACGCTGCGTCCATACCTTCGACTGTGATATGCTCATATGGCCCGTGATATCCGTGACCGCCGGTTCCCAGGTTGGGACAGGGCAGTCCTTTGAAGCTTAACTGGGCGCCGTCTGTGCCGCCCCGGATTGGGAGGATCAGCGGTGTGACGCCTGCATTCCGGCAGGCTTTTTTTGCATTCTCGATCAAGTGCATACAGCCGGAGATGATTTCGGCCATGTTGCGGTACTGGTCTGTTATGGTGAGGGCAGCAGTGCCGCGTCCCCATTTCTGATTGATCTTTTTTTCTATATTCCGAAGTGTCTCTTTGCGCTCTTCAAATTTCGCTGCATCATGATCCCGGATGATATACCGGAGTACTGCATTTCCCACATCACCTTTCATGTCAATGAGATGATAGAAGCCCTCGTATCCGTCTGTATCACGCGGTGTTTCTCCCTCGGGCAGCATGGAGTTGATCTCCATGGCCACGAGAGAAGCATTTACCATAACATCTTTGGAAGAGCCCGGATGGACATTTACGCCGCTGATCTGGAATTCCGCTTTGGAGGCATTGAAGTTCTCATACTGGATCTCACCTTCCGTGTCCCCGTCCAGTGTGTAGGCGAAGTCCGCACCGAATTCCTCCACATCGAAATGAGCGGCTCCCATGCCGATCTCCTCGTCCGGAGTAAAGGCGATGGAAATAGGGCCGTGAGGGATATTTTCATCCAGGATCCGTTCTGCCATGGTCATGATTTCGGCGATTCCCGCTTTATCGTCTGCGCCGAGGATCGTAGTTCCGTCGCTTGTGATCAGGGTGCGTCCTTTCAGATCCTTTAAGTGTGGGAACATATCCGGCGACAGGACGCGGCCGCTTGTGCCGAGGGGAAGTTCCCGCCCGTTGTAATCCTCGTGGATCTCGGGGGTGATCCGGTGATCACAGAAGTCGGATACTGTGTCCAGATGTGCAATGAATCCAAGATTCGGCCGGTCTTCATAGCCCGGCGTGGCAGGAATGTGGGCGTACAGGTAACACTGGGTATCCACTTTCACGTCCGTGATCCCCATTGTAAAAAGCTCCCGGTACAGATGCTGTGCCAGTTCGAACTGGCAGGCGGAGGAGGGCACGGTATCGCTCTCCTCGTCGCTGGGAGTTCTGATCACTGCATATTTTAATAATCTCTCGAATGCTTTCATTTTAATTGTCTGATCCTTTCCTGATAATTATCTAATATATCCTGCATTTTACCGCATATCGTATTGAAACACCAGTAGTAAGCATAATCATACACAGACCGGAAATGAAGAACCACACATTCACACCTACTTTTTCTGCTATAGGACTGCTGAAAAGTAAGCCGATTGGCATTGTAACAGATGAAATCAGCGTGAGAACCGAAAATGCACGTCCCATCTTGTCTGGGGATATGGTTTCCTGCATATACGCAGTCAGCGGAATTGTATGGACATTTCCGGAAGCTCCTAAACAGATACAACTTCCTGCAAAGAAAAACCATCCAACATAAGCAGGTGGTATAATCCCGCAGATCAGCGACATAACTCCCATTCCCAACAAACCGATAAAAGATACCCGGATTTTTCGGTTTATCTTTAGAACACTGGAAAATAAAAGGGAGGATACCATCATGCCGATTGCAAAAGATAACTCCACGGCACTGCCATACATTGCCGATAACTTAAAATAATCGCTTGTCATCAACGGATAAAAGGAGGATAGTGGCGCATAAAAGAACATACAGAGTGCCTCTGCAATCACGATATAAAATAATTTTTTATCTTCTTTGAATACCTGCAATCCCTCTTTTATTTCTGCTATAAAATGCTGTTCCTTCCGTTCTGCTTTTTCAAGTTTTGGGATTTTAGCGACTGCTAACGCAATACTTGCTAAAATTGCCCCGACTACATCACTCATTAAAACGATTGACATCGGGAAAATCGCATATAAAGACGCGCCGATTACCGGTCCCAGCAAAAATGAGCCTGAATTCAGAAGCTGCATCCACCCATTTGTTTTTACTAACTGGTCTTTTGGTACAAGCTGCGGAATAATTGACTGTATTGCCGGCTGCTGGAATGTACTTCCGATCCCTCGGACACATAGCATAACAAATACTGTCCACACCGGCAGGTCAAAAAAGAATAGTAATACTGCGTAAATCAGCGCAATCGTCCCCATTGCCATATCCGAAAAAATAGAGATAAATTTTCGGTTATAACGGTCAGCTGCAATTCCTGCCAGCGGACTGAATAAGGTCATTGGAAGATAGGCAACAATCCCCGATATCCCCAACATTAACGGCGAAGATGTTTTCTCGGCAAGCCACCAGATAAGCGCAAACTGAACACCGTGACTTCCTAACATTGAAACTGCCTGTCCCAATGCAACGATCATAAACTGCGATTTCCATTTTTGTGTTTTTTCCATATCAAATTGTCCTCTCATTTTCGAAATAATTTTTTCAAACAGGGGACAATATCGAATGTGATCATCCCCTTATTGTGCTGCTGCCGACATCAAGCCACCTCCCTTCATAAGATTTTGTTTTCCGTTTTTATAACATGGCTTCCAGATATTTTTTTAATCCGTCACGATATTTTTTCGTGAGTGTCAGATATTGCTGCTGTTCCTCCTCTGTCCACTCGTTCCAGATTTTGTTTTCAATTTCGTGCAGAGGCATTATTTTTTCTGATGAAAATTTCTTTCCCTTTTCAGTCAGGCAGAGAATTGTATTTCTGCCTTTCCCTTGTTTTAAATATACGATTCCCTCTTTTTCCAATTTGCGAATGGCAGAATTGATTGTCTGGCGGCTGATACCTGTAAGTTTACTTATTTCACTTTGCAGACATTTACCACCTTTCTCACAGAGTACATATAAAATATTTTGAACGCTATCCGAAATACCCATTTTTACAGCCGCTTCGTGGTATAAAGCGTTGATTTCTCCTGCTAAATAGGTATATTGTCCCGTTTCTAAATAGTGCAAATTTTTTCCTCCTTTTCGCTTATCCGATTTCGTACATTACTTATTATATCCGATTTCGTACATAAGTCAATAGACTTTTTGTTTTTTGGAACCATCCAGATATGCGGGCAGTCCTCATCAAAATCCGGCTCCCCGAAAGCAGAATAACCCTGTTTTTCATAAAATGGTCTTGCCTGCTGCTGGGCGTGCAGGCGGACTGTGCTTCCGCCGGAGTTTCTGATCTCGGATTCAGCGGCGGAAAGGATCCGGGAACCGAGATGTTTTCCACGGAATTCTTTTTCAACGGCGATCCGCCCGACGATATATTCTCCCTGTGTCTGTTCGGGGAAAAACCGGCACGTGGCGGCGGGAATTTGGTCTATGTACAGGACAAGATGAACAGCGTTCTCGCTGTCTCTTATACACATCTGACGCTGCCGACGATCGCATAAGTGTAGATC
>ERZ1090863.1307-NODE-1308-length-11057-cov-7.757680_pt1 | contig 11057 bp, 13 predicted proteins | sample MGYA00478480_ERZ1090863 | MGnify/ENA primary metagenome ERZ1090863 (study PRJEB33644, sample SAMEA5815746) | chicken gut metagenome | biome: Chicken; feature: Gastrointestinal Tract; material: Caecum | place: Ireland | collected 2019-01-01 | study: A study of...
GTATGATTTCAAACGCTTGGTCACGCAGTTGCACTTCCGCAGACAACGCCATATCCGTGATGAACGCCGTTTTACCCGCGCCCATTACACCGCCGACCACCGTTACAACGCCGCGCTCGTTCAAAAAACCACGGTTGCGCCGCTCGTTGTGTCGCAGACGACCATACGCAATTTTCCTTGCTATGACCGACAGCAGCACCACGGAGGCAACACACCACGCCCACACGGGGAAAAACGTCAAGCCCGTCCAAAGGTCAAGTATAAGTTTATATACCTGCCTGTAAGCCGTCGTAAAGTCGAACGAACTGACTAAATACAGATAGTAGGCGATAAACTCCAACACGATAGTAAACGCATTGAAGTAGAACAGCCACAGCGCAAGCCATATCTTCCAATACACGCCGTTTTCCCGCACGAAGCAACAGAACCGCAACAGCCACGCTTTGACGGGGCGGTATGTAACAGAAGATATGCGCTTGAACACACGCAGCGGAACGCTGTCCTTGTCGTAATCGTTGTTGTAGTTTTTCAGCAGCCGTCTGAATAGCATATACGCAAGCAGCACGACGGGAACAATGATAAGCAACGATTGCGACAAGATAAGCAGCAGCCGACCGAGGAACGACAGATACGAAAGGAAATTTTCGCCGTTCGCCCATAACTGCCAATATGCCGCCCACTTTTCCGTAAAGTCTTGCCAATCTTCGGGAACGGGTACGGCAGGAGCTTCCGCGCCGCCCATAAAGCCGAAAAACGGTATCTTCGGGAACTCGTTCACCGTGGGCGTGATATTGTGCGTCAGACCGCATATCTGACAGAAGTAATACGCCACGGACAGCCCGAAATCGCGCCCCGCTTCAATGATACGCCCGACCGAGCCGAAAAACTCGAACACGCCCAGCGCAAGAAACGCAAGCGTAATGACGGCGCAGACAACATGACAATCTATGTGCGAACGGTTATATGCCCGTCGTGCTGCCTTTTCTTCTGTTGCGTTTACTGTTTTCATACATTACACCCTGTGTAAATAAAATACCCCGCGGCCGCTATAATCGCTATCACAAGCAATACTTTCAATACCCGTTTCAGCGTTTTCATTTTTTTCGGCTTTCTCCTCATTTTCGTTTGACTTTTTTCTATCTACGCCGTATAATATCTGCAATGGTTGACGTTCCTTTACGGGGGTGTATAAATGGCAAAAGCACCTTAATCAGCCCGACCATAAGAACGGACGGTTGTCGGAGTTACTCCGTAAACCTTGCTAAGAACGGTACTTTATGTATCGTTCTTTTTTTCTGCCTTTTTCTTCGCCAAAGTAATAAACTTATCATACTTTTCGCGCGCCGTGCTTAAATGGCTCAATTCGTCCAAAATCGCTTGCTTCTCATCTTCCGTAAATTGCAGGTCATTAAGCTGCTTATTCAATTTTGAAACGTCAATACCTTGTTCGCCGTCTTTTGTATCTATCGAAACTATAAGGCGGCGTTCAAGAAAACTTTTCCGCAAATTACCGTCCTTGTCCAAATCGTCGCTACTTAAATTACGTATCTGCAAATTATTTCGCTTACCCTTTTTCGGACTATGTGTAACCTGTACAAGCAAACAATTATCATTAAATTCGTCCAATACAAGTCCACCGTGAACGTCGCCGTCATTTCTGCCGTTCAAAATTTTATTTGAAACACGGAAGATATTCCACCTGCGCCCGCCATTATTCAGCGGCAGTTTGAACTCTTTCTTAGGCTGCGTCTTCGGCTGCTGCGGTGGCGGGTCAGAACGTTTCTTCTGCGCCGCCATGCGCGCATAGTTCGCCGCGATTGCTCTTTTCTGTGCTTCCGACTTGCAGCGGAACTTCGGTTTATTTCTATTTTTTCCCAAGTTTACACCTCGCTAATCGTGAACTTCGTCGATATTATAACCGCGCGGACAATTCTGCTCGCCGTATTCAATCGCTTGGTCAATATCGTCAAAATAAAATTCGCCGTCGTCACAGGTCAAAATATAGCCCATAAAAATCACCTCAATTTGTTTTAATGCCGAAAGGGGCTTTTCCGCCCCGATCGGCATTTAACTTTTTATAAATATCTGCGGCATATTACCGCTTGTTTTTATCTTTCGGCTTTTCCGCCGAGGTCTTGTTTTGCGTTGCTTTAATTACTTTCGGTTGCGGAGCTTTTGCCGTCTTTGATACGGTTTGCCCCGTATCTTTCGGCTTTTTCTTTTTCACCGCCTTGACTATCGCCTTTATCGCTTTAAACGGCAGGCTTATCACCCACACAATGCCTTTGATTATGTACGGCAGTACCGGCCACAGGAGTAGCAGCAAAAGAATAAGCGCGATAATAGCCAAAATCCATTTGCCCGTTTCACTCAATTCAACTTCATAATACTCATCATTTATAGGGTCGCGGCTTCCCGTTTGCTTATTATCTATCGCACCGAGATTATAAGTCACGCCGTCCGTTTCAAACTTTAAACGAAGTATCATGACATCGCCGACAAGGGTAGAAAATGAACCGTTAGCCATTGAACCTGACCATATCTGATAATCTGTTTCAGCAAAACGCAATACCCACTGTTTACCCTCTAAGGCGGCTTTGCCTTCCTCGGTCAATTTGTTGCCTACATTTACATTGAGTATTACGCCCGAATAAACGTTCTGTAAACCTTCGTTTTCAGAAATGAACTGTTCAACAGTTTCTATTCTGTCCCAGGAATATGTACCCGCAAACCAACCGCCACCCGTATGGTCAACGTGTTGTTCTGAAGTAAGATAAACGGTATCATTGAAAACTTCGCCAAATTCCTCGTTTTCGCCTGCACCGACTGCAAAAGAATAGCTATAATTTTGATAGGTATAATAAACGTCGGCTTCCAGCAGCTTGTCTATGTCGCGGTCGGTATTGAACGCTACAAAGTGGCTGTCGCAACTTGTAGGCCACAACTCAAAACCATTGGAATAGCGCACAAACCCAACAAACTTATCGGTTATTTCAATCGTTTTGATATGGATAACTTCAACGTGCGGCTCGCCGTCTTTCGTGCCGAAACAAAATTGCTCTTCTACGGCAAATTCAGTTTCGGTCACGATATTTCCGTCAGCCGCAGGTGTATCTTCACCATCTATGAACGGGCGCATTATCTGCGTTATGCCGTAATACCGTTGCGGCGCAAAACTTACTGTCAGACCTTCAACCGCATACTTAAAAAATACGCCATCGGAATTTATATACCGCAACGGGTAATTTTTAAATGTAATTTCAGGTTCAGGGCTATCGTCAGACGAAGAACGAATTGAAAAAGCTTCTCTGTCAGTAGAAATATTTATAGAAGAAGCGCGCAGGTTTTTGTGTTGCCCGCTCGGCTGATAAATATATACAAATAATTCGTTATCTTCACTTTCGGCAATGGTGATAAGTTGCAGCGAATAATCATTGAGATTGTCGGGGTAAAGATTGCGGTCAAAAGTTTCGTCCTTTTGTAAATCGGCAAGCGCGCTTGAATATCCGTTTTCTTCGGCAAAGGCGGAACGGGTCACCCCGCTCCACCATATGCCGAATACCAGAAGGAAAAGAAAAATAAGCACGATTGCATAACGAATAACCGAATTACGTTTGATTTTCATAACCGCACCTGCCTTTAAAATACTATCTGCGCTTTATCGAGTTCGAGAATATATTCAAGACAGAAATAAATGTCCGCATGGTCGTTTTCGGTTGTCACCGATAAACGGAATATATCGCCCTCGGGCAGAGTACCGACCGAAACTTCCGCACCGTTTTGCGTTGCAGATATTATTCGCGAAATACTTTCATACAAAATCGTAAAACTGTTTTCGGTCTGTTCAAAGGTAAAACCTTTCGTCATATTGCGGTTGTTAATGCCGCTCCACGAATATTCTTCGCCGTCAACAGTGAAAGTAAAATCGTTTTCGACAGTGCCGTAAACATAAACGGCAACGTCGAACTCAGACACGCCTTCAACGGTTATATACGCGCCGTTTGCGAGCACACCGACGGACGATCCGTTTTCAACGGTCTGTCCGTCTATGTTCACTAAAAGCGTACCGTCCTCGGCGGGCGGTTTATCGCTTCGAGTAAATGCAACAATTATTCCGACAAGCGCAACCAAAAACAATATAACCGCAATAATGTAAATCGCAGTTGTAATCTTACTTTGATTTTTATTGCCTGCCATATCTCACCGCCTTAGAAAACTATACCCGTTTTATCAAGCGATACGTCATAATTTAATACCGACCAGTCAGTTGGGAGTTTCAAAGTAAAAGTTACATTTTCAGTAAATTCAGACCCGTCCCTAGAAAAAGACACGCCCAATTTAACAGTCCACGTTACATTCTTTGCTTCTGAAGCGATAAACGCTCCGATAAACGGGTCAATCGTGCCGTTCGCAAACTGTTCTTTATAGGTATCACCGCCACCTACAGAACCGAAATAAACTTCGTTAAAATCAACATCGCCTGCATGCTGAAATGTCTTCCCGTCAATATTTGAACCTGAAGCCGTTACTTCAAGCATAGGCAAATAACCGGAACTATCGGGCGAAACAGTACCGACACCCATTACAGGGTCATAATCAAAGATAAAGCCGTCGGTTTTCATTATATCGACAAAACTTTTCGAGCCGCTGTAAAATTCGTCAAGTTCATAACTGCCGCCGTTTTGAACTGTTACACCGTTAAGAGAAATACCGCTTATACGCTTTTTGTAATCAAGTTTTACCGTCGCGGTAGAAAGCGTTTCGCCGTCAAAGGTTGCGGTACATGTAAGCGTAATCGGGGTGCCGAACGCAGCCTTAGGCGTTACCGTAACGCTTGTGCCCGTCGTCGCGGAAAGCGTTACATAATCGGATGCAGAACCGCCGCTCATCGAAAGCGACCAAGTATATGTAACGGCGTCTTCGGGATTTTGTACCGTTACGGTTTGTCCAGCCACACGTGTTTCACCTGCCGCCGTCGTTACAGTTGCAACCGAACTCATCAAAGATATAGCACCTTTACTTTCGCCGACCACAATTCCGCCGTTATCCGTTACGGGTGTTTCTATCGTAAAGTCGCTGTCCTTTGCCACATACTTGCTTACAGCCCAGCCGCCTACGGCCGCGCCCGCTATTATTGCCAATGCGGATATGCCCGCAATTACCTTTTTTATAGTATTCGTCATGATTTTTTACCTCGCTTTTTTTATCTGTTTACGGTAATGGTTACCTGCCCCGCATAGCCGAGAACTTCCGTAAAGTCTACCTTGCCGTCCTCGTCGGCGGTGGGGGTGATAACGATTTTCGCGCTTTCCGCATTTTCGGGTATAGCGCTGCCGTCAAAATCTGCCGAAAGTGCTGCCGTTTTGGAAACAAATTCGCCGTCTGCGTCATAGAAGTACAGCGCATAAGTCACCGTCGCGTCGTCCGCGATTGCCACTTTCAGGCCGTCCGTCGTAAACGTATCGCGCGTTACAATGGCCGTATCGCCCTCGGCCTGCTCGCCGTTCTCGTCAAGCGTTGCAATGGTATAGGCTTCGGGGCCTATCTGCGTTACCGTCGTCTGCCTGTTCAGCATTACGAACAGCGTTACCACCGCGCCGATAAGCCCGATGACGAGCAGGAACACGACTACCCATTTCACCGCGTCGGCGGCTTTATGCCGCCTGAGTTCATAGTTTGACATTTTTCTGTCTCCTTTTAAAAAAATTTATTTTGTACCCTTTTCGATAGCGAAATAGGCTACTGTCTTTTTATTGCGTTTGCCGTTATCGTTATAAAAATGGTCTATTATCTGCGCCTTTGCCGTGCGGTTAAGGTCATATGTGTTGCCTTTATACCTCGGCTTGCGCTTGTCGCTCGCCGTCACTATCATGTTCGGCATACGAGTATCAATCTTACCGATTATATGATACTTCGGATTTAATCTCCGACTGCCATTTTTACCGATAATCCACGCGTCGCGCGCGTCAATTAAACGCACACCTTTGTGTTTCAAACTGTAATTTACGGTTGACATAAATCACTCCTTATGCTACACTATTAAAGACCACCAGCCCCGTAGGGGGCAGCAACGGCTGATGCGCGTTGACAGTGAAGAACGTTTGGTCTTCGTGCGTAGACTTCACATTTAACCGTCCGTTTTTCACGGGCGGTTATTTTTTATGTCTTTTAGTTTCAATACCGTTCTTTTCAAGCATTTTACTTACAACCATAGTTGCACTGCCCGAACTCTTAGCCGAATAACCGACAGTCCTACCGCCCCTAACCAAAGAAGCAGTATGAACAGGATTACCATAGCGGTCTAATCTGTCACCACGCGTCAAAAGCACTTTATGCTTTCCTACGCTGCATAATCGGCTTTCACCCGGATTAGACAGCCCGCCGCCAACACCTTTCCAAATCGTATCGTAATAAACATACGGCTTGGAAGTTTTCTTTTTTGCCATAAATCAACCACCTTTTAATTTTCTAAATTCGTTATTCGGGCAGATAGGAATACAATCACCGCCCGATGCTGCCGCCACCTTTTGAGCGACAGCGTAGAATGCTTCTTCGACGTAAACGCCCGTGCTTTCTCCGCGCTTGTCAACGCCCGTTTCTATGAACGCGCCGCCATCGTCGCTCTCAAATACGCAACTGATACGCGACACGGGGAACAGCATTTTTACGCGCTCGCGCTTTTCCGTGACTTCGATAAAACCTTTCATTACGTTCACCCCGCCATTTCCTGTACGGACAAATGCAACAGGCGTTCGTTTTCACGCAGCAGTTCGTCGTACTGCGCTTCAAGGTCAAATATCTTGTCGCAAAGTTCCCGTTTCGTCCACTTCTCAAAACGCGCGTATTTATCTTTCGGCGGCTCTTCCGCTTCAGGAAGTTCAATTTCACCCTGTTGCGACGTCGCAACAAGGCTCTTTTTATACTCTCGTATTTTCTTGATAGTCCAATCGGGCTTTACAGGCTTGCGTTTCTCATCAGAGAGGGGGAGCAACTCGCACAACTGCGAATAGCCGAATTTTTCCCACTTCTTTTTGAAACAGCGCAGACCGTCGCCGAACTCGTCAACGATATTCATAAGACGGCTTACCTGCGTTTTATCAAGCCCGAACTCGTCAAAGCAATATGCGAAAAAGAAGTCTGCACAACAGTTTCCCGCACCGATAGGCAGATTAAATCCGTATTCATTGCGTATCTGTTCATGATTAAAACGGATACCCACGATTGCCGAATACGTATTGCTGCTGTAAAGGTCAATCAGATGAACGCCGAGCCAAAAGAAATTTTGTTTGCTGTCCTCTAAATCCTTGCGTATCGTTGCGGCATACTTTTCCAAAACTTCAAGATTTTCAACTTTGTCGGTACTGCTTACGCCCTGAAAACGCTTCTGCTTAAAATCAATCATGTTTCACCTCGCAAACCACAAAGGGGCTGTCCTTTCCGCCAACCACCGACTTAAAGAACAGCCCCGATATTCCTTTTATGCCGTCGCTTTCGCGCTTGCCTTTTCCGCTTCAAATCGCAACAGACGAATATAGTTTTCCATAACCGCTTTGTCGCTGCCGCGCACGGTTTTCAGCGGATAACGCCATTCAAAGCCGATTTCGTCCGTGAACACCGCTTCATACACCATGTACTTGCGAATGCCCGTATGCTCGTCATACTGACGTTCTTCACGGAACTGCAATTCGACTTTCTTCACGCCGTCGCTGAAAAGTTTTTCCAACGCTTCATAGCCGCCAACGTCGGAAGCCTTGAAGTGTACTTCCGAGATACTCCCACGGAACACGGCGGGCAGTATGTATTCCCAATACTGCTTGCCGTCTGATTTGTTGGTGTAACGCCTGCGGACAACGTAAATCTTCGGTATCTCAATTTTCTTTTCCTCGTCTACCGCGCTTTCCGTTCCGTCCATTGCTGCAAGTGCTTCCGTCGCTTCCATTGCTTTCATAATCTGCGATGTACTTTCCGTCTTTACGCTTGCATTCTGTTCGGCTTTTACTTCTTCAAACACATTCACTTCGTTCTTTGCCATTTTGCTGCTTTAATCTCCTTTGCGTATGGTCGCCACCAAATAAAAAATCTGATTGCAACACACTGTGCAAAACCTAAAATTTAGGCTCTACACATATGTTGCAATCAGATTGTATCAAAACAGGCTATAAGCATGCTTTTTCAAAGGGGTATTGACAAAATGCACAAACCGAATGTATAATTTAGGTAAGAAAAACCGCCACGCGCGGAAAAATGACGGAGGAAAATTATGTTTGCACTACTGCTTGCAGGCTGGGTTGTGCCTGTTATCGTGGTTGCCGTTGTGCTTATAGTCATAATTATTTTTGTGGCTGTGCTCGTGGGCATGTACAACAAATTTGTAAGAATGCGCAACTCCTGCGAAGAGGCCTGGGCCACCATAGACGTATACCTTAAAAAGAGATTTGACCTTATACCCAACCTTGTTGAAACGGTAAAAGGCTACGCAAAACACGAAAGCGGAACGCTTGAGGCCGTTATAGCGGCACGCAACACTGCAATGAATGCAGGCAATGCCAAGGACAGAATAGCCGCGGAAAATGCGCTGAGCGGAACGCTTAAAACACTTTTTGCCGTATCGGAGGCTTACCCCGATTTAAAGGCAAACACCAACTTCATGGATTTGCAGAACCAACTTAAAATTATTGAAAGCGACCTTGCCGAGGCAAGAAAGTACTACAACGCAAATGTCAAGGTTATAAACACCGCTATGCAGACCTTCCCTTCTAGCATTGTTGCGCGCTTTATGAAACTTGAAAAGTTTGAATATTACGAAATCGAGGAAGAAGCGCGCCAGAACGTTAAGGTCAGCTTTTAATCGGGCTCATTTTATAAAGGGAGCGACGGCGCACGCCATACAAAGGCGCGCGCCGTTTTTTAAAAATTATTATGAGAAAAGTATCTTCCATTATCTATATCGCAGTGATTGTGGTCATGATTGCCGCGATGGGCATCACCGCGCTGACCTTTTCCTCATCTGAAGCAAACCGCAATGTGGACAATGACTACTATATAACGGAATACAACGTAAGTTATACCCACATCGGCGACAGAACGTTCGATGTTGAGGAAAACATAACCGCCGTATTCCGCGTATACCAGAAACACGGCATCATACGCGACCTTGCTGCAAACAGCGGCGAGGTTTACAGCGATGTCAATGTGCTGAACGCCTCTTTCGACGTTAAGATGGAGGACATAAACTTTGTAAGCATATACATCGGCGACGAGGACACCACTCTTGCCATAAACAAGCCCTATACTTATTCCATAAGATATAAGTTCAAAGTGCCCGAAGGGAAAAACCGCGACGAATTTGCAATCAACGTGCTCGGCGGGGGATGGGCTACGAGCATTGCAGATTTTTCCTGCACGATAAGCTACCCCTCCTCTCCCGAAAAAATTAACCTTGCGAGCGACAATGCGAGCGGTACGCAGGACGGCAGGACATACTCGGTGACGGCGCAGAACGTAAAGCCGTTCCAGGCTATTACCGTATACGCAACGTTTAACGGCGGCACGCTTGCCGCCTTTGCGCCCGAAACCGCAGAAATTATTGCCGTGGTTGTTGCCTTTGTGGCGCTGGCAATAATTGTTGCGCTATGCCTTGTCATACCGAAAAAAACTCCCGTTGCTACAGTGAACTTTTACCCGCCCGAAGGTATGGACCCGCTGTATGCGGGCACGCTTATAGACGGTACCGCTCACAACGAGGACGTGACCTCACTTTTGTACTACTGGGCAGACCTGGGCTGCATAAACATAGATTTTTCCGACGAAAAAGACCCTCTCATCATTCTGAAAAAGGGTTTGCCCGATGGCACGCCCGAATATCAGCACATTCTGTTCAACAAGATTTTTGAAAACCGCGTTGAAGTAAACGTTTCGGCATTGTCGAACACTCTGGCCGTCACGGCGCAGGAAGTAAAGGCGCAGGCCGCCGCGTGCACCCCCGCACCATTCTCTGCAAAATCGCGCTACGGAGCGATAGCCGCCACTGTGATAGCGGCAATAATTTACGTTGCCACGCTGATAGGGCGCGCGCTCAATGTGGGAATATTTTTCCCGCTGGCTTTCATAGCCGTACTCGCCCCCGCGTGCATTTACATTACGGGCGACTTTGCGGCACGCAACAGACTTAAATTTTCAAAGAAAAAGCGTACTCTGCTGTTCGCGGCGCAGATTGCCGAAACGGCTGCCTTTTCAATTGCCGCATTCTTTATAGTGCCGCAGACTTTCCTGCTAAATTATATCGACCTTCTGCTTGCCCTGGCCTGCTGCGGCATAGCCGTTGCCGCACCCTACCTTTTAAGGTACGACCATTTCTATTGCGAAAGCGTAGGTCCGCTGCTCGGATTCAGAAACTTTATCGAAGTAGCCGAAAAAGACCGACTGGAAAAAATGATTGACGAAAACCCCGCTTACTACTACAAAGTACTGCCATACGCGCAGGTTATGGGCGTTTCGGACGTGTGGGAGAGCAAGTTCAAAGGAATTGACCTTCAGCCTCCCGCCTGGGCCAGCGGTTATAACTATACCTTATTCGACTACATGCTGTTCACAGCGCTTATGCGCAACACCTGGCGCGGAGTATCCAAAGCGTTTGTTCCCCCTCCCTCACGCTCGGGAAGAAGCGGCGGCGGCGGATTCCGCATAGGCGGAGGTTTCGGCGGCGGTGGCGGACGAAGCTGGTAAAAAATACGACTTTGCAACCTTTGAAAAATTAAGTATGGCACATAAAGTTAAAGGCAGGGCGACGCCCTGCCTTTGATGTTATAAAAAAGACCCTGCAAAAAGCAGAGCCTTTGAGATACTTAAAAATATCCGCCTGTGCCGTGATATGAAAAAGTATTAACCCGGTTCTCCCAGGTGGGTGCGGCGAAGCGAAACCTCGGACTTTCCGAAAAATTTTCAGACCTTGCCTATTTCCGCGAACAACCGCTCCCTAAAAAAAGTTCAGTGGATTACGAATTTCCCATACCACGAACACCGCAGACAGTGGTGCCAGGGCTTTCATTCCCTTGGTA
>ERZ1090863.1312-NODE-1313-length-11033-cov-11.037803_pt1 | contig 11033 bp, 10 predicted proteins | sample MGYA00478480_ERZ1090863 | MGnify/ENA primary metagenome ERZ1090863 (study PRJEB33644, sample SAMEA5815746) | chicken gut metagenome | biome: Chicken; feature: Gastrointestinal Tract; material: Caecum | place: Ireland | collected 2019-01-01 | study: A study of...
CAAGGCTCGGGAGGATAGGGAATTGCCGGATTTCAATCAAAAATGACCGTTTTTCAGCGAAAAACGGTCATTTTTTCTATTATACAGAAAAGCGCTCGTTTTGAAATAACGAGCGCTTTGTCAACCACCTGCTATGCAGGTGGAAATAGCTTTAGCTTCAAGCCTACGTAGGTATACAAAAAATCTCCTCTGTGCTAAACTGTATGTGGCTGGCAACCGCATACAAGTAAAAGTACAAAGGAGGACGTTACTTGAGAAACCAAAATAACGGTACATACAGTTTAGCACACACAAGGTGGAAATGTCAATATCATATTGTGTTCACCCCAAAGTACAGAAGAAAAATCATTTATGGGGCATTGCGTGCCGAAATAGGTAAAATATTGCGTGAACTATGTCGGCGCAAAGATGTTGAAATAATAGAAGCGCACGCAATGCCAGACCACATCCACATGTTAGTGAGCATACCGCCGAATGAACGGGTATCTGAATTTATGGGATATCTGAAAGGTAAGAGTACTATGATAATATTTGAGCGGTATGCTCACACAAAGTATAAGTATGGAAACAGGCATTTTTGGAGCAGAGGATATTATGTAAGTACTGTAACGTATTTTTATGGACACTGTTTTCAGGGAGGGAAAAATTTTGCACCCTTACCTGCACTCTTGCGTTTTATGGTCTCAAAAGGCGCTTTTACGATCATTTTTACACCAAATTCTGTGAATTTGCGAGAAGTAAGGGTGCAAGGCTTCTAATGAAATCACACTGGACTTTTTGCATTCTAACAACTGTTATAAGCCCCTCTGAATTTGCGCTTTTTCGGTCGGCTATGGTAGCATAGTTCCTCGCGGACGTCAACGGCCGCAAAATCGTTGCGGAAAACACCCATAAAAAAACTTTTAGAGCCGAGTAAGGTATTTTTCCTTGCTAGGCTCTTTTGCTGTCTATGAGGCAATTCCTGACCTGTACGCAACGATTTTGTCTTTGTCCCGTTGACTTCCGCAATCCGACGAAGAAAATACTTTCCATTTTCCGTCCTATGCACCTCCGCCTGTTGCCCGAAAAAGGCAAATACAAATTCAGAGGTGTTAAAATGGAAATGTTAGTAACAAAGTTCTCAAACGGAAAGTATCGCAACGAAGGCGACCTCTTCGCCGAGCCTATCTCTAATGAGAATATCAAACTCATGGGCGAAATGATCGCTTTGCAAGCATTGCGTACCGTCAAGAAGTTCGATATGAAAGTAGCAGATAGGCTGTATATAGGGCTCATCAAAGACTTGCACCACATGCGTGAGATAGACTATATCGTATCGGACGGCTATGACGTGGCGCAGACCGCTATTTGTTTTCTCTATCAATACGTCGGTCATTCTGTAAACGAAATTTACGGCAAAGACCGCAAGGGAAAAGAAATCACTATTAAGCTTGCCTGCTATCGTGAAGTAGACCACTTCATCAATCTTCTTCGTAACAGACCGGACCGGCGCGGTACTGTTGTTGAATCCATTGATTTTACGGACTACAAGGCTTTGCCTATGGATCCCGTCAACTGCTTTGAGCACGAACAAACCGATTATAGCAAGTACGACGAGCTTGTAGGCGCGTTACAGTTATCCGCCTTGGAACTTGCAATCCTGAACTGTTACATGAACGGAATGGTACAATCGGAAGTGTGCGCAACACTCGGTATCGGCAGAGGAACTATCAATCATCGCAAGGCAAGCATTCGCCAAAGGTATCAAATCCTTTACGGCGTGCATTGATATTATAATTAGAATCAAGGATAAAGGTAAGAGCCGTAGGGTTATCTACGGCTTTTATCTTAAATAGTGTATTCAAAAGTCTACAATTGAGCAATTTGATTTTTGGGAATTTAACCGTTGCAATAGACTATTTGATATTCAAAAGTATACAACTATATATTGATTTTTGAATACTTATGTGCTATAATGTGCTTGTCAAAACCTATTACGAGGTATATTCTATGGCAATCATGAAAAGTAAAGATGAGATTGGCGTTTATATTAAAGATAGACTTAAGCAGATAGGTCTTTCGCAGAGTGATTTGGCAGGAAAGATAGCAGAATTGAAAGGTGACGGATATGATAAGAATTCCCTTAAAGATAATGTCAGTAAATGGATACGCGGCGCACGCTATCCCGGAACAGAGTACATTTATTACTTGGCTCAGGTTCTTAAAGTAAGCATAGAGGAAATACTTGTTGCCGGCGAGGTGTGTGATAAATACGATGACAGACCGTTTACATTGTATGCTATTGCAAAAAGCGGGAATCGAGATGCTGTTGATACTGTTATGGCTACACAAGATGAATATGGTAGTTGTGTCGGTACAAATTATGATGAGTATGATAAGACGCTTTTAGATTACATAATTCAGTTTGAAAACCTTGATTTGCTTCATTATCTTATAGAAAAAGAATATGTGTCTTTTTTCGAAAATCAGATAATGACGACCATACGGATAGGCAATACTTATTCAGATGTATTCAGACAGATTGTTTCATTGGCAATAAAATATGACGATATATTTGTCTTTCAAAAAGCTATAAAGCGCAGTATTCCCATATTACTGAGTAAAGATGAAGGCTTTGATGAAAAGTTATTTATAAAAAATGAATATCGTGCAGGATATATTATTGCGTATACCGATTTGTTGAAAATATCCCACACGGATAAAATTTTTCAGTATCTTACAACTCCATTTATTCCAACTCCCGAGGAATGGCGACAGTTGAACGCCGGCATAATATACATACGGCGTGGTACACGCGATGAACAGACTGAAGTGCGAGAATTGGAAACCATAAGCGCATCGTTTAATCTTCTGCTCAATTTATCCATTGTAGAGAAATTACCTGTTGCTGAAAAACTTATAGCGATAGGCATAGAACATAACGAAAAAGTCAGAAAACAACTTGCCGATATCTATTCTTCGGATGATTATAAAATTGGCAGCGAGGGAAATGTTACTGTTGGTCATCACTTCGGAAGCCTGACGGTTTTTGCAGGAGTTATCGAAAAATATTACGATGAGACAAAGTTTCAAGGGCTTATTAAACTTTAAGAGGCTTAAAGCATACGACAAAATATGTCGTAGACGGTCAAAAATATTTTTTGTATAATTGAGGTACGAATTCAGGAGGAGGAAATGGAAAACGAATATAAGCCCTTGAGCAAAATTGTAGGCGAAAATTTGAAACGCCTTATAAAAGAAACAAAATACCGAACACAAGAAGAATTTGCTTATGCCTTTGGAGCTGAAACGAGGACACTCAGCAGATGGCTTAATCAAGGCGTTAAAGATATTGACACATTAGAGCAGCTTGCTAACTTTTTGTCGGTTGATATTACCGATTTATTAAGATAAATAAAATACAAGGAGAATTAAGTTATATGTATTATTTAGTTAAAGGAATTTGCCATGACGAATTGGGAGGTTCTTTCGAGTGGGTGATTAATGCGGATTCGAAGGAGACAGTACTTGCCGAATTGGATGAAACGTATGAAGTGATAGAAGTGCGTGAGATATCCGTTGAGGAAAGAATAGAGCGCGAGGAAGAAGAAATATTTGATAATATCAAAAGGGAATATCTTTATAATCGTTATGGTGATTGTACTATCAGAGAATTTTCCAAAGTTCAAAAACAAATCGAGGAAGATAAAGAAATGTACTATGATGCGCTTGTAGATTATAATAAGCGAATGCGCTTTAAAAAAAGATTATTGCGCTTTGTAGATAGTAATGTCATAACTTTAGATCAGTTTAACAAGGCACTTGTTGCTTTATGTGACGCTAAAACCGACGAAGAATTCAACTCAATTTTAGCGAAAGCAAAAGATAATTGATGAGAGGAGAATATCATGAAGAAATGGATCTGTAGGTGGGTATCTGTTTTACTTATATTTATTTCGATATTTACAGTTACTTTATCAGCCGGATGTGCCGAAAAAAACGATGACACTATTGAAATAACGGATATGTCAGGTACTGTTGTTGAAATTCCGCGTTCTCCGCAGAAAATTGCGGCTGTTTCCCCTTCAACGGGCGACCTTATGATAGCTTTCGGCTTAGGGGAGTTGTTGGATGGAACATATTTCAGCACTTTGGATAACCCGTGGGCTACAGAGATTTATCCGGAAGCAAAAAATTTTTACGGGTATGACTATGATAACAGTGTTGAAACATTTATAATGCGTGGTGTTGATCTTATATTTATCCCTGAACCTGCAACAGCACAAATGCTTCGGGAACACGGGTTAAATGCTTTATGCGTACGTCAATTTGCTGAAGACGGATATGACGATTATGTTTTTTATTTTTCTGAAATGATAAGGCAAATTTGGGGTAGCGACAAGGCTGTTTCAGAAAAAATAGATATGTGGCAATCCGACTTTACTACGGCGCTGAATACAGTGAAGCAAACTTTAGACGCCCATCCCGAAATCCAAACACAAAAGCTCTATTACATAAACGGCGAAAAGGACAGAGGACTCGGATACACAGATCTCGGCAAATCGTTATTGGAAACAGTATATAAGGCGCTAAAAATAGATTTCATCTGCAATCGTTTTGAATCCAATCGCCCTTCCGTTGAAGCTGTCTTAGAGATTGATCCTGATATCATATCAATCGGGGGAATCTATCAGAAAAAGCGCTTGAATGAGTTGTACTCGACCGAACCTTGGAATCAGATAAAAGCAGTGCGAGAGAATAAAGTCTATAATATCCCCGTTGGTTTTGTAGGATTTGAGCAGACATGTTCCGCATCCGCGTTGTTTATTTATTCGCAGGCAAATCAGATTTATCCCGATTTGTTTGATTTCGATTTAGTGGCTTTAACACAAGAGTGTCTGCAAAAATATTTTGACTATACATTGACGGATAATGCGGCGCAAAATCTCCTTGACGGATATTTTAAAGACGGGAGCTTTATGATAGAATGAACAAAGAACGGAAGAAAACTATAATATGGCTGAGCGTAGCCATCATTATCTTGGTAATAATATTTTTTTCTGCATTGATGATCGGCAGATATACTATTTCAATACCATCGTTTTTCTCTGCTCTGTTTAATATGTCTTCGGCGGATGCAGTAGATAAAAGCGTAATACTTTCTTTGCGGCTGCCGAGAACGCTTGTCGCCCTGTTGGTAGGAATTGCTCTCAGCCTTTCGGGGCTTGTATACCAAGAAACATTTCAAAACAAGTTGGTGTCGCCCGATTTTCTCGGTGTATCTACCGGGGCAGGTTTCGGTGCGGCGATTGCGATTATTGTAGGACTGACAGGGTTGATGATCAGCGTTGCTGCATTTGTTTTTGGCATTGTAACTATGCTGTTTACCGTAGGCATTGCAAAGATATTCAGGAACAATTCCCCAACGATTCTGTTGCTTTCCGGTATCATAATAAGCGGATTGATGAGCGCGGGAATAAGTTTTGTAGAGTTTATGGCCGATACGGATAAACAACTTGGAGAAATTGTTTATTGGTTGCTCGGTACGTTTTCTAAGGCAACAATACGTGATGTATGGATATTACTGCCTATAGTAACAGTCTGTTCAGCATTTCTGTTTATTATCAGGTGGAGAATCAATATAGTTGCTCTCGGAAGGAATGAAGCGGTCTCATTGGGTTTGAATTACAATCTTTACCGTAATCTGATTATTCTTACGGCGACGCTGCTTACTGCAGCATCCGTGGCGTATAGCGGAATTGTAGGGTGGATAGGCTTGGTTGTGCCTCATATGGCACGCATCTGTGTCGGTCGGGACGCGCGTAAAACTATACCGCTTACAATTTTATTCGGAGCAGCATTTGCTATTATCTGCGACATAATTTCAAGAACTTTTACAGCATCAGAAATACCCCTTTCCGCGGTTACCGGATTTTTAGGAACGCCGATTTTCATAGTTATTCTGTTTCTTCGGAGAAAAACAATTTATGATAAAACTTGAAACGAGGGATTTAAGCTATTCTTATCATGCCGGACAAGCGGTTTTGAGCAATATTTCTTTGGAAATAAACGAGGGGACAATAACAGTTTTGCTTGGTTTAAACGGTTCAGGGAAAACGACGCTGATAAAAGTTTTAACGGGACTGTTAAAGCCGTTGAAAGGAACAACATTTATTGAGTCCAAGGATATTACTCAAATTTCACCGGCAGCACTTTCAAAATCCATTTCTTATGTGCCGCAAAATATATCTGATGATACAGATTTTGCAGTTTTAGACTATCTGACGTTTGGCAGGATGAACACAATAAAGTTTTATTCTTCACCTAAATCGGAGGATTATGAAAAAGCAAAAGCTGTTACAGAGGAACTCGGCATAACTGACTTGCTTTCCGAAAAGATGAATGAACTTTCTGGCGGCCAACGGCAATTAGTAACAATTGCAAGAGCCGTTGTGCAGGATTCGGAAATTATTATTATGGACGAGCCGACAGCATCCATAGATTACAAATTTTTAAATATTGTTATACGGTATATATACAAATTAAAAAATCGAGGGAAGACGATAGTATTATCCTGCCATAATCCAAGCATACCTCTTTTGCTTAATGCTGATGTCATCGTATTGGAGCGTGGAAAAGTCAGGATGACAGGAAAAGCGCGTGATGTGCTGACATTACAAACTTTATGCGATATCTACGGGTGTGATTTTATAGCCGGCAGTCAATTACCATATGAAGAAGCAAGCTTATTGCCGATAGAAAATGAAATACGAACTGATAATTTTTGATATAGGAAAAACTTTATACGATAAAAATTTTTCGGTGCGAGCTTCCGATTGCGTTCTTAATGACATCAAAGCGCTCCGCAAAAAAGGCATAAAAGTTGGCGTTTGCACAATGCGAACCATACAGCATTGCAGGGAAGTAGTTCCCGTGGAATTGGACTTTTATATAAGCCTTAATGGGAGTTACGTTGTCTGTGAAAGGGAAGTTATCGTAAATAAACCTACGATTATTCCTTCGGGGCACATTGACTTTTTATCTTATGGTAAAGACTTTACCTGTTATTCAACGGAAAAGGCAAAAATACTTGCGGATGTGAATGGTTTTTTAGCTGACAGCAAAGGTGTAGCTTCGCCAGCATATAATGTTGTTTTATTTGATATTCCTGCAGACAAGTTGAGTAACTACGATACCTATACTACGGAATATTGGGATAATACCAAAGCGCTTTCTTTGCAGGATAAAAATGCTTCACGCGTGATCGGAATACAGGAAGTTTTGCGTTTTTACAATACGAAATTGCCCTTTCTTTATTTTGGTGACGGGCCGAATGATTTGGAGATTTTTCAGGCGTATCATGATTGTATATGTATGGGGGATTGTTACCCAAAGCTTAAACAGTACGCATTATTTCAAACAAAATCGTGCAAAGATGAAGGCGTACCGTTTGCGTTACGAAAATTAGATTTATTACCTTAGACATTAGGAGATACAAATGAGATATTTGGCATTTGATATAGAGTGTTGCGATGGTAAACATATCTGCGAATTTGGCTATGTAATTACAGACGAAAAATTTAATATAATTAAAAAATCCGTTATAACGATTAATCCTGAAAGTAAATTTAACTTGGTCGGAAGACCTGGTGGTCGGGATTTATATTTATCTTTTTCAGAAGAGCAGTATTATAACAGTCCGATTTTTACGACATATTATGACGATATTAAAAACCTATTGGAGTATCCGGAGCAGATTGTTGTGGGGCATGCGGTCGGTAATGATGCCGATTTTTTACGAACTGCATGTAAGCGATATAATCTTTCTCCTATAAATTTTCAGTTTTTTGATTCTCAGAAAGCATATAGTGAATATGCCAATATAAAGAAGCGTGTTTCCCTTGAAAATGCAGAAAATGAAATGTCACTTGAAAAACCAGAGAGATTACATAAAAGTGACGACGATGCTTTGCTTTCTCTGCGATTAGTTCAAGCAATTTGTCAAAATTTGGAAATTAATCTTTCTCAATTAATGGATCTTTGTCCTACCGCTTGCGGTAGTAGCAGAAATCATATGATACGTTATACAGGAGATAGCCTGAAAGAAATGCTTTTAGCCTTAGAGAATAATTCCGAATCTTTAAGCAATGGGAAGAAAGAAAAATGTATAAAAAAATTCAATGAAAGCATTGGTCAGGAAGGTGAAATTATAAATAGCAGATTAAACGGCAAGAAGTATTGTTTTAGTCGAAGTTTTGAGATGGAAAATATAAAGCTTGCTTTAATATTGATGCAGTTAATGAAAAATCATGACTGTTCCTATAATACAAAGGCCACGGACAATGAACTATACATAGCAACCGATAAAGAGCTTTCTACTCCTCCGGAGCCGCATACAAGATTCATAATAGCATTAGAAAAATATAATGCCGGAGAGAAAATAGAAATATTAACTTTTCAAGATTTATATAAATTGCTCAACGTTACCGAAGATGAAGTAAGAAAGATGCGTATCCCTGTCGTTGAAGAAAAGAATAAGCATAAGCGACCCTCAAAAACCTATTCATCAGGAAAAATTGACAATACGATTGGTGCTATAATGCGAGCAAAAGGAATTGACCTTGCTGAAATCTAGTGCTACGTTTAAAGGCAGCCTATGTAAGGCTGCCTTTTGGGTTTTCTAATGGTGAATTAGGAATTTTTTTCGAAATCTTTTATAGCTTGAATAAATTGTAAGCCATAAGCGTTATACGTTGTTTCTCCTAATCCATACAAAGCAATAAATTCTTCTCGATTTTCTGGACGATATGTCGCAAGACTGACAAGTCCTTTATTCCCTATAATGGTATAAGCCGGCTTATTTTCTGTTTTCATAATTTTTGAACGAACATTGCGCAAATAAGTCAGTAACTCCATATCCGTTAAAATTTGCCCATCATCATCTGCAATGACTTGAAATCCCTCATGCTCAATAAATCGTTCACTATGCGTAATAGTATGTACTTTTACAGGTTCTCTGCTTTTAGGAGATGGCACATTTTGAGTTTCTTTTATTTTAGGCATTTCCACGATAGGTTGCTTTTGGTAAGAAGGCTTATCGACTGACACATCATCTTCAAACCCGGAAGTAATCCATCGATGATAATAATCAGGAGACATTCTCCGACCACATCCGGTATTATCGGGCTTATAATTCGTGCAGCCTAAAATTGCTCCGTTGGCAGTCTTTTTAACGACGAGATAACCATCTTTACACCAATCACATTTTTGGATTGACATATCGCCGCCCGCTAAATCGTTGGAAATGAAATTACAAATCTCTGGTTCATTAGTGCACATCCATAGGCGGAAACCATAGCTTTTCTTATAACGCAACTGTAAAGGATATCCGCAAATAGGGCATTTTTTCATCAACCCAATATTTGTGTCCTTTTCCGTATTCAGTTTCCCATACACCGTTATATTGGGGTAATCCTTTATCAACTCCAAAATAAATTCTGATGGATGATTTTCAGGTGTAACAATAAACACCCTGTTTTTTGTACGCGTCATAGCAACATAGAACAGCCGCCGTTCTTCCGCATATTCAATCGAGGTATCATCCTTAATAACATATTTCATTACAGGATCATCATCAATTTTAGAGGGGAATCCAAATATTTCGTTTCGTGCATTTACAATAATAACATTATCATATCCTAATCCCTTTGAGCTATGTGCTGTAAGAAATTCCAATTTAGCGCGCGGATATTTTTTACTAAAAATTTTTCCGTTATTCTCATCGTAAACGAAATCTTTAGAAAAACAAAGGTTACGCGCATCAAAATTGAATCGACCAATCAATAGAATAGAAGAGTTGATGCTTTTACCTTCCCTTTTGTTTTGTTCTAAAATTCTACCAATAATGTCTTCTACTTGTTTTCCTAAGTGAAAAAATTTACCACCTTTCCCTTTATACTGTTTTCTGTCATACTCCTCGCTATAAGTTTGGATGATAACCGGTTTTTGAATATGCTTCGGAGAAATCAAAGACTTTTTGATTTGGCTATCATTACGCTGTACAAACCTACCGGCGATATCAATAACCTCTTGCGCGTTGCGGTAAGTCTTTGTGATTTTTAATTCTTCGCCATATCCCATAATATCGCAAAAATGGGTAAACAGCGAGATGTCAGATCCACTAAAAGCGTAAATCGATTGCCAATCGTCGCCGACAGCAATTATTTTTGCTTGACAGATTTTTGACAATTCTTTTGTCAAATCAAACCTTTGACGGGAAATATCCTGATACTCATCGACAATAATATATTTGAAATCAAGCTCTTCATGTGCAATTTGCTTTTCACGCAGTATTCTCGCCGAATCATTGATCATATCTTGAAAGTCAATTGCATTTGCTTCCGACAATTTCTTTTGATATTCTAAATAGCAAGCTTTACAAACATCTAAAAACAACTTCGTCCGCACATTGGCGTTCATACGCTCAAAACGATAAAAATCATCTAGCATATAACCGTCTGTCTTAAAATTGTTGATGAACGTGCAAATAAGTTTTACAAGTTTTAGTATGTATCTGTTTTCTTCTGTATTTACTAATTTTGTAAAGACTTCCTCGGAAGAGCGTTTTTGCAAAATAAACCCATTAGCTTCTAACTGTTCCTGTAAATGTTCCAGAATATCTCGACCATCATTATACCTAGAAAAGGTGTATATAAGTGTTGTCCCGTGATTTTTGTGTAATGCAATTTTATCCTGTATCTCTTGCTTGTATCTATTAAGTTCTTCGACAGAATAAAAACTATGCTGTCCGCTTTCTGTAATACCGAAATGCTCTATATATGCAATCTTTTCTCCTTGCCTTATACAAAAATCCGGAGTATAAGGTTTTTTGGCTTTCAGAATATGGTACGGATATATTTCTTCGTATGAATAATCTATTTGATTCAAAAATAGAAAATTAGCAATCCGAACTTCCTGCTCCGAACGCAATACTTCATTAGTGATTGTAGTAACCTTATTTGTTCGTCTGTCAATTATCTGAGCATTGTATTCAT
>ERZ1090863.1328-NODE-1329-length-10914-cov-17.582466_pt1 | contig 10914 bp, 10 predicted proteins | sample MGYA00478480_ERZ1090863 | MGnify/ENA primary metagenome ERZ1090863 (study PRJEB33644, sample SAMEA5815746) | chicken gut metagenome | biome: Chicken; feature: Gastrointestinal Tract; material: Caecum | place: Ireland | collected 2019-01-01 | study: A study of...
ATATAACGCCAATATAGTTCTAATAATTGAGGAGAAAACCAAGGTGCCCTGTAAAAAATAATTTCTGATTCTGTAAAAAACATATCATTTAAAAAACGTTTTTTAAAGCCATCATAAATTTTTTTCAAATCCTTAAATAACTTTTTATCTCTATTTTGCTCAATATATTTTTTATGGATAAAAATCATATCTAAATATCTGCGAACTGCCTTTAAACACAAGTCCGATAAACCATTATGAGCATATACATCAATTTGAAGTTCAAATGCTCCAAAAACATCAAATCTTTGCCTGCTGTATTTCCTTTTCATAATGCTATCTGACCTTTGGAAATAATAATATAGGGGTTCTTCTACAAACACTACTTTCTTAGTATTTAAAAACAGTCTAAAGGAAGTGTAATCATCTTCATGAATACGTCCTTCAGGGAAATATATGTCCCTCCTCCACATATCAGCTTTATATAATTTAGCCCATGCAACAACAAAATGTGTAAGCATTTGAGGACAATAGAGCATACTACAAGCTTCTACTCCTGACAGCTCCATAACTTTCATATCATCTATATTTATTGTCTTGCACTCAATCTCTGCTGTATTTTCAAAACTCAAATGCCTGCAAAGAGTTATATCTGCATTGTAGTCTTTCATTTTTTTATATAAACATTCAATCATTTGTAAATGAAGAAAATCATCACTATCTACAAACAATAAGAAATTACCGGTAGCCTTACGAATTCCCCAATTTCTTGCTTGCGATAAACCACCGTTTGTTTTATGGATTACCTTAATTCTTTTATCAATGTTGGCATATTTATCACAGATATTCCCACTTTTATCTGTAGACCCATCATCAACTAAAATAATTTCCAAACAATTGTATGTTTGACGTAAAATTGAAAGAATGCAACGCTCCACATATTTTTCAACATTGTATACTGGAACAATAACAGAAATTAAATCGCCGTTCTTATTCATATATCAGTCCTCAATTTTATCACTTATTTTAGCGCAGTATAGTTATATTTTCCCACCGTCCACACTTTATCAAAAGAGTTTTTAAACAGTCTCGTACAGCCCCGTGTCCGCCCGCATATATTGATATATAATCCGCGACATGCTTTATTTCATCGGTTGCATCAGATGGGCACGCCTTAAATCCTGTCAGCATCATAGCCTGCAGATCATTCCAGTCATCTCCTATGTACGCCATTTCTTCCAAAAATACTCCCGTCTTTTCAGACAATTCTATTAGGGCCGGAGCCTTATTTTGTATCCCTTCTAAAAGGAACTGAATCCCCAGTTCTTCTGCTCTTCTTCTAACCATCGGGCTCTGTCGCCCAGTAAGAATTGCAAACTTTAAGCCAGCCTCCATAGCTACTTTAATCCCAAGACCATCTTTAACATCAAATCGTTTTATCTCATTTCCATTGGCATCATAATAAATCCCGCCATCCGTAAGAGTTCCGTCTACATCAAGCACAACTAACCTTATTTTTTTTAAATCACACATTTTTCTCAAATATTTCTGCAAAACGGCTGTCTGTAACAAACCGAATTGGAACATCCCTCTTTCTGGTTTCTCTGTAATCCTCCAACATATTCTTAATCTCATCATTTAATTCAAGAGGATTATCCTTAACATTAGATAATTCAAGATACTTACTGGCATAATTCAGACTTCCATCGGCATTATAACTGTATCCGTCGAATCCGGCTATATTTATACTCTCCACCGAAATCATATCGAGAAGGCGGAGCAACAGCAGCATGGAATTATCGAGATGTTCCCAACCACATTTTACCAGCTTCGCAAATGACACAATAATTTCTTTCTCATCCTGCCTAGTGTCAACATGAACATTTGATGTCAGAATTTTTTTAGCCCGAGTGAATTTGGCAGAATTACACCAGTAATTGTATCTTCTCACATTGCTCATATATACATAGTCGCTCGAAATCGTATCATGGATAAAATTAACTGTAATAACCACAGCATGATTCTGATTTATGAAATCTGCAATCACTTCTGCTTTTTCAGCTGCGGATTTGCCCGGCGCAATAACTACAATATTTTTACCAGCCAAATTACTCTTAAGAAGTTTCATAGCTGCTGTGTCGTCAATATCTGACTGCAAATATTCCAGATAAGTCTCTTCCAGAAGATCATAGTGATAACGTTTCCGAGCGGAAGCCCCTATTTTGTTTAGAATATACCGAATGTCCTTTGAGCGAATACTGTTCTTCTTCGTCAGATATGTAACATTATTAACATGTGCCCCATAACAGCCTGCAATAAAATATGGCGTTGTATACCCCCAGGAGCACCTTGACCGGATATTATCCATGTACCCGTCAATAACATCTAAAAGAGCGTCCATATCATAACTATATCCCAGTTTTGTTACCATATATTCGGCGATAAGTTCTGTTGGAGTATTTCCCGCTCCTCGTCCCATACCAGAAATCGTCCCGTCTACCACAACCTCTCTTTTCCCATGGGCCATACGTAAAAAAGCCTGGGACAAAGCACTAGAGAGCTGCATATTGTTATGTGAATGAAAACCGATTTTGCAGCTCGACACAAGGTTGTGATTAAGCAGACTGTATACCCGCTGAAGATCCTCTTCGTACATAGAGCCAAAGGTATCCACAATTGAAAAGCAATACGGTTCCAGCTGATTTGCCATTTCAATAAGTTCAAGCAGTTCAGCATCCGAATACCCAAGGATATCTACCGGCTGAACAAATACTTTATACCCTTTATCCTTAATCTTACGGCAGACTTCCATTGCGTCATATCTTTCGTTTTTAAAAAAACATTCACGAACAATGTCAATAGATTTCCCTGTACATTCATCAAGATTATCTATAGAATATCTGCTAAAATCTGCCAGCACAGAAAATTCACTGTTCCCCTTATCTTCTGGAACAAATCTCTGTGCATCAGCAGCATTTTTATAAACCGTTTTTCCGTCCCCGAATCCTTCATCCTGAAGGAAACCGATCTCAATATAATCAATATTGGCATTTTTCAATCCTGAAATAATGCCAGCTATTACCTCATCACCAAATTTTTTATCAACCAGATATGCACCATCCCGTAATGTACAGTCCAATAATCTCGCTTTTCCCATTGTTAACTTATCCCTCTTTCTTTGTTATGATTTCGGTATAAATCGCATTTGCGATTTCAAAATCTTCCGGATAATCAATATCCACACATTCATATCCAGATACCTCACATATGTAAGGCTTAATTCCAATCCGCCGATTTAAAGATACAAAAGTCTCTTTTGGAAATACATAAGCAGCCGAAACTTCATTATAATACACTGGAAGATCCTGTGTTCTTGGTACATTCTCTGCATCAAAATTTAACGGTTTTCCATTATACCACATTAAACGCTGTATTTTTTCTCCTGTAAAGGCAGAATCATATTCTTTGGAGCAGACCTTTTGTATACATTCAGAAAATCTTTCTTCCTTAACAAAGGGTGATGTGCAATGACACACCATATAAATATCTGCGTCAACTTGCTTCATAAAGCATTTGATAATGTCTTGTGGTGTAGCTTCCTTCGTATCCAGCCACTCCGGTCTTTTCAAAAACTGAACATTTGGAATCAGATAATCTTTTATATCTTCATTGCTGCAGTAAACGTATAATTCATCAATCTCTTTTACTTTAACCAATGTTTTCAGGAAATGTGTGATTAACGGAGTTCCATCTGAAAATCTTTTTGTATTTTTCCCCGGGGTCCGTTCATTATTTAATTTTATCGGTACAAATGCTGCAATCTTCATCGTTGTTCTTCCTCCCATTTCATCAGCAACTCATCCAAATTAATACGATCAAATACTTCCAATTTTCCTCCCCTTGTTGCGTTTGCAACAACTCTTCCCTGAGCTTCTATTGCCTCCCGGGCCGCATGAAATCCCAACAGATTTGCCTTAATATTAGGCATATCTGCGACCTCGCCCGGTTTCAGATAATCTTTTACGAAATAATTGGATTCTCCTTCATATTTATAGGTTCGATCATCAATTTTATTTGTAATAGCATAACTGAAGTCCACACCGATCAGGTAGATTTCCGAAAATCCCATAAAATAAGCAAACTGCAGCATTTCCGCAGTAACCGTACCGGCAGTATAAATTCCTTCTGCAGCGTTTAGACTGAATTTACCGTCCTTCTCATAATCAGATTCCAGTTCATTATAAAAAATTCCATTTTTAATCTTATCCCTGTATCTTTTCGGGAAAAAGCGATGATCCGACGGAACCCCATCCACATCATCTGTATATTGTGCCACAATTTTAGCATCTGAGATGAAATAGTATGTTGGACGCCATTCTGTCTGGGAAAATATCATATAAATGCGGTTACAGGCAAATGTAGGTATATCCAGATTCCATAATCTTGTCAGATCTTCCGCCTTAAGACTTGGACCATTACCGATCACAAAACATCTTTCACCTTTATGAATATCATGATATGGTCTCAGCTTTTTAACAATCGCCATTCGGTCTTTCGTCTCATCCCAGTTTTTCAATGCATAATATGTTTTCCGTATATCTTTATATATGGTTGTATCCTTTATTGTCATATTTTCACCCCACAAAATCTATAAACCTATATGCAAAAAATTTCGTACTTTTGCACAGAAATCAAGAGATATCGCTGACAATTGAATATATATTCTATCTTTCACATTTAAAGATTTATATTCATTTTTTTCAAATGCAACTTTCCTGCGATAAAAAATCAGCTTTTCCTTAGATGTATGCCTATTCATTTTATCGGATGACTTTAATACTTTTTGATAAAAGTAAATGCAGTTAAAAACAAATCCGATCTTCTCCTTCAAATAAAATTCGGGATATTTCTGTTCAATAAACTGCATACGCCCGTATTTTGCCTCCAAAGCATCCAGCCTTTTATAGGAAAAATCACTGCTCATAATACTCTGTTCTCTCTGTCGGTACCAGTAACAGCATTCAGGGATGGCAACAACTCTCTGTGCATTATGAAAAATTTGATATGTCCAGAATTCATCCTCGTTGCATTTGCCTGTTTCGAATAAAATATTCTCCAGACATTTCCTGCTGTAAAGTTTATTCCAGACTGTCTGATGAAAAACCGTATCACTGATAAGACCTTCCATAGCTTCTTTGTTAGAACAACATACCAATTTTTTCTGACAGACCCTTCTGATAATATTTTCATCTTTAAAATAAACTGTTCCACATTCTGCTATTTCCGCTTGACACTCTGCGAGACTTTTATATAGCTTTTCATACATATCTTCCCGAATCCGGTCATCACTGTCTACAAAGCCGATATACTCTCCCGTTGCCACTTCAAGCCCCTTATTTCTTGCATCAGAAAGCCCACCATTTTTTTTATGAATAACTCGAATCCGCCGATCCTTCTCTGCCCACATTTCGCACAATTCAGGGCAGCAGTCCTTAGAACCATCATCTACTAAAATAATTTCTAGATTTCTGTATGTCTGGTTTACAATCGATGTAATACACTCATTCAAATATTTTTCCACCTGATAAACAGGCACAATTATTGAAATCTTTGGTTTATCCATACTAGCTTTTTCAAACCCTATACTTATTATTAGTTCCTTTAATTTCCCCATGCACCCAGTGTAACATTCTCAATCCCCAAGTGCATCGTAAAGCCATTTTTGCCATCCAATAATTTTTACGATTAATCTCTTCCTTATTTGTTTGTTTCAAAACTTTCTTCAGCTTCTGCTTAAATTCTATCTGGTACTTTTGCAGCTCTGTCTTCCGCTTATCAGATTGAAAAATTATTAACTTGACCATTTGATAAATATATCTGTTATTTATTATCTTCTTAAGTTCACTTTCTGTTTCTCTCTCGTACATTGTTTCGAGAACATAAATTGGATCTTTAATTTTATGTTCATTCCAGTCCGATGTAGAGGCTGAATTTTTTCTAACCATATAATGATAATAGGGAACATCTATAAAAACTGCTTTCTCTGATCTATGAAACAAGAAATAGTTAAGCAGCAAATCCTCGTTAATCACTATGTTTTCATCATAATTAATTTGATTAAATAGCTTCCTTCGATATATCTTATTCCAAAGTCCCGGTTCAACTAAATTTCCTTCCAGCAAATCCTTAACCCCTGTGTATGTATCCTGAACTTTCAACTGCTTTGTTCCATGATACAGATCCACTCTGTCCGGAAAAACCATCTGATATCCGCAATGTGCTATGTCAGCATCATACTCAACTGCCAGCCCTATCAATTTTTCATACATTTCCGGCTCTATATAATCATCTCCATCAACAAAACCAATGTATTCGCCGTCTGCCTGCTCCAATCCTGTTTTCCTGGCCGCTGAAACGCCTCCATTTTCTTTGTGTATCACACGAAAACGCTTATCTTTCTCTGCAAAAGTATCCGCAATCTGTCCGGTTTGATCTCCTGATCCGTCATCTATTATTATAATCTGAAGTTCCTTATAAGTTTGGCATCTCACACTCTCAAGGCATCTCTCCAGATAGGGTGCAATATTATAAGCCGGAATAATAATACTGACTTTTGGATTCTTATTTAAATCTTTAATCAATGTATCCCATCTGCCCTTCTAATCCTTTTACCATCTGCTCTTTCTTATCATCTGTCAAATTCCCCCGTAATGTATAATCTACTCCGTATACTGGAGCTGTTTTCATTTTTTCTTTGTTTTTACTCAGATATTCTTCCAGCGAACAGATTATTTTAGCCGGTGATCCTGCTGCAACTGTATTGTCCGGTATACTCTTTGTCACTGTACTGTTTGCTCCAATAATGACATTGCTTCCGATAGACACTCCGGGAAGTACTACAGATTCTGCTCCAATAAATACATTATCACCAATATTGACCCGGCCTATTTTTGTATATCCTAGGAACTGCTTCGTACTTGCATCGTGGCACAATATATGCACCCTGGGTGCCATAGTTACATTATCTCCTATACTGATCAGCCAACAATGGGAAGGATCCAGAATAACTCCATTTAAACGTCCGAAATTCTTCCCGACTTTCATCCCCATTTTAATTAATTTTTCTGTCGTATATTCGCCACGCAGCCGATAGACAAATTCTTTTACCCAATTCATAATATTTCTAAATCCTTAGTTACCTTACAGTATAATATCCAGCTTTAAGGAAAAGATTTCTCAAATAAAACTTTCCTCTGGAACTAGTGTATTGATTTCCACTTGAATTAACTCCCCAAACATCAGGATAAGCAGGGAATCTTTCCAAAGCCAGCTCATTCTTGTGATTATCATACACTGCTTTAAATGCATATTCTATACAACTGTTTGCCATGGAATCTATTACTTCATCCGTCAAAAAAAAATTTTTCAAATCATAAATACTCGCCTTAAACAGCCATGTCTGTATTGAATTATATTTTGGTGCATAAAGAAAAACATTTTTTTGACTTTCTCTTGTCTTTGCTAATATCAAATTTATATTATTAATCCACAATCTGCCGCTAACCTTCCAAAAGCATTTTAGCTCCGTTAATATTTCACTTCGGTTCAATGCAGCTTTTATAATACTGGCGTCTCCAACAGACATATTTGTACTAGAAACTCCACTATCCATTGAAACATTGAGATATTCAAATTTCTTATTATTCTCCTCAGCCAGCTTTTTTAAATACCCTATATCTATCTCATAACCGGAATTTTCCGCAAAAATAACTGCATCAAAATTACTTTGCATAATATAGCGTCTAATATTTTCCATATATTCAGCATACCGGATATTGACATCACAATGTTTTATATTGCTGAAAGGTTTTATTGTTCCGGTCATTAATAATGCTTCCATCATTTTACGCCCCATTTTTCGTCATTGATTCAAACAATTTTTCTACTTCTGATACCGTATTCTCTTTTGAGAAAATCTTACTTCTTTCCATTGCTTTATCTTGATACTCTTCGCGTATTTTCAGTGAGCTGACCATAACTTTTAATCCTTCATACAGTTTGTCTTCATCAGTCCCATCAACCACAATTCCAAATTCATTATTTTTTCCCAGCATCTCTTCCATACCTGATACCCTGGTAGTCACAACTGGTACTCCTAATATCAGGGCCTCTGTCGCTGCTGTAGAAAATCCTTCCGCCATAGAAGGACAGACAAATATATCACATTTTGCAACATATTTATAAGGATTCGTCCTATACCCCAGCAATGTAAATGTATCAGTACATCCGTTTTCATCCACAATTTTTTCTATTTTATTTCTTTCCGGACCTTCGCCCAGAATATATGTATGTACCTTATATCCTTCCTTTATAAGTCTTGCATGAATTCTCGCCAACTTGTCAAACCCTTTATTTGGCATCAATTTTCCGACACCGACCAGTTTTATTTCATCATCTTTAAACACAATATCTTTTATGGGTTCTTTTGCCATTTCCCGTATCTGATCCGTTTCATTTGTATTGTACAGTACATAAACCGGATTATCTACGGGAAATAAATTCTGGAAATCTTTTTTCACATACTCTGACACGCATACTGTACAGTCAAATCTCCTGTAGCACTCCAGAGCCTCTTTATAATTTCTGAAAGCATTACACGCCGTATTCCTGTCATGCTGTTCCACATGAATCCAGGAAACCAATTTTGTGTCCTTATCACTGCAGCCTGATACAATCCTTGCACTCGGTCCTTCCAGATAGGAAACAATAATGTCATATTTATCTTTAATATAATAACTGAATAGAAATTGCGGTGAAAAAAGTTTCATAATTTTTGAATTTCCCCGGACAGCTCTCTTATGGCAGATAATAAGTTTCACATCCTTTTTAAGAAACTGTTCGTTTACTCCTCCGCCAAATAAAGCCATCACCGTGATATCAAAATTCTCTCTGTCCATGTTATTTACGAGGTTCACCAGAACCTTCTCTGCTCCCCCGTGATGAAGGTCATGGATTACAAATAGTATCTTTTTCATTTCCGCAAATTCCTCTGTATATCACTATAATTCCGATTTATACGTTCTTTCAAGTTTTTACACGAATATAAAACGACAACATCACCCCTGCCGGGAATGACAGAACCAACAGGAAAGGATTAAAATCTTTCAGTCCGCACCATCTTCCTGCCAGTATACAGGAAGACCAGTAATGGATATACTGTTTGATCTTAAATTTCAACGGGGCCTGTTTAAATGTAAGATATAGCTTTCGGATCTCTGCAAAGCTTCTTGGACTGTTTCTGTACTGTTTCAGAATGGATGCCGACATTCCCTCCGGTTGATATTCCACATAACACAAATTCTCATTCAACACAAGAAAATCATATTTTTTGCTGATCTGCAAATGCATGTAATGCGGATTGAAATTTTTTTCACCGGGAAAACTTTTCATTGGAGCCACCGCTTTATACAGCTCTGTTCTGACTACATTCTTTCTGTCGCCATTATGAATCGGATATTTCCCGATCAGCAGATCTATCAGATTCACACTCTTCTGATCCGGTAGCGGGTCTCCTATCACATGCTCTTGCAAATCATAATCAAGACCTACAATTCCAGCATATTTATCGGAACCATTCTCTCTCCAAAAATTTATAATACGCTCAATCGCATCATCAGGAAGATAATCATCCGAATCCACACACATCATCAGTTCTGTATCAGCATTGGCTATTGCTGCATTATACCCTGTATGAAGTCCTCCATTTTTCTTATAAATATATCTTATCTCAAATCCATTATTCTCCTGCATCCACTTTGCGATAACTTCTTTTGTATTATCTGTAGATCCGTCATCAATGATAAGCCAGATAAAATCTTTTAGCGTCTGGCGGCGCAACGCCTGATAACCTCTATTCAATATGTCTGCTCTATTGTAAGCAGGTGTAAAAACAGTAATTGTCTTTTTATCCATTTTTCTTTCCTTTTTTTCTATTGCCAATAGTAGATAAGATAATAAACAATCTTAAACAGTGATTCATACCCTGATACCCAAAAAGTCGGCTGAATACTCTTAAAAGAGCTATTTTCTTATTTTTTCCATATCTCAATAAATATTTGCAAGGCTTAGCCAACTTTCGCTGCTCATTTCTTTCTTTTTTCTCCAGATGGTTGATATGGAAAAGCAGAGTTCCATATTGATATGCCGTATAAATGAAATAAGCATTTTTATACTGTGTGCTTCTATCTGGCAGTTCTCCATGTTTGATACACGCCCGGATATTTTTTCGAAGCATGTCTACATTTTCTGCTTTAAGAGTATGTGTAATGGACTCCGCTCTTTGTCTGTAGCAATAAGCGTTCAGATTGCATCCTCCCATCTTATTTGAACAAGAAGCAAGCCTGGCACACCATTCTATATCTTCAGATGTGATACCCACTCGGAAGTAAAGATTATTCTGTAAAATTAGTTCTCTTGAAACAGCTTTGTTACAAGCAGAAGCAATATATTGATTCTGTTCTACAAGATACTGGAATCTTTGATCTGCATTCATCTTCCCCAGGCTTTCTTCATCAATAGAAGAAAAAAAATCTCGATATTGATTTTCTTCTTCATAATAATATTTATAATGAAAATTCATTACATCACAATCTTGATGTTCAATTCCAGTCTTCAATTTTTTCAAGAACTGGCTGTCACTCCAAAAATCGTCACTGTCCAGAAAGAGAAGATATTTTCCTGCAGCAACTTTAATCCCTGTATTTCTGGCATCCGACAGACCTCCGTTCCTTTTATGTATTACAGAAATCTTTTCAAATTGTGAAGCGTATTGATCACATATTTTTGAACTCCCATCTGTTGATCCATCATCCACTAAAATAAGTTCATAATCATCCGAATTCTGTTTTAATACACTTTCAATACAATCTATTATAT
>ERZ1090863.1335-NODE-1336-length-10880-cov-4.646282_pt1 | contig 10880 bp, 11 predicted proteins | sample MGYA00478480_ERZ1090863 | MGnify/ENA primary metagenome ERZ1090863 (study PRJEB33644, sample SAMEA5815746) | chicken gut metagenome | biome: Chicken; feature: Gastrointestinal Tract; material: Caecum | place: Ireland | collected 2019-01-01 | study: A study of...
CAGCAAATTATTTTTTTTATTTATACTATTTTCTGTTTTAAAATTAAAAAAAAAAATATTCCGGGCCCCCCCCCCCTTTTTGGGGGGGGGGGGCCGCCCCCCCCCCCCCCCCCCCGCCATGTTTATGGTATTATTTTTATAAAGTCCGCCCTTAAAGGTCTGCCAGCACGTCCTTCATGTCGTAAAGGCCCGCGGGCTTGCCGCATATCCACTTTGCCGCGCGTATCGCACCGGAGGCAAACACCTTTTTGCTGCGCGCCGAGTGCGCAAGGGTGATAATTTCGTCCTCGCCGCAGAACAGCACTTCGTGCTCGCCCACTATGGTGCCGCCGCGCACGGCGTGTATGCCTATCTCGTTCCCGCGGGCGCCGACAATGCCTTCGCGGCCGCATATATACGGCTTTTTTTGTTCAAACGCGTTGTTTGCGGCGTCGGCAAGCATCAGCGCGGTGCCGCTGGGCGCGTCTTTTTTTAAGTTGTGGTGTTTTTCCACTATCTCTATGTCGAACTTTTCGCCCAGGAAGGCGGCGGCCTCCTTGACAAGCTTTACCAACAGGTTTACCCCCACCGAAAAGTTGGCCGTGCGGAATATGGCAACTTTTTTGGCACACTGCTCTATGTGCGCAAGCTGTTCCGCCGTATAGCCTGTGGCGGCTATCACTGCGGGCACGCCGCGCTGCATGCAGAATTCAAGTTCGCTTTCAAGGCAGGTGGGGGAGGAAAAATCTATCACCACGTCCACGTCCTCGCTCACCTCGGCAAAAGTAGGGTACACCTTCCCCGCAAAGTTTTCGGGCGCGTGCAGGTCTACTCCGCACACCGCCTGCGCCTCGTCGTCGTTTTTAAGTAATTCAAGTATATTGCCGCCCATATGGCCTGCAATGCCGCATACAAGTACCTTTACCATACCTTTTTTATCCCCGCGCTTTCAAGCGCCGCGTCCATTATTCTCTTGTGTTCTTCCTCAAGTTCGGTAAGGGGAGGGCGAGGCAGTCCCGCGTCCAGCCCTATCTTAGTGCAGCCGTACTTTACCGGTATGGGATTGACCTCGGTAAAGCATGCGTCTATCAGCGGCAGCAGCCTGTCTTCAAGCTCGTTGGCGCGCTTCAAATCGCCCGCCATAACGTATTCATACACCTTTTTGCACTCCGCGGGCGCTATGTTGGAAACCACCGAAATCAGCGCCGCGCCGCCTATCGCAAGTATGGGCAGGTTCAGGTTGTCGTCGCCCGAATATACGTCCATTTTGCCGCGCACGCGCCGCATGGTTTCGCATATCTGCTCCATGTTGCCGCACGCCTCTTTTATGCCCGCCATGTTGGGTATGTCGGCAAGCGCCTCGGCAGTTGCGGGCAGGATGTTCACACCTGTGCGCGGGGGCACGTTGTAAGCAATCACCGGCAGCTTAGTGGCGGCGCATATTGCCTTGTAATACTCCACTATGCCGCGCTGGGTGCACTTGTTGTAGTAGGGCGTAACGGCCAGCAGTCCGTCGGCGCCCGACTGTTCGGCAAGCACGGCGCCGTCTATGGCGTGCACGGTGTTGTTGGAGCCGCAGCCGAACACCACTTTGGCGCGGCCGTGCACTTTTTTCACCGTGAATTCCATAAGGTCGGCCTTTTCGTCCTCGGTCGTGGTGGGCGGTTCGCCGGTGGTGCCCAGCACCAGCAGCATATCCGTTCCGTTTGCTATCTGGTATTCTATCATCTTTTCAAACGATTCAAAGTTTATAGATCCGTCCTGCTTAAAGGGCGTTATCATCGCCGTTCCAAGCCCTGAAAAAAAACCTGTCATCAGGTGATTCCTCCTTATTTTGTTGGCTGTATTATTTTATGCGCGTGTGCGTGCATTTTTGTATAAATGTATAAGTTGTTTGTGTAGTGGCCCTTGCCTTATGCCGTGCCCCTTGCCTCGTTCGTTTTTACACAAGGGCGCCAAGAACGCGGTCAAGCCTCCCCTGCCTAAGGACGAACGAGGCGTTTCATAGCACAACGGACACCCGTTGTGCGTGCCGAAGTGAGATGAGCGAGCACAAAGTGTAAGGAGCGAGCGGTGACCGAAAACGGCGTTGTCTTTACGCCGTTTGAGACTTAAAGGAGGGGTTTGAGTGGTGCGGCGCAAAGTCAAGGCAGAAACGATCTTTGCAATATAAATCGCGTAACCGAACCCCTCAGACACAAGCTCGCCCACACTCGCTTGCGCCAGCTCCCCTTGGGCAGGGGAGCCCACATTGCGGTTTGTCATTTCGGCTTGGCGCTTTTACATGTCATTGACGCTATTGCGCCTACGGCGAACAATAGCTATTCCGTCGCTTCGCTCCTTACGACCGAGCGACGGCGAGCGGAGAAATCTCAAAATAAGAGATCTCTCCATGCGCTCATTACATTCGCTTAGTCGAGATGACAGGGGTTATTTTTTAACTTTACAAGGAATAGCTTTACGCAATAGCAAGTTTTAAAATAATTACGCCGAAAAAATGCAAGGACGAGCAACACACTTCTGCAAACAGCACATACGCGCTGTTTGCGTGTTGCGAGATGAGCGAGGGTAAATGTAAACCCGAGCGGTGACCGAATGCGGCGGCAATACGCCGCTCGCCGCATGAGAAAAATTTACTTTCGCCGTTAAGCATTTTTACGACTTACCGTAATCTCACGGCGGAGGATTTTGCCAAAGGCAAAAGATTTCGCGTGAACCCCTATATATATTTTTTCGCCGCAAGCAGTTCGGCAAGAAGTACCGCGCCGCCCGCCGCGCCGCGCAGCGTGTTGTGCGAAAGGCCTATAAACTTATAGTCGAATATCTTGTCTTCGCGCAGCCTGCCCGCGCATACGGCCATGCCGTTTTCAACCATTCTGTCCAGCTTTGCCTGGGGGCGGTCGGCCTCTTCAAAGTAGTGTATAAACTGTTTGGGCGCCGAGGGCAGGCCAAGCGCCTGCGGCTCGCCCGAATATTCCGCCCACGCCTTCAATATCTCTTCTTTTGTGGGCTTGTTTTCAAAGCTTACAAACACCGCCGCCGTGTGCCCGTCAGAAACGGGTACCCTTAAGCACTGCGCGGTTATGTCGGGGCCGTCGGCGGGCACTATTTCGCCGCCCTTCACCTCGCCCCAGATCTTAAGCGGCTCCTGTTCGCTCTTTTCTTCCTCGCCGCCGATGTAGGGGATAATGTTGTCTATAATTTCGGGCATGGTCTCAAAAGTCTTGCCCGCGCCGGAAATGGCCTGGTAGGTGGTTACTGCAACCTGCTTTATGCCGAACTTTTTAAGCGGGTGCAGCAGGGGTACGTACGACTGCAGCGAGCAGTTGGACTTTACGGCTATAAACCCGCGCTCTGTCCCCAGCCTTCTGCGCTGCGCCTGTATAACTTCAAGGTGGGCAGAGTTTATTTCGGGTATGACCATGGGCACGTCGGGCGTAAAGCGGTGCGCGCTGTTGTTTGAAACTATGGGGCACTCAAGCTTTGCGTATGCATACTCAAGCTGTTTTATCTCGTCCTTTTTCATGTTCACGGCGCAGAAGCAGAAGTCTACCGACATTGCAATCTTTACCCTGTCGGCACAGGCGGCAAAAACTTCCATGTCGGCATATTTTGCGGGCATGGGGGCGCTCATGTGCCAGCGGCGCACGGCGTCCTTATACTTTTTCCCCGCCGAGGAGGAAGAGGCCGCAAGACAGGTCACGTTGAACCAGGGGTGGTTTTCCAAAAGCAGCAAAAAGCGCTGGCCCACCATGCCGGTGGCGCCTATAACGCCCACATTGTACTTTTTCATGGCAATATTTCCTTTTTTTTAATTAAATTTAATGTTATCGTGCCGCCCGTTCAGGGCATATACAGAAAAACGCAGGGCGGCGCCCTGCGTAAAAGAGATGCAAAAACAAAACTTTCACCTAAAAGCGCAACGCACAAAGCGACAGTTGCAAGGGTATTGACCTTTGCACCCAGCGCAGGATAAGGCCCCCTTGCGCTTCGGCGGAGATGCCCTTTCGGCGCAGAGAGTAAAAATTCCCTTAAAATTTAACTCTGCGCGTACTGATGCTCGTCCGCTCCTCTTTCAGTCGGGTTAAATATACCACAAAGCTGCCCAAATGTAAAGAATTTTATTAAACTTCGATCAAAATAATTGAAAAAACGCCTGCAATGCTGTATAATGCTATATAACATGATAAGTGCGGCACAGGCGCAAAGCCCGCCGCAGCTCAGCGGCGCGGTGCGCCGTTCAATTCAACCTTACAGGATCATTTTATGGCAGATTCAAGAGTAAAGGCCTTAGAGGGCCACGAAATATCGGACTATTCCCGCAAGGAAGTGCCCCAGGGCAGGTGGGGATACACCTGGGACGTGTTCAAATCCAACTTCGGCAAGATAGTTTTAAACAACCTTTTAACGCTGGTATTCTTCCTTCCGCTGGCTATAATAGTCTACATGCGCGACCTGTATGTAGCTTCGCTTTCCACAACTTACCCGTTCAGTTCCAACTTAGGCCCCGCGGGCCTGCCCTCTACGCCCAACGTAACGGGGCTTGCCGAAGGGCTGAACATGTCGGCAGACATAATGTTCTATTCGCTTGCGATAGTGGCGGGGCTTATAGCCGCCGTAGGCGTGGCGGGCGCGTGCTATTCCATGAAAAAACTGGTCAACACAAACGGCGAATTTACCGTAAAGGGCTACTTCCGCGGCGTTAAAAAGTGCTACCTTAACGTCGCCCTTCCCACGGCGTTGTTCATGATAGTATTCTTCTGCACGGTGCTGGTAAGCGACTGGCGCCACCTTGTAATAGCGCAGGGCGGCTCCTCCGCATGGCCCATCGCCGCCACCGTGCTCATGATAATACTGTGCGTAGTAGTGGGCATCATATGCATGTGGTTCATCGCCGTGGGCGTAAGCTACAAAGTCGGCCCCTGGCAGCTTGTAAAAAACAGCTTTGTGCTGCTTATAGGCACTATTATTCAAACAATATTGATGCTCGGCATAGCGTTCATACCCGTGTGGTTGCTGCTCATCGGCGGGTTCATGCAGGTAATAGCGCTGCTGCTTTTAATAGTTTTCGGCTTTTCGTATGTGTTCCTCTGCTGGATGAGCTTCACCCAGTGGGTGTTCGATATGTTCATTACCCCCAATATAGAGGCGAAGAAGGCCGAAGAGCACTCTAAGATGACCAAGGAACAGCTTGCCGCCCTTAAGGAAGAGGAGGAAAAGGACGCCGCCCGCGAAATGCTTGCCGCAGGCCGCAGCGAACTTATAGGCAGGCCCGTTCCCCCCATAACGGGCAACCCCGTTCCCGCCCTGGGCGCGGCGTTCGGCAGAAGCTCGCTTGCCGCAGTTGCAGATGGCAGGGCCGAGCTGGAAAAGAGCATAGCCGACTACGAAAACGAGCACAAGAACGACAAGCGCTACGTTGAATACAACAAGATGTTTGCCGAAAGGGAAAAGGCGCTGCAGGACGAGGGCAAAAAGGGCAAAAAGAAAAAGAAGATAAGCGCAGACAACCTGTTAAGGTGAGCGCAGTCCGCACCGCGCGCAAAGTGTAAAAAATGCGCTTAAAAATCAAAAGGTACGGCAATATGCCGCAGATATTTGTTTGTTCGGCAGAAAAGGGGCCGCCCCGCAGCGCGGGGCGGCCGATAAAAATTTACGCCGCGCATTGCGCGCTGCGCACGGGGGAAATATGAAGGAGAGTTACGCCGCGTTAGGCGGAAGATTCGAATATCTCAACTCTGACTGCGGCTATGAACAATGGTCGCAGTATTTAATTGAAACGCTCAAGGGGCTGGGCGCCGGCATGAGCGGCGTTGATATCGGCTGCGGCAACGGCTACTTCACGCGCGCGCTTTATAAGGCGGGCAAGGATATGCGCGGGGTAGACGTTTCGCCCGAAATGCTCAATAAGGCCCGGCAGCTTGCAAGTGCAAAGGGCGTGCGCGCCGAATTTTTACTTGGCGATATAACCAAACTAAAACTGACAAGGCGGGTGGACTTTGCCGTAGCCGTAAACGACTGCCTCAACTACGTTCCGCCCCAAAAGCTTGCCGCGGCATTTTCGCACGTGGCGGGCTGTTTAAAACCGGGCGGCGCGTTTATATTTGATATAAGCACGGAATACAAGCTTAAAAACGTGCTGGGCAACAACCTGTTCGCCGAAGACCTTGACGATATAACATATCTCTGGTTCAACAGCTTTTCGGGCGACAGGGTGACTATGGATATCACCGTGTTCACGCCCGCGGGCGGCGGACTGTTCAGAAGGGAGGAGGAGCGGCATGTGCAGTACGTGCACCGCGTCCCCGAAGTTACCCGCGCGCTTGAGGGCGCCGGCTTTGAAGTGCTGCGCACCGAAGGGCACCTGGGCGCCCCGCTAAAAGAGGACAGCCTGCGCGCCAACTTTATATGCACGCTTTCCAAGCGCTGAAAATTTTGCTCGATCTACAAAGAGGTGACAACTGTGGACAGATTATATAAAACGCTGATATGCGATAAGCAGGTATCGCTCTCCGTAATGGAGACCACCGCAATGTGCCGGCACGCGCGCGACATTCACAACCTTGAACCGCGCGCAGCGGCGGCGCTGGGCAAACTTTTAACGTGCGGCACCTATATGGCGGGCTGCTTAAAGAGCGAAAAGGGCGCCATATCCATTACCGTAAAGGGCGCCGAAGGCAACGGCTCGGCAAGCGTATCGGGCGACGTGAACCTGCACATGCGCGGGTATATAGACGGCTCGGCCGAAGGCAAGCTTAAAGGCGGCTTTATGACGGTGGTAAAGGACGACGGCTTTTTCCGCCCCTTCACGGGCGCGGTAGAGCTTGTTTCGGGCGACGTGTCGGAGGATATGGAGCGCTATTTCGAGCTCTCCGAACAGATAAAAACCAAAGTGCGCGTGGGCGCGGAATTCGATGGCGAAAAGTGCTTAGCCGCGGGCGGCGTGGTGATGCAGCTGCTGCCCGGCTACTCGCCGGAGGCCGAGGCGCTTGTGGAACAAAAGGCGGCGCAGATAGGCAACATTGCCGAAGATATACGCCTGCTCGGCGCCGAAGGCGTGGTAAAAAAGTACTTTGCGGGCGAAACGGAGGGCGCGTATACATATATCACCGAGCCGCTCTACAAGTGCAACTGCTCGCGCAAAAAGATCTCGGCGCTGCTTGCCACCATGGGCAGGGACGAGCTTGAAGACATAATAAGGGAGCAGGGCGAAGTGTCGGTGCACTGCCACTACTGCAACACCGACTATAAATTCGGCCGAGAAGATATAGAAAAGTTATTCAAATGAGCAAAACGCAGCCTATGGACTTCAGCGACGACAGGCTTTTAGACCTCGCCGCGCGGAAGATCGACGAACACAATTTAATAGACGCGCTTAAGATACTCAACAAAAACGGCGAAATAAATTTCAACGATGACCGTTCGTATATGCTGTACGCCGAAGCTTACGACGACATGGACTTATACGAACGCTCTATAAATTATTGGTTCAGGTATCTTGACGAGGCCCCCGAAGGCGATCTTGCCGACGCGTACGAGGGGCTTGCCGTGTGCTACATGAATATAGATAACGAGCATTTTGCCGCCTACTACTACAACAAGATGCTGGTGGAGACGGACGACCTCACCCCCGAAACGCGGCGCGAAATAATAAACAACTTTCTCCGCCGCCAGGAAAACCCGCTCAAATTTGCCTACCCGCCGCAGCTTGCCGACTATTCGGCAGAGATGTCGCGCGGGGTAGAGCTTATGCGCGGCCAGCAGTTCGATAAGGCGGTGGAGGAGTTCGACAAGGTTGCAGAGGGCAACCCGCGCTATCTTTCGGCGCGCAACTACATTGCCATGTGCCGCGTGATAGAGGACAAGTGCGACGAGGCCGAAGCCGAGTGCCTTTCAATACTTTCAAAAAAGCCGGACGACGTGCAGGCGCTCACCACCCTCGCCGCCGTAAAGACCGAGCAGAAGAAGGCGGAAGAGGGCAGGCAGATAGCCCTGAAGCTGGTATCCCTCGGCGCTACCGAGCCCGACGACATCTACAAAATAGCCACCGTGTGCTGCGAAAACAAGCTGCACCGCGAGGCGTACGGCCTGTTCAGCAAGCTGGGCGGCGAGCTTGCTTACGATACCACCGTGCTCTACTTCAAGGCGATATCCGCCTACAACTGCGGGCTGTACAGGCAGAGCTATGCCGCGTTCGAAGACCTGCTCGCCGTCAATCCCGACGCCGTGGTGGCGCGCTACTACTACCTGCGCGCAAGGGAAAACGAAAAGTCGGGCACCGCGGAGCAGTTCGGATACTTTTACCGCCTTCCGCAGAACATGCGCGAAAGCTCGCTGGAGCTCATCTCGGCATACTACCGCCTTTCAAAGCGCGCCGCCGCGCGCTTTGCCAGGGATGTGGACATACTCGAATGTATAAAATGGTGCTTCGACGAAACGGAAAACACCGAAGATAACCAGCTGCACCTCATTGCGGCGCTGTGCGCCGTAAAGGGCGGGTTCGACGACTATGTGCGCGGCCTGTTGCTTAACGCCTTTCTCTCCGACGGGCTTAAAATAGCCGTGCTGCACGATATCTGCGCCCGCAACGAAGACAACCAGTTCGGCGTTGTTATTTGCAACATATACAAGGGCGTGGATATATATGCCCTTCAGATAGGCCGCTCCAAGCGCAAACACTTCATCGAGGCTCACTCCCTGCTCGTTTCGCGGTTCGCCATTTTAGATGAAGGGTATTCCGCACGCTTTTGCAGCGCCGCGGAAAAGGTATACGACGATATGTCGCGTGCGGGCTGCCTTGCGCTCGCTGCGTCTGTAAAGTCGCTTGCGGCGGCAATATTCACCGTTTCGGGCGTGCGCGAATCGGGCGTGCCCACGGACGACGTGTGCGGCTTTTTCGACGCCGACAGGGCGGTATACCGGGAGATAATGGAGAGCACAAAATGAAACTTTGCGATTTCGACGGAATGTTCGATAAAAAGTTGTCCGCCTATATCTCAAAAAATTCGGGCAAGTATAGAGAGGAGGAGTGGGAAGACCTGATCCCAAAGCTGTACGATAAGTTCGGCGACACCGTTATAAAGTCGCTGGGCACAAGCCCGCGCGGCTATTACGCCGCCATGGACGATGATCAGCTTGTAAAGTGCCTGCGCGCGCACATAAAGGGCGGCGTCCCCGTGCCCGAATTTTTGTGCAGGGAGCTTGAAAAGCGCCCCGCATGCCGCGCTGAGCTGCTTGCCGCGCTTGCCTCGCGTGAAGACGGACTGGTGCAGTATGCCGTAAACATACTCGGCGCCGACCCCGCGGCCATTCCCGTATATATGCGCCTTGCGTGCATGCCCGATGCCGACTACGACTTTGTTGACCTTTGCGCCGACTTTTTAATGGAGAACGCCGACGTCGTAATGGAACAGGCCATGGAAAACTATAAAAAGGGCGTCCGCCCCGACCTGATGCTGGAGATACTCTCCCGCGTACAGGTGCCCGACGAGCGGGTGTTCGATATACTTTTAAAGGAGTTCCGCGGCAGCGACGACGTGCAGATGATGGCGGGATACCTGGCCTCGTACGGCGACGAGCGCGCCCTGCCCTATCTTTACGAAAGGATAGAAAGGGAAGATATCCCTTATGTTGAATTTCAGGAACTTAAGTACGCCATAGAGGCGCTCGGCGGCGAATACACAAAACAGCGCGACTTTTCGGGCGACAAATACTACGACCTCATCCACTCGGGCGGCGGCTCTGCCGAAGATATCTTTTCGGTATTTTCGCAGGGCGCGGCAGAGGGCGAAGGCCCTTCGTCGGGCGATAGTGCGGGGTCTTTTGAATCTGACGGGGCAGAAGGCGAGGACGACGCATCCGGCGCCGCGCGCTCGGGGATTACCTTCGGCCGCGGTTTCAACTTCAGCAACGGCGAACGCAAAAACTGAAAATTGTGGAGCGGGCGCGGACGAATTTTCGTCTGCGCCCGCTTTTTATGCAACGGTAAAATTTGTTGTTCGTTCGGCCATATGTGCCGTGCAACTTTACTTTTCGCCGCCCGTGGCGCTTTTAAGCGTCTTCTGCTGTTTTTTGAACATGTCGTTTGCCTTGTCTATCATGTCTTTCTTGGCGGGCGGCACCTCGTAATAGCCGCGCGCGCTCATCTGCTGGAACAGGGTGTATTGGTTCTGCGCCACGCCCATAAGGTTGTCTGAAAAGCTCTTGCGCACGTTTTTGCCGCTGCCCTCGTAAAGCGCGGTGGCATACAGCCCCATCAGCGCCTTTTCGCTGTCAAGCATGTCCTGCAGCGCGTCCTTTTCGCAAAGTGAAGTTTCGCTCTTGGTCAGTTTCATGTTTTCCTCCTCTTTCAGCCCAGCTGTTTCATAAGCGCGCAGTAGCGCTTTTCGTGTTCGTCTGCTATCGCCGCCATGCAGTCGGCAAGCGCCTGGTCGGTGAGCGTGTTGGAATACATTCTGGCCTTTTTGCATATAAGGCCCTCGGTAGTAAGTGCCTGCGAAAGCATGGCAAGCTCTTTGGCAGTAAGTGTTTCAGCCATATAAATTACCTCCGCATAAGTTGTTGACACGGCATTGCCTTTTTATGCCGCGAAAAGTAATTTGGGCCGATATATCCTGTCAAAAATTTTTCTGTCGCGCAAGAAAAGGGAGGCACAAGCCTCCCTCTGCGTATAGTAAATCTGTAATGTACTATGCTTTTTTTGCGGAGAGCGATATACTGCCGTTTCCACGCTGCGCGCGAAACCTCGGCAGAGCGTCGTCGCTGCGCTCCTTGTCCGAACCGCGGTGTTTTTTGGTCACCCTCTCTCTTCGCCACACAAAAAGGGAGGCAACTACCTCCCTTTGCGTGGCGGGCTGGGTCACGTCGCGTTTGAACTCCGATTACATTATCAAGTGCGTTCT
>ERZ1090863.1337-NODE-1338-length-10873-cov-11.777870_pt1 | contig 10873 bp, 13 predicted proteins | sample MGYA00478480_ERZ1090863 | MGnify/ENA primary metagenome ERZ1090863 (study PRJEB33644, sample SAMEA5815746) | chicken gut metagenome | biome: Chicken; feature: Gastrointestinal Tract; material: Caecum | place: Ireland | collected 2019-01-01 | study: A study of...
ATAATGACCTATAGGTTATAAAATATGCGCAAAATATATAATGAGGGAAGAATTCAAGGGCTGAGCAGCTATGAGATTTATACCAAACTTCACCAGGCCACTGTGACAGACCCAACAGTTCAACCGGCATCTGAAAGAGAATGGCTAGCTTCTTCTCTTGCTATGGGAGCCTCTATGCTTTTAAAGATAGAAGCGGATACAAATCACGAAGACAATGAAAACTGGACGAAAGATATACAGTTTCCAGATAATACGTTACTTTGTGCGGCTAATACTATTATGGCTAGCTTCTTTACCGGAGAGGGAGAATACGGGGTACAACAGAGTGCTGGAATGCACCCAAATTGGGCTAATAGAATATCTGACTATGGATCTTTAATTTCTAATACAGATGCTCTACATCCCGATGGAGAAGTTGGACCTATTGGGGATGTACCTATGCAAACTTCTGCTATCCAGAACTGGCCTCAGGCGCAGAAGGATAAACTTGCAAACTACATGAAGATAGTAGATGGTATTATTATCCAGCCTGGTACTTGGGAAGAGAGTAAGAATAACCCACCGGCAAGAGATTTAGCAGTAAATCTTGGATCTTATCCAAGAATTAGATTATTGTTTAAAGGACCTATTACTACAGATTTTGAAATTCTACTAACTGGATTTTCTATTAGGGCTGTAGTAATTGGAGAGACTGGACTTGCTGGTAGCACTGGTACTACCGGACTTGCCAGACCAGAGAATGGAGATTACCTTGGTCCTGAACAGTTTCCTTGGGCGAATAAGGTGATTTTCTCTGTACCAAGTTCTTATATAGCTTACTTCGCATCTGGGGCATATACCCGCAAATTGCCGGCATCTGCTGGAGAATATCAGACAGTAAAAGACACTGCGGTTATTGATATGAAGACTACCCAACCAGAAACATACTACATTACTAATCATCCGAATGCTAGAGTACAGACCAATGTATCGGAATTCACAACTCTAGGTGATGGTACTGCAGTACTAACCGTATATCAAAAGAAAGATATCTATCCTCCCGCACTATATGGCACTTTTGTAGACGCTAATGGTACCAATTATCTTAACCCACTAGATGTCGTAGCTCCTGGTACAATTAAGATGTTTGAGAATGCTACAGAGGAAGAACTGAAAGATTACGAAGATACCTTCGATGGTACTTTCGGAATGAATAAAAATGACGATGGTACTATTGAAGTTTTAGATAAAGACGATAATATGGTACCAGCTGCGGATGTATCTGTTGAAGATGTCACCTATACTAACCCTGGTGGCTCATCTGTAAAAGCAAAGAAAGTTATCACTAAAACAGGTACAAAGCAAGCTCAATCAATTTCTATCTCTGGTGATGTTGCTGGAAATCAATATACGGTTTCAGATGATGGCACAGGAGCAGATACTAAAGGTAATACATCATCGAATATGGGAGAAATGACGAAAATATCTCCTACTACATCAAATATCAACTGGGCTGTACTACTTGAAGCTTTAGCAAATGATAAAAGCATTGATATTCTGGGAAATTACATGAAATGGCTGAAATCAGGATTATCCCATGATGACTATCCTTACATCCAGTTCGGTAATGGATTAAGATTATACATTTCAAATTCCAAACCACCGGAAACTGGAGTTCCGGAAGGGTCTATCGGTATCGGTTGGGGCTTTTATGAAGAATAAGGGGGTCTAGTTTATGGGACTGTCTTATAATTTTTCAATGACTGGTAATACCTACTTTGCTATAGATTCGGTAGAGCATGACGATTATAATTTTGGCAAATATACAAATACCTCCGGAGGTACTAAACGATTAACATCTTTAACATTGTACCTAGGTACTGGTAACGGTACATATACTGCAGGTCAAACAGTAACTGGTAGCGGCGGTAGAATCCCATTAAGAATATATTGTAATAGTATTGGATCTAATACTTATAGCGATGCTACTATTACTACAGTTATGGGAGTAGCTTCCGGTGGGTGGCCTACCGGAACATATGGAACTTACACATTTTCATTTCAAAATCCCATAACAGTTTCTGCTGGAGGTACTGTACAGTTATGGTGGGAGTTTAGAGGATCTACCTCTCGAAGCCTAGCTTTATGCCTAGACGCAGATCGAGGTTATGTAACGGAATCTGAGCCAAACTATACAGTTACATTTGATCTAGCCGGGGGCACAAGAACCGGTGGAGGTGCTTTAGTCCAATCAGTCGCACCAGGAGGTAATGCAACTCCTCCTACTTGTTCAAGATCAGGATATACTTTTGCAGGTTGGAATGGATCATATACAAATGTAACTAGTAATAGAACTATTACTGCTAAATGGACTGCTAATACTTATACTGTTACTTATAATGCAAATGGTGGTACCGGAGCCCCTGCAAGTCAAACTAAAGTATATGGACAGAACTTAACTTTATCTAGTACAATTCCTACTAGAAACCAATGCAGATTTAGAACTTGGAATTCTAGACCCGATGGGACTGGCACAAATTATGCCCCAGGGTCAATATATAGTGCGAACGCCCCAATCACATTGTATGCTATATGGGAGTATGGGGTTACAAGACATGGTAATGGCGGATTTATACAGATATATGATCCGCATGAAGAAACAGTTATGGTTGAAAATGAGCAAGGTGAATTGGTAGAAGAAACGATTACCGTAGATTATAGAAATGTGGAAACCGCAACTGCTTATGTGGCCCATGGAGGTTCCTATACCATTCCAGATGAATATGTATCTATCAATGTAGATGCTGATCAGTCTGCTGGACAGACATTTCAAGGCTGGAGTACCACATCTTCGGGATCTGTTCAATATCAAAATGGACAAACCTTAACCATAACTAATGTAACCAATCTATATGCTATATTTAAGACTAAAAGTTATACAGTTACTTTTGTTGATGGGTTTGGGATAAATAGTAAATCTTTTACTGTACAGCATGGCCAAACCTCTCCACTACCAAATGGTACTGCTAGTGGTACTACAGACGTAGCAACTAGTAATAAGTGGGTTCAAGACCACTGGGCGAAGCATAATGGATATACCTTTACTGGGTGGTTGGGTAACTACAAAAATGTAACAAGTGATAGAACCATTACAGCTTTATGGGGATTTACCCCTGTATGGATTATGAAGAATGGACAGTGGGTAGCATATAGAGCGAGGGAGGAGGACTAATAGTTGAATTTACAAGATGGTTGGTGGTTTAACGACGATGTTCAGAATAGACCTTATGTCATCGGATACTCTAAACAAACATCTCCAAGAAAATATAAAACCTCAGACCCACCATGGTACACGTGGCAGTCCGGATACTTGTGGGACGATGATGGTATGTCTATATTGTTTGTAAATACAACAGATCAAGATCTTAAATTATCGTCCATTGGGGTAAAAACTGTATCCTGTAACTCTGGAGGACAGTCGTTTGTATCATACGGTAAACAGCTGGGGTATTATTATGTAGGTCTTCATGCTAATGGAGCGGCTGCTACGTTTTCTTCTTATTATCGAGCTTGCAATAATTTAAAAAATGTAGACTTTGCAGGTATGTCTGTTGGAAATGGGCAAGCAGTTGTAGATATACTAAATAGATCTTCCAATGTATGGGAACAATCAAATTCTTTTTCACATGATATTGCAAGAGTAACTTCAAAAAATATGGATACTGCTGGTAGTGTATCTGGAAAACAGACAGCTACCTTTGGAGAAAAATCTGGTTATCCAGATAACGCTCAATTTAAACAACGAACGTACACATTTACAGAGTGCCCTATCATCGAAGCAAATGGAGGTATATGCACTTTACATATTGATGTAAAAGTAAGTTGGAGTAATCCAAGTACTTCCTATCCAAACGTGCCATTTGTTCGTGTATTACTAGATCCAAATGAAATGGAAATCATATTCAATGAAGAAAGAGGTCCATACATCTGGAGAATGACCAATGGTAAGTGGGTGTTGAAAAGACCACTTCAAGTATTTACTGGCACTCAATGGTCTGATATTGAAAATCGGTGAGGTGGTAATAGTTGAAAATAACGCATACTTATATCAAAACTGCTAGCCAGCAAGCGCTTCCTGCCAGTAAACAAGTAAAAAGAATAGGACAATATCTATACAAACATATAGACGGGGCCTACGATTTTAAATCTTCTTCCAATAATTACGACGTATACTTTCTACTATTGTATGAACTAAAGAAAGAACTTAGGGAACCCGGTAAAGATTATCCAGTGCAGGAAATGAGAATCAACCTCAATGTAACTACTTACCAGAATAAAGTTCGTATAAATATCATAGAGATTACCCCAAAGGAAAGAACCATTGGATTTGATCTTTATACTCCGGAAAAAGTGCAAGACTTACAGAAAGCATATCCAGTAATTATGGAGAAGATATATAAAAGAATATACAAGGCATACGAGGATTATTACTTTTTATACTAAGTTGAATAAAGCAGGTGTCTAAATTAGATACCTGCTTTATTATTGTACAAAATCGTTATAAATTTTATAAAGGAGTTGACTAGCATTATGAAAAGAAAGAAAACCTTTAAACCACAAATTGAAAGTAGTACTGCTACTATTCTTCCTAATAGACAATTAACTATAGAGGAAGTGTTGGCTCTCCCAGAGGATTTATTCTGGGCTTGGGCAGAATCCGATCAGCCTGGAGATTACGAAATAATGGAATCCACCCCAGAGCAAGATGAAGCTTTAGTAAGGAAGGCGATGCAATATGCTAAGCGTAAGTAAAACTAAGAAATTTCAGAAACAGCTGATGTTATGCATTAGACAAGGAAAGAATAAAAAGAAACTAGATGATATCGTCAATATGCTTGCTAACGAGCAGCCTCTTCCACCAAAGAATAGAGATCATAAACTAGAGGATAGTAAACGATATAAAGGTTGTCGAGAATGCCATATCGAACCGGATTGGCTGCTGGTTTATAAAGTAGTTAGAAATACTTTAGTTCTGGAGCTAGTAGCAACCGGCTCCCACTCCGAACTATTTAGTTCCACTTATTTTAATTCCTGTATTCGTCATACTATATAGGAGGAATGCTATACATCAAAGAAATGAGTCAAAACAGAAAAATATCATTGGGGAGCTATAAGAGAAAGCAGTACCAAGGAGAATGAAAATGAACTATTTTATGGACGAAGCTATCAAAGAAGCAAAGAATGGAGTAGCGCATAGACATGGTGGCCCATTCGGAGCAGTAGTAGTTAAAGATGGAAAGATCGTAGGATATGGTCATAACCAGGTACTCCATAATCAAGACCCAACTTGTCATGGAGAAATTATGGCTATCAGAGATGCTTGTAACAACCTCAAAACTTGGGACTTATCTGGCTGCGAACTCTATACTACTGCTTATCCCTGCCCAATGTGTGCTGGAGCAATCAAATGGGCTAACATTAAGAAAGTATATTATGGCTGTAACATGATGGATACAAAAGAAATTGGATTTGATGATGCTGGAATGTATCATTGTAGTTTAAATGAGGAAGAAGTAGATAGAGAAAAGTGTAGAGATCTTTTCGATTTCTATCTTTCTACTAATCCCGAACTTTACCAGCCGGAGGAAAAGTAACTATGAAAGTATACAAATGTGGCATGTGCGGAAAATATGTAGATGATATAGTTAGTGTAAGTGGTATATGTAAGTCAGACTTTAGGCATTATAGGTATTGTGACTTCTGTGGACCAGACACTAAGTTTGTCTTCTGTGAAAATTGTTTTAGAAACTTGATGCAGTACATTTATGAAGTGCGTAAAAATCATGGATTAGAACAATAAATTTTAACAAACGACCTTTCACCTTTTAGGACTACTATAATCAAAAGTACAGAAAGGCAGTTAGAATCGTTAAAAGAGAGGAAGGAGCAGTTATTGAAAGAGAAAATCCTTTAATGGAATAGTGGAAATCTGTACAGAAAGGAGACAAAGCAATTAAACCGGTACATTCTGCTTTCATATACAACCAATGCCAGTTCTGTAATCCAAAATCCTGGCACAAAACAAAAACAATGGAGGAATTTAATAATGAGCAAACTATCGTACGTCATCAAACGGGAAGTAAAAGATTATAGCTTACTGCTTAAAAATGTTCCTTTCCTTACGATGGCGATTTTTATTGTAAGCACTATTGCTCTTAATCTTTTCACGGGTAAAGAACTTATGAATTTGCCATATCTTGCACTGGATTGTGGAATTCTTCTTTCATGTGCATGGATATGCTTACTAAAAGATTTGGGGCAAAAGCAGCAGTAAAATTAACTATCGTATCTATGATCTTTAATCTTTGCTGGTGTGCAATTTCCTATCTTATCACACACATTGGTCTTAACTGGTCTGCATTCTATACTTACAACAAAGACGTAGCTAATATGGCAGTAAATGATACTTTGGGTGGTACTTGGTATATTTTGCTTGCTTCCACTATCGCACTTATCGTAGCAGCTATCGTCAATGCTGTAATTAACCAGGCAGTTGGTAAGTTATTCAAAAAGGATAACTTCACCGCTTATGCTGCTAGATCTTGGATTTCTACTTTTGTAGCACAGTTCTTGGATAACCTGGTATTTGCATCTATTGCATTCTTTGCATTCTTCGGTTGGACCTTCACCCAGGTTCTTATCTATGCTGTATTGCTTGCTACTCTAGAAGTAGTTATGGAGGCAGTATTCTCTCCTATTGGTTATAAGGTTTGTAAGATGTGGGATAGAAAGAACATCGGTAATGAGTATCTGGAGTGGGCGGCTAATAATCGTTGAACCTTTATACAGGTGATAAGGTCATGGTAAGAGTAATTGGATTTTGAGGTACATTACCTTCAGGATAAATAGTTTTAAGTTTAAAGGCCGCCCTAATACTCATGAGCGGCCTTTTATCATCACCTTCTATAACTACATGTAACCCTAATCTGGGAGGTGAATTCCTAATCTTGAAACGAGTAATCATATCTAGTACCCAAAAGTATAATAATATATTTGACTTCGTTATGATAGATAGCAGGTATAGACAAGAAGTTACTGCTGCTATCAATACTAGAGATCTAACTAAACAGCTAGTTAGGGTAAGATCTTCTAATATATGGTCTGTAGGAATGAATGTTAGAAGCCGTGGGGATAGAACCGGAGATGTGCTAGTGCAGTTTAAAGATAAAAATGGTGGAGCCGGAGATATCTATATCTACTATGATGTCCCCATTACTATATATAGAAAGTGGGCCTCCGCTCCAAGCCGTGGGCATTACTTCTGGCAAAATATTAGAAACTATTATAAGTATGCTAAACTAACCGGTAACAAGAAGACGTACCTTCCAAACGGGCTATAAGTAGGTGTATTCATTATGGTTTATTGTGATGGCGTAAATTTAATTTCCAGCACCAGTCAGGAAGAACTAAGATCATTTGCTACCTGTATGGGAATACATTCTGAGCAATTCAAACGAAACCGCCTTCCTCGTTATATATTGACGAAAGAACAGGCAGACCAATGTCTTATAATGGGAGCCAGATACATACAGAGAAGACAGTTGGTTTGCATATTGAGAAAAATGAGAAACCAGCATCTAGATTCGGATGGAGTAAAACTATACGAAAGGGAGAACTTACTATGAAGCGTTATAGAAAGATTAAGTCAGAAGGTTCTTATATTAAAGCGGCTGCAACCCCAGGTGGTACTGTATGGTATGAAGCAGAATTTGAGCAGATTAGAGATGCTCTAAAGGAAGAAAATCTTATTTTATATGGGGCTTTCTTAACCAATGGATTTGATTGCATTTCTAATATTGATATCAATCTTCCTGGCAGCTATGTACAAGGGGACTATTTATACATTTGTGAGTCGGATGGAGAACTTATCAATATCAATGGTGAGCAGGTAGACCCAGAATCCGCTATGGAAGAATATGGACCAGAAATGCTATCTGCTTATATTGTTCCTGCAGATGATAAAATCATTATGCAGAAACTAACTGACTACGAAATCACCAATTATGATATAGATGATGTAGCAGATGCATTATTTGAAGAAGGTTACACATTTACTAGTATCCTTGCGGATTACGAGAAAATCCAATCCAATAACTAATGTAACGCAACATTATAAACCCAGTTCAAGAAGAGCTGGGTTTATTTTTTTTTGTAGAATCGTTAAAAGGTTAAGAGGGGAGGTGAATATGTGGTTACTACAAATACATGTAGTTCAATAAGCATGAATACAAAGGAGTTAACTATGGATATTGACCGGTATGTTAGAAGTGGTCTGTGGTGGTACATGGATAGCATTGCAGATAAAACGCAAGGAGAGAGAGGTATCATCAGAGGAGACAGGCCAATTCTAATTATTTCAAATGTAAGTAACACTATACAAACTTGCACTATCACATATCTTCCTATTTCAAAGATGAGTGCCTCTGCGTCTCAAGGCGTAAATAAATTAAAAGAATTCCACGCGGTACCAATCGCAATACCTGGTGGACATGATAGCTATGTAGTATGCAATCAACCTACAACTGGAGTAACAAATCACCTAAGAGGATACATAGGGCAAATCAAACCAGAGAAAATGAAAGAAGTAGAAAACGAGTTACTGAACTACATGGGTATGATGACAGAATGTACCAACCCTAAGGCAGCTACGGATAATGAGATCGGTACGTCATCTGAACGTGAGGAAGAAATCAATTATACTCCCACCACGGAGCGGAAGGAACCTAACGAATCGTTAGAAGTAAAGAGACCTGTGATTCCCTCAAAAGCAGCACGTTACCCTAGGTCCACTAAAGTCAAATGCCTTGAAACTGGAAAAGTATATGAAACCATGTCAGATGCTGCGAGAGAACTAAATGTACATCCATCTTACATTAGCAAGGCGATTCGTGGAAAAATCAAAAATCCAATTCGTCATTTTGAATTGGTGTAAATATGAAAGGAGTTTAAATATGGTAGATCTTATCAATGTAAAAGAAACCTTATGGGGAAATCTTGGTGCGCCCATCACGGACAAAACCGTGAACACCTCGGAAGCATTCGCAAACATGGTGAAGCTCAATTTTGAAATTGATTTTGCTAAAATGTATGATGAAGTACATAACCAGGTGTTCAACTATCATTCCATCTTCCGTAAAGACGACCTGGATATTATTGGGGTGGTAAATAAGTTTAAGCCACAGCTCATCCAGAACATGAATGCTTTTACTATGATTGAACCTCTTCTCCAGTCTGGAATCATTACTCCGGAAACTGGTGGAGAATTCAACCATTACCAGCACATGTTTGGGTGTTTTAAAGTTCAGGAAAAATTCAAACTTATGGACGATGATATTGACCAATATCTGTTGGTACTAAATGAACCTCTTAAAGCCGATGGTAAAGTGACTATTGTATTTAGTCCAGTGAGAGTGGTATGCATGAATACTTTGAGTGCCGCTCTCAACCAAGGATTTTATCGTGCAAGGTTCCCGGTGATGGAGGATGAATACCAGAAGAATGAAATCAGCCGCCAGATATTCCAGAAAGCAAAAGATGCAGTAAATCATCTGGAGGACCAGTGCAACAAGCTCTATAAGATTAAACTTTCTTCTGAGCAAATGGAAACCGTACTGGACGATCTTTATCCTTTCGTCAAAGTAGATGGGGAATCTCTATTGACTAAGCAAAATGAGAATACTGAGATCATTCGTAATACATTTGAAAGCGAATGCCTCCATGCCCCGAACCTTGCCAACTTCGATGGGACGGCTCTAGCAGCATTCCATGCTATTGCAGATTTCACCCAGCACTATTTCAAGTCCGTAGACAAAGCGTATGACCTCAACTATCGTATGAACCTTCTACCTGGATATGGTACTGGTACTGAGACAGATAAAGTTAAAAAGCTCCTAACCCGAGTAAAAGCAATGGCAGCATAAAATCAATGTAAGGATACGTTATAGCTAAAACAATAGCCTATACGCCGCAAATTACGGCGTATAGGCTATTTTTATGCTGTATCAATAAAAGTACATAGCACTATATTTCAATCGAATTTTTAAGTCTGTTATATAGGTCTGCTTCCGCAGCAGGCAGAGCCTTTTTGAGGTCCCAATAGTTAAGGGAGTACATCTCTGCCATCTTAAGTAATTTCTCGTCTGTGAGTTTACATTCCTCTTCTACCATTTCGTGTATCAGGAAATCGTGTATGCTATTATAGTTTTCTCCTGGGGCATGGAAAGTGGAAACTTTATCTGCCTCTAAAAACATCTCATGCTTTTCAATATCTGGCATGTATAATGTTCCAAACATTGCTTTTAGGGAATTCATTTTTTCTACCGGGAGGTTTACTCTTGGGTCATTTAAGTCCTCATATTTAACTTGTCCCCATGGCTTACCAATCTGTTTTCCAACCTCCATACAAAGAGATCGCCTAACTGAGTATTTAACTTCATTCAGCTCTCTTTCAATTTCTTCTGAGATTCTGGGCTTGAAGAAAACTGTAAAGGATAAATCACATCTATACTTATGATATTGAAACTTCCACCACATACCCATAAAAGAGGTGCAAGCACTCATAAACTTATCTTCATAGGATATGGAAGAGTTATTGATAAAGGTGTGGGCTGCTACATATCCAAAGAAAGAATAGTTCAATTCAAATACTTTATCCCTTATGTCTAATCTCTTTATTCGTTGTTCGTAATCCTGTGGCAGTTGGGCATACAACTCTAAAGTTTCTCTTTTTATTCTCTCGTTCTGTGTCTCTTTTGATACACCACCAGGCATAACTCCCCATCTCCTATAAATTTAGTAGCGGATTTAATAACCGTATATGTATATTATATAGGAT
>ERZ1090863.1340-NODE-1341-length-10858-cov-25.247061_pt1 | contig 10858 bp, 8 predicted proteins | sample MGYA00478480_ERZ1090863 | MGnify/ENA primary metagenome ERZ1090863 (study PRJEB33644, sample SAMEA5815746) | chicken gut metagenome | biome: Chicken; feature: Gastrointestinal Tract; material: Caecum | place: Ireland | collected 2019-01-01 | study: A study of...
CCTGCTGGAGCTGGACGCCGCCCCCGGCCGGCCGCCCCGGGCCAGCCTGCCCCCCTCCGCCGCCGACGGCGCGGACCTGTGAGAGAACCCCGCGCCACCCGGGGCGAAAAGGATATTGCTTTTTCCCTATGAATATGATATGATATAACGCGGCCCGGGACCGGGGGCCGGCGCAGCAGCCGGACGCCCCGGGGGCCCTGCTTTTAAGACCCCTGCCATAGGTTGAATGATAGAAAAGGAAAATGAAGAGCGTGCAAGAGAAAGGACTGTCTGCCATGAACGTCTATACCACCAACGTCACTGATTCCATCCTGGGCATCAGCGTCAACGACACCACCATCGACCTGTTCGAGAGCCAGTACCCCGTGCCCGGCGGCGTCAGCTACAATACCTACCTGATCCGGGACGAAAAGACCGCCGTCATGGACACGGTGGACGCCCGCGCCACCGACGCGTGGATGGAGGCTTTGGAGGCCGAGCTGGCCGGCAAGGCCCCTGATTACCTGGTGGTGTCCCATGTGGAGCCTGACCACTCGGCCAACGTGGCCCGCCTGGCCGCCAAGTATCCCGCCATGCAGGTGGTGGGCAACGCCAAGACTTTTGCCTATCTGGAAAACTTCTTCCCCGGCGCCATCGAGGCCGGCCGCCGCGTCACCGTCAAGGACGGCGACACCCTCAGCCTGGGCAGCCACACCCTCCACTTTGTCTTTGCCCCCATGGTCCACTGGCCCGAGGTCATGGTCAGCTACGAGGACAGCGAGAAGGTGCTCTTTTCCGCCGACGGCTTCGGCCGGTTCGGGGTGGTGGCCGAGGGCGACAGCCTGGCCAACTGGACCGACGACGCCCGCCGCTACTTCCTGAACATCGTGGGCAAGTACGGCCCCCAGGTCCAGGCCCTGCTCAAGAAGGCCGCCGGGCTGGACATCGCCCGGATCTGCCCCCTCCACGGCCCGGTGCTGGAAGGCGACCTGGCCCCCTACCTGAGCCTGTACGACACCTGGTCCAGCTATAAGCCCGAGGCCCCCGCCGAGGTGCTGGTGGCCTCCGCCTCCATCCACGGCCACACCCGCCAGGCCGCCCACCAGATGGCCGAAAAGCTGCGGGCCGCCGGCGCCGCCGTCACCGAGATGGACCTGACCCGCACCGACGTCTCCTACGCGGTGGCCGAGGCCTTCCGCTGCGGCAAGATGGTGCTGGCCTGCGCCACCTACGACGGGTTCCTGTTCCCGCCGATGGAAACCTTCCTGACCCACCTCAAGACCAAGAACTTCCAGGGCCGCATCGCCGGCCTGATGGAGAACGGCATGTGGGCCCCCATGGCCAACAAGCTGATGACCGCCGAGCTGGCCGGGATGAAGAACATCACCGTCTGCGAGCACACCGTCAGCATCCGCGGCGCCGCCCACCCCTGCGACGACGCCCAGATGGACGCCCTGGCCAGCGAAGTGATCGCCCGGTGACAGCCCCGCTGAAACCCTGAAAAAACGCGAAGCCGGACCTCTATGTCGGAGGTCCGGCTTTTGGTTTTGCGGTTCAGTTCAGGTCGTCCAGGATGTCGGGCCAGAGGGCCTGCTCCTGGCGCAGGGCGTCGAAACAGCAGTCCAAGTAGATCTTGTTGGCGGCGGGGATGACGCTGCACCGCAGCAGGAACTGGTCGTCGCTGAGGGAGCTGTCCGGCCGCAGGGTGGACGCCTGCAGCCCAAACACCGACCCGATGGCGGCCTCCAGCTCGGCGCAGAACGCGTCGTAGGCCGCCTTGGCGGTAAAACGCTCCTGCTGGATGGCAAAGAGGAACTGGATGTTCTCCATGGACAGGACGTTTTTGACCACCACAATGTAGATCAGGTAGCCGATTTGGTCCCGGGTGTATTTTTTGCGCACCGGGTGTGTGATAAGCCCTTTTTTGACGTAGTTGCTGACCATCGAGCCCGTCAGCTCCATCCCCGGGAAATTGCGGAAATGACTGTTGACATATTGCACGGTCTGATCGAGGTACAACCCCACGCCAGGCAATTCGTCATACCGGGGCAGGGCAAAGCCCACGGCAGAAGCCGCGATGCGGCGTTTCGTTTCAGCATTCATAGCCTAAGTATACATCAAACCGTCCGAAAGTCAATAGAACTGAAAATCTTTTGTTAAGATTTTTGCATATGGTTGACAAGTTATTGAAAAACTGCTATGATGGGGACAGAATATGGAATGGATCAGTTGGCGCCAGCCGGCTGCGGATTGGAGAGATGTCATTTATGAAACGGAAAATTGTGCTGGATTCCTCATCGAATCTGTGGCAGCTGCCGGGGGTGGACTACGCCTGTGTGCCGCTGAAGATCATTACCGACGAGCAGGAATATGTGGACGACCCCGGCACCGACGCCTTTGCCATGGCCCACAGCCTGCGCACTTATAAAGGCAAAAGCTCGACCTCCTGCCCCAACGTGGGGGATTTCCTGGCGGCTTACGCCGGGGCGGACGAGGTCTTTGTGGTGACCATCACCGGCACCCTGTCCGGCTGCAACAACGCCGCCCGGATGGCCGCCGAAGAATACCAGGACGAGAACCCCGGCGCCAAGGTGTTTGTGCTGGACAGCCTTTCCACCGGGCCCGAGATGTGCCTGCTGGCCGGCCGCCTGGCGGCCCTGGCGCCCACCGAGGCCACCTTTGAGGAGATCTGCGACGCCGTGACCGCCTATGCCGGGCACACCCACCTGCTGTTCTCGCTGGAGTCTTTGAACAACCTGGCCCGCAACGGCCGCGTCAAGCTGACCGCCGCGGTGGTGGCCCGCGCCCTGGGCATCCGGGTGCTGGGCCAGGCCAGCCCCCAGGGCGAGCTGGACATCCTCTGCAAGACCCGGGGCGAGCACGGCGTGCTGGAGCGGATGATCCTGGAAATGCGGGACCGCGGCTTTGCCAACGGCAAAGTGCAGATCGCCCACTGCGACAACGAGAAAGCCGCCCGCCGCCTCAAGCTGATGATCGAGGCCATCTGGCCCGAGTCCGCCGTGGAGATCGTGGAGTGCGGCGCCCTGTGCAGCTTCTACGCGGAGCTGGGCGGCCTGCTGGTGGGCTACGAGGACGCCGCCGCGCCCACCATCTAAAAATATCATTGCATCAAGGGAGACAGCGCTGGGACAAACGCCGCGGCACTGTCTCTTTTTTTGCGTCTTTTCGAGCCCGGCTTGCAAAACGGGGCCGGGGGCGGTATACTGTCAGGGACACGAGCATCCATCACAGAACAAAACGCTGGAAAGGAGAAGCCATGTTTAAACTGCCGGTCGTCAAAATCCTCAGCCGCTGTGTCAACAAGATCACCATCACCTTTTTGCTGATCCTGGTCCAGCTGGTGTGGATGGCGTCCCTCTACCTCCGGTTGACCGAATACGCCGCCTGGCTCAACGGCGTCATGACGGCGCTGAGCGTCCTCATCATCCTGTTCCTGGTCCGCAAAGACGAGAACCCCGCCTATACCATCGCCTGGATGGCTTTGATCGGCATCACGCCGGTGTTCGGCGGGCTGATGTATCTGTTCTGGGGCAACAAGCGCCCCTCCCGCCGGATGCGCCGCCGGATGGCTGCGGTGGACCGCCGCCACCGGGACCTGACCCGGCAGCCCCCCGGCCAGCTGGAAGATGTGGACCCCCGCACCCGGGCCCTGAGCGGCTACATCGCCCGGTACGGCCCCTGGCCCGCCTGGAAGGACACCGCGGTGGAATATTTTTCCAGCGGCGAGGCGATGTTCCCCCGCCTGCTGGAGGACCTGCGCCGGGCAAAAAAGTTCATCTTCCTCGAGACCTTCATCATCCGCCCCGGCAGGATGTGGAACGCCGTGGAGGACATCCTGCGGGAAAAGGCCGCCGCCGGGGTGGACGTGCGGGTCATCTACGACGATATGGGCTGCCTGACCACCGTGCCTTCGGGCTTTGTCATCCGGCTGGAGCAGGCCCACATCCGCTGCATCCCCTTCAACCCGGTGGTGCCCCTGGTCTCGCTGGTCATGAACCACCGCGACCACCGCAAGATCGTCTCCATCGACGGCAACGTGGCCTACAACGGGGGCACCAACTTTGCCGATGAATATATCAATGTGGAAGAGCGGTTCGGCTACTGGAAGGACGCCGCCGTCCGGCTGGAAGGGGCGGCGGTCTGGAATTTCACGGTGATGTTCCTCAATTTCTGGAACTCCTTCCGCCCCATGGAGGAGGACTACCGCCCCTTCCGGCCCACCGTCCAGGCCGCGCCGGACGGGGTGGTCCAGCCTTATTCCGACAGCCCCCTGGACGAGGAGCGCCTGGCCGAAAGCGTCTACCGGGACATCCTGGACCAGGCGCAGGACTACGTCTATATCTTCACCCCCTACCTCGCCATCGGGGAGGACCTGCTCAACTCCCTCAAGCTGGCGGCCAAGCGGGGGGTGGACGTCCGGCTGGTGCTGCCCGGCATCCCGGACAAAAAGATCGTGTTCCGGCTCAGCCGGTCCTATTATCTGCCCCTGCTGCGGGCGGGGGTCAAGGTGTATGAGTTCACCCCGGGGTTCATCCACTCCAAGTGCTACGTCAGCGACGACCGCATCGCGGTGGTGGGCAGCATCAACATGGACTACCGGAGCCTTTACCTCCACTTTGAATGCGGCACCCTGCTGATGGGGGGCAGCCAGGTGGCCGCCGTCCGGGCCGACGCGGAGCAGACCTTTGGCCAGTGCCACCGCATCACCCTGGACGACTGCCGCACCAGCCTGCTGGGCACCCTGCTGGACGATGTGCTGCGCCTGGTCAGCCCGCTGCTGTAAAAAGACCGCTTTTCAAAAAGAACGCCGCCCCTGGCCGCATCTGCCGGCCGGGGGCGTTTTCTGTGTGCATAAATCGTGCTCCGGCGGGCACACTAGCCCAAAAGCCCCCGCGGGGGCCTGCAAAGGGAGCGAAGTTATGAAGGTACTGCGTACAAAACCGATCCGATCTCTGGCCGCGCTGGCTGCGGCGGCCCTGCTGCTGGCGGGCTGCGGGGAGCCGGCGGACAGCATGTCCGGCGCCTCCGGGTCCTCCGGGTCCGCGGGGGCGTCCGGGCCGATGAGCGGCTCCTCCGGCGCGGACGGCGCCGCCGGGGATTGGAAGGCGGGCCTGGCCGTCCTGAGCGAGGGGGAGGCGCGGGACGCCGGCGGCGAGCTGAACACCATTGCCGCCGCCGTCCTGCTGGACGGCGAGGGGCGCATCCTCCATGCGGTGGTGGATGAGCTGGAAGCCCAGGTGACCGCGGACGAGGCCGGCGTGGCCCTGCCCGGCGACCTGCGCACCAAGCGCCAGAAAGGGGACGAGGATTACCCCCTGTCGGCGGTGTCCGGCATCGGCAAAAGCTGGGCCGAGCAGGCGGACGCCCTGGCCAAACACCTGGAGGGGATGACCGCCAGCGAGGTGGCCGCCCTTAAGACCGACAGCGAGGGCAAGGCCGAGGACCCCGACCTCCTGGCCGGGTGCACCATCGAGATCGAGGGCTACCGGGACGCCATCGCCAAGGCCTGCCGGGAGGCAAAGCCCATCGCCTGAGCGTGTTGTGAAAATAGATATTTTTTGCAGGCGGACCGGGGCGCGGATTGTCCAAAAACACGCTTGCAATTTGGCGCGTCCTGCACTATAATGTCACCGTTCTGAAAAGCGTCCTGCCCCCTTGCGGAGCAGGGCGCTTTTCACGGGAAAGTGACGTTGTATCCAATGGAGGGATCCGCTTATGACCAAAGACATGACCCAGGGCAAGCCGCTGCAGCTGATCCTGCTGTTCTCGGTGCCGCTGATGCTGGGCAGCCTGTTCCAGCAGTTTTACAACATGGCCGACACCATCATCGTGGGCCGCTTTGTCGGGGTGGAGGCGCTGGCTGCCGTGGGCAGCGTGGGCGGCCTGAGCTACCTGGTGCTGGGCTTTGTGAACGGCATCGCCTGCGGTTTTGCCATCCCGCTGGCCCGCTGCTTCGGCGCCCGGGACGGCGAGGGGATGCGCCGCTACACCGCCAACTCGGTCTGGCTGTCCCTGCTGTTCGGGGCGGTGCTGACGGTGGCGACGGTGGCCCTGACCCGGCCCATCCTGGTGCTGACCAACACCCCCGCCGACATCATCGACATGGCCGACGTGTACATCCGCACCATCTTTGCCGGCATCCCCTTCACCCTGCTGTACAACGTCACCAGCGCGTATATGCGGGCGCTGGGGGACAGCCGCCGCCCCCTTTACTTTTTGATCGTGGCCAGCGTGCTGAACATCTTCCTGGACATCTTTTTCATCCTGGCCTTTGACGCAGGGGTGTTCGGCGCGGCGCTGGCCACCGTCATCAGCCAGGCCGTGGCCGGGGTGTGGAGCCTTTTGTACATGGTGAAAAACTTCCGGATGCTGGGCTGGTCCCGGGAGGAGGGGCGGTTCAGCCTTTCCCACTGCGCCGACCTGTGCATGATGGGCCTGCCCATGGGCCTGCAGTGCAGCATCACGGCGGTGGGCAACATCGTGCTGCAGGCCGCGGTCAACGGCCTGGGCAGCGCGGCGGTGGCCGCCATGACCGCCGGCAGCAAGGCCGGGCAGATCCTGTCCGTCCCGCTGGAGAGCATCGGCACCGCCATGACCACCTACGTTGGCCAGAACCTGGGCGCGGGCAGCCTGCCCCGGGTGCGGCAGGGGGTGCGCACCGCCCTGGGCATCGGCTGTTTGTACAGCGTGGCCTCCTTCGTGATCCTGCACTTCACCGACACGCTGCTGATCGGGATGTTCCTGGACGCCAGCGAGGACGCGGGCGGGTCCATCATGGCCGACGCCCGGGCGTACCTGTTCTGGAACAGCGTCTTTTACATCCCCCTGGCGGTGCTCATCGTCTACCGCTACTCCATCCAGGGGCTGGGCTTCTCGGGGCTGGCCATGTTCGCCGGCGTGTTCGAGATGTTTGCCCGGGGGCTGGTGGGCTTCTACCTGGTGCCGGTGTTCGGCTACTGGGCCGGGTGCATCGCCAGCCCGGTGGCCTGGTTTGCGGCCTGCTTCTTCCTGATGCCGGCCTACCATCTGGCCCTGCGGCGCCTGAGCAGCGCCCGGGACGCCGGCCCCCTGCGCATGGCGCGGGCCAAAGGTTAATAGAGCGCTTCATCCGTCTTTGCCCGCCCGGCCTGTGCCGCGGCGGGCTTTTTGCGTGGATTGACGCCGCCCGCCGTTCGGGGTATACTTAATACTACATATCCTGCCGGAAAGGAGGGCCTGCCATGGAGGACCGGCAGCTGGAACAGATTGAGGGCACCATCGAGGACATCATCTTTGAAAACAGCGACAGCGGCTATGTGGTGTTCGAGCTGTCGGGGGAGGGCAGGCTGACGGTGGTCTGCGGCACCCTGGGGGAGCTGCACGTGGGCCAGAGCGTGATCTGCCGGGGCCGGTACGAGAACCACGCCACCTACGGCCGGCAGTTCCACGCCGCCGAGTGCCTGACCGATATGCCGAAAGACATCGACGCGGTGTACGCCTTTTTGGCCAGCCGGTCCCTGCCCTATGTGGGCCCCGCCACCGCCCGCAAGATCATCGAGACGTTCGGCGCGTCGGCTTTGGACGTCATCGCCAACGACCCCGCCCGCCTGACCCAGATCAAGGGCATCTCGGCGGACAAGGCCGACCGCATCCAGCAGGAGTTCAAGCGGATGTTCGGGATGCGGGAGCTGATCGCCTACCTGGCCCAGTTCGAGATCGGGCCCCGCCGGGCCATGGAGGTGTTCCGGGCCTTTGGGCCGGGGGCGGTGCAGGCGGTGGCCTCCAACCCCTACCTGCTGTGCGGCGAGCCGCTGCAGCTGGACTTCCGCCACGCCGACAGCATCGCCGCCTATTACCAGATGGAAGGGGACAGCCCCCAGCGGCTGGAAGCCGCCCTGCTGCGCACCCTGCGCCACAACGCGGGCAACGGCCACACCTGCCTGCCGCGGGAGCGGCTGGTGGCCACGGCCTCCGCTTTCATCCACCAGCCCCCCGAAAAGCTCACCGCCGCCCTGGAGCACTGCCTGGAGACCGGGCAGCTGGAAACCCGCACCCTGAGCGGCGGGGAATACATCTACCTGCCCGACCTGCTGGCCGCCGAGGAGGCCATCGCCGCCCGGCTGGCCGCCCTGGCCCGGCGGGACAAGCAGACCGCCCGCCACCTGGACCAGGACATCCAGGTCCTGGAGGCGGCCCAGGGCTTTGCCTACGCCCCCGAGCAGCGGGAGGCCATCCGCCAGGCCGTCACCGAGAACTGCCTGGTGCTCACCGGCGGGCCCGGCACCGGCAAGACCACCACCGTCAAGGCGGTGCTGAACGTGCTGGAAAGCCAGGCCGAGCGGGTGGCCCTCTGCGCCCCCACCGGCCGGGCCGCCAAGCGCCTGAGCGAGCTGACCGGCCGCAAGGCCTCCACCATCCACCGGCTGCTGGAAGTGGACTATACGGGGGGCCGCGTCAGCTTCATCCACAACGAGCGCAACCTGCTCAAGTGCGACGTGGTGATCCTGGACGAGATGAGCATGGTGGACGTCCAGCTGTTCCAGAGCCTGCTGGCCGCCCTGCGGCCCAACTGCCGGGTGATCATGGTGGGGGACGCCGACCAGCTGCCCAGCGTGGGCCCCGGCAACATCCTGGGGGAGGTGATCCGCTCGGGGGCGGTGCCCACCGTCTGCCTCAAGCATATCTTCCGGCAGGCCAAACGCAGCCTCATCGTGGAGAACGCCCACAACATCGTCAGCGGACGCCCCCTGCAGAAGGGCGGCCGGGAGGACGACTTCTTTTTCCTGGAGGCGGACGGCGAGGCCTGCCAGAAGCTGGTCTGCGACCTGGTCACCACCCGGCTGCCCCGCAGCTACGGCTTCGACCCCATCCGGGACATCCAGGTGCTCTGCCCCACCAAGATGGGCCCCTGCGGCACCCAGGCCCTCAACACCCTGCTGCAGGACCTTTTGAACCCCCCCGCCAAGGGCAAGCCCCAGCTGCAAAGCGCGTCCCGGGTGTTCCGCACGGGGGACAAGGTGATGCAGGTCAAGAACAACTACGAGATCGTCTGGAAGCGGGACGGCGGCGAGCAGGGGGTGGGGGCCTACAACGGGGACATTGGCATCGTGGAATCCATCGACCCACGCTCCCGCTCCATGACGGTGCGGATGGACGACCGGGTGCTGGTCTACCCCGCCGAGAACCTGGGCGAGCTGGAGCCCGCCTACGCCATCACCGTCCACAAGAGCCAGGGCAGCGAGTTTGCGGCGGTGGTCCTGCCGGCGGCGGCGGTGCCGCCCCGGCTGTGCTATCGCAACCTGTTCTACACCGGGGTGACCCGGGCCCGCCGGCTGTGCGTGGTGGCCGGCCGCCGGGACACGGTGGCCGCCATGATGGCCAACGTCCGCCAGAACCTGCGCTACAGCGGCCTGGCCGAGCTGCTGAAAAACTGCGCCCGGCCGCCCCAGCCGGACGGGCGGCTGCGCGCAGAAATGGGGCCCACCTAGAGCAAAAGCACTATACTTTTCCCCCGGGGTGTGGTATACTGAAAACTGGATTTCTACAGCCCCGTCCGGGGCTTTTGGCATAGAGGAACGCGAAGAAAGGAACACTGCATTATGGCACAGAACGACATCGGGATAGACCTTGGCACCACCACCATCATCATCGCCCAGGAGGGCAAGGGGGTCGTGCTGAACCAGCCCAGCGTGGTGGCGATCGACACCCGCAAAAAGGAAGTGCTGGAGGTGGGCGACAAGGCCCTGGCCATGGTGGGCCGCACCCCCAACTACATTTCGGCCACCTTCCCCCTGAAGGATGGCGTCATCAGCGACCACACCATGACCCGGGAGCTGATCTGCCGCTTCGTCAACCAGGTGTACAGCTCCCATATGGTCAAGCCCCGGGTGGCGGTGTGCGTGCCGGCGGCCATCACCGGCATCGAGAGCGACGCCGTGGTGGAGGCGGTGGTCGCGGCGGGCGCCCGGCAGGTGTACCTGATCGACGAGCCCATCGCGGCGGCCCTGGGGTCGGGGCTGGACATCACCGTGCCCGACGGCCGGATGATCATCGACATCGGCGGCGGCACCACCGACATCGCGGTGCTGTCGCTGGGCGGCAAGGTCAAGGCCACCAGCGTGCGGGTGGCGGGCAACCACTACGACGACGAGATCCTCAAGTTTGTGCGGGCCAAGTTCAGCATCGCCATCGGCCAGCGCACCGCCGAGGAGCTGAAAAAGCGGGTGGCCTGCTGCCCCCAGAAAACCGACTTTGACGAGACCATGGAGATCAAGGGCCGCAGCCTGCTCACCGGGCTGCCGGTGCGGGTCAACGTCTCCACCAGCGATTTGTACGACCCGGTCATGATGCTCAGCGAGCAGATCGGCACCGCGGCCCACCAGGTGCTGGAAAAGACGCCCCCCGAGCTGGCCGGCGACATCTACAAGAACGGCGTCATGCTCACCGGCGGCGGCGCCCAGCTCCACGGCCTGCCCGAGTACCTCAGCCAGGAGCTGAAGGTGGACGTCTATGTCTCGCCCGACCCGGTCAACTGCGTGGCCCTGGGCACCGCCATGAGCCTGTCCATCGGCGACAAGCTGGAGGTGGGCTTCACCGACGCCACCCCCCGCATCGGCCGGCGGTGATGGCGGGCCCCAAACGGTTGCAATCGCCCCCGAAACCGGGTATAATGTAAGAAAACGCCGAGCGTCCCGCACCCCGGGACGATGACAGGAGGATGTACCATGGATTCCAATACCATCATTACGATCGTGATCGCCGTGGCCGGCCTGGCCTTTGCCCTGTTTGCCCTGAACCGGAGCCGCGCGTCGTCCGGCACGCCCAAGGCGCGCCCCGCCGAGGCCCCGGCCATGCCCGCGCCCGCTGCCACCCCCAAGGC
>ERZ1090863.1354-NODE-1355-length-10759-cov-9.072963_pt1 | contig 10759 bp, 7 predicted proteins | sample MGYA00478480_ERZ1090863 | MGnify/ENA primary metagenome ERZ1090863 (study PRJEB33644, sample SAMEA5815746) | chicken gut metagenome | biome: Chicken; feature: Gastrointestinal Tract; material: Caecum | place: Ireland | collected 2019-01-01 | study: A study of the...
GTTCTATATGAACAAAAAAATCTTAAAAATTTCAATGTTCATAGAAAAATATTCTATGTTTTAAAGAAAAGAGTTTTATTATACTGTCAATATAAACAAAGAACACGGATAAAACGTGAAAGGGAAGGAGAAAACGCATATGAAAAAAAGAATCGTTGTACTGACAATGGCAGTTCTGTTCGGGCTTTCGGCTGTAGCCTGCGGCTCTGAGGGAGGCTCCTCATCAGGGGGAACAGACACATCTACAGAATCCAGCAGCTCCGGTTCCTCAGACTCCGGAACTGTAGCAAACAAGGACAAACCACTGGTATGGTTTAACCGTCAGCCATCTAACAGCTCCACAGGAGAACTGGATATGGCTGCTCTGAGCTTCAATGAGGATACATATTATGTAGGATTTGATGCGAACCAGGGTGCTGAACTTCAGGGAACCATGGTTAAAGATTACATTGAAGCAAATATCGATACCATTGACCGCAATGGTGACGGCGTGATCGGTTATGTTCTGGCAATCGGCGATATCGGACATAACGACTCCATCGCACGTACAAGAGGTGTACGCAAGGCTCTGGGAACAGGCGTTGAAAAAGATGGAAGCATTGACAGTGAACCTATTGGTACAAATACAGACGGCTCAGCTTCTGCTGTACAGGACGGCAGCATTGAGGTAAACGGAAAGACCTATACAGTCCGTGAGCTGGCTTCTCAGGAAATGAAGAACTCTGCAGGAGCTACCTGGGACGCAGCTACAGCAGGAAATGCTATCGGTACATGGTCTTCCTCCTTTGGCGATCAGATCGATGTGGTTGTTTCAAACAATGATGGTATGGGAATGTCCATGTTCAATGCCTGGTCAAAAGACAATGATGTACCGACTTTCGGATATGATGCAAACAACGATGCAGTGGCAGCCATCGCTGAAGGCTATGGCGGAACGATCAGCCAGCATGCAGATGTACAGGCTTACCTGACACTTCGTGTTCTCAGAAACGCTCTTGACGGCGTAGATGTAGACACAGGTATCGGAACAGCAGACGAGGCCGGAAACGTTCTTTCTGATGATGTATATGTATATAACGAAGAAGAGCGCTCCTACTACGCATTAAACGTTGCAGTTACTGCTGAAAACTATCAGGACTTTACAGACTCCACAAAAGTTTATGAGCCTGTATCCAATCAGTTAGATGAAAGCTCACACCCAACCAAGAAAGTATGGCTGGATATCTACAATGCTTCTGATAACTTCCTGAGCTCCACCTATCAGCCTCTGCTTCAGAACTATGATGATCTGATGAATCTGGATATTGACTACATTGGCGGTGACGGACAGACAGAGTCCAACATTACAAACCGTCTGGGAAATCCGGGTCAGTATGACGCATTCGCCATCAACATGGTTAAGACAGATAACGCAGCTTCCTATACAGCTTTGCTGAACCAGTAAAAGCAAGGGGACCCGGCCGGGGCTGCCGCAGAATACGGCTGCGGCAGCTTCGGCTTCTTTTTACAAGGAAAACCTGCTTTCAAGGCACAGCAGGCTTTCATTGAATAATATATAGTACAGGAGTGAAAAGAATGGCAGATAAGAAAGATGACATTGTCTTATCGATACGGGGAATGAGCAAATCCTTTGGCAGAAACCGGGTTCTGGACCACATTAACTTGAATGTGCGCCGGGGAACGGTTATGGGCCTTATGGGTGAGAACGGCGCCGGAAAATCCACTATGATGAAGTGCCTTTTCGGTACTTATCAGAAGGATGAAGGCAACATTTTTCTCGACGGTAAGGAAGTAAGCTTTTCCGGACCGAAAGATGCCCTTGAAAACGGCATCGCTATGGTTCATCAGGAGCTGAACCAGTGTCTGGAAAGAAATGTAGTAGATAATCTGTTCCTGGGCCGCTACCCGGTAAACTCTCTGGGGATCGTGGACGAGGGCAGAATGAAAAAGGAAGCCTCTGAGCTTTTCAGAAAACTGGGTATGACAGTAAACCTTACTCAGCCAATGCGGAATATGTCTGTATCCCAGAGGCAGATGTGTGAGATCGCTAAGGCAATTTCTTATAATTCTAAGGTTATTGTACTGGATGAGCCTACCTCTTCCCTTACAGTACAGGAAGTAGATAAACTTTTTGAAATGATGCGCATGCTGAAAGAACAGGGAATCGCACTAATCTATATTTCTCATAAAATGGACGAGATTTTCGAGATATGTGATGATATTTCCGTACTGCGTGACGGTAATCTGGTTATGACCAAGCGGGCAGAAGACACCAACATGAACGAACTGATCGCTGCCATGGTTGGCCGCTCTCTGGAGAACCGGTTCCCCCCTGTGGACAACCAGCCTAAGGACGTGATCCTTTCCGTCCAGCATTTATCTACAAAGTTTGAACCCCATCTCCAGGATATTTCTTTTGATGTGCGGGAAGGAGAGATCTTCGGACTTTACGGTCTGGTAGGTGCCGGACGTACCGAACTTCTGGAAACCATTTTCGGTGTCCGGACCAGAGCGGCAGGCCGGGTATACTTCAACAATAAACTGATGAATTTCGGAAGCGCAAAAGAAGCCATGGATCATGGTTTTGCCATGATCACGGAAGAGAGAAAGGCCAACGGACTTTTCCTGAAAGGAAATCTGACTTTTAATACGACTATCGCAAACCTGAATCATTATAAATCGGGAATTGCCCTTTCAGATTCCAAAATGACAAAGGCTACAGCTAAAGAGATCAAAGTTATGCATACCAAATGCATGGGCCCGGAAGACATGATCACCAGTCTTTCCGGCGGAAATCAGCAGAAGGTGATCTTCGGAAAATGGCTGGAGCGCCAGCCTCAGGTCTTTATGATGGACGAGCCTACCAGAGGTATAGACGTAGGTGCCAAATATGAGATCTATGAGCTGATCATCAACATGGCAAAACAGGGGAAGACCATTATCGTGGTTTCCTCAGAAATGCCGGAAATCCTGGGTATCACAAATCGTATCGGTGTTATGTCAAACGGACATCTTTCCGGCATTGTGAATACAAAGGAGACAGATCAGGAGGAGCTTTTAAGGCTCAGCGCAAAATACCTGTAATAATGAGAGGCAGAGGCTGGAAAATTTCATGGATATATGAAAAAGGAATCAAGGACCTCGCAGGATAAAAAAAGGGAGATGAAAAGATATGGCTAATGATAAGATTCTGACGGCTGAACAGGAGACGAAGCTGCGTCAGCCCATTGATGATTATATTGGTAAGATTCAGGAGCAGATCGATGGCCTGAGAAAAGATGGAACAGATCAGGTGGTAGCTCTCCAGAATACAATAGATGGTGTAAAAAGAGACCGTTCTCTTTCCAAAGGGGAAAAGGAAAACCGTCTGGGAGAACTCCGCAGACAGCTGGAAAAGGCAAAGGCTGTGGAGGCAAAAAACAAAGATGAAGTATCAAAACTGATTTCTCAGGGTGTAAGCTACTTAAACGACCACTTTGACAAAGAATATTTCCAGCCGGTGAAAGAAAGCTGTGCCCAGGAAAAAATAAAAGCAAAAGAAAAATACAACAGGAAAATTGCAGAACTGGCGAAAGAACACCAGGAAATCGTTTCAAAGCTTTCCGCTCATCAGGAAATAAAAGACGAAAATTATGTATATAAAAACCGTCGGTTTGATGCAAAGATGGAGCTGGAAAAGGATTACCAGACTATAAAAGACAGAAGACATGGGGCATTCAACCACAGATATCATCTGATCGACATGCTTCGTATGTCTAAATTTACATTTATGGAATCAAGAGCCCAGAAATGGGAGAACTATAAATATACCTTTAACCGCAGACAGTTCCTTCTGCGGAACGGATTGTATATTGCCATTATCCTGGTGTTTATCATGCTGTGTATCATCACGCCGATGGTGAAAGGTTCTCCTCTTCTGACCTATAATAACGTGCTGAACATCCTTCAGCAGGCTTCGCCGAGAATGTTCCTGGCGCTGGGTGTTGCAGGCCTGATCCTCCTTGCAGGTACAGACCTGTCAATCGGACGTATGGTCGGTATGGGTATGACCACGGCAACTATTATCATGCATCAGGGAATCAATACCGGCGGTGTGTTCGGACACATTTTTGATTTTACAGGACTGCCGATCGTAGTAAGAATGATTTTTGCTCTGATCATGTGTATTCTTCTGTGTACGATATTTACGACTATTGCAGGTTTCTTCACTGCAAAATTCAAGATGCACCCGTTTATTTCAACCATGGCAAACATGCTTATGATCTTCGGTATTGTTACATATGCCACAAAAGGTGTATCCTTCGGTGCTATTGAACCTACAATCCCGAATATGGTAATCCCCAAGATCAATGGATTCCCTACCATTATCATCTGGGCTGTGGCAGCTATCGCTATCGTTTGGTTCATCTGGAATAAAACTACATTCGGAAAAAATCTGTATGCAGTAGGAGGAAACCCTGAAGCGGCTTCTGTTTCCGGTATTTCTGTATTCGCAGTAACCGTAGGAGCATTTATCCTGGCAGGTATCCTTTATGGATTCGGTTCCTGGCTGGAATGTATCCGTATGGTTGGTTCCGGTTCCGCAGCTTACGGACAGGGCTGGGAGACAGACGCCATCGCAGCCTGTGTAGTAGGCGGTGTATCCTTTACCGGTGGTATCGGTAAAATTTCCGGAGTGGTTGTAGGTGTGCTGATCTTTACTGCGTTGACCTATTCCCTGACCATTCTGGGTATTGACACAAACCTTCAGTTCGTATTCTCAGGCATTATCATTCTTGTAGCAGTAACCCTTGACTGTCTGAAATACGTTCAGAAAAAATAATTATATTCCTGCTCAAAGGGGCTGGCGCATAAAGATCCCAGGAGATCTTGGCGGCAGCTTCTTTGTGCGATAAGCCCGGCAAGCAGCCGCCGTGCTTGCACGGCTGGTACTGACAATCAGCCGAATTTTTGTTATAATACTAAAATCGCTTGCTAATTTTGGATTTGGAGAGAAAATATGGATATATATACAGTTCTTCTGGTAGATGACGAGGAAGAGGTCATACAGGTTATCATGAAAAAGATCAACTGGGAAGGGCTTGGATTTTCCGTCATCGGCTATGCCAATAACGGGGTGAAAGCTCTGGAAATGGTGGAGGAGTTTCAGCCGGATGTGGTAATGACGGATATTAAAATGCCCTATATGGACGGTATGGAACTTTCCGGCAGGATCAAGACAGAGTTCCCGGCTACCAAGATCCTGCTCTTTACCGGCTATGATGAATTTGAATACGCAAAAGAGGCGGTCCATCTGGAAGTGGAGGAGTACATACTGAAACCGGTGAACTCCATAGAGCTGACCAACGTACTCACCCAGGTAAAGATCAAGCTGGATCAGGAAATCAGCGAAAAGAGAAATGTAGCTACTCTGGAAAAGCACTATATGGAGTCTCTGCCTCTTCTCCAGGCGGATTTTTATTCGGCCCTGATAGAAGGACAACTGGATCAGGAGGAGATCCGGAAATTTCTTTCCGATTACCAGATTTCCTTTGAGGGCCCCTGGCACTGCTGTCTTGTGGTCCATACTTCTTCCACCCAGCTGCCGGATAATATGCAGCCGCAGCTTCTGGCAACTTCTGTACAGAAGCAGGCCCGGGAGAAACTGGAAGAGAGATGGCGGAGCAAAAGTTTTTCTTACCTTGGAAACACAGTCATGCTCTGCCAGCTGAGAAATGAAAACGAGATCTCTGAGCTTACGGATGAATGTGACCGGTTCTGCAAGTATGTCCACAGGATCCTGGGGGCAGTGGTTACTGTGGGAGTCGGCCAGGTCTGCAGGGATATCGCAGACCTGGCCCAGTCTTACCGGGGAGCCAGAGAGGCAGTATCCTACAGGGTTCTTTACGGAGCTTCCAGGGCCATCAATATTATGGAGATCGCACCTCAGGAGACACGGCAGCCTCAGAGAGACAACGAGGGAGAACTGTCGAAGCTTTTTAAGATGATTCGTCTGGGGTCTGAGGAGGAAGTCAGGGAGGAGGCCGGGAAATATCTGGCCCGGATGTCTTTTCCGGAAAAATCCCTGCAGCAGCACCATATGGATATTATGGAGCTGCTGGGTGCTTTGTACAGATTTGCAGGAAATAATCATATTGCAGAGGAATTTCTTTCCAAAGATATGAGAGAGCTTTATGTGCGGCTTCTGGATATGGAGCCGGAGGAACTGCACAGATGGCTGACGAACATCAGTCTGTTCTTCCGGGAGGATCTGATCCTGGCCAGAAGCAGATCTACCCAGTCCTTCGTCTCCAAGGCAGAAGAGTATGTACGGAATAATTACAGCGATGAGAATCTTTCTCTGGACAGTATCTGTCAGGTTCTGGGAGTATCCAACTCTTATTTTTCCACTGCCTTTAAGAAAGAAACGGGGAAATCCTTTACCGGATATCTGACAGATTACCGAATGGATCAGGCTGCAAGGCTTCTTATCGAGACCAGTGAAAAAAGTTATATTATCGGCAGAAGTGTAGGATATACAGACCCGAATTACTTCAGCTATGTTTTTAAGCGGAGATTCGGCGTATCTCCCTCAAAGTACAGGACGGAGCATGGAACAAGTGAGAAATAAGTTTTTGAAATATTTGAACAGACTAAAACCCAGGGGAATGCAAACCACACTTATGTTTTCCTTTTCTGTGATCTCGGTGTTCATCATGCTGATCCTGGGGACAGTGCTGTATATACGTTTTTCTAACGTATCCCGTGATGAGATCGTAGAGACTACCAGAAAGCTTATGGAGCAAACCGGTGAAAATCTGGAGGATTATCTGGTGAGCATGCGCCAGATCTCTGATGCCGTGTATTATAATGTAGTGAAAGAAAGTGATTTTTCTACCCAGGAAAGCTCGATCCAAAAAGGCATGAATCTCCTCTATGAGGCTAACCGGGATAACTTGAGGAGCATTGCCATATACAATAATTATGGAAGCCTTATGGCGGCGGAGCCGGTGGCTTCCCAGAAAGAAGATCCCAATGTGACAAAGCAGAGCTGGTATCAGAATGCTATGGAGGAAATGGAAAATATGCATTTTTCCACTCCTCATATCCAGAACCTGTTTGACGACGGCACCATGGGATATTATTGGGTCATTACTTTAAGCCGGGCGGTGGAGCTTACAGAAGGGGGAGATTCCCGGACGGGAGTCCTTCTGGTAGATATGGACTATTCCAGCATTTCCCGTATGATGGACCAGATTAATACGGCCAACAGCGGTCAGTATTTCTATCTCTGCGACAGCAATGGAGAGATCATCTATCATCCCAGGCAGGTGCAGATCAGCGACGGGATCTTTGAGGAAAATAACCAGGCTACCGCAGATTATAAGGAAGGGATCTATGATGAAAAATTTAACGGGGAACATCGGAAGGTCCTGGTGAACACTGTCAGTTATACCGGCTGGAAGCTGGTAGGGGTGATCCCCTATTCTACTTTTACCCATGGCATGCTGAATATCCGGTACTTTATCATGATGCTGATACTGCTTATGGCTATGATGCTTGCCTTTGTAAACAGAATGGTCTCTGTGTGGATATCCAGTCCCCTTCTGAAACTGAATGATTCTGTGAAGGGTTATGAAGCGGGGGAAGAACCGCAGATCTATATCGGCGGCTCTCAGGAGATCCGCCATCTGGGATATTCCATACAAAAGTCCTACGAACAGATCGATGACCTTATGAAGAAAATTGTCCTGGAGCAGAATGAGCGGAGAAAAAGCGAACTGGATGCTCTCCAAAGCCAGATCAACCCTCACTTTTTATATAATACTCTGGAATCCATTACCTGGATGGTAGAGGGAGAGAAAAATGATGAGGCTGCCTTTATGATCACCCAGCTGGCAAAGTTTTTCCGGATCAGCCTCTCCAAAGGGCGGACGGTGATCAGTATCAAGGATGAACTGCAGCATGCTCAGAGTTATATGAACATACAGAAGGTTCGGTATAAGAATGCATTTTCCGTCTTATTTGATGTGGAGGAAGAGGCATGTTCCTGCTGTACGGTGAAACTGGTCCTTCAGCCTATCCTGGAAAATGCTATCAGCTATGGGGTCAGCGCCATGGATGAAGGAGGAGAAATCCGGATCACGGGACGAAAGGAAGGCGGAAAGGTAATTCTGACTGTGACAGACAATGGTATCGGCATGTCCCGGGAAGAAGCGGCATTTGTCCTTACAGACAATACAAGGGTGCCTAAACGGGGCTCCGGCGTAGGTCTGGTAAATGTGAACAATCGGATCCAGCTGCTTTTTGGGAAAGAATACGGGCTGAAAATAGAAAGCGAGCCTGATGAGGGAACTGCCGTATCTATCATTATCCCGGCAGTGCCCTATACAGAGGAAAACAGAAAGATCCTGGAGAAGGGCTATCTGTTCGGCAAAGATGTGATCAAGAAGATTGAAGACGCAGGTATGGAAGATGAAAAACAGTAAAAAAGTATTTATCCTTACAGAGGCAGTCCTGGGGGTTCTGGTCCTGATCCTGGCAGTGATCATGCTTTTGGACAGAAACGGAAAGGAACCTTACAAGGTTTCTGTGATCATTGAAAATTCCGAGGACAACCAGTGGGCGGCTTTTCGCTATGGACTGCGGATGGCGGCGAAAGACCGGCAGGTGGAGGTCTCTGTGGTGCCTACAGAAGGAGCCATGACCCTGGAAGAAGAGCAGGAGCTTATAGAACAGGAAATCTATAACGGGGCCGACGGGGTCATCGTTCAGCCGGTCCCCGGCTCAGACACAGAAGAGATGCTGAAAAAAATTGAGAAAAAGGTGCCGGTGATGCTGGTGGGATCAGCAGCTGCCAAGGAGGGTGGGGAAACTTTTCCGGTGACCCAGCCGGATAATTATGCTATGGGACAGGCTCTGGCAGAAGAACTGATCCGGGACTGTGCGGATAATCTCCGTGGAAAGTCTCTGGGGATCGTCTCCTGTGCCGGGGATTCCCAGGCGGTTCAGGAACGAAGCGCAGGATTCCAGGAGGCCCTGAAGGGCATGGGAACCCGGGTGAGTTGGAATGTAGAAGGTATTTTTGGAGAGGAAGAGACCAATTCTCTGGAGTCGCTGCCTAAGGTGGATTTTGTCATTGCCCTGGACGATGGGAGCACAACGGCAGCGGGAGAGTATTCTGTCTCAAATGATCTCCACGGGGCCATTGTCTATGGAATTGGAAATTCCACAGAGGCAGTTTACTATCTGGATACCGGCCGAACCCAGTGCCTGGTAGTGCCGGATGAATTTAACGTAGGTTATCAGAGTCTGGATGAGATGTCCCGGAAGCTGGGACATTCTTTCCGGAAGATGAAGGACCGGCAGACTATTTACACGGTGATCCAAAGAGATACCCTTTTCACAAAGGAGAATCAGGAGCTGCTCTTTACTATGAGTCAGTAAAAAGAGGTATGAGATGAAAAATAAAAAGGTTTTAGCTGCAGGGCTGGCCTTCTGCGTAAGTCTCCAGGGGCTGGCTTCCTGTGCAGAAGAGGAACGGTCAGAGGATGTCCGGGCTCAGATCGGAGTAGCCTGTTATGATCAGGATGACATATTTATCAGTGAGCTGCTGGAGTGTGTGGAAGATGAACTGGGCCTGCTGAAAGATGATTCTTTTCAGGCTGCGGTAACTGTCCGGGACGGTGCAGGTTCCCAGAAGATCCAGAATGATCAGGTAGAAGAGCTTATCAATGCAGGCTGTGATATCCTCTGTGTCAATCTGGTGGACCGGGCAGACCCTTCAGAGATTATAGATCTTGCCAGAGAAAATGAGGTGCCGATCATTTTCTTTAACCGGGAGCCGGTGGCAGAGGACATGCTTCAGTGGGAAAAATTGTATTATGTAGGCGCAGACGCCAAACAGTCGGGGATCATGCAGGGAGAACTGGCGGCGGACGCTATAAAAGAGAATCCCCAGATCGACCGGAACAAGGACGGAAAGATTCAGTATGTGGTCCTTGAAGGAGAGCCGGGACATCAGGATGCCATCATCCGGACGGAAAACGCTGTGGAGACTCTGAGAGAGCAGGGAGTGGAGCTGGAGAAGCTCAGTTACGGAATCGCGAACTGGAACAGAGCCCAGGCGGAAAACCGTATGCTTCAGATGATCAGCCAGCACCAGAATCAGATAGAGCTGGTCCTGGCTAATAATGACGCTATGGCCCTTGGAGCCCTTGATGCTTATAAGAAACTGAACCGGACAGAATCGGCTCTTCCGGTGTTCTTTGGAATTGACGGTACCAAGGAAGGACTGGAAGCCGTCCGGGAAAAGAAAATGTCAGGAACCGTGTACAATGATAAGGAAGGACAGGCGAAAGCCATAGCAAAGCTGGCGAAAGCCCTGGTTACCGGCAGAGGAATGGCGGATATAGAATTTGAAAGTGAAAAATATATCTATCTTCCTTATGCAAAGGTTACTCCGGATAATGTAGAAGAGTACATTCAAAGGTAGATTTACACTGCCGTAAGTGAATAATAGTGTTTCCCTGGCTTATCCCTTTATGTTATAATATTTAGCGGGGCTGTCGTATAAGTGGTACGGCAGTCCCGTTTATCAGTTGTGTCTTCAGGATCCCAGGGATCCGGGAAGATCCTATGACTATTTACGATAAAGGGATGAGAATTTTGTTAGAGATCATTGTCTGTTTTATTGCAGGAATGGGAGCAGGTCTGGGAACCGGCTTTGCAGGGATGAGCGCTGCCGCTGTGATCAGTCCCATGCTGATCACTTTCCTGG
>ERZ1090863.1358-NODE-1359-length-10725-cov-7.730272_pt1 | contig 10725 bp, 9 predicted proteins | sample MGYA00478480_ERZ1090863 | MGnify/ENA primary metagenome ERZ1090863 (study PRJEB33644, sample SAMEA5815746) | chicken gut metagenome | biome: Chicken; feature: Gastrointestinal Tract; material: Caecum | place: Ireland | collected 2019-01-01 | study: A study of the...
ACATTATACATTATACAAAAAAGTATGTCAACAGCATTTTAAATTTGTGAAAAAATGATAAAAAATGTTAGTGTGCGCAAAAGCAGGGCGGAAAATACATTATTTTTACATTAATTTTACACCAACATCTTGAAATTTTTTTAAGTATAAGTTATAATAATACGGAAGTATTATGAAAAGGAGGTAGAAAATTATGTATTGCAGCGTATGCGGAGAAAAGCTTGCACTCGTCGTAAACAAATATGAAGGATTAGTGCCTTTCTGCAAAAATTGCAACGAATACCGTTTTCCGCAGTTTGCAACGGCGGTTTCGCTTGTAGTAACAAACAGGGCAAAAGACAAAATTTTGCTGGCAAAGCATTTAGGGCAAGACGATTATATACTTATTGCAGGCTACGTTAAAAAGGGCGAAACGGCGGAGAAAGCTGTCACGCGCGAATTTAAGGAAGAAACAAAACTCAACGCGGTGAAATACAAGTACATGTCGTCGCGCTACCATGAACCGCGAAACGTGCTGATGCTCAATTTCCTTGTTATTGCCGAAAACGGCGACGTTGTGGCAGACCCCGGAGAAATCGAGGAGTGCACATGGTTCGGTTTTGACGAAGCGCTTGAAAAAGTGCGCAAGAATTCGGTTGCGGAAGCTTTTTTAAAAGCCGGAATTTCAGACATCAAAAACAAAAAATTTTAAGGAGGACACCCCACAATGGAAGGCTGGGTAATAGCCCTGATAATCGTAGCCGTGATTGTGCTTATAGCGGTAATTATAATCTGCTGGGCAATTTCGGTGAGGAACAATTTTGTAAGAATGCGCAACACCTCGGAAGAGGCGTTTGCAACGATAGACGTGTATCTTAAAAAGAGATACGATCTTATCCCCAACCTTGTAGAGACGGTAAAGGGCTATGCAAAGCACGAAAGCCGTACGCTTGAAGAGGTGATTAAGGCGAGAAACAATGCGGCGAGCGCAACCACCACCGCCGAAAAGATTGAAGCCGACGCGCAACTTTCAAACGCGATCAAGAGCATCAACATTGTTGCCGAGCGCTATCCCGACCTTAAAGCCAACACAAATTTCCAGAACCTCATGAACGAGCTGAGAAATATCGAAGCCGAACTTGCAAATTCGAGGAAGTATTACAACGGCACAGTAAAAGTTTTCAATACCGAAAAGGATATATTCCCCAAGTCGATAATAGCAAATTCGATGAAGCTGGAAAAATTCCCCTATTTCGAGCTGGACAGCGAGGAAGAGAGGAAAAACGTAAAAGTAAGTTTTTGACGCCGTTTAAGGCTTTTGCCCTGCGGCAAATGCACAAAAAAGAGCGGCTTCAAGCCGCTCTTTGTCATTGCGAGGAAAAATATGAAAACCAGAAAGAAATTTGGCGCAATACTGCTTTTAGTCGCCCTTTTGGCGGCGGTTATAGCCTTCTTGCTGCCCTCCGCCTCCCCCGCATACGCGGCAGGGGCATATTCGTTCGAGATCACAAACTTCACCGCAACTTACGACGTACACTCCGACCGCACGATAGACATCGAAGAGCGCGTGACCATTCACTACACGGGATATGCAAGCACGGGTTTTTACCGCGACTTGCCCGTCAACGCCGGCGACAGGGTGTACAACGCGAGCGTAACCGAGATAAACAGTTCGGGCAGCGAGACGACGGTAGACTATACTGTTGAACTTGAAGATGAATTCGTCATTCTGAACATAGGCGATTACTCGAACAAAACAGACGAAACGCATACCTATATGATACGCTACACCTATGCCGTCACCGCTCCTACAAATCCGAATGCGCTGTTTTTAAACGTCATAGGTTTCGGCAGCGAGGGCGCGATACATGAGGGCAACATCACCCTGAACCTGCCCGACGGATTTGAGAGCGCAAACCTTTATGTGGGCGATACGTCGCTGCCGAGCAACGACCTTATGGAAATTGACGGCAACACCATAAACATAAGCCTTTCTTCCCTGCGCGCGTTCGAGGGCGCGACGGTAGATTTGTTCTTTGCCGAGGGCGTGCTGTCCACCCGCTTCGACTTTACGCCTTACATCATGGTAATCGTCGGGTGCGTTATCATAGCCGCTCTCGCCGCGGTAAAATTTTTGGTATTCCCCAAAAAGCCGCTCACGCCCGTGGTAACATTTGAACCGCCGCGCGGCATGGACCCCGTTGAAGTGAGCAAACTGATAGACAACAAAGTTGAAAATTCGTGCGTCACCTCGCTCATCTTTTACTGGGCATCTAAGGGGTACCTTAAAATAGATTTTTCTGACGAAGACGACCCCCTGCTCATACGCATAAACAATCACCTGCCCGACGACGCGCCCAAACATCAGACGGTGATGTACAACGCGCTGTTCGGTAACCGCGACATGGTAAAAATAAGTCAGCTCGAAGGCAAGTTCTATACCGTGGTCGAAAGGGTGAAAAAACTTGTTGACCAAAAGCACCGCGGACTGTACACGGCAAAGAGCGTGGGCGTTTCGGTTGCCTTTGCGGTTGCGGGCGGACTATTGATGGCGCTTACGCCCATAATACTCGGCATGGCGGGCATAAACGCGAAACTTATATTCTTCCCCGCGCTGTTGCCCCTCGTGCCCGCATTTGTCATTTACGGGCTGACGCAGGCTTACGCGCACGCCGTCAACAAGCTTAAAAACAGCACCAAATGGCTGATTTTATGCGGCATAGCCGCGCTTTGCGCACTGTTCACAGCCCTGTATGCGTGGCTGCTGCCGTCGCCGATAATGGAGCTTGCTCCCAAAATTGCCGTGTGCATAGTATCATATATAGTTATAACGGCTTCGGTATCGCTGATTACGCGCACCGACGACTACACCGCAAAGCTGAACGAGATAGTCGGGTTCAGGAATTTTATTCTGTACACCGAAAAAGACAGACTTGAAGCCATGCTTAAAGAAAACCCCGAATTTTACTACCAGATTCTGCCGTATGCCCAGGTTTTAGGCGTTTCGGACATCTGGGAGGACAAATTCAAAGACCTGACCGTAGAGCCGCCGCAGTGGCTTACGGATCCCCTGGGGACGTATGTGACATTTGCCCTTGTAAACAGAGCAATGAGAATGAGCATGTACAACATGACCGCACACATGGTTTCGCGCCCCAGCGCCCCCTCCTCACGCTCCTATTCCGGCGGAGGTTTCCGCGGAGGCGGCGGTTTTGGCGGGCATGGCGGAGGCGGCCACGGAGGCGTTGGTTCCCGGGGGATAAAAAAATTTTTGCCCCCTATAAAAACGGCGGCACTTCCACCGGCTGCTCCGCCGCTTAATTGCTGTCGGCATAATGAAATTGCGGGGCGCGCCCGAATGGGTGCGCCCCGCAATTTTACGTTGCGGATTATAATTGCATTGCATATGAATTGCTGTTTTATTACTCTTCGGCTACCTGAACTTTGATTTTGGTAGAAATGCCTTCGAGAAGTTTTATATCGACGTCGTAGACGCCGACAGCCTTTATGGGACTTTCGAGCACTATCTTCTTTTTATCGACGTCATATCCGGCGACGGTCATAGCCTCGGCGATGGTTGCGCCCGTGACCGAGCCGAACACCTTGCCGCCCTGCCCCACCTTTATTTTAAGCGTAAAAGTTTTGCCTTTGAGTTCGGCGGCGAGGGCGCGCATAGCCTTGATTTCTTCCTGCTTGTGGAAGTCGGCGGCAGCTTTTTTCTGCTTCAAATCGTTAATTTTGTTAGGCGTGGCGACTTCGGCAAATCCTTTTTTTATGAGAAAGTTGCGAGCGTAGCCCTCGTTTACGTCGACAAGGTCGCCCTTTTTGCCCTGTCCCTTTACGTCCTGCAACAGTATAACCTGCATATATTTTCTCCTTTCGCGGGGGATACCCCGACAATTACTTATCTCTTTAAATTATTTTAAACCAAAAACGAATTTTTGTCAATAGCCGCGCGCATAATGGGCGTGGCTTTGGCGCAAAATAATATTACTATACCGCGCAATATGCGCGTAAGTTTTGGAGGTATTATGGAAAACATTAATTTCGGCATTGCCTGCGACGTCAACATGTGCAAATATAACCACGACGGCTGCAACTGCACTCTCGACAAAATTCAGGTTGGCACGACCTGCGAAGGCAAGGAATGCACCTGCTGCAAGAGCTATATCGAAAGATAAACTTTTAAAGATTATAAAGCGCGCAGGGCAGAAAAAACGTCCGCCGCAATATGCAAACCAACACAAAAACCGCACCCTCCCGGGCGCGGTTTTTACGTACAAAAAAAGTTTTGACTTTTTCTTTTAAGCAGATTGACGTTTAACTGATTTATTCGAGCCCCACCCATTGGCGCAAAGGAAGGTTTTGCATGAATGTGAGCGTGGTTATTCCGTTGTCGCCGTACAGACCGTTAGCAACGTAGGAATTTGCCATATAGCTGTTGAATATTTCAAACCCTTCGAGGTCGTGAATCTGCCAGACGAGCGCACCGAGGAAGAGAAGTATGCCGAATATGACAGCGGTAAGGATGATTGCGCCGAGCGCGCCGTCGACAACTTCGACAGTGGCGAAATTGCGCAGTTTATCGAACGCGCGCGGAATGAATATGCTGATTATTATTGCGGGAATGAGGAAAATTACAAACAGACCCGCGGTGACGATTGCGCCGCCAAGAACTTCGGGCGTCAGACCTGCGCCCGAGAGCGACTCCTGCACGTTTGCGAGAGGAGCTGCGAGCAGACTGTCGTAAACGCCCTGCGTCGCCGAGGCGAAAGCCTGAACATCGAAAACGAGATAGTACGCGAGATAACCTGCGCCGCCGATGAGGGCTATTATAATGATTGCCGACAGCGCAGAAAGTATGCCGCCGTTATAGCCGCTGCGCACGCATACGCACATGAGCGAAATGACGAGCATGTCTATGGCGAGAGCCGATCCTTCGCCCTGCCAGAATGCGCTTTGATAAAAGTCGAGAAGGGCATCCCTCGCGACGGTTATCTCCGCAGAGTCAATAATTATAAGCGCAAGCGAAGCGACGAGCGCGACCGCGGTGAATATATTGATGGTCAGCGTAAGCGCGCCGAAAACGCGGTCTACCACGCCCCAGGCTCCCCTCTTTTGGCTGAAACGGCGGGATGAATGTCTGCGGTAAGCCTTTTTATCCCCCTTGTCGAGCGCGATTAAAATGCTCTCTTCATTGTCCTCGATTTCATCGTGCTGACGATAAAAAGAAAGCTGTTTGCTTTTGTTTACCTGACGCGCTAAGTACCATCTGACGAGGTTGCACAACAGAGTGAGCACGAGCATGGTACCCGCAGCCACTGCGAGCATTATGATGCCGTGCCAATCGCCTTCGGGCACAACGTTGGTGCGGTCTACCAGCAGGCAGATGAGCGCCGTTCCCACGACCGTGCCGCCCCAGCATGAAAGGCGGGTATAGCCGAGACAAAAGCCGACTATAAGTCCGATTGCGGCGAGAACGCACGCCACGACGATGGTAATAATGATGTACAGTTCCATGTTCTTACCTCTCTGGGTTATTTATTGAAGTTATCCTTCAAGGTTACGATTTCGGAGAGCACCGTTATGCCGTTATCGGTGCATTTTTTATAGTAGCCCGTGCGCATGAGCTGGTAGGGCTTTTCGTCGGCGCCGTCGGCAACGCAGGGTTCGCACTTGCCGACGAAAATTATTTCGCTGTCCTTATCCAGTCTTTCGGCATAATCCTGGTCGGGATATTGTTCGTCCTTCAACAGCGGCTTATATCGCCTGAATTCGACATCGCGCCCGTATTTTGCATCTACCCAGTGAATGACGCCCTTAGCCTTGACGTCGCTCTTTACGGCGCTGCCCGAGCGCGTTTCGGGGAAGTATGTGCAGAAAATTTCTTCGACTTCGCCGTTTTCGTTGAGCCTGACGTCGTCGCAGCGGACGATGTACGCCGCTTTGAGTCTGACGTTGGCTCCCACGGTGAGGCGTTTGTATTTGGGCGGGGGATTGAGCGCGAAGTCGTCGCGGTCAATGTATACGCTGCCCGTAAACTTTACCTTGCGGGTTGCGCCGCTGCCGTCGAGGGGGTTGACCTCGAAGTCGAGCTCCTCCTCTCCCTCGTAATTGGTTATCGTCAGCTTTACGGGATTGAGAACTGCCATAGCCCTTTCGGCGGTGCGGTTGAGCTCGTCGCGGATGCACTCGTCGAGCTGCGCGATATCGACCACCGAATAATTTTTAGCCACGCCGACATCGGAGATAAATTTCTTCAACGCCGTGGGCGGAACTCCGCGGTTTTTAAGCCCCATGAGGGTGGGCATACGGGGATCGTCCCAGCCGCGCACGAAACCTTCGTCGACAAGCTTTTTAAGGTACCGCTTGGACATGAGGGTATTGGTTATATTGAGGCGCGCGAACTCTATCTGGCGGGGAACGGGCGCAGGGAAGCCGGCTTTTTCAACCACCCAGTCGTATAAGGGGCGGTGATTTTCAAATTCAAGCGAGCAGAGCGAATGGGTTATCCCCTCTATAGCGTCCGACAGGGGGTGCGCGTAGTCGTACATGGGATATATGCACCACTTATCGCCCTGACGGTAATGGGGAACGTGAGCTATGCGGTAGATTACGGGGTCGCGCATGTTGATGTTGGGCGACGACATGTCTATTTTAGCCCTTAAAACCTTAGCCCCGTCGGGATACTTGCCCGCCTTCATTTCGCGGAAGAGTTTAAGATTTTCCTCTACCGACCTGTTGCGGTAGGGAGATTCCTTGCCGGGCTCGGTAAGAGTGCCGCGCGTGGCGGTTATCTCCTCGGCGGAGAGGTCGCACACGTAGGCATTGCCGTCCATAATGTATTTTTCGGCAATTTCGTACAGCTTATCGTAATAATCGGACGCAAAGACGAGCTGATCGTATTCAAAGCCCAGCCATTTTATGGCGTCGATTATGGAATTTACGTATTCGTAATCTTCCTTGGCGGGGTTGGTGTCGTCCATGCGCAGGTTGAGCCTGGCATGGTATTTTTCCTTTACGCCGAAATTTATGCATAGCGCCTTTACGTGACCGATGTGCAGGTAGCCGTTGGGTTCGGGGGGAAAGCGCACGATAAGCTGATTGCCGCGGCTTTCGAATTTGCCCGCTTGGAGTTCTTCGTTTATGATCTGTTCAATGAAATTTGTAGCTTCGGGTAATTCCATAAGAGTTGTTTACAAAAACTTTGCCTGAATTAGGGGATTAAGGATTAGGGGTTAGGGGGGACGGGAATTATTTGAAAAGTTGATTTGTCGGCGGCGAAGCCGCATACACTTTCATCTTCCCTGTTCCCTATCCCCTATTGACTATTCACTCTGCTTTATGACAAGCCGCTGATTTTTCCGTTTTCGTCGATGTCGATTTTTTCTGCCGAGGGGACTTTGCCGAGACCGGGCATGAGCATTATATCGCCAGCGATTGCGACGATGAAGCCCGCGCCGCCCTTATAAATTATGTCCCTTACGTGCACGGTGAAACCCATGGGGCGGGCAAGTTTTTTGGCGTCGTCCGAAAGGGAATACTGCGTTTTTGCAACTATCACGGGCAGACCCTTTATGCCGTTGGACTCTATTTCTTTGAGGGCCTGTTCGGCTTCGGGAGAATATGTAACGCCGTCGCCGCCGTAAACCTTGGTGACGATGTCGTTAATCTTTGTCTTTGTGTCGGCGGTAAGGTCGTAAGCGTATGTAAGGGGCGTTTTGCAATCGCATGCGGATATTACCGCCTTTGCGAGCTCTTCGCCGCCTTCGCCGCCCTTCAAGAATACGTCGGTGAATATTGCCTGCGTTCCAGCCTCCCCGCACGCCCGCATTACGGTTTCAATCTCATCGGGCGAGTCGGTGGCAAACCTGTTCATCGCCACGACGACGGGGCGGGAATATATCTTTTTCATGTTTTCGACGTGCTTTAAAAGATTGGGAAGCCCCGCCTTTAAAGCGTTTACGTCGCTGACGGACAGATTGTTTTTATCGGCGCCGCCGTGCAACTTTAAAGCCTTTACCGTGGCGACGACGACAACGCACTGCGGGGCTATGCCCGCTATGCGGCACTTTGTATCGAGAAATTTCTCCGCGCCGAGGTCGGCTCCGAAGCCCGCCTCGGTGACGGCGTAGTCGGCAAAGCTCATGGCGGCATATGTCGCGCGCACCGAGTTGCAGCCGTGCGCGATGTTGGCGAACGGCCCGCCGTGAATTATGGCGGGGGTACCCTCCAACGTCTGCACGAGGTTGGGATTTATGGCGTCCTTTAAAAGGGTTGCCATTGCGCCGTGGGCGCCTAGCTGACGGGCATATACGTATTGACCTTTGGAGTTTACACCGACGACTATGTTGCCCAGCCTCTCTTTAAGGTCTTTGAGGTCGCGGGCGAGGCACAGAATAGCCATGACCTCGCTTGCGGCGGTAATTTCAAAGCTCTCTTTGCGCTCGTAATCGGCGCAGCCCTTCATTTTTCCCGCCTTGCAGGATATGGTTATGCCGCGCAGCGCCCTGTCGTTCATGTCCATGCAGCGGTGGAAATACACCTTTTGTATATCCAGCGCGTTGCCGCGGAAGATGTGATTGTCGAGCATGGCGCACAAAAGGTTGTTCGCCGAAGTTATGGCGTGAAGGTCGCCCGTGAAATGCAGGTTTATGTCCGCCATAGGCACGACCTGGGCATAGCCGCCGCCTGCCGCCCCCCCTTTTACGCCGAAAACGGGGCCGAGGGAAGGTTCGCGCAGGGCGAGGCAGACCTTTTTGCCGAGGCGGGCGATGCCGTCGGCAAGGCCTATCGAAACGGTGGTTTTGCCCTCTCCGCTCGCGGTGGGGTTGATTGAAGTAACTAAAATTAGTTTTGCCTTGGGCGAAAGGCGGGCAACGTTGATTTTTGCCTTATATTTGCCGTATAATTCGAGTTGGTCTTCACCTAACCCGAGTTTTTTTGCGATCTGGCGGATGTCCTTTAAATTACAATTTTCCGCGATCTCGATATCGCTGAGCATCTTAACCTCTGTACAAAATTAAATTCCAATTAGATTATACCACACATTAACACGGATTGTACATAGTTTTGCCAAACTTTTTGCAAATTCTGCAAAAAAATTTGTCTGCTTTTGCGGCGGCGGGCGCATTTACTTGACTTGCAATTGCTTATTTTATAAAATATTTAAAAATATTTTAAACGTGCGCATTTCTGCCAAGTGCGCCAAGGAGATTTTTATGGCTGAAAACAAAAGGGCTGTGACACAGGAAAAACTCGTCGCGCTGTGCAAAAACCGCGGATTTATTTTTCCCGGAAGCGAAATTTACGGAGGCCTCGCCAACACATGGGATTACGGCCCCCTCGGCGTAGAGCTTAAAAACAACATCAAAAAAGCGTGGTGGAAAAAGTTTGTAACCGAAAACACCTTAAACTGCGGCGTCGACTGCGCCATACTCATGAACACGAGGACGTGGAAGGCTTCGGGACACCTGGGCGGGTTTTCCGACCCCCTGATGGACTGCAAAAACTGCAAGACGAGGCACCGCGCCGACAATCTGGTCGAAGCATATGTGGCAAAACACAACATGGACGTTAAAGTCGAGGCGATGGACAACGACGCTTTGGAGGAGTTCATAAAGGAGCACAAAATCGTATGCCCCGTGTGCGGTAAGAGCGACTTTACACCCATAAGAAAGTTCAACCTGATGTTCAAGACATTCCAGGGCGTCACCGAAGACAGCGTTAACACGGTATATCTCCGCCCCGAGACGGCGCAGGGCATATTCGTAAACTTCAAGAACGTGCAGCGTTCTACGAGGATGCGCGTGCCCTTCGGCATAGGTCAGATAGGCAAATCTTTCCGCAACGAAATTACGCCCGGCAACTTCATTTTCCGCGTGCGCGAGTTCGAGCAGATGGAGCTTGAATTTTTCTGCAAACCCGGCACCGACCTTGAATGGTTCAACTACTGGAAGGAATACTGCCGCTCGTTCCTCATTTCCCTCGGCATGAAGGAAGAAAATCTGCGCCTGAGAGACCACTCGCCCGAAGAGCTGGTGTTCTACTCCAAGGCGACGACCGACTTTGAATATAAATTTGCCTTCGGCTGGGGCGAACTTTGGGGCGTTGCCGACAGAACGGACTACGACCTGACCCAGCACCAGAACGAGAGCGGCGAGAGCATGGAATACACCGACCCCGTAACCAACGAAAAGTATATTCCCTACGTAATAGAACCTTCGCTCGGCGTAGAGAGAATGGTGCTCGCATACCTCACCGACGCGTACGACGAACAGGTTTTAGACGAAGCCAAAAAGGACGTGAGAACGGTTTTGCACCTGCACCCCTTCCTTGCGCCCTACAAGGCGGCTATTCTGCCCTTGCAGAAGAATCTTTCGGAAAAGGCGGACGAAGTTTATAAAAACCTTGCCAAGAAATTTTGCGTAACATACGACGTTACGGGTTCAATCGGCAAGCGCTACCGCCGCCAGGACGAGATAGGCACGCCCTTCTGCATAACCATTGACTTCGACACGCTTGAAAACGACACCGTCACCGTGCGCGAGCGCGACAGCATGGAACAGATTCGCCTGCCCATATCCGAGCTTGAAGCGTATATTGAGAAAAATTTAGAATTCTAATAAAAAATAATATGAAACAAAAACTGCCCGCGGCATATGTGATATGCACCCCAAAAGTTGGACAGCCTTTTGGAGGTGCATATTTTCATGTCAAGAGGAAAGAAGTTTAACACAAAGTACT
>ERZ1090863.1360-NODE-1361-length-10720-cov-23.283263_pt1 | contig 10720 bp, 7 predicted proteins | sample MGYA00478480_ERZ1090863 | MGnify/ENA primary metagenome ERZ1090863 (study PRJEB33644, sample SAMEA5815746) | chicken gut metagenome | biome: Chicken; feature: Gastrointestinal Tract; material: Caecum | place: Ireland | collected 2019-01-01 | study: A study of...
GGTCGGTCAGGTTGACCACCGAGTTGTTGGACGCCGACACGATGTAAATGCTGGACGTAGCCTCATACTTTGGCGTAATGAGAAATTTCGTCACGCCGAAGGCGATGCCTGCGCCCACGACCAGACAGAGGATGATCTGCCAGGCGTGGCCCCACAGCAGGTAGAACAGCTCCACCAGATCGATCTCGTCCTCTGCCCCGGGGCGCTGGCCGATCTGTCCGGCCGGTGATTCGTTGAGGGCTTTTTGTTCCATACGCTTGATTCTCTCCTCATTTTTATTGTTCCTGGTAAAACAGCTGCAGGATCGTCTGCTGCAAACTGTCCTCATCCAGATGGTAGGCCCAGTGCTCCCCCTCCACCACGTTTTCGCCGTCGATGGTGAGCAGCGGCAGTTCGGTATATTCCTGCAACCGGTCCGCGATGTCCACCGCGGTGCCGCTGCCGATGTTGGTGACCATATCGTCCGACAGTTCCTGGTAGGCCGAGGCCACGAATTCGCCGTCCTGCTGGCGCAACTTTTCTTCCAGCGCCACCAGATATTGCCGCTGCCGGGCCATGCGGGCCAGGTTGGTCTCGTCGTCGATGTTGTACCGGCTGCGGACATAGGTCAGCGCCTTGTCCCCGTACAGGGTGACTGTCTCCCCTTTCACAAGGGATGGGTCGATGGCCGAAAAGTCAGAAGTGACCGTCAGGGTCACGCCGCCCACCATGTCGGTGATGATCCCCACCGCGTCCATGTTGACGGCCACATAGCCGTCGATGGTCTGGCTGTTCAGCAGGGTGGAGACGGTCAGCACCGTGTTTTCACAGCTCTGTTCCCGGCCGTCGCCGTAGTAGTAGGCCAGGGCGAGCTGCTCGTTGTCGTAGGCCACGATGTCTCCGTGGACGCCCCGCACCGGCACTTGCACGATGCTGTCCCGGTTGAGCTGCAGCATCTGCCAAGTCTGGTTGACGTTGTCCAACACGACCACCATCTGGACGTCGGCCTGGCCGCCGCCCGCGTAGCTGTTGACGCCCAGTCCTGCGCCGGAAGTATCCACACCCATCACCAGATAGGTTTCCAGTCCGGGGCGCTGGCGGTAGGTCTTACCGTTCCAGGTCACTTCCTTTAGCTCGGCCTCGGCGCGGTGGTCGTTGGTGGTGTAGCTCGCGGCGGGGGCCGCGTTTTCTTCATCGTCCAACCGCTGCAGCAGATAGGCTCCGCCCCCGAGGACCGCCATGGTCCCTACCAAAGCGCCCGCGGCTTTGAGCATATCCCGCCGGCTGATCCGCTTGCGTCCGTACCGGCTCATGAAGCCTCCGCGGCGGGAGCGGTCAGCCGCCCGGCGTTCCGGTCCACCTGGTCAAGAAACGCTTCTCCCAGTTTTTGCATAACGACTTTTCTTCCTTCTTTGAGATTGGGCGGGCGGCTGGTCAGGTTGTGGCAGTCGCTGCCCAGCAGGGGCCAATGGGCCAGCTGGAGCAGGTCCAGCGCCAGCCGCCTGGTACCCCAGCGGAGCAAGCTCCCCGCGTTGATCTGCAGCCCGATGGGCAATTCTGCCAACTTTTCCAGTCTATGCTTGTTGGATTTGCTGAAGCAAAACCTCTCGGGGTGCACCAACACCACCTGATACCCGCAGTCCAGCGCCAGCGCTTCCACTGCCTCGGTCTGCAGGCTGGTCCAGTCGGCGAAGGGCATTTCCAGCATGAGGGTGCGGGTGCCCTGGATGCACAGGGGCGTTAGGTCCTGTTCTTCCATGCGGGGAAAATATGCTACCTCCGCCGCCGGAAGCACCCGCGGCAAGCCGTCCGTCAGGACGGCGGCAAGGCGCTCCAGAGCTTCCGCCCGGCGGGCACAAAACGCGTCGATCCCTTCATGGTGCGCATAATAATGAGAAGTGGCGCAGACCACATCCACGCCCTGCTCGGCTTCGCGGTGCAGCATGGCGAGGGAGGTGTCCACCCCATCGCTTCCGTCATCTATCTCTGGTAGAATATGGGTATGCAAATCAACCAAGCCATTTCCACCTCCTACCGGTATAGATTTTCAGACAGTCATTTTTGTACCATGCAATCTGCGGGCCAGTTTGATAGCAATCCGTGTACTTGATTTATCCTCCAAAGGGAAAATGGAGGATACTTATCGGATTTTGGGCGCGGTTACACACAAATTTTGCGTCTCCTGCCCCTGATTGACTGCTGACATGGGACTTGCGGGCAGGCAAAGATGCGTTCCATTTCGGCGCGCATATGCTCCACGTTGGCGTGTACATAGCGTTTCAGGGTGATGTTGGCGTCGGCATGGCCCAGCAGAGAGCTCAGGGTCTTGATGTCACAGCCTGCCTGCAGGCAGGTGGTTGCGAAAGTATGACGCAGAGCGTGCGGGTGCACCCGACGCACAGCGGCCCGGCACAGATACCCCTGGATGCTTTTGCGGTAACAGCGGGGCTCCACCGGTTTGCCGGCGCGGCCGGCCAAAAACCAGGCGGAAGGGGCGAAAACGCCGCGCAGCCGGCGCAGCAGAGGCAGCAGGCGGCAGGGGATGGGGAGTTCCCGACGGGAGGTTTTGGTCTTGGGAGCCTGAACCACCACTTTGGTGCGTCCGTTTGGGCAGTAGATGCGGCTGACTGTCCGGCAGATGGACAGAGTACCCTTTTCCAAATCAAAATCGCCCCATTGCAGGCCGCACACCTCGCCAATGCGCAGGCCCATCTGCATTTGCAGCAGCAAACCCAGCTTGCGGGGCGTCGGTGCGCGCAGAATGAAAACTTGTACAGAGTCCTGTTCCTGCGCTGAAAGAGGCTGGGCGGCGTGCTCTTTGGCCTGAGGCGGCTTGACCACGATTTCCACCGGACGCATCAGGCACAGATGGGCTGCATACTTGCAGATGCGCCGCAGCATGGTCAAACATTCGCGGGCAGAAGCCGTCCCAAGCGCTTTATGGCTGTCATCCGCCGGCGCGATGACCTGCAAAAGCCCCTGTTCCAGCCGCTGCTCGTCCAGAGTGTGGAGCTCCGCCGCGCCAAAGACCGGCAGAAGATAGCGTTTTAACGTGTAGGAATAGTGAGCCAGAGTAGACTCCTTAATACCCTGCGCAATGGAGTGCAGCCATTGGGCGGCCAGCTCCTCAAAGCGCACCCTGCGCCCGGACAGCTGATAAAAGCCGCTCTCGGCCTTTTTCTGGATCAAAAGCTGGTGCACCTCGGCATATGAGCTGCCATAGAGGTATCCCCAAGACGGGCTTCCGGTCGGGTGTGCGCCCTTTGATATAGCGGCCTTCCCAGCGGCCGTCTCTGCGTTTGTGGATGTTCTCGCCTGATTTTGACATAAAGTACCTCCCTAAACTGCAATCCGTTACATGATACCGGCATTTCGTTACAACGACTGTCCCGATGCAGCCCTGATGCGGCAGAGGTCAAAAGAACCGACGTTCTGCAGAGTGATTTTTTGCCCATCGAAAAATGTTATATGCTGGAATTTCTGGTTCACTATTGAACTCTTTAGCAAATCATGATAGAATATAGGAACAGTTGGTAGTATTAAGATATATCCTCCATTTTCCCTTTGGAGGATACTTTTTTGTCCCCTCAACATTTTGCCCGGTTTTCAGCCTGTTACGCATCCGTCCGGGCCAGAATCGAGCGGCGGACATAATAAAACCGTTTTTCTTTCAAAGTCAGACCCCAGCCCATCGCGTTTGGGACGGGTCCCGGCTGAAGCAAGGCAGAGAAAAAGCCCGGAAGCTCCTAAGAACTTCCGGGCTTTTGCCTGTCTTTGGTTTTTGGTTCGTGCGGGACGGGTCAGTCTTTCTTGACCGCCACCAGGACGCGGATCTTGTTGCCGGCGGTGCAGCCGAGGTTGTCGTACCAGCCGATCAGGTAGTATTCCTCGGGGTTGACCTGGGCCAGGGTGGTGGGGTAATACTGGCCGCGGTACCACAGATACACCTGCATATTATCCGCCGTCTCATAGCGGGTGCTGCCGCTCATCACCGAGGCCGCGCCCACCTTGTCGATCATGGCCGGCATCAGCTGGATCATGTTCTTGACCGTGCCGGAAGGGCTGCGGCTGACGGCGATGCCCCCCGCCAGCACCGGATATTTGACCGCAGTGTTCAGGGTAGCGCTCTCGCCGTTGATGTAGCAGACGTAGCTGGCGCCCTTGCCCAGCCAACCCAGGATGTTGCTCATGGCGCCGGTGGTGTTGTCGGCGGCCAGGCGCAGCACATAGCTGGCCACGCTGCCGGTGCTGGACGTCAGGCTGTCCCAGAGGGTGCTGGCGATGCTGCCGTCAATGATGCCGTACAGGATATCGCTGGTGGAAGGCAGGATGATGTCGGCCACATCGGCGGCCGCGTTGCCGGTGCCGGTGGTGCCGCTGGGCAGGGACACTTCCCCGCTGGGCCGGCCGATCTGGTCGTCGATAACGTCGGCGGCCGCGCTGGTCAGATTGCGCACGTCGTCCAGAATGCCGTAGGTCCACAGGTCGCCGGTGACGTTGTTCAAGATCATCCGGTCGATCTCACCGGCTGCGTTGGTGGTGTAGTAGCGGACGTCGCCGCTCTGCAGTGTCACCCCCGATAGTCGGCTGGGGCGAACTGCCCCAGCCACGCCCTCCGCCGTCGTGTCAATGATCTCAACGCCGTCTGCAAGGGGCGTGCCCGAAAGGGCGGTGCCATTCTCGTTGAAGGTGCCGCTGACCGAGCGGGCGTCCACCCGGGCCACCTGTTCCCCTTCCCCGGTCACGGTGATCTCCACCAGCAGGCCGGCCGGGAAATTCAGGCTCTTGTCCACGTTCACGGTGCGGGTCACGCCGTCGGTGCAGGCCACCGTCACGCTCTGGCGGACATCCGCGCCGTCATCCTCGATCAGGCTACGGGCCGAGTTCTGGACCACCCCGTAAAAGACCTGGTCGGCCTCGCTGCCGGTCAGGACCCGGACCACCTCGTTGTTCATGCCCAGCAGCAGGGTGACCACCTGGCCCACGCCGCCGCCGTTCAGGCTGGACAGGACCGAAGCCGCCTGGGAGGAGCCCACGGTGTACTCGGTGCCCGCCACCGTCACGCTGGTGGGAGCCGCCGCCGAGGGGGCCACCGCCGTGATCCGGCCGGCGGCCTTGCGGGTGTAGATCCAGACGGTCCGGGCGTTCTCGCTGTAGTAGTAGACGTCGTAGGGTTCCAGCTCCGCCGAAGCAGCCGTCTCATCGTTGCGGTAGACAGCCGCCGGGGCAAAGGGCAGCTGGGTGCCGGCCTGTGCCACAAAGGGGCCCTGGACGTTGCCCAGCAGGATGGAAGAAGCGTCCACCTGCCCGCCGGTGACGGTGAAGCCCAGGCTGCTGCCGTAGACTTCGCCCTCTGCCGTGGGGGCGGTCAGGGCGTTGTACAGCAGCACAGCGCCGTCGGCCACGGTCAGGCCCTCGCCCTGGCTGCGGTTTACGCCGTCCCGCAGGCCCAGTTCCCGGGCCTTGTTCAGCTGGGCGGTGGGGAAAGTCCCGCTCAGGGTGGTGACATCATACCCCAGCAGCTTGAGGGCTGCGGCGCAGGCCTCCTCCAGGGTGACGGGGTTCGAGGGCCGGAAGCTGCCGTCGGTGTAGCCGCTCATCCAGCCCTGGCTCACCGCGATGCGGATGGCGGGGGCCAGCGGGTCGCTGCCGGCCACGTCGGTGAACAGAGTGCCGGCCGTGCCCTGGGCATTGGCGCTCTCCCGGTAGGGCGAGAAGGCCGCCAGCAGTTTGGCCAGCTGGCCGCGGGTCAGGGCGGCATCCTGGCCGGCGGCCTGCTCGGAGGTCAGGCCCCCCAGCATCACCGCAGCCTGCACCGCCGTGTTGGCGCTGCTTGCAGACGCCGGCATCACCAGCATGGTGCAGGCGGCACAGACGGCCAGCAGCAGCGCGAGTATGCGTTTTTTCATGATGTGCGCTCCTCTCTTAATCGTAACGTAAGGCCTCGATGGGGTTGAGCCGGGCCGCCCGCTTGGCGGGCAGGTAGCCGAACAGGATGCCGATGCCCACCGACACCCCGAACGCTATCGCCACCGAGCTGGGCGACGGGCTGATGCTCATGTTGGTGTCCCCCATCAGGGAGGCCACCAGAGGGCTGGCCGCAGCCGACACCCCGTAGCCCAGAACGATGCCGACCAGGCCGCCCAGGGCCGAGGTGGTGGCCGCTTCGGTGACGAACAACGCCAGGATGGAGCGCTCTTTGGCGCCCAGGGCCTTGCGGATGCCGATCTCGCGGGTGCGCTCGGCCACCGACACCATCATGATGTTCATGATGCCGATGCCGCCCACCAGCAGGGAGATGGCCGCGATGACGGTCAGGACCGATACCACCATGCCGATCATGCTGCTGAAGGTGTTCAGCACCTCCGAAAGGCTGGTGACAAAGTAGCTGTCCTCCGAATGGGTCAGCTCCTGCAGATTGGATTCCAGCACGGCCTTGCCCTCGGCCACCTGTTCTTCGGTGACGGTGGTGACGCCGTAGGTGTCAGCCACTGCGTTGCGGGCCACCCGCTGGGCGGTGGTATAGGGGATGTAGACGTAGTCGTCCGAGCTGCCCTCCTGCAGGGAGGGGTCCTCCACTTCCGCCGCGGCCACCCCGACGATGGTGAACTGGTTGGGTCCCAGCTTGATGGTCTGACCGACGGCGTTGCCGCCGTAGCCCACCCGGTCGATGTAGTCGCCCACCACGCAGACCCGCTTGTATTCGGCGCAGTCCACGAACTGGATGCCGCGGCCCTTCGCAATGGTGGTGCCGGTCATGCCGGCATAGGCTTCACTGACGCCGATGGCGGTGGTCTGGCTGAAACTCTTGGTCCCTACCTTGACCGCCGAACTGGTGCGGTCCATGTTGACGATGGGCGAAATGCCCGAGAACAGGTCCGGCCGCTCCTCGGTGATCGCGTACATCTCGTCGATATCCACGTTGCGGGCCCGCGGGCCGAACACGTTCACCTGCAGCAGGTTCATCCCCATGGAAGAAACGCTGTCCCGCATGCTCTGGGTCAGGCCGTTGCCCAGGCCCACGATGATCATCACGGCCATGATGCCGATGATGATGCCCAGCATGGTGAGCAGGGTGCGGAATTTGTTGCTGGCAATGTTCTTCAGCGCCTGCCGGACCGTTTCGTAGAGCATATTCAGATTCATGCGCTGCCCTCCTGTTCCGGTTCTGCCTCGTCTGCCTGCACGCTGAAGGTGGGCTGCACCACCGCCTCGGGGGCATGGGCGTCGCCGTCATAGACGATGTGCCCATCCTCCAGACGGATGATCCGCTCGGCCTGCACCGCGATGGAGTTGTCGTGGGTGATGAGCACCACGGTGTTCCCCTGCCGGTGCAGCTTTTGCAGAATGCCCAGCACCTCGCGGCCGGTGTGGCTGTCCAGCGCGCCGGTGGGCTCGTCGGCCAGGATGACCGCCGGGTCCCCGGCCAGCGCGCGGGCAATGGAAGCGCGCTGCTGCTGGCCGCCCGAAAGCTGGCTGGGTTTATTGCACAGCTTTTCCCCCAGGCCCACCTGCTGGAGGGCCTTTTGGGCGCGGGCCTGCTGTTCCTTGCGGGACAGGCCGGCGTAGATCAGGGGCAGCTCCACGTTTTCCATCAGGGTGAGCTTGGGCAGAAGGTTGTACTGCTGGAAGATGAAGCCCAGCAGCTCGTTGCGGATCTCGGCCAGCTCGTTTTTGCTCATGCTGCCCACGTCCCGGCCGTTCAGCCGGTAGGTGCCGGATGTCGGCACGTCCAGGCAGCCGATGATGTTCATGCAGGTGGACTTGCCCGAACCGGACTGGCCCACGATGGCGACGAACTCGCCCTTGTGGATCTGCATCGAAATGTGGTCCACCGCCTTGACGGTGGTGTCGCCCATCTGGTAATACTTGCAGACGTCGTCAAATTCAATGAGTGCGCTCATCCTCAGCCTCCTGCGACGGTGACAGTCATGCCGGGCTGGGAGGCGTAGCTGAAGTCAAAGGGCAGAGCCGACGATTCAAAGGCCACGGTGTCCTCTTCCGTCAGGCCGCTGGTGATCTGGATGTAGTCGTTGTCGCTGATGCCGGTCTCCACCTTGACATAGACGTAGCCCTCGGGGGCGGTCATGCTGGGGTCGGCGTTGGCGGCACTGGGCGAATCTGCCGTGACCAGCACGTAATTGCCGCGGATGACCGCCGCGTTGGGGATGGACAGGGCGTTATCCGCGCTGGCCACCTCGATCTCGGCGGTGGCGTTCATGCCGGGCAGCAGCTCGCCGTAATCGTCGATGCGTATGGTGACGGGGTAGGTCGTGGTGCCGGAAGTGGTGGTGCCCGCCGAGGAGACGTTGGTCACCACGCCCTCAAAGGTCTTGTCGGGGATGGCGTCGGCGGTGATGCGGACGTCCTGCCCTTCCTTCATCGAGAGGATCTGCAGCTCATCCACGTTCAGGGTCATTTCCAGGTAGCGCAGGTCGTGGATGATGCACATGGGAGAAGTGGAGGTGGCTGCGCTTTCGCTGCCCACCGTCTCCCCTGCCTGGACGTTCTTCTGGATGATGGTGCCGCTGATGGGTGCGGTGATGGTGTAGTTGTCCAGGGTGTTCTCGGCGTCCTCCACCGACAGCTGGGCGCTGCGCAGGTTGTCGGCGGCCTGCTCCACCTGGCGCTCGAGGTTATCGCTGGTCAGCTGGATGATGTTGCTGCCCGCGCCCACCACGGCGCCGGGCTGGACGCAGAGGGCTGCCACCGTGCCGCTGGATGCGGCGGTGAGCACCTGCTCTTTCTGATAGCTAAAGCGGGCCGAACCCAGGGCGCTGACCCCGCCCACCGAGGCGGTGGCCGCCTGGGCCGAAGTCAGGCTGCCGCTGTTGGGCACCGCGATGACCACCGAGCGGACCAGCATATTGCCGTCGCTCAGGGTGTCCGCGCCCGAGACCGAGCGGATGGTGCCGGTCAGGGTCTCATAGGTGCCGTCCAGCGTGACCTGTGCGGTCTGGCCCGGCACAAAGGACGCGGCGTCCACCGCCGGGAAGTTGAGGGTCAGCAGGACGCTGCCGTCATCCCGGATGGTGGCCACCTCCTGCCCGGCGGTGACTGCGTCGCCCGGGGCCACCTTGATGGCGACCACCGTGCCGCCGATGTCGCTGCGGACGTAGCCGGCGTTGACGGCGTCCTCATAGTTGCGCTCGGCCTGGTTGGCCGAGATCTGGGCGCGCTCGACGCTGTTGGCGGCGTCCGAGCTGTCGATGGTGTACAGAACGTCGCCCGCCTCGACCACGTCGCCTTCTTCAAAGTCGGCGGTCAGGACGGTGCCGCGCACCAGCGGCTTGACCTCGTAGGTGTTGGCCGCCATGATGGTGCCGGAATCGCTGAACACGTTGGTGATCTCCCGCCGCTGCGGGTTGACCTGGGTGTAGTTGACGCTGCCCGACGCAGGCTTGGCCTGGTTTTTGGGCAGGAACAGGACAGCGGCCACCACCACTACCACAGCGCCGGCGGCGATCCGCTTCCAGTTGCGCTTGAGGAACGGTTTGGCCCCTTTGCCCTGGGCCGCAGCCCCCGGGCTGAGGGAGACATTCTGGCCGTCCTTGTCCTCCTGTTTTTTCTTGAACACGGTTGATACTCCTCCTTATTTGGTTTGCCAACAGCATACCATACCAATCTTGAGGAAATCTTAATACATCCTTGATTTTACCTTGAGATTTGGCGTTTTCTGCCGCGGAAGCCGGTTTTTTCTAAAAAATCCTAAAGAGAACTTTCAAAGTATACCTCTAAAAAAAGGGAAATATGTGAGAAAAGGGTAAAGATTGCGTCCCGCTTGTAAACTTTCCATGAACAAAATGTTCTGCCTCAGACGGTGCGGACGTCCTCGAGGCTGACCCCCTTGCAGCGGGCCAGCTGGACGGTCCCGCCGCCCGCCAGCGCGATGCGGCGGAGCGTCACGTCCTGCAGCTCATAGCCGGCCCCGTCGAAGCCCTCCAGCTGGATGGGCACGCAGGGCGCAAAGCCGCCGCCCTGCCCGCCGTCCAGCGCCTGGTCGGCGTCGAGGCAGCGGCCGGTCAGCGTCAGGTCCTCAAACAGCATCTCCCGGAAGATGGGCGGCCGGGGCCCGGGGACGCCGTCGTCGTTGTAGCCCACCTGGCAGACCATGACCCGGGGCAGGGTGCACCGCCGCACCGACAGCCCCGTCACGCCGCCGCCCCGCTTGCGGGTGCCCTTGACCATCACCCCAAACTGGGAGTTTGCCAGGTCGCAGTCCCAGACGGCCACATCCTCGATGCCGCCGCTGATCTCACTGCCGATGCAGATGCCGTGGCCGAAGGCGCTGCGGCAGTCGAACACCCGCACCCGCCGGGTGGGCCGGTTGATCCGGTTGCCCTCGGGGTTTTTGCCCGACTTGATGGCCACCGAGTCGTCCTGTGTATAAAAGGTGGAGGCAAACAGGGTGCATCCCTCGCTGGAATCGGGGTCCCAGCCGTCGCCGTTCCAGATCCCCTGCGAGCGGAAGATGCAGTGGTCGGTGACAATGTCCCGGCAATAGACCATGTGCACGTTCCAGCTGGGGCCGTCGGCCAGCGTCAGGCCGGAAATGCGGACATTCTGGCAGTTGGACAGGTTGATGAGCCGCCCCCGCACCCGGCCGGGGATGGTGTTCTCATTCTCGCAGGTCTTGACCAGGTCCTGCATGGCGGCCAGCTGGTCTTTCATCCGCTCCTTTTCCGACTGGATGGTGGCCCAGGCCAGGGCGTAGCCGCCGCCCCGGATGGTCCCCTCGCCC
>ERZ1090863.1362-NODE-1363-length-10715-cov-4.755816_pt1 | contig 10715 bp, 8 predicted proteins | sample MGYA00478480_ERZ1090863 | MGnify/ENA primary metagenome ERZ1090863 (study PRJEB33644, sample SAMEA5815746) | chicken gut metagenome | biome: Chicken; feature: Gastrointestinal Tract; material: Caecum | place: Ireland | collected 2019-01-01 | study: A study of the...
GGACTGCGAAAAATGCGATGCATACATTGCGACCGTCAATGACGATCAGGTATTGCGCGAGAAAACGGCAAAATTATGGGCGGAGTTAAATAACACCCCTATTCTGCCGGAACATATTAACTGCGAGGGCTGTCGTGCGAACGGAGCGAAAACGGTCTTTTGCGAGCATATATGCGAAATCCGTAAGTGTGCTTTGGAAAAAGGTGTTTCCACTTGCGGCGACTGTTCCGAATTAGAAACCTGCCAGACTGTTGGGGCGATTATTTCAAATAATCTTGCCGCTTTAGAAAATTTGAAAGGATAGAATGATATGAAAAGATCGATAGCATTGGTTTTAATTTTGATCTGTGCGTTAGGATTGGTAGGCTGCAATAACAGAAGTAAGGACTACATCAAAGCGAATGAGCCAAGTGTTACCGGAATAGTGGAAGAAGTCTATGATAATTACATGATCATTTCTTTAGAAACAGACAGTTATCCAAGTGGCGCAAGTTGTGAAGTTTCTTTGGATGTGGAGAACAAAGACAGTTACACGAGCGTATCTGTGGGCGATGAGGTTGTTGTGTATTACAATGGTAAAATCGCAGAGAGTTATCCTTTACAGATAAATACTGTATATGCGATTACATTAAAAACTCCTGCAAACCAAGAAACAGAATAAATCTGATTATAAGCCTATGACAATCCGGAGGAGAATATGGTCTGCATAATAAGGGAAATGCAAAAAAATGAATATTGCCTGTTAAGTGATTATTTATATGAGGCAATCTTTGTCCCTGATGGCATTGAGCCTCCGCCGAAATCTATTCTGAACTGTCCGGAATTACAGATATATATTTCAGATTTTGGGACAAATAGACACGACAAAGCTCTGATCGCAGAAGTTGAGGGCAAGATTGTAGGAGCGATCTGGGCAAAAATCATGAACGACTACGGACATATTGATATGGATACGCCATCCCTTGCTATGTCTGTCCTGAAAGCATACAGAGGTATGGGAATTGGAACTTTGTTGCTTACACAAATGCTGTTAGCAGAAAAAACTGCTGGTTATGCAAAACTTTCCTTATCTGTTCAAAAGGTCAATTATGCAGTGAAGTTATATCGAAAAGCAGGCTTTACAACGGTTAAAGAAACGACTGAGGAATACATTATGGTAGCTGATTTAAGTCGAATTTTTTAATTGGAGAATGTTCATGAATAAACCAAAGGATATTTATAACGAATGCGTTGGAAAAGCAAGTTTGCACAAAAATTTGTATCATTACACAAACCCCGATGCACTTAAAGCAATACTCAAGAATCATTCATTAAGGCTTGGTTGTATTGATTCAGTCAATGATAGTGACGAAAATAAAAGAATAACTTCTCTTTGGAATGCAAAAGTTTATGTTCTTTGTTTTACTTATGAGTTGGAAAATTCGCCCTATTTTTTTAAGAATTATGGCAAGATAAGATTAGAATTTGCTACCGAAGATATAAAATTTGATAAGATATACAGCGAACCGGAATTAATCAACTTTTTTAAAGATTTCAGTAATGATTTAGGCGGTCAAACTAACGGAAGCCACAAATCATATGGTTATGTAAAAGACTGGTGTATTTATGACAAAATATTAGCCGATGTATATTATACAGATTGCTTTAATAAGCATATTGCTAAAAATGGATATGAATTGAATGCAGGATTGATAAAACAAAAATCAGGTTTAGATAATGACGGCGAATCCAGAAATTGGGAAATGGAAGCGGAAACAAGGTTACGAGTGGCATTAAGACCTGTTGGAAGTGAGAATGTTCTTGATGAAAAAACAAATAAGTTCTACCAGCCAAAGCCGGATTTTAAGCATATGTATATTCGTTTGCCGATAATTAATAGCATATCATTATCGCCGTTTATCCCACTCGAAGAACGGCAACAAATCATCCGAATATTAGATGACTATTATCTATTTGATAAATTGCTTCCTTAACTGTGACTCGGGGCCGTCGGTTCGAGTCCGACCAGTAGCTCCATTCGCCGTGAGCCATTCGCTCGCGGCGACATTTTTCACCAACTGCCGGAGAAACACGCAGTTTAATATTTTTTGGAGGCGTAGCTCAGCTGGTTAGAGTACCTGCTTCACATGCAGGGGGTCGGTGGTTCAAGCCCACTCGCCTTCACCAAAAAAGAGGTTATCGTAAAGATAACCTCTTTTTTTATTGCCGGATTCAGGCGTTACCATCAGCAGCCGATTTGTTAGGCTGTTCGTTTGTGCAGCACAGTGAAAAGGCGATCACCATATCGCTGAATCTGCGAAATCTTTTTCCGAAAGCATTACCCCATTGCAGGTCGGGATAATAACAGCCCTTCGTGATCTGCAGTTCAAAGTCGTTCTGGTTGTTTTCCACTCTGCATACGCAGGCGTTGATATCGGCGTCTCTGCTGAAAATGTGAATGCTTTTACCGTTTTCCAAAGAAACGGTATATTTTTTTATATTGTTGCGCCGGGTCATGAAATCGTTCGATATTCCGCGCTTGCCGCGGGATTGCGGATAAAGAAAATAATTTTCATTGTCCTTTTCCCAGGGCGATTCAGGCATAATGCCGTATGCATTGTCTGTGCCAAGCGGATAGGCCGTGCCGGCCGGGCGGCCGATATGGCCTGCCGGATAGACGGAATACTGCGCATTCCTCTCCCATGAAACCGATTTGACCCCTTGCTTTAGTTTTAATTTCAAAACGCAGTTGTTGGGGTCGGCAAATAAAGCGAAATTGTTTTTCGGAATGATTTTTATATTGATTCTGTCTTCTGTTAGATATTTTATGATTGTATATTTTGCTCTTTTGCAGATCAGGGTATCGCCCGGCAGTTCCAGGCATTCTGTTATATCCTGCGTGCCGGCAGGCTCGGGTTCTGTTCCTTTATCGGCGCCGCCTTTCGCAACTAAATATGTGTCTGCCAGAATATTGCCGAAATAAAATTGAATCCGGTATCGGTCTGCACCCGTGTTTTTGAATTCTATTGTGCCGTTTTCATGCGGCGCAATACAGGAAGTGATGCGATCATTGTAAAGAATACCTGTTACGTCGGAAACAACCATCTTTACTTCGTTCAGATCAGTATGGTCAAAGCGGTTTTGAACATGCAGTATCACATTCTCTTTAAATTCCGTTTTGCTTTCTTCCACAAATACCGGTGTAAACGCCTTCTTTGTAAGATATGCCTCTGGCTTTTCCCGCTTGAACAGATCAAAAATACAGCCCCATTCTCCGTATCCGGCATACGGCCCCTCGGAATGCTGCTGATGCCGTTCCCGCGTTCCCGTAGGGATGCAGAACACATCGTCAATTGCCGCCCAGATCGCGCAGCCGAGTGCGCCGTCCGTACGGAATATGCTGTTCCAGCCTGTGCGGATGCTTTCGCCCCAGAAATCACGAACGCTGTTGTCGCTTTGCAGGCGGGAGATGTTGTAGCAGGCTACATGCGCAAATTCATCATGCAAAAGGGGCGCTTTTTTGTCACCAAGTGGGCCGGTTACTTTGGCGTAATGTTTGCTTTTAATGTCATAAGGCAGCGGCTTTGAGTGCACAAGATGCGGATAACTAAAGATCACCGGCCTGGTAGTATCTACACTTTTCACGTAATTATATTCTGCCCGGAAAGCATATGTCTTTTCAAAATTTGATTCGTTGGCAAGCGACCATATAATAACGCTGGGATGATTTCTTGCGCTTTCAATCATCTCGGCAAAAGACTGCAAAAATTCCTGCGGCGCGTTGAAGATCTCAAAATTATTGGCGCCTTTAAAACACGCGGCGTTTTCCTGTTCCACATACATTCCGAGTTCGTCGCACACTTCCAGCATGTAGTCGTCGGCAGGGTAGTGGGATGTTCGGATAAAGTTTATATTGTTCTTTTTATAAGTCAGAATCTCATTGTAGATCTCTTCTTTGGTTAAAGAGCGACCGTAACGGTGGGAAACATCATGCCTGCAGACGCCGCGCAGTTTTATTTCTTTTCCGTTTACATATACCTTGTTTGCCGCCGTGCCGTTTCTGCCGCCGTATGTGATTTCTCTTATGCCGATTTTATATGTGTTTTCCTGCTGCGCTTTTCCGTTGATCAGCAGCTTTACACGCAGTGCATACAGATTTGGATGTTCCGCGTCCCAAAGCAGAGGCTCGCGGATTGCAAGCGTTGCTTTTGCGGCGTGGTCGGCTGAAAAATCATTTGGCGTTGCAACAAAAAGTCCTTTGTACTTTTCGTCATTTTTAGAAGCCTTTTTATGGCTTTTTTTCCATTTTTCATCCGGCGGAAAATTATACGTATTTTCCGTGGCTTCGGGAATTTTCTTTTCAAGAAAAACCGTCTTTTGCGCAACGGTGTTTCCGTTTTTGTCTTGGATGGAGATCTCCGCTGCAGCCTTTTTGCCTTTTGCCGCGGCTTCTATGCAGGTTTCCACAACGGCATGGTCTGCGTGTAAAAAGGTATGGATATGCGTTCTTGCAATATAGTGCTCCGGCAGAGCAAAAAGTGTTATGTTTCTTATGATTCCGCCTATGTTGCAATGCGCGTAATAACTTGTCCAGGCGGCGTTGCTTATTTTTTCGCCGCCGGGGTTCCAAATGCCTTTTTTGCTGCCCTCTGCATCGGTAACGCCTATGATCAGCGTAATCTCTTTCTGGTCTGTAAAGGCGGTAATATCGCAGTCCCAGTGCGTAAAGCCGCCGATGTGCGTTTTTATGTATCTGTTGTTGATCCATACTCTTGCGTTGGAGTAAACGCCTTCAAAACGCAGTATAAACTTTTCCGAACCGTTCCTTTCGGGCAGTTTCAGCGTTCGCTTGTAATAGTATTCCGTGTTGTTTTCTATGTCAAAGCCCTGCATGATCAAAGAGGAGGGCGCGATCACCTCCTGCCATTCGGTATCGTTGATCGTGTCAAAATCATAATCCTGATCTTTTGCATAGGGAGACGGAATGTCCTTTATCTCCCGAAACAGAAATTTCCATTCGCCGCGCACGCGGTTGGTGATGCATTGTTTCAGATTTTCATGCTCCCCGACCTTATCGGGCATTTTGGGAATATAGGGTATATACAGATCTTTGCCGCTCATACGATCACATCCTGCTCTGAATAGTACTGTTGATCAGTCTACTTCAATTTTAAAGCATATCGGCATGGTGCCGGTTATTTTTTTGCTCAGTTTTAAGGAAAGATATTTGCCGTTTTGTGAAAAATCCACGCTTTCACCGGTTCCGAGTACGGATACGTTTTTAATAACGCAGTGGAACAGATCCATGGTGTCCGCAAGCGATTTTATCCTGAATCTGTCTTTCCCGGCAGGTTTCAGCGCAAAAGCGTAAACAACGCCAGTTTTGCATGTAAAGCGATAATCTTTAGAGGTATAACTGAAATGTTCCGTGAAAGATCCGCCCTTTTGCTTTTTGCCTTCGCCAAAGACTTTGTAAGGCTGTGTTCCCCAGATCGCTTCCTCGTTTTGTTTTGTCCATTTGCCGAGCTCGGAGATGATATGTTTTTCTTCTGCGCAGAATGTTCCGTCCGCCTTGGGACCCAGATTCAGCACAAAGCATCCGTTTTTGGAGATGACATCCAGAAGATTACAGGCAACGATCTCCGGCTTTTTAAAGTGGTTGGTGGTGCAGTAACTCCATGCGTTGTACGCGGTGGAGGTTTCTCCCTGCCAAATGTATGGGCTGATGTTTTCAAGCTGACCGCGTTCCCGGTCAAAAATGGCGCAGTTATACATAACGGCGTCGGATTTGTAATACACGCACACTTCTTTGCCCCATTCCAGTGAGCGGTTGTAATAATAGGCAAGAAATTTTTTCATATACGGCCGAAACGCTTTGTAGGAAACCCACCAGTCAAAGAAAAGAGACGACGGCTGATAGCGGTCTATCAGATCGCAGGAGGAAACAAGCCAGTCTTTCAGCCATTCTTCGGTTGGTTCTATCCCGTGCTCCTGCTTAAGCATAGTAAACAGATTGTTCCTTTTGTGTATGTTGCGGCATTCTCCGTAAAATTCCCGGTATTTTTCATCCTGCGGTTCATTTTTTATGCCCAGCGTGGAACCGCCGTTTAAGAACCAAAAATGCTCCGCACGGTGGCTTGAGGTGGAGAAAATAATGCCTGTCATTTCGCAGGCGGCTTTCAGTTCGCCCAGAATATCTCTTTTCGGCCCCATGTTTACGGAGGTCCATTCGTTCAGGTCGGAATCATACATTTTGAATCCGTCGTGGTGTTCTCCAACGGGCATCACAAATTTTGCGCCGCTTGATTTTATGAATTCTGCCCATTCGTCTGCGTTGAATTTTTCCGCCTTAAACATAGGAATGAAATCTCTGTAATTGAATTTTTTTCCGTATTTTAATACATGGTGCCAGCGGCAGGGGTTGCCTTTATAATACATCATCCGGCAATACCATTCGCTCAGAAATGCGGGCACGCTGTAAATGCCCCAGTGAATGAAAATTCCGAATTTCGCCTCTTTGTACCATTTGGCAACCGGATATTCTGCAAGACTTTCCCATTCGTCTTTGTATTTGCCGTTTTTAATGACTTCGTCAATCTGCAAAAGATAGTCGTTCATTTGCTTTTCTGTCATAATTACCTCCACAGCAACGGAAATCCATGATTTGCTTTTCATCAAGATCCTTGTTTTTTCATTTTATAAATTTTGCCGTGATTCCATTGTATAATGAAATTTGAGCGGATAACTACAGAATTCAATTTGATTTTTTAGAAATCCTGCTCTTTTTTATGATCACATTTCTAAATCTTTTGGCGGAAAATATAAAGTTTTGTCTCCGCTTTCGGGTGTATAGTAAATATGATAGCGTATTCTGCCGTTTCAAACGGCTTTCATAAGGGGTAAAAACATGAAGAAAAATTTGTATTGCTATGATTACACAAATTGCATGATGATGAAACTGGGTATGGCATATCCGGAAAAAGACGGCTCTAAAAGCCATGTGCTTATGAATTTTGAGCAGGCGCTGGACGCCGTCAAAAAGATTGATCATATCACGCAGGGGATCACGAAGATCTATTATCTTGTAGGTTGGCAGTATCTTGGCCATGATGATAAATATCCGGATTTTTTTGAAGTCAACGCAGCGCTCAAAAGGCCGCAGGATAAAACAGCCCGTGATCGTTTTATTTGGCTCTATCAAGAGGCAAAAAAATACAATTCCGTTATCAGCGTGCATATCAATTTTAACGATGCGTATGATAACGCGCCGTCTTTCCCGGATTTTGTAAAGGCGGCCGCGCTGATCAGAAAGAAAAACGGAAAGATTCATGCCATTGAAAAATATAACGGACGGGCATGTTATAAAACTGACCATAAAGCGTATTGGGAATCCGGGCTTTTTAAAAGGCAGTTTAACAGATTGCTGGATACTCTGCCGTTTCTTTCCGAGGCAAAAACGATTCATGTGGATAATTTTCAGTGCTATAAAAATTACGCCCCTGATGTTTCCATTAAGGAAATGCAGGCGGGGCGCAGAAAAATGATTGAATATGTGCGTGAAAAGGGAATAGATATCACTTCAGAATTTACCTATAAGGAAACAGAAGATCTTCCGAACCGCCCGTTTTTAGGCCTGCCAAGGGAGCATCATCATTCTGCGCCTATGGACACGGTTGGCCTGATTCCGGCAAGCTGGTGGTGTTACAGGATGACAAGAAAAGAAATCATGGATACGCCGCCTCAGATCTATTCGGGCGGTATCTTTCGCAATAAAGGTACAGAAATTATCTTTACGGAAATATGCACGGCGAGGATATTATCAAACCGCAAAATCAAAACTGGGTGCAGGATTTTATTCACGATTTTGCAACGGTGCAGGTGCCTTACCATTTTCTTTGCAGGCATAAAAGGCTTGCCATAAAAGGGTTCGGCGTGAATGAGCGGTGTGAATTTTCAGACGGTATCATATCCTATAATCAGGGCGGAAGAATCGTTCAAAACGGCAATGTTTTAAAAGACGGGGACGATCTGTGCCTGCCTTTTGTTCATCAGGAAAACTGTTCTATTGCATACAGCCGAAATGGCTGTAACAGAGTTTGGAATACGATCAACGATAAATACAGCAAGGCAAAGTTGTTTCAGATCACAGAAAACGGCAATGTGTTTCTAAAAGAGATCCCCGTTTTCAACGGCAGGTTATCCCTTAAAGTGGATCCTGGCAGTGCCATACTGATCTGTTTTGAAGAATAAAAGCAAAAAGTATAGAAAAGAAGGGGAATGTATGCGCGATCTGAAAAAGAAAATCAAAACAGGTGTAGAGGATGTTAAACTCTATTGGAACAAGCCGCCGCTCGAAAAGAGGTAAAGGAAAAAGAACGGTATGCGGAAAAGATGCGTATGAAACGCAAAGCGGCAAGATCCAAAAAATGATCTTACCGCTTTGCAGATTTTCTCTTTTCGCGTTGATCAAAAAAGACGAAGTTTACACTTCGTCTTTTTTGATCCCCTGAAATCATAGCGTTAATTTTTACGGATTATAAAATTTTGCTGTTGCTGAGCTTATGAGATTTGCGTTTAAAATTATGCTTAGAAGTCTATAAAACCGCGTGGTTAAGCCAAATTTCGGGTTGGGGTGGGGTACTGTCGGATAACTTCAGGTTTTTGAGTTCGGGCTTAGAACAAAATAATCCGTTTTCTTTTTGATCCGTATAGATTCCGCCGTATTTTCCGGCGATATCTTTTATAATGCTTATGCCGTGCCCGTGGTCGCCTTTGCGCTTTCGCTTTTTGCTGCTTTGTGCGCAGGAGTTTTTGCATTCCAGGGCAAAAGCATCCTCATCAATCTTTACGGTTAAGTGCACCTGTTTTGCATCGGTTTCGGCTGCGGCGTATAAAGCGTTGTCCAGTATATTGTGCATGATCCTGCAAACGGAATAATCGTCCACAAGCAGCGCGCTCGTCTGCTCCACTTCAATATTCATGTCAACGCCCAGTTCGTGCGCCAGTTGCTGTTTGATGTAAAATACCGTGTTTACGGTTTCGTTTGCGCAGATCGGGATTCCGGCAAGTTCGTTTATATCCTTTTCCGTGCTTTTTAAGATTTCTAAAGCCTTTTCCGGCTTTCCGATCTCTATAAAGCCCTGCGCGGTCGTCAGCAAATTGGCAAGGTCATGTTTCAGTTTTCTGAATTCGTTTTTTTCGTCCGCCAGCATTTTGGTCTGCTGGTAATCCATCTGATTTTTAAGCAGCTGCCGCTCATATCTGCTGTTTTCGTTTTCTGTTTTAGATTGCCTGTCCACCATAAAGATGATCAAAAAATCAGCCAGCACACAGATTGCCGCACACAGGGAAAAAACGGTTTCAAATGCCGGATATTCGGAGATAAAATGATGATATGTGTTATCGTCAAAAGCCTGCAGGATCACAACAATCAGCATTGTGTACATCATATGCGTTACCGGAAAGATAAAATAGATCACATATTTCTTTTCATATTTCATCTTTTTGCTGATCTTTGCTTTTATTATTTTGAACAGGAACGCCACAATAAACGAAAATGCAAACATAAATACGATATACATCATGAAATCCACAAGCGGAATATTATATGATATACCGGATTGAACAGTATCTTTTCCCGTCGATTGCGTTGCCGCGCTAAACAGCAGGGCAGCGCCGGTCCAGGACAAAAGCGCGCTGACGGAGGAAAATGCCTTTGCAAAAAATCCGCCTTCCGATGTGAAGATCAGTATCACCGTTAAAAGAATATAATAACCCGCCATTTGCAGCATTTCCGTTCGGTAATCCAGAAATGTATAGGTTAAAAAAGAATAGAGCAGTGAAAACGCAAGAATGCTGCCGCAGGAAACGAACGCGTTGTATTTGTCTTTCAGTATCGCATGAGTAATATTAAAGCATATTGCCCCGCGCAGCAGATTCATAATCAGTCCCCACGGGAAAAATTCTGTAAGCTGGATTATCATCTATTAACGGTCACACCCTTAAATGTTGTTTATATAATCCGTGTATTTTTGAATTACATATTTGTATTTCTTAACCGGGATCGGTACGGTGCCGCCGGTGAAAAGCGTAAATTTATGCGGTTCGTAACTGGTGATATGATTCATGTTTACCATAAAACTCTTGTGGCACTGCAAAAAATACGGCGGCAGGTTTTCTGAAAACCGGGATAACGGCATATAGATCTTCAGCACCTGCGCATTGATCATGTGTATGGAGATATTGTTGTTGAATGTTTCTATGTAAACGATATTTTGCAGGTTTACCGTGTAACTTTTGCTGCCGAAACGGATGATCTTAAGATTCGGGTCTTTTTTGGATAGTTTCTGAAGCGCTTTTACGATCGCGCTTTTCAGTATATCAGGGGTGAGGTGGTTTTTGATGATGTAATATGTGTGCTCTGTTTCAGAGATCGAATATGCCTCTTCCGGATAAGAAGTCATATAAATGATCTGCACATTTGTGCTTTTTTGAAAGGCGGATACCCAGTCCGCCGAATTGCGGCCGTTTATCATAAGGTCCAAAAACAGAATATCCGTTTGGTTCTTCTTGATTCCTTCCTCCAAACCGTTCAGGTCATTAAAGTAGGAAAGGGTATATTCCATGTCCAGATCACGCATGCATGTTCTGATCTTGTGTTCCAGTATTTCGCCGTATGCGGGTGAGTCGTCACATATCGTAATATTTACCATAAATTTCAAAAATCTCCTAAAAAT
>ERZ1090863.1366-NODE-1367-length-10698-cov-6.378371_pt1 | contig 10698 bp, 4 predicted proteins | sample MGYA00478480_ERZ1090863 | MGnify/ENA primary metagenome ERZ1090863 (study PRJEB33644, sample SAMEA5815746) | chicken gut metagenome | biome: Chicken; feature: Gastrointestinal Tract; material: Caecum | place: Ireland | collected 2019-01-01 | study: A study of the...
AAGGCATTGATCGCGGTTGAAAAGCATGCCCGAGATGGCATATTCATCCTTCACCACAAACACGGCCCGGCCGGCGGCCTGGCTGTCGCCATAGAGGTGGAAGTCAATGCAGCTGTTGCGTTCCAAAAGATCCACCAGAAAGACCGTATCCCGGATGGGGTCCATCTTGCCGGGCTGGATATCAATGAGCATGGAATAGTGCACATCGGGAAATTCCATCCCCTTGGTCAGGTGCTTGTTTTCGCCCTCGGCAATCCGCATCTGGTAGTCGCGCGCCATGCCGAACAGGTCCATAACCCCCACAATGTCCAGCGCGCTGACCCGCCGCAGCACCGGGTGTTTCATCTTGGCCGCATACTGGGTCAGCTTCATCTCGGGGAAAAAAGCGGTGCGGGGCGCCACATCCACACCGGTGTTGTTCTGCAGTTCCCGCACATACTCATACTCAGCTTCCAGGTTGTCCAATATTGCCAGTTTGAGGTCCTCCGGGGCCTCCACCTGGTAGTTCTGGCGCAGGTGGGCGAGCGCTTCAGGGCTGCAGCTGTCCACCACCGACTGGCTGATCCCCTGCAGAATCTTCTTGGCATATTTTTCCGGCGGGATCATCTGCCCGCTGGTCCATTTGCTGATATAACTCACATCATACCGCAGCTGCTGGGCCAGGGTGTAGTTTTTCATCTCCGCAACTGCCAGCAAATGTTTCAGCAACCGGCTAAACCGGTTTTTTTCAGCCATATAGTCCTCCCCCCAAGGGCCACAGGAACAGCCCTATTCAATATTTTCTCTTTTTATCATTTTACCTCATTTTTTGACCATTGCAATCTTTTTCTTTCACTTTTTTCTTTTTTCTGCCAAAGGCGGGGGTTTGTTTAGATTGAAAAGTCTTTTTTGGGCAAACTGAAAACAGGCCTGTGCAGCAGGCCTGTTTTCAGTTGCTGTTTGCTTCGCTCCCTTTTTTACAGCGCGCGGCGGCGCAAAAGGCCCAGCAATTTTTTCAGGATGTATTTGACCGGGTTTTGGATCGACAGCGCGGCGCCATCGCTGATTTCCCCGTCGAAGTTTTTGTCTTTTATCTATATATCATTGCGATATCACACACACTTAAAGTTGGAATATAGTTTTTGTGCTTATCCCTTACAATGACAAGAGCCTCGTCAAGTTCTTTTTGCCTTCGTTCATTTGTTTTCTCATCAAAAGGAATTCTGTACAAAGACGTTGTTTTCGGTATGCATATGAAATTTGTGTGCAAAGAAAAGCGCACCCATAAATCCCAATCTTCTAATGCGTCTAACTTTTCATCAAATCCGCCATTTTCCTTATATAAATCCCTATCAAACATAACAGTTTGAATCGGCAAACAATTATGATGAAATAGTTCCACACGCCCAAATTCATGACGGTGTAGCCCTAAATAGTCCTTGATTTCATAAGAATAGGGTGATCTTCCTTTTACGATTATCGGTGTAGCAAAGGCAAATGTATATGCTGCCTTAGCTTTTGTTTTCTGAAGTGCATGAACCAAGACCTCAACATGGTCAGCAAGAAAGACATCATCATCATCAAGAAAGTTGAAATAAACACCATGAGCCATTGTCATGGCAATGTTACCCGCACGGGATCGTCCCACCTTTTCTGTAGATGCATGGTAAAGAATTCTTAAGTCCGAGAACTCATTTTCGATCATTTTTTTTGATATAGGGGCACCATCCTCAACTACAACAATTTCAATATTCTTATAGGTTTGATTACGTAATGATAACAACGTTTCTCTTAATATATCTGGCCGTCCACATGTACGTACTATAACAGAGACTAATGGTAATTCTGATGGCCTTTCATTAACATAAAACGCACCATCTCTATTCGTTGTATAATCAAATCCAACAAACATTGGAGAAAAGTCTTTAGCTTTTCCTTTTACTTTTTTATTTCGAAAATGTGGAATTTCAATAAAGTGACCAAAATATTTCTTTAATAAAAGTCTCCGAGAGTTTTCAAAGGCCGGTTCCTGTTTTAGAATAACCTTCCAAAAAAGTTTATGTCCATCAAAAACATCATTTCTTCCTCCAAAACGATAACGAAGCAAAAGATTATTAATAATACTGTTTACATATTGTATCGGTTTGATTTCTCCAGCCTCTTTATATGAATAGTGATAAATAATAGCTTCTGGAACATATTGAATATGATACCCAAAAGAACGCAGTCTCCAGCTCAAATCCACGTCTTCTGCATACATGAAAATATGTTCATCAAAGCCATTTAATTGAAAGAAAATGTTCCTTCGAATCGCAAAGGCAGCTCCACTGCTCCATGCCGCTTCCATTGTAACCGGATTATATAGTTTGGGGTGTTCATAAGGAAATTGTCGAAGTTCCCACATGGCAACACTAGAATCGGAGTTCTCAATAGCATTACTCAACTGTTGCAAAGTATCAGAACATAATTCCGTATCAATATTAAAAAAGCAAACAATATCTGATTTTCCTTTTGCAAATGCAATATTATTTCCTTTTCCGAAACCCCAATTTGTTTTAGATGGAATTACCTCAAACCCACCAAGTTTTTCCTGATATTGCTTTTTGCATTGGTACAGTTTTTCTACCGTATCATCGGAAGAGTTATTATCCAATACGTAAATATATATGTCTTTCAGATTATATACCGACTGGACCACTGACTGAAAGCACGCCTGAATCCATTTCGACGAATTATAACTAACATACACTAAATCCATAATAAAATTTAACCTCCTTCGACCACGCTTCCGAATAAAACACATATATGCTAAACCTATGTTCTAGCATCACATATTGTGTTTCTTTTTTATTCTTCTTTGTTGGATTAAATATAGTACCTTCTTACTAACTTTTTGGGCCGGTTCTTCAACTACTAAGTAATTCAACCATCCCATCGCTATCGAAATTGTGGTGCAAATCATTAGTTGTACAGTAAAAAAGGGCAATTTGAAACCACTTTGTATCAACTGCATTTCGAATAATTGCTGAACAAAGAATCCCCATAAATATATCCCATAAGATATCTCAAGCTTATGAAAAGGAATTCTTTCCGAAGAAATCTGTACACCGAAAGCCAGCGACAAAATCAAGTAAGAAAAAAGTAGAAAAAAGGCCATCAATCGAAGGTTTCCTTCTAATCCTAACGCACAAAATACCATCATTAGTAACAGTGCCAAAGGAACATTCAGATATTTCTTCAAATCTGAATGGGCATAGGCCACACCGACAAAATAAAAGGGGATGATATCCATTGCTGCAAACCAATCTGTTGCATAAATTATTAGCGTTTCTCCTGGCATAGTATTCAAGACAAGCCTCCCCACATAAGCCAGAATTGCAACACCCCAAGCAACGATTACTCGAATTCTATGATCTTTTATCTTTCCCAGTAAAATACAGAACAACGGTACCATCAAATACATAGCGGTTTCCACCGGCAATGTCCATAATGAACCGTTCACTTCGTTAGGACAGGGGTTACTCCCAAACAAACCTGGTAATGTGTAAACCATATACAACCGCAAGTTGTTCAGATATCCACCCAACACCGGACTTGTAAAATAATCTTTGAGAGTTACTTGGGTAAAAATCGGCCCGATTACAAAGGCGGCAATCAATACATAAACTGCCAACGGTGGCCAAATACGAAAGAATCTCTTAACCGCATATCGCAGCGGATGAGGATCTTTCTGCCAGCTTTGCGTAATAAACACACCTCCCAACAAAAAGAATATCTTTACTCCCATGCTATGAACTTGCTCACCAAAAAGGATAATAGGTGTTATCCCACAGATTCGACTCATATGCCCAGATAACACTAAAAAGGCTGCTACCAGGCGCAGCAGTGTTACACTGTTATTCCGTTGTGCCGGTACCATTCATCTACTCCTTCATACTTTTTCAATAAGTCGTAATGCGAGCGTTACGATACCTTTGCGCAAACAAAAACGCATGAGTTGACTTTTCCTGCCCAACCTCGGCAAGGTCGCATACAAATTTTCCTTTACACAAGGGTTTTTAAGTAGTTGGCGAGCAAGCCGTCTTTGCACATGTACGTTGGGAGCGTAGTTCTTAATGTAGCGTAAAATAGCCAGCAATTTGCCATATTCCCATAATCGGTAGCTTGCATCTTCGATTGCCGATAAACTTGCAGGGTGGAACAAATTATACTGCACGGCGAACAGCGGAATTTCATCCTCACACACGCCTGCATAAAAACTGTGCATGGCGGAACCTTCACGCTGGATATAATGATACAACTTTTGCGTTGTCACCGCAATCTCGCGGCAGCACAGCAGATAGTCCTGCACAAAATACGCGTCCTCGCAGCGGCGCACCCGTTCCGGAAAGCGCAGGTTCTTCTGCCGTATGATCTGTGTCAAATACAGTTTGTTGCAGGGATAGTTGATATACACCGGGTTGGCATAGCGGGAAGGTGTTGTGCGCAGGGTATGGATTGAGACAACCTCCTCCCGCACCTTTTCGTTCCAGCCGGAGGTATCGTATACACAGCAAACAGCCAGCTGCGTATGGCGCAGCGTTTTGAGCAGCACCGCCAAAAAGGTCGGCTCCACCCGGTCATCTGCATCCACAAAGGCCAGGTATCTGCCCTGTGCGGCTTCGATGCCGGCATTGCGGGCCGCCGAGACCCCCCGGTTGGGCTGGTGGATCACACGCACCCGCGGTTCCCTGGCCGCCCAGGCATCACAGCGGGCCGGTGAATCATCGGTGCTGCCGTCATCTACAAGGATGGCTTCCCAGTTTTGCAGGGTCTGGGCCTCCAGGCTGTCCAGGCAAACATCGAGATAAGGGCCGCAGTTATAAACCGGTATGACCACAGAGATCCGATCCGGCATATCAGCCACCGCCCTTTCGGCCGCCTTCTATGCGGCCGGTTTTTCCAAGCATAAAGTCAACCGCACCCCGCCAATGGCCATAGCTGCGCCCGTAGCGGTGCCCACACAGGGCGGCAACCGCACAGCTGACTGCGCCAAGCGTCACCTCCCGCGCGCCGAGAAGCCATCGGTACAGCTTTGCGCGCCCTTTGCAGCGCAGATAGAGCGTGTTGCGGGTGATGTAATAGACCGAGAGCATTCCGCCCGCCGTTGCGCCCGCTTTATGCCACAGCTTTGCCTGAGGTATATACCAAAGCGGGATTCCGGCATCCGCCAGGCGGGTGCAGTAATCCACATCCTCACAGTACATGAACAGCGTTTCGTCCAGGTAACCGACCTGTTCAATCACCGCGCGGGGCAACAGCACGCAGCAGAAGGTGATGAAACTGACAGGCTTTTTCCTGCTGTATGCCGGGCCGTCCTTTTGGTGGCCGCCCTCATGGGTCACCCCGCGGGTGCGCCGGTTCAGGGCGCCGCCGGCAAACCAGATTCTGTCCGGCGGGTTCATGAACAGCATCTTCGGGCAGGATACGGCGCCGGGCGGCGTTTCTTTCAACAGTTGCTCCAGCATATCCGGGGCGCAGACGGTGTCATTGTTGAGCAGCAGCACCGCATCAGCGCCATCCTGCAAGGCGCGGCGCATCCCCAGGTTGTAGGCCGCTGCAAAGCCAAGATTGTTTGTCTGTGGAAGGAAAACATCCTGCCCCTGCAAATTTTGCTGCAAATGTTCAGCCGAGCCATCTGTGGATGCATCATCCACAAGATAGATGCGAAAATCCCGGCAGCTCTGTTCGCGCAGGCTGTTCAGGCAGCGGATTGTATCTACCCATCCATTATAGTTGGAAATTACAATTCCGACCTGCATAGCAAAACTCCTGCTCCTAGAATGTTTTATTGTAAAATCCCCAGCACCATTCAATTCCACTAAAACGCCACATTACATAACATTGCCATACACAAAGCTTCACTGCGATTTAACACCCTGCATCCACGCTTTTCAGTGAATTCTTTTTAGATTTCGGCTGCTTTTTTAGACACGCCCCATATAAATCCGCAAAAGAACGTGGATTTTATCGTAACACTCCTTCGTTTTTTGCGCGTATCTCTATCTGCTCTATTATACAACAAAACGTAGTATAGCGCAAATAGTTTTCAGTTACAGGCCGCGCGCTTTGTTCGCTCCCCCATTGCTAGCACTGCTTTTGGGTAAAAAGCGAAACACACACAGGAGTTCAGGGAAAAAAATACCCGCGCACCAGATGGTGTGCGGGTATTTTTTGTAAAGCGGTTAAGCGCTAGTTCAAATTTTCATGGACTGCTGGTTAGACAACCTCACCATTCACAATGTTATAAGTACGTCCATCTTCTGTATATGTACCGGTATAATCCTCACGTTTCCAACCATTGGTGCAGTAGAATAACCCACCGTCGTACTCATAAAGTCCAGTAAAACTTTCATCCAACATACCGTTCTTCACCACAAACCAGGCACCATCGTACAGCGTCAGATCACTGTGGTCTTCCTGAACTCTACCTACGGCAATAAAATACCACTTACCGTCTGTGTTCTGCACCAGACCATTTTCGTGAATACAGACTTGCCCATTGGCAGCAAAGTACCGATAGCGTTCACCCTCAATGGTGATCTCAGTAATGCCGTTGGCACTGGTATCCAGTTTGCCCTTCTCAACGATAAAGCATTCACCATCATACCAGACAATACCACTGTAATCATCGCGAACCTGGCCGCTGGACAAGTAATACCAATCGCCACTTGCAGGATCCTGGATCAGCTGCGTAAGATCGGTGCGAACCAGACCAGCCGCGACATAGAACTTGCGGCCATCGTACTCAACAATGCCGGAGAAGACTTCATCACGCACACCGTTGGTCACATAGAACCAGGTGTTGTCGCCGTACATGACGACGCCGGTCTTGCTGCTGTCAAACACACCATCGGTGTAGTAACGCCAGACACCGTCGTCATCCTTGCGCAGGCCGGTGTACTTCTTGTTCAGGGCGTCCAGAATATCTTCCTTCTGTGCGGAATAGGTGCCAAGCACCTTGCCGCTTTCATCGGTGACGGTGAAGGTGGCGTTATAAACGTTCTTACCGTCCTCTTCCTCTGTGGCAGGGTAGCTGTTTTCCTCATCAAGGACAACTTCGCCCTCCACATTCTCACGCTTATCTTTGCAGACAGAGCACACGAGGGTCGCGGTTGCGGTGTAACCGGTCACGACGCCGTCCTCATCGGTGATGGCAGTCCAGACCAGGTCGCTATCCGACTCCAGCGCATAAGCATGGGCGCCGGGTTCCTTTTCGACCTTGGTAGAGACCGTAAAGGTACCGTTGGGCAGCTCGCCGGAAGCCGTGTAGGTGACGGTCGCGCCGGTATCGCAGGAACCTTCCACCGCGCTGGGCGTGGCGGGGTAGTCCTGGGCGTTGCTGACGGTGACGCCCCACTCGGTGCTGGTCAGGCTGTTCTCCGCAGCAAAGATGTCAAGGTTGCCGTTCGCGCAGAGCTGGCAGGTCGCGGAGGTGAAATTCACGCCGGTGCCATCCGCAGTCCAAACGGGATCGGTCGGCACATAGGTGTGGCCGGCAACCTCAACGGCCTCGTCATAGATAGCCTTCTTGACTTTGTACTCTTCAAGGCGGGCCTGGTAGTCTTCCTCATCCTCCCACTGATTTTCCTTGGGCTCGGTGGGTTCGGAGATCGAATAGCCGCACATCGTGCAGACATAGCTGCTGCCGGTGTTCCAGTTGCCGTTGTCGTCCTTGGTGTAGTACTCTTCATTCACCAGGATGTAGTGATGGTGGGCCGGGGCCGTGCCTTCCGTTTCGGTACGGGTCTCGGGCTCAATCGCACCGCAGGTGGTGCAGCGCTTTTCGGTGTAGGCGTTGTGGCCGCAGAAGGCATCCACGCTCACATCGCCGTATTCATGCTCACTGCCCGCGAAGTGCGTCATTTCCATCGTGCCGACAACATTGGCAACCCACATGAACTCGTCGTTGTCATTGATGGACTGCTCATAGCCCATCTGGTCCATGATGTCGCCGTAATCGAAATCACCGTTGTCGCCGGCCATGCTGCTGGCGTAGGAGTTGTAATCCGGGTCGTAGTTGGTTTCCTCAAACTCATAGCCATAGCTCGAGGCATCGGTATAGTTGTGGGGATCGCGGCCGGCGATATAAGAAAGGTTGGTCGCGATATCCACATACAGCTGGCCGTCGTCCTTCAGGGCCATGCCGGCAATCGGGTGATTCTGGAAGGTAAAGTTAGCTTCTTCCGCAGAGTTCACCATATCGAAGGCCATCGCACCGAAGGCAACCGTGTCGTCGCGCTTGGTGTAGACGGTGTTGTACTCCTTGACCTTGGCGACATCGCCGGTGGCAATGTCATAGCTCAGGATGCAGTTGGAGAGGTTGAAATACACCTTGCCGTTGTAGTAGACGGGGGTGATGCTCATCGAAGGATAGATATCCTGCTCGGTGACGAACTGGTTGTAGAGTTCGGTGAGCATCTCGTTGGCAGTCGGCTTACCGTCCTGCAGAACCTGCACAGAATCGCCGCTGGTGAAATCGATCAGGGTTTCGTAGTTGGTATCGCCATTGGTGCCGGCGTCGGTACCGGTGATCTGGTGGCGGACAATCTTAAGGTCGGGATTCTCGTAGTTTTCGAGATCCATATCCTGGAAGTTGCCTTCGCTGCTGTTGTACTCTTCCATCATCGTGATCAGGTCGGTGGAGCTGTACAGATAATAGAAGTAGCTGCCGTCCGAATAGACGTTGCTGTTCACGCGGGCAATCCAGGAATCTTCGTAATCGGTGTTGTCGGCCAGGTCTTCGTACAGGGTACGAATGCCGGTCTCCGCATCGTAGTTGCCGTCAAGCATATTCCGCAGCGAATTGTCGCTGACCAGGAAGTATGTATGGTTCATCGCGCCGTCGGTTTCCACGCGGTCACGCATCATGACCTCGCTCCAAACGTCGGTGTAGCAGGGGTCCACATAGTACCACTTGCCGTCCACCTTGACCGCATTCCAGAAGTGGTCGGAGCTGAAGTCGGGCTGCGTCTCGCCGTACATCGTGACAGCCGCCTGGAAGGTGATGCGGACCATATCGACAACGTAGGTGCCTTCCCCGGCAACCACGTTGCCGGTTTCTTCATCATACACATAGACGCCGTCATCCAGGCCCTTCCACTGGGACGCATCGCTCATGTTGGCGTCCGCACTGGTGCCGTAGATTTCGGGGTGCATGTACTGAACCAGGTAGGCAAACGCCTTGGCATAGCCCATGCAGACCGAAGCGCCGCTGGCCAGCGCGCCGATGTGGTTGCCTTCCCAGTAGCCCAGAACGCCGGTGGTCAGGCCCTGTGCAGCCATATCGGCATAGATGGGAATAGCCTCATTGGCCGTCATATTGTTCAGCTCAGGGACCTGCTGGGTTTTCATCATCGTATCGACCTGCGCAGAAATCTGTTGGTCGGTTGCGGCAATGATGGATTCTGCGTTATCACCGTAATTGTCCCTGACAAATTGCCGGGGATCTTCTGCAATCGCAGCCTGATTTTCCGCAATGTAGGCTTCCGCTTGGGCGGTGGCTTCTTCTTCCGATAGCCCACTGTCCATTGCCGCCTGCTTCACAATCTCTTGAATAGTGCCCTGATAGAAAGGCACTTCAAGCGCCGCGGTAAACTGACCGCGGAACTGTGCGGTCAGCTGTTCGGTGTATGCTGCTTTCAGCACGGCATACACGTCATCATAATGTTCATGCTTAACCGGATCCTTCGCAACCATAAGGGGGTTTTCCGGGTCCATCTGGTTCATGATATAGGACATATCGAAGGTATTGTGCTGGGCCAGCCAGGTGTTGAGCTCCAGCAGCTTCTGCGCTTCGGTCTGCGCGCCGGATTCTTCGACAGCCGTCATTGCCTCCTCGGCTTTTGCGATAATATCATTTTTATAATATTCAACGCCAAGTTCATCGCCATACTGGAAGTTCATGATCATGCCGGTCAGGTCGTCATAGCTGTAGCTGCCGTCACGCACGTCTTCCAGCGGCACATTGGCAAGGATCAGCATCTGGCCCAGAATGCCGAGGCCGTCCTCACCGTTGTCGTTGCTGTTCAGGTAGAAGGGCAGCTGCAGGCCGAGAACGTTCTCGTTCGCTTCCCAGAATTTCAGATATTCCTGGAACATATACAGAACGGTGTTGATCTGATCCTGGGTCAGCGGCTGTTTTTCCTCGGTGGAGCCGTCGTCCGCATTTTCCGAGGTCGAAATATCTTCGGCCATCATCATGATGCCGGCGGCCTCATTCGCAGCGGCGGCTTCGGTATAGGCTTCGCCGCCCTCAATCACGAGCTCGCTCAGCTCATTGCGCACAGCCTTCAGGATCGGATCATCCGAATTTTCCACTTCGGCGAGCTGCTCATCCGTCAGAACCGGCTCGTTCGGATGAATTTCGCCAATCTGGATGTTTGAAGTGTCAATAGAGATGTTCCCCAAATTTGCCAAAGCACGGCTGATCGATTCAGCCATATCAACCTCGCTGCGCGGTTCCGCCGAGGGCGCCGGGGTGGCGCTGGCCTCGGGTTCCGCGGAAGGAGCCGGGGTCGCGGTGGCTTCCGGCGAAGCAGAGGGCGTCGGGGTTGCGGTGGCCTCCGGCTCTGCGGAAGGAGTCGGGGTCGCGGTGGCTTCCGGCGCTGCGGTTTCTGCCGGCGCTTGTGTCTCTACCGGTTCTTCGGTCGCCGCAGGGCTGGTTTCCGGGGCTTCGGG
>ERZ1090863.1376-NODE-1377-length-10636-cov-8.715717_pt1 | contig 10636 bp, 13 predicted proteins | sample MGYA00478480_ERZ1090863 | MGnify/ENA primary metagenome ERZ1090863 (study PRJEB33644, sample SAMEA5815746) | chicken gut metagenome | biome: Chicken; feature: Gastrointestinal Tract; material: Caecum | place: Ireland | collected 2019-01-01 | study: A study of...
ATCGTAATTTTACATATTCTGTTATGTTTACATAATTATTGTTTACCCCGATAATCCGGGATTTTAGTGGGAAAAACGACATCCGGAAAGGGAAGGGACCGGTTTTTTGGGTTTGCTCCTGCTCCGAGCATTTCCGAACCGGGATCCGAGTGGAAAAACGGACATCCGAAGGGTATAGGCGGCCGATTTTTCCCGATTTGCCCCTGTTTTTGAGCGTTCCCGAGCCGGGAGTCGAGTGGAAAAACGGATCTCCAAAAGAAAGGCGGCCGATTTTTTCCGATTTGCCCCTGTTTCGAGCGCTTCCGAGCATGTTATTTTTTGTTTTTTGAAGTGTAGTTCGAAACCCTATATCGTACCGGATGATGGTAGAGTGTATCTTTTTCGTGGCGTAAAAGCGGCGTTTTGGCGGGCGCAAGACGCCTTTTTGCCCGAATTTGTATGCTTTAAGCGCGCGATAAACGTATGTGATTGGAGGCTAAAACACAAGTTGATCATGGCCGCTCTGACGTTTTTGCACGTAATCATGGTTATAAATCAATTAAACGCGAAGTTTGCGGCGGCGTTTCCTATGAGATCGCGTATTTCTGACGCATTTAGACGCATATGGAAGTATAACGCAAGGTTTTTACGCTGCATTTAAGGTTTTTTTGAGGCATTTTACGGGTAAGAATCCCTTACTTTTGCCACGATTTTGCGCAGAATGAATAAGATCGCGCAAGGTATTTGCGCGGATTTTAAAGCTGATCAGGTGGCGTTTGACGGGTCGGGGCATTTACCTTGGAGTGCGCGCTTGGTGCATGAAAAGGCAAGGACCGGGGTCGTGACGGGTGCGAATATACCGTTCGAAAAGGATTTTGTGCGCATGAAAGAACGCCCGCGCGCGGACTTGCGCAAGCAGTCATGTGAGCTTTGCGGCGACGTTGCGAGCATTTAGCGGTTTTGCGTTATACTTATTATATACTTATATTATACTGATAGCGCGGCGGCCGGCGTCGTGAACTTTTGCGTGCTCGAACGGCCTGTGGCAAGTATTGGAGCAGGCATATTTGTGCTTTTCGCTCGGGCATATGACGTCCCGAAAAAGGCGCATATATACGCCTTTTTTATCTTGGCTTGACGCATGAGCTTGCGTAAGCGGAAAGCGGCTTTGAGGCTCACGTTTTAAGCGAAAATAGCTCGTTTTGGCGGTGCGACACGATCGGCGCGCCCCTTTAGGTATCCCGGCTTTTGTTGTCTGCTCTGCGTTTTTTGGCTCTTCAGCGCCCTTTTAACGCGTCGCGCGGCCGTGATCGAGGCAGAAATTTGAGCGTTTGACGCGTGGCAAACGCGGTTTTGCCGCTGTTTTGGCCTGTTTCAACGGCCTTAGAACGTGGGCTTTTGCATTTTTTTGCTGACAAATCGCAAAACGGCAGCAGCAGAGGGGGGCTTTGGTGAAATTTGCGCAAAAATGACGGAGCGTAGCGGCGGACAGGCGGGTATCTTATCGTGTTCGATCGCGTTTTTTGGTCGTGGAGTAGCCGTGCGCGTCTGGATCTTTGCGGCAGGATCTCAAGCATCGAAAACACAATTTTGAGGATCGTTTTTCAAGGCATTTGAGTGCGTCGATCTTGTTTTCGTGCGCGGCCGCCAACGGCGCCGTTAACGGAATCGGGCGGGGTTTTCGGCCTTTTCGGGACGCGCCGAGCGCGCGATCGGGCGTCGCGGACGCCGAACGGCCAAGGCATGGCACATTTATGCTTATACTGATTATATACTTATATTATACTGAATATTTTATCTTGTGCGATGTCGTTTCGTGCGGTCGTCATGCGCGATCCGACGGTACTTTTATGCGCCTTTTTCGGACGTTATCGTCGGTTGCCGAATGCGACGGTTCGCGCGTGGCGTAGAAGGGGCGGCCACGGGGCCGAAAGTATACGAGATATCGCGCAAAGGATGAGCGGAGACAATGCCCAAAAGTCGACTCGCATTGCTTTGAGAGCGGGTGACTGGCTTTTTTGGCGGCGTGATCCTTGGCGGCAGCCCGATATCCGAGGGATGCGCCTGATCGGCGTAAGGCTTTGCTGCGATGTCTGATATCGTCCCTTTTGTCGTTCGGCTTTGTCCGCTGTCTTGGAGCGTAGCGCGGTATCGGCTCGATATCTGCGTCGCCTGTATCGCGTGCCGGAATGAACATCATGTTTTGGGTGTTCGGCAACGGATCGGTGGCGCCTAAGCCTGTTTTTCATGGCCGCGAGGCATGATTTTGCGTTTTTAGGCGTTGAAATGGCGTAAATTTGGCTTTCGCGGGGCTTTTTTGCTGTTATTTACCTTAAAATTCGGCGATGAGCTGAAGCTTTTTGCGGGTAAGATCCTCTCGATTCTTGGCGGCTTGCGGCTTTTTACGGCTTGCGGCGTCATCCTTTCTTATGGGCATTGAGCCGTTTTTTGCCCGATGCGCCTAACGCTTGCACAAAAAGTACCGTCCGAAAATATGATCGCCGCGCACCGTTTGTTCGCCGCCGAGAATTATTCTTGCGCGCTTTGCAAGGGCTTTGAAAGGCGCTTGGAGGCGTTTTTTTGCTTGGATGGGCAGGAGACCGCAGGGGGCGTAAAACGGGCGCAGGGCCGCCTGAAACGGCCGTGTAAAAGGTTTTCTACGCCTGTTTTCGCGATCGGCGGCAAAAATGCGCCTATAGGGCGATTTTTAAGCCGAATGAGTAAACACTCGACACTACTGTGTTTTAAAGATTATACTGATTGATTATACCGCGTTTTTTCTGGGGATAGCCGATATAAGTGGTTTTATTTTCGTAAAACGGCTGTAAAAGGCTTTTCGAGTGCCTTTTCATGCGCTCGGCGGGTCGTGGCGGCAAGCGAATGCCGATCGGCCGTTTTTCGTGCGACGTGCGAAAACGCGGCGTTTCAGCGCGGGGTTTTTGACAAAACATATCGGGCAAAGCATGCGTTGTCGGATGGTCCGTGCCAAATGCGCTCGGCCGTCATCGGAAGGCTGACGTTGCAGACGTTTTCGGCGCGTATATAAATGGGGAAGGCTGTCTGACGTGTCTGACGCCGGATCCCGCTTGCGCAGCATGTCGGCGTGGCTCGTGGCCCGATGGGCGGGGGCGGTCTTTGGCTTCCGCGCCGCGCGTGGCCGCGGGTATCGGCGAAAGTAGCCTTATGTTGCTCGTGACTTGTTATACTGATTATATACTTATATTATACTGATAGTTGTTTTATTTTGCATGGGCGTTTATCGGACGTGCGGGTTATATTTGCGCCTGGATTTCGGGCTTGAGCGCCTGGACGTCGGCGTTTCTATGGTTGAAAATTTACGGCTTTATAGCGTGTTTCAGATAACTCAAACTTCGAGTTTTTGCGGCGATCTGACGCGATGTGCGCCGCGCGCATAAGGTGATGATGCGCCGCTTGCTTTGCGGGCTCGGCTTGGGTCTGACGCGGGCGTATTATGGGGCGTATGCGGGGGCCGTAAAGGGGCATATCTCATTTACGCGCGGCTATCTTGCCGTTACCGCGCGCCCGATCGAAAAGGTGAGTTCCCGAGGTAAAACGCCCAAGGCAAACGTCCGTTTGCGCGTTCGCTTTGGACTGCCGTAATGCCTCGACGGACTGCGAGTAGATAGACGGCTGCGAGCAGACAGTGACGCGCGCGGGCCGCGCGTTATGCGGCGCAATGGGCTTATCGATATGAATATCATGCGCAACGCGTGAGCGCCTGTGCGAACGGTGTTTTGCGCGGGCTGATATACGATGATCGGTGATGCGCGCCGTGATCATGGCGCGCCGGCGAGTAGCTTTTGCATTGATTTGATTTGAGCGGATAGGACGGCCTACATCGTTTGGGTGGATGGGCGTGAGCTGTCGTAGGTCGTGACGTTACTGCGTCGTCTGCGTGTGTCCGCGCTTGCTTGTGGCTTCTGGCGGGCCATGGGCGCGGCAGGTGATATGACCATGGCGGCGGTATTTATGCCCCTTTTGAGATTGGGCGAATCGCAAAGGCGCGGTGTCCGGATAAGGTCGTGGTGCAATATGTAATACTTCGTATTCCGCGATCGCACTGCCGTCGCGTTGCCTTTGATCGTCGGCGTAACGGTCTGTTGTTTCTTGAGCTTCTGCGATCCCCGTGTTGCGCGATCCCTTTCGGACGCGTTTATTTGCGCCTCGCCGTTATGCGTTATTATGCAGCCTATAATTTGCGGTTTGCGGGGATTGCTTGTCGGCGCTTTTCCGAACATAAGATAAAGCGCGAGAGCAACGCATTTTGGAATATGCGCAAAAACAAGCTAAAGCCAATCGAAGGTCTTGCCTTAATTGATGTTAAAGTAAGCGGCGACCTTTTGCGTGTTTGATCAGCCAATGCCGCTCGGTGCATGGATTGTGGATAACTCTGCTTTTCGGCGTCGATCTCGGCTCATTTTGCTTATGCGTCGGGGTGTGCATAATGGTTTTTTATATTGGAGCGGCGGTGGATAACTTTTTGAAAATGCCTGTCGTGCGGTGAACTTGTTTCATAAAAATCTTTAACTTCCGCGTGCGAAAATCGCGGTATGAAACAGTTGGTATGTCTTGAAAACTTATAACGGCGAGGAACGATATTTAAGAGAATTACGGTGCGTATGAAAATACCGAAGCATGACGGGATGTCGCTTGCGCGAGAAGAAAGTCGGCATGGCTATCAAAAGGTCATCAGCTATGCCGTGCGTTTGTTTGGGCCGGGGAATATTAAAATTATCTATAAGCCGTATAAGACGTACGGGGCTATAAGTGGCAGTCGCGGGACTGTAAGATTTGAGTCGCTTATCGGTCCATACTTTTGGATAAAGCTTGGATATCAATGCCGACCGATCTGCCGTTGGCCGTAGAAAGGCGGCCATTTAAATAAGTCATTGCGCACAAGGCGGGGCGGATGAAGCGGCATAGTTTTGTCTGTGGGTATATCGTCTAACTGTCGGTAATTTGGATAAAGCAAAATCATAATTGAGTTCCGATTTGTTTGAGCTTTGTTTGAGCGATTCTTAAATTTTCAATTCAAGTGTGTCACATCAAGTGTGTAGCATTTTGAACTCGGCTTTTTGCGTCGCCTGATCGGTGGGGCCGCGTGCTGCGATCTGTCGGAATTTTACGCCCGCGGCGTAGCTGCGCGTTTTTATGTGTTTCTGTTTCGCTCGTTGCGGGTCGGCAAGTGGAGCGATCTGGAAAATCTCCGTTTGACCGATCATGGCATGTCGTTGCCTTACTTTTTTATGTTAACGGAGGGCGGGCAATATAGGACGACAAACGTCGAAACAAGTAATGTCTAGGCATGGTCAAAGTAAATTGTCGGCATAAAAAATATAGGCGCACGCCGTTTGCGGCTGACTTTTCGTTATGTTTCACGTGAAACAATTTGCCGCGAAAGTTATCGGTATCTGTCGTTAGGAAAATTATCGGCTCGAATAAAAGCAAAAAATGACCCGAATGTTTCACGTGAAACATTCGGGGAACAAGGCCGGCCGAGCAATTAAGCTAATTACCCGTACATCCTGCCGGCTCGTGGCATTGGCGATATCGAACTCTAAAAATGATAGTAGGGTAAGCCTGTAAAGCCAAGTCGAGCGGATAGGGCCGATTCGATAAGCCGGGCAAAAAAACACAATAGGCAAGCCACATAACGGACAAGCTCGTGTGGCGGGCTCTATGATCGCGCGTAAGGCGTTAATGGCGGGGCGTACATCGGCACGCTTACGTGTATTCGATCGTGCTTGCGCGAGTTCGCGTAAAAGCTTTTTGCGGCGGATATCTGCCCGTGGCGTGGGTCGGCTCGTGTATGTCCATGGTCGCGCTTTGCGCTCCGTGTGCTCGCCGCGCTCCGTGTGCTCTGACCTTAAGTCGGCGTTAAATAAATGGCCGATCATTCAGGCAAAAGAAAAGCCCCGAAGAAACTTCGGGGCGGGTGAGCGAGCGTTTAAGAGTTCGCTTCGTGTTCTTGTTTGTAATGCTCGAGGACTTCGAGCAGATCGTGAAGGCGGTTGAGGTCGTCGGTCGAGAAGTAATCGATGTATATACGGCCTTTGCGGTCGTTGCCGTAGACCGACACTTTTGTGGAGAACACGCGTTGCATGCGCTCCACCATATCCTTGAGCTCGATCGACTGCGCGGGCGGCTTGGGCTTGTCAGCCGGGGGCGTGGTCAGACGCTTTACCAGCTTTTCAAAGTCGCGCACGGTGAGCTTGTCGTTCATCGCCTTCTTCGCGATCTCGAGCTGTTTGTCGGGGTCGTGGATGGCTACCAAACAACGCGCGTGGCCTTCGGTGAGCTTGCCCGTCGCGACCAGGTCGATAACGGCGGGGGAAAGGGTCAGCAAACGCAAAAGGTTGGCGACCGCGGGACGCGACTTGCCTATCCGATCGGCGACCTGCTCCTGCGTGTAGGAGTATTCGTCCATCAGCTGCTTGACGGCGGTCGCTACCTCGATGGGGTTGAGATCCTCGCGCTGGAGGTTCTCGATGAGCGAGATCTCCTTGATCTGCTGGTCGGTGTAGTCGCGTACTATCGCGGGCATGGTCGTCAGACCCGCTTTCTTCGCCGCGCGCCATCTGCGCTCGCCCGCGATGAGCATGTAATCGTCCGCGCCGCGCTTGACGAGTATGACGGGCGATATCACGCCGTGGAGCCGTATGCTGTTCGCCAGCTCCAGCATAGCCGCGTCGTCGAACTTCTTGCGCGGCTGGTTCTCGTTGGGGTGGATGTCCGCGATGGGTATCTCCTTCGCGACGTTCTGCTCCTCGGCCGCGTCCTCGTTGAGGTCGATGTCCCCGAACAACGCGCCCAGTCCTCTGCCAAGACCGTGTTTAGCCATGTGTATTTCCTCCGTGCTTAGTCCCATTATAACGTCTATCTCGCCGAATGTCAACGGTATGCGCTAAATTTACGCGCGCATACGTGTAAGAAACGCGCGAACGGCGCTCGTGACGGGGCTAAATACGCGTTTTTGCGCGTCAGCTTATCGCCGAGCGGTTAAAAAGTCGGGCAATTATTCGATCCTGCGGGGTCGGTGGCGTTCCATTGCTCCGTAAGTCCGCGGGTGTCGGATACGCTGTAGGATGGCGACGTTGCCGCCCGGTTACTCCGCCGTGGATGACTGACTTTGCCGAATATCAGCATTCGTCGGATAGCCGATGCTACCCGTCGCCCGACGCTTCGGGTATCGACTCCGCAGGTATTTGTCGGCATAATGCCCGATGCACCGTTCTGACCGATAACTGCCGTAAGTCGACGCTCCGAAGCGGCGTCCCGTGCCAAAACGGCTCGGCGTCCTATCGCTCGGTATCGTAGCGCGCAAGTTTTGTTTTGGGTGTGCGGCAGGGAATAAGCGTTTGCAATGGCTTTCCTCGCGTTTGCGTTTTGTCGTCTGCCTACCCTTTATCCCGTGTTTTTTTGCCCGTGCGGCTCTATCGCGCGGCCTTGGCGGCGTATTCTTTACCGCGCTATTTACGGCCGCGCTTTGGCATTTCAAAATAAGTCGCGCTTTGAATTGTGGGAAATTAAATTGTGAGCATTTTAAATTGTCAGCATTCCGTGGTCGAGCTTAAAGCCACCGATAGGCGCGCGGTCCGATCGGGCGCTATGGCGTGGAAAAGCTCCGTGTGGAAAGTTGTATATGGGCTTTTTAAGTCGGCCGTACCATTTGCGCGCGCATCAAAGATCGCATCAGATGACCGTAAAAGTCGAAATAAAGTTCTGCCCGAAATTCCCGTCATTGTGGATAACGCTTGGCCGTCGGTCATGATCGCAAGCGAAGTCATCCACGGCGCAGGCATGTTAAAAGATCGTTGTGGCAAAAGTTAGCTCGCCGCGTATTGTGGATAAGCGTTCACGCCCTACGCAAAAATCAAATGCAGTTGTCCACAGTCAGACGTCGATCGCGATAGCCGTGGTCACAAGTCCTTTTATCGCAAGTTGTGGATGACTTAGTCCATCGGGCCGTGCGTCGCAACGAAGTTATCCACAAAAAACGCGTCCGCATCGCAAACGACCGGCATAAAAAGTTGCGTCGGTATGACTGTATGATTTATCCACAACGTGACGAATGTAAAAATGACGCGTTGGCTAAGTAATGATTTTGAAAATTTTTGTGGCGGCAACTTTGCGGCTGCAAAAACAAAATTTTACTTATCCACAACATCGCGAGCGGTGGATAAAAAAGCAAGATTTGCCGCCGTTGACTTATCCACAATTACGCCGAAATGTGGAAAATTTAAAATTTTTTTCGATCGTTCGCAAGTCGATGGCGTGGACATGCAACCAATTAGTTATGTAATTATAACTAAAAACACAAGTGTCGTATTGTTTATAAAACGATCGACAGAGAAGGGGCGATCATTTCGTTATGGCGCGCGTGGAGCGTGTTTCACGGGCATCGTCACGGCCGCTTTATCGCCGGAACGAGCAATTTTTTGGCAAAAATCATCAGTATAATATAAGTATATAATCAGTATAACAAATATACAGGTGTTTGGCCATGGCGTTGGGTATTTTGCGTTGTTTGACGGCGGACGCGTGTCTTCGCGTTTCGTAAACGTTTTGCGCCCGGCTCGAGGTTGGAGTCACCGCCATTTGGTCATGCGAGCTTGTCGGTATCATTCTTGCGTCTGTGCAAGGACGCTCTATTTCTGTTGTTTACGCGCCAATTATTTGTCGGTGGCCCGGCTTGTATTGCTTACCGTTTTTTTTGGCTGCGGTTTTTGCCCGCCGGCATAACGTATTGGCAATAATTCGGCGCACAGCCGAACTGCTTGTGTCGATCCATGAGAGCAACTTGCGTGACGCGTAAGTTGCTTATCTTTATCATTGGTCCGCTTTTTGCTGTTGAGCCGCCCGAAAAGCTTTCTGCGATCGAAGATCCGTGCACAAAACAGGCCGCAAACTTCAACGGACGAAGGCGGGTCGGTCGCGATCGTGCGCAATTGCACCGAGATGTGCGCACAAAAGCGTTATTTTGCGCGCGTGATTGTGATTTGGTGGATAACTGCCTTTTTGGACCGCTTTTTAACGGTCCCGAAAACCCCTTTTTGACCGATTTTAAGCGTTATTTGTCCGTTGTTTACCCCTTTATTCGGCGAGTTATCCACAATTGTACACAACTTTTTTACGCACTTTCCGAAAAACGTCGGATTTTGACGCATTCTATTTTATACTGATTATATACTTATATTATACTGAATTAAGCGTTTTAGAACGCTTTTAGAACGCGGCATGTATACTGATATTTCGGGTAGTTATCCACCATGGGAAAAGCGGTTGCGCACCGATGACGCACAACGTTTGCACCGTAATTTGTGGATAAGTTGTGGACAACTTTGCTTTTTCTCGTGGTAACATTATCGCAAGAAAAGTCCGAAACGCATGATCCTGGCCGGTTCGATTTGTTAAAATTCGGCGTTTGCGGATGCCTCGGAACTTTATTCCCCTACCGACCCGTCGGCACTATCGTTTTGGTCGGCCGCTTGCCGGTCTTGGTCGGGCGAGCAGGCTTTATTTTTTGTGACTACGCGTCATTTTGCGCCCGTTAAGCAATTCGTAAATGGCGTGCAAACGCCCGTAAACGGGCTTGTAAGCCGTTAAAAGTTTGGAGCAATAAAAATACAAATGGACGCAAAAAAGCGTAACAGCGGCTTTTACGCGGCTTTTTAAGGATCCTGCGGTCAAAATGCTTTTACGCAAGCCTGTTTTGTGTGCCGACAGGGCTGAAAATACCGAAATTATGGCCACAGATCACGCCAAGTGAGCCGATAAAAGCCGAAAATTACGTGCTTTATTCGCTTTATTTATTGCATATTGGAAATGATATCATGCGGCATGCGGCGATTATACGGCGAACATGCGCTGATCAAAGGGTCAGACGGCGCAAGCCCCATGGCAAACACTCGCAACGTTATATCAGACGACGTCGATCTGCGCGTTATTTGAGGGAAACATGCGTATTTTTGCCAAAATCCGGCCGATACACATCGGAAAAAAATAGTCTTGTTTGTATTTCGTATATCATTGCGTTGCCTTTGAGTAAGATATCCGATATTTTTGTTTTTCGAGCCTTCCGGGCGATAAAAAACTCGCTTCGATCGTTAAATATCCACCGCAAGGTTCGCCGTAAGGTTTGTCGTGGAGCTTTTAAGTCGTGTAAGAGGTACTTTCCCCCGTTGAGATCTGCTTTTGTGCAGCGCAGCTGCTTGCGCGTGCAGGGCCATCGAGTACTTGGGCGCCCATGGATCGGATAAAACAGCTAAAACGGCATGGAGAATGGAAAAATGGTAATGTTGGTCAAATTCAGTTAGATTTTGCCAATATTAAATCATAACCATATTCGTAAAAATCGTTAATATATGTAAAAATATCCTCGTGAAAATATGCGCATTCTGACAGAAAACGCGTTCAAAAAATAAATAATTGTTTACTATTTTTAAAAAGCGGTGTTTTAGCCGTACTCGGATAACGACTAAACAGATGATGCATTAGATCAAGTTAAAATATGATTTTGGGAAGAATACTCCGATCTCTTTAATTATTATTATATCATAACTAAATGCATAAAAATGCGTTAAACTATGCCTGTCTCTTATACACATCTGACGCTGCCGACGATCGCATAAGTGTA